>Ga0134126_10004310_pt1 | contig 17813 bp, 53 predicted proteins | sample KB31752_FD_96881 | JGI IMG/M metagenome (GOLD analysis project Ga0134126, IMG submission 96881) | Terrestrial soil microbial communities with excess Nitrogen fertilizer from Kellogg Biological Station, Michigan, USA - KB3-175-2 | ecosystem: Environmental > Terrestrial > Soil > Unclassified ...
AGACAGCATGAAACACCGTCTTACCACTAACAATATCCCTAAATAGAGATTCTATGATCTCCATTCGCCAGTGCAACCCAAGGTTACAGAAAAATAGTTTCATTTGCCTATGTTCTTTAGAACTTCTTTCATCCACATCGAAGTCATTTCGTTGTAGTATCCGCGCACCTTAATGTATTCGTTGAACCATTCATCACTATTCTTTCGATAATAATCTGTGTCAGACTTGTACACCTTTTTCAACAAAAGGGCTGCTGTCCAAAGTCCAACGTTAAGTCCTACGCCAAAACCAAGAATCAATCCTAAGATCATGACCATTTCCCGAACGGGCTAAAAAATAGATTATTTATCGTAGCCAAGATGAAGCCTATAATCCCGCCGATTGTTCCGCCAACAAGTAACCCATAGCCAACATCCTTTGCTAAGTGCTTCAGATTGCAGAACCAAACTGCTCTACCACAGCTCCAGCATTCAAGACTTAGGTACTCACGGATTCGATCTATCATAGTATATTATAACAGATATTCCCTAATTATCCCTCTAAATCTTCGAACGCTTTACCTAGGGAACACTTACAAGGCAAATATGAGTGTAGAAATGTATGCGTTTTGCGTACTGCCTCGATAAACTCTTTATGGGGCTTTTCATAGGCGTCTAGGTCAATCGTTGTCTGGTGAAGGTAGAACGGACCAAACCATTGCTTCCAAACCTCTAGCCAATGATGCTCATAGTAGTAATGCTCAAGAAGGATGAATCCTTCAACCTCTTTGCCCCTTGGAAGCAGGTTCGATCTATGAACTGGGATTTGCATTAGCTTTTATGAACGTATTTCATACCACATTTGTGACAGGTATGCTTAAGATAGGAGTTACGATAGAACACAAAATGATGGATACAGAATAGCTCTCTCAAGTATTGCTTGAGGTCGAAGGTAAACGGCTTGCATTGTTCGCAGTCGAAGTTATCGCTCATATTTCAAATTGTGGGGGTTGATACGTAGGGTCAAAGTGTCTGATGATCTTAACAGCATCTCGCATGGTCAACCCAACCCAACTGTCTGTTAGGTACTCATTCTTCTTGTCAGGATCTTCCAGGTTAAAGATGACATGATCATCTACAGCGATCCACTGATCAGCAGGATTATCCTCAAGCCACCAATGAATCTCATTGCAACGATAGCTGGACATCTTGCGAGGTGTGATACCGATCAGCCTTGTCTCATCAAGCTTAAAGATCTTGAAGAGCTCTTTAAATTGCTCAAGCGTATAATGATGACCCCAGGCCGATGAAATGACGATCTTCAAGTCTGGAATCTGCTTGAGAATGAATCCTAAGATCCACATATGATGCGGTGCAACGTTACGCTTCATAGCAAATAGATCAGCATCGTTCAGATTATCCGCGCCCTTGAATCGCTTATTAATGACAGCAAGATAATGCTGTTTTGAGTTGAGTACTCCGTCAAAATCTAAGAAGAGCGTTTTCATTCGTCGTTACCATCCCAGTCTTCGTGTCGTCCTTCATGACAATCGCTATACCCAAAGTGATAAGCAGATTTGAGAGCCATGTACATCCTATGGCTTGCTTTATAGCGTTGTTCTCCATCTCTTAACCCTACGTTATATAAATGATTTCCAGCCCATACCAATCCGATCAATGAGATAACCAACAATAGCTCTTTCATTACTCCACCTTTTTGAACCAGGCTGAACTTGTCCAGTCTGGCATCATATCTGTCTTAATAAATTGTCCTTCTACTGCACCCTCTTCAACCCATGGTGCATCTAAATCATCCGGCTTGCTTACTCGTGTGACGTTCATCGTCTGGACAACGAGAAAGGTATACATGAGCATTTCTTCTGGGATTTGCTCATCAAACGGACAACCATCCAACTTTACCTTATCTCCAACCTTGAAGAGTGTTAGTTGCCCCATTGTTCTCGATACTCCACATCAGCGATGAACTTCTTTGCTTCAGAATACTTGATGCTGTTATCAAGATGAGCAGCTGCATCTTCCTTCGAGCAGTCATGAAGCTTGGCATAGGCTTGAATAGCAATCTCTTTGTACATCGTCCATTCATATGTCATTTCGTACAGCTTCTGCTTATCTACGATAGCGACCTTTGGATCAGGCGTTGGAGGAATATACGTAAGCTTCGCTCCAACAATACCTAGTCCTAAGACAACGATAAACAACCCAATCTTTTGCAGAGTGTTCATTTGAAATTCGCCACGTAGTAAAGAAACAATCCACTAAATGGATCTTTGATCTCTCGAAGTGTTGACAAGGCAATGGCGTTGTTAACAGGATACGTTGCCTTCGTTGTTTTATCAACAGCAACCAGCTTCTTACCTGCTTTGATTGCTTTGACAAGCCTATCATTCAATGACATCGTACCACGCTGAAAATAGAACGGATTTGCTACATTAACCTTAATCATTTCAATTCCCCCAGTAGTTTATTTACCTTTGCCTCAAGCTTATCCAGCTTTTTCGTATGATCTTCAGGATAATAGGTAATGGCATTACGCTCTGACCAATACTTACCTCCGAACCCGAAGTGTCCTTGAAATCGAAATTCCCAACATAGCTTGTTATCATCATCCTCAGTGTGAGAATAGATAAAGCTATTACGCAATGATTCAGGAGCACCAGCATGCTCTACTAATATATCATACACCTGATTTGCGAAAAAGAGAGATAATCTTTTACCCATCATATTGAAAACCTCGTTAGCATCAGAAACAGCCAATGTAATCTAGCTCTCCAAATATATTCATAACCAGCAACATGTTTGCCATAGCCTGTACGGATATCGATAAGCTCATGCGGTCTCATTTCAGGATTAGCTGTTGGGTAATTAGGATTTACCCCTGCGCCTAAAGAGAATAGGGGATGAGGTCCACAATGTTGACAATTAACAATGTATGCAGGGCGTAGCCAAACCTTCTTAAGCCACAGCCATAAAGATATCTTAACGAACTCACCACGATACTTTTCTAGTTTCATCCTAAGACAACCCTTTCATCTACCCACTGACAATCCTTACAGGTACGTCTTTGACGATCTTGATTAACCTGTACTGCTTTACCACCATGCTCTTCAAGAACATTAACACCATACGGAGCAGTCCAATTACTGAAAGCATGCCAACCACGTTGGACATCCTCGGTTCTGCAGCGTTTGCATGTCTTGAACTTCTCACATGGTCGATGATCCTCATCAGACCATTTGTGGCCAAAGAACGTACAAACGGTCTTGGGACTGATAATCATAAACAGATTCATTATTCTAATCCTTGGAACTCATCCTTATCTACATCGATGACAACCAAATCCTCTAGCTTGATATTGGCTATCTCTTTAGCTGCTTCAGGCGATGAGAAGATCTTGATGGTTGGATAAGGATAAGGTCCACCGCAACATTCAGGATCGCCACAGCTGTTATCTTGATCTTGATATAGGACGTAGACTTTCATTACCATCCCCACTTCTTCGTCTGATCATAAAACGTTTTATCCATATCTTGGTTCTTCTCTTCTTCTGTTAGCGTAGCTTGGTCAACCTCTCCACACGCGTCACAACGTGGGCAAGGAAGAGTAGCTGGATAGTTCCTTTCGGATCTTCCATAAATACCCTTGTGTCCGTTGCATTTAGGACACTTAACCTTCACGATGGGACGACGAAGCTCACTCATGTTGATCCATCATATCCTTTAACTCTTTGACCTTAGCTCGCATCTCTGCTATCTGATCTGCTGGAGCTCCATCACGTTCTGCATAATTCAAGAACCACGTTGAGGTAACGATAACGTAATTAAAGAACTTACGCATGATAGCATCTACTGCTTCACGTCGCATATCGCTCATTTCAATTCACCAATCATATTGTTTATGGCTTCAGCTAAGGCTAAACCGTTCGTGTTAGGGAAATCCTTAGCAACCTGGCTTGCTGCTTTCTTTATGATCCATGCTTTAGCCAACTTGCACTTTTCAGCACTAAAATAGAATGTGAATCTGTTATTAAGATACGTCTCTTCCAGGTGCGTCACGCATTGCCTGATCAAACGAGTGATCGCTTCTACGTTATCGCCTGGATACGCAGGACGACGTTCTCGTTCAACTCCAGCCATTAGTCTCGTGTTGCCAGAAACAGGTTAAGACCAACCAGGAAAAAGAATGGACGCCAAAACCCATTCAAGTTCAAGACTTGCAATAGCACAACAGCTCCAACCACGTTACCAATGAATCGCCACGTACTTTTAGACATGTTATCTCCTTATCTCAATGCTTCTAACAACGGATCAAGATAGCTTCGCGGACACTTAAGCTTTGCTGCTGCGAGCAATTCTTTTACCTGTTTCTTTTTTAAATCTCGTGAGAGCTGCTTTACCGCTTTAATTAGGGATTGATCCCGAAGATCAGAGAAGTAAGCAATCCTGGCGCCAAGTCCAAGAGTAGCATGAATATAATCAAACGTGTATATATCGAGACGTCCTGGTACACAGTAACGACCAATGGAAGCTCCACGATCTGTTATGAAGATGCGGAAGAAATCCATACGATCTTTGGTTGTATAAACAGCGATGTTATCATTGAACAGGATCTTATCGTCATGATTGTAGTCTAATGTCAAGCTCATAGAAAGTTCTCCACTATAGTTCCAAGCACAAATAAGAGTGCGAGGGTTTCCCATCCAGCCTTAGCATCATACACGATCCCAACTGCAAGGGAAAGTATGAATGAGCCAGATGGTGCTGTTATTGTAAATGACTTCTTCATAGATGCTCAACAAGCTGCAGGATATAGTAAAGCTCAATGAAGGCGAAGCAAACGAAACTGATCAGCTTCTCCACGATTGAAAGCTTACCTGATATAACTATAGCTGTTTCAGCATATAGAAAGAACGCCATTGCCGCTACGATAAATAAAGTAATCATTGATCCTCCCGAACCATATCCAACTGATCTACAGCACCTGTCCAATTTTCCGTACCATCATCAAACGTAAACAGCTTGTTCACTGTGTCAACGCTTAGAATATGACCACGTAAGAACTTACCACCAACAAACAACTCAACCTTTTTCCCAACCAAAGTTGCAAGAAACTGTAACATTATTCCGATACCTCCACGCATACTACATCGTGCTTCTCTAATTGGATGTTGAACTTCACATTCCGCTTACCGATCTTATAATCATATCCTGGTTGCAAGAGCAAACCATTCAAGAAGATCCTCGCACCACGTTTGATCTTACGATTCAAGATGAAGCTTGGACGACCAATATTGTAACTCTCTTGCGTCCACTTCTTTATTTTAGCTTCACCCATGATTGATCCTTTAGTACGTAGCTGATCGTTGTATGCGTCTTACCATCTGAGAATGACAACGTTGCTGAACCTTTATCTTTACTAATATCTTGTGCTTTCTCGAGCGCTGCGTCTTTCTTCAGTGAAACCCAATCCAGGTAAGTATCTTTCATATATTCCTATTCTACCAGAAGAAGACAAGAATGTACAGCTTTATTTTAATGCTTATTTGTAGATGTGTTTTCAACCACTACCTTCGTGGCTGTCTTTAAGGCATCAGCAAAAGCTGCTTCTTCATCTGCTCCGTAGCCTGCAACTTGACGTCCATTTGGATGCTTTAATCCCACAAACCATGCTCCCCAGGATTTAACCTGGGAAGCAGTGGAGTGAGATACTTCGAATCCAAGAGTGATCAATTCATCTTTGCTTGACATGATGACCTCTTATTCTGATTTGTCCTTAATATTCAACAACGTGTTTGCGCCACCACCGAGTACAGTGCTAGGCAATGTGCCGTTCCATTTCTCAATGGCTTTGGTCAAGGCTTCGATCTCGCGAAGTCTGATCAGGTTAGGCGTGATGATATCTTTCTGCAATCCTAAGCTCTTAGCTTCAGCTTGGGCTTGAGCGATCTTCTGTTCCGCTTCAACCTTAACGCGCTGTAAGTCTTGTTCAGATTTCAACACTTGCTGTTGAGCAACCTGTTTCGCTTCAATGGCTTCAGAGTAGTCTTTGCTGAACTCGAAGTTCGTGATATAAACGTTATCTACCGTGATGTTGGCTTTAGCCAAACCGGCGGTTAACGCTTCTTCAACCTTCTGTTTTACTTCTTCACGTTTCGTGATAAGCTCTTCAGCAGGATACTGAGCCATGACAGCTTTAACTGTTTCATTCACTGACGGATGGATAACATTGTCTACGATATCCGCACCGTATGATTGATACAGTTTAGGGGTAACATCAGGCGTAACATGGAAGTTGACAGCCAATTTCGTCTGGACATTCTGTAAGTCCTTGGAAGCAGCAGTCGTATCATATTCCGTCTTCTGAACCTGAACGCTAATGAAGTTGGCTGTTTCAAAGAATGGGACTTTCGCGTGAAAGCCTTCACCCAATGCTTGCATCTCAACCCCGTGGAAACTACTATAAATAACCGCTCGTTGTCCGGCAGGAACAATCACGTAGCTACCGAATGCAACACCCAACAACAGGATACCACCGAAAAAGGCGGCAACCAATCCTACGATCAACTTTGGACTCATCTCATTAATCTCCTTTGCTTGTCTTTTTTTAGTCGCCACAAGGACAACCGCCGTCTAATTCACGGTCTTTCTTTTCTTTGTACAACTGAATCGCGTGTAACAGTGCTTGCTTCAAGTCTTCGTCATTGTCAATCCCGAGATAATCAGCGAGACGAGCAATGATATCATCACCTTCTAATCGTTGCGTTCCACATGGATCGTACATTTTATTCTCCTCTTTATTATATCAGATTTTCCCTAATAAATCAAAAGCTATTTATTTAGGTAGTAGTTTATGTTGATGTTGACCCTGATATTGGTATCTGTTTGGGTGACTGTTTCATGGAGCGCTTTGCCATGGATGATCAATGCTCTATTTCTCTTCTGATTAACAAAAGTTCCATCTGCAAACCTGGTGCCACCATTGTTATCGTTGACGTAGTAAATAATGGTATGATAATCAGGCGTATTTAGATCATGGTGCATACCAAGACCTTCGTTCTCAGGCGTTCGGGTGAATAGGTTAACCTTACCACGATAGACGGTGATGCCACTATGCAAATACTTGCAAAGCTCAGCCATGATCGGCATGAGGATAGGTTCTGCGCCATCGAATGCTGGTTTCCATTGATCTATGAGTATACGGGCAAAGGCGAATTGATTCTTTTGGCTGGATACATTTACATCCGCTACATAGGTGAATTGAAGCTTGCTATCACCATTCGGATAGAATAGAAGATCATTGAGTTGGTTGGCTACAACCTCAGGTAGGAAGTTATCTATGATCTCGTACGACTCGCTCATTCTGGTTTCTTTTCTTGTTCCGGCTTTGCTTCTGGGGTTTTATAATAACGAACTGATCGACGATAAGCCATCTCAAGGTTACAGATACCTTCATTGATCTGTTTCAAACCATACTTCATATTGTTCGCTGCATCATTAATACCTTCATTGCTTGCCATATTGCTGCACCAATCGAGACCGGCACGATCTCTATCATTGATCTCTTTAGCGTTAGCTGTATCTTCAGCTGATAGTGTATCAATGCCAAGCTCAATGTCATTGCGGAGCTGCTTGAATGTTTGGATGATTGAAACGAGCTGTTTGATTTCCATGTTAGTGTGCTTCTCCATTTCCTTCAACGAGGACGAATTCAATCTCATCTGTATGAATGTATTCATTTACATCCAAAGGATATGCTGTACCAAGCGCTGTGAAGTACAATTCAACATGCTCTAGCAGCTTAACTCGATCATTGTTGAACTGAAGCAGTTTACCCTCTGCGCTGAAGGAATAGCCGTTGTGAACATAATAGACAGTCACAAGATGACCAAGGTCTTCTTCGCGAAGCCAATCTGCAATCACAGCTGTTTCTTTATCATCTCGGCAAACGAATGCCGGGATATGAGATTCATAAGGGTAAGGCTGAATATGAATCAACGTCGCCTCATGTTTAGGTTCTCGCTTCAGCTGAACTGAAGAGCAAGCCGTAAGCAATAGTGGAAGTAGAACTAGTAGTCTTTTCATCGAAGCTCCTTAAATGACCATGATTGTGTACTCTCAACGAAGACATCTCTCGTTGGAAAGTATTTAACTTCTTTCTCTGTTAAAACTGTTATGTAGACATCTGAGAAGGCGAACTCTAAATGCCCAATGAGCCTTCCGGTTACTGGAAGCAGGATCTCAATACGAGCATGGTGAATTGGAGGGCAACTGATCTCCGGATGACCATAAGGATGAACTATGAACGTTGAACTATCACGATCGCCAGCAACCAGATACCAAGGTATATCTGTTGTTGTTACCTCAGTAATTCCATATGCGGAAACTCCTCGACTTCCAATCGTACATCCGTTCTCATCATGAATTGGTACTGAAGCATGAGCTAGAGTAGATAAGAATAGTAAAACTAATAGTTTTTTCATTTGACCTCCGAACAGAATGATTTATCAACCTTCTTAAAGTTACTCTCATCCATGCTCCAATCTTCTAATTTAGGACCAATCTTGCGTAGAACAGAGTAACGACCCATGCCATGGAATTGAAGAAGACGCCCACAGGTAACACCATAGAAATCATTCTTGATCTCAACGCAATCATCGTAATGATACTTGGGAACCTCCGGTTTTAAGTCGCAGCCAACAAGCATCAAGGGTAATAGCAACAGCAGTTTTTTAGAATCCATATTTATCCTTCCCGTTGTATATTGGGACAAACGGTACGCCAAGCTTCGGTCGTTCACTATCTGGGGTATCCATGAAGATCCTGAAGCACTTATCACAACGACCTAAGAAGTCTAGGTCCTTCTCTTCAAATTCAACTTTACACATCACGCAGGGTTTCATTAGCTCCACCTTGAACTGCTTGGATTATAGAGACATTTGTTATCAGCACACTCCCAAATCTCTCCTGTTTCTTCTCCAACAAATATAAGACAGAAGGATTTCTGGTGACAGCGTGGACAACGCTTTACCTTCTCAGCGTAGTCGTTCATCCATTGATAGTCAATAGCCATTATGCGTTATCGTCGCCCAACGGGATAATTGAGCAATCATCTGTTGGGATGATCATCCAAACATAGGGTACAAACCCGTTGTCCGTAATACTCTTCAGCTGATCATCTTCGATCATCACAGAATTACGACGACCATATCCTACGACTGTGCCTGTTCGTTCTATACCACTTTCTACGATACGAACTCGTGAACCAATCTTGTAATTAGCCATTAGATTAATGGTCCAAAGCAGAAGATGACAACACAACCACAAGCCAAACCACGATATCCTTCTATCTGGTACAGTGAGAATAGAAAGACAAGAGCCAGCAGATACCAAGGAAGTTTCTTAAGCATCTTAGTCACCTATATACTTATACAGCTTTTCCCATAATAAGTGAGATAAATCTTTCATGGGTTGCTTGATGACTACGAGGTCTTGAGGTCTAAACCCAAAGTGGGTCAAGACTTGTCCACCCTCATATTCCCTTGGTTCATCTAGCTTAACTGTGATACCAAGGTATTCATCCTTATTGCTTACAACTTCGCCTGTTTCATCATACCAGAAGTGAAAATCTCGGCACACACAAACGATCTGTACCTTCGTACCAACAGGGAAATCCTCACGCTTCGCAGCATGATTCATCCTTCGTTGATTCAACTCAGCTAAGCTCAAATTCTCTTCACTCATCGATTTACCCTCACCTTTTGACCAACCCTAAGCTTATTACTAAATGTAATACCGTGATATGAATCTCCGGTCTTTTCATTGTTGGCCCAATACTCAAAGAATCCATGATTGTATCCAAACACACCTTGATTATATCTAACTTCCACAACTGTCATAACCTCAGTAGTAAGGCGTAGATTAAGGTTATAACCTACAACACTGATGACAAATCCAGCAAGTAAACCAAGAAGTAGTTTTTTCATTACCAACTCCCAGAAGCTCCACCGCCACCAGAATCTCCACCACCAAATGATCCACCGATATCTCCACCACTGCTGCTTCCCCAATCTGAGCTGCTCGAAGATGAGCTACCCCAATCAGAGTATCCAGAACTGGAGGATGAATCGTCACTGCTTGAAGCGCTAGAATAGCCATGATAATCATTAGCGTAATCACGTGCATGATCAGTCATGAGATAGTAAAGAATCGCGTAGTTAACAATGTTGTTGCTGCTGTTCACATACACGGTATGACCATCACGACGAACCTTACGAAGGCCTTTCGCTTTGACAAAGGCTTTGGCTTTAAGGATCTTCGCAGCTAAGGCTTTGCGTTCACGTTCCTGTTTGATCTTCTCTTTGCGTAGCTCTTCCTGCTGTCGAAGGCGTTCAGCCTTTGCTTCAGCAGCTTCACGTTTCAGTTGAGCCAAGCGTTCCTGATGAAGCTGTTCTCGTTCTTCAGGAGTATATACACCAAATAAGTGTCTGATTGCTTTCCACATGTTATTCACCCAATCGACCGATCAAGGCATTCAAAGCATCGTGAATACCATCATCGAATCGTCCTTGTTTAAACTGAGGTACCATCTGGTTACGAATGACATCACCACAGAAACCATCAGTAAGCTTGCCTTCTAACCCATATCCTACCTCGATGCGAGTCTTATGTTCCTTCACTGCAACCAAGATAAGAAGCCCATTGTTCTTGCCCTTTTGACCAATGCCCCATTCCCTAAATAATTCATTGGCATACTCTTCAACCGTTCGTCCTTCTAACGTAGTGACAGTGACAATAGCAATCTCTGTACCAGTCTTCTTGTGATAGTCCGTAATGTGAAGCTCAATCGCTCGGCTCTTATGAAGGATACCAGCGAAGTCATTAACATAACCGGTTGGTTTCTGAAAACCAAAGACGGTCGCGCTAACTAGAAGCAATGACAATACTTTTAATTTCATCTTAATCTCCTATTGAAATGTATTACGAGTCACAGTATGCTTACCTTCTCTGTGCTCTTCCTGACCTGTTTGTCTAAGATCACCACGTTCAAACCGTTCGAACTCAGCCTGCAAACCAGGACTTGCCATCACATCACTTGAACTAACATTCATAATTCGAGCGAAGATATCAAGCTCTTGTGGAGTCGTGTTATGCTTCTGACACCAAGCTGCTTCAGCTGCTGCGCTCTCATCAACTGCTTGGATACATGACTTAAGCAAAAGACCACCAACAAGAAGACAGAGTACGACTACAACAACCTTACCAATTGTTATTCCTTCATCATCATCGTACATCTTATTCTCCTTTAACGTTTCCTTTTCCGCAATGTTGTTCGCATCCCTTACATCCACCAAGGCTACACGGAAGATGACCGCAAGGACGCGGGGTTTTATTGATCTGTTTATCCATCTGATCTAGGAACTCATCGGTATGCAAACCAGCTTCTTTCTTAACACAATCAGGGCAACGAGTATCTAGGTTCCCACTCCACCAGAGATGAGGCTTTCTACATTTAGGGCAATCGATAGGATACAAACCCATTAGCGTTGATCCCTTCCAGCCTGATACCACGCGATGCAAAGGAAGATCATACCCATAATAACTTCAATCCCTGCAACGTTCTTAGGAATCTTACATCCTGTCAGATAGAGAGCTGACAAACCCTGTCCAAATAGAATCCCACCGAGTGCGAACATTATCTAAACCTCAAGGTCAATACCAACAGAGTCATGTGAATCGCTTGATCCAAGCCGATCACAGTGAAGAACCAATGACGTTCTCCGAGTTTCCAAAGGTGAGCTGTTACGCGTGACGTCACACAATCAACAAGCCAATGGAGTGCTGAATTAATTATAGCATACTTCCACCCAAATAACAAGAAAGGAATGCCATATGTTAACGCATGCAAAGTTAACCACTTGGCTGAGTGACTCTTATTGATAGCCATGTTATCTGACTGCATGATGAAATCGCCTATAAAATGCAACCAGAATATTGCTATGATACTAAGCATATTGATCAAAGTGAGCTCCTGGTTCAGGAGGCTTTTGTTGAGGTAGAGGATTCTTACGTTCTGCTGTTTCAATCCCCACGAACTCCTCACAAAACCTACATCGTTTAATTAAGACGTCGAAGTGCTCAGTGTAGAACACTCGACCGTACGGCACATGCTGTTGGCATTGCTGACTCATGGTTTTAAATAAAAACGAAACCCTGCTTCGACTCCAAATCCTTTGACTGTTCCATTTGATCCTATCAATGTTTGTCCTTGATCCCACGAGTAATTACCAGTCGCATAGTTTCCACCTATAAGCATGGTTGTGCTACCATCAATAGGAATATTCAAGATACCTCGCATACCGCGATCATTGTAGTGATAGAGTTGCTTATCAGTTACAGGATAATAAGTTTGCTGAGGAACGTTTGAGGTACCAGTCTGATGGTTCCATGTTCCAAGTAGATCAAGAGATATGTAACGATCAGGATTATCAGGAACTCCATCTAAGATAGAAGCGTTCGCAACACCTGCGAGTAATAGCAATGCAACTGGTAAATATTTCATGTCATTTCCCCAAGATACGGAATCCGTAGAAGATAACAAAGTTACAGAGAGCAAGGGCAAAATTGATCGCGCCTTGCGTTTGCTTACCTATCAATAAAGATAGGATACCTGCTACAACGAATACGAGCACCGTCACTGGTTGAAGTAAGTCTAAGATTGTTTGAATCATTTTCTTTTGCCTCCTAAGATTGCTCCTGCTACGAATGCCACACCTATAATTAAAAGCCATAGCAATGCTGAATGAGCAAGTTCTCCGCCCTCTACACAAAGCATATCACCACCACAATAGCGATCGTATCCAACAGTTTTATAAATCTTTAAATCAATCATTTGTGTAAGTCCCATCCTTGATATACAGCGACGTAGCCAACGACCGATCTGATCGCTGGGTCTTGTGGAACTACCGTCGATCGATACTCTACACCAAACTGTAAAGGAGCAAGCCATGTCTTATTCCTAACTCCGCCATATAAGCTCTCAGTGTTTCCACCCGTGATGAATACGGCTTGAGCCTTATTGAATCCAATGTATGGCTCAATCCAAGGAGCGCCTTGAAAGCGAACGCCCTGAGTAACATTGAAGATGATGTTATTAGCGATCGATCCATCAGCCTCAAAGTATTCCTGTCCGAACCGACCACCAAACTCACCCTTCGCATCTAAGATATCGAGCGGTCCTGCAAATGCTAAGCAGGTAAGAAGCAATAGGAGTGGAATGATCACAAGTATAACAAATGCCACCTTATCTCTTCGTGTGTCCCATATGAATGGAATTTTCATTAGTTTGTACCAGCGATCTTATGCAGATTCGCCCCTCCAATATTTGTCCCTCTGCAATCTGTTACAATGTAGCTGAATACTAGATCAGAACTTGTAAGAGTCGCATGAGTGTTTATCGTAGTAGTACCTGAGCAAATCGATCCACCTGTTCGAGTCATGGTAAGTGTTGTCAGGTTTCTTACACCTTCTGGACCAAAGCTCAAGTAGATATTGCCTGACGTTGTTCCATACCCGCCTGATGTTGTGTATGTTCCTGCTGCTGTGCTATTAGATTGAGCTAACGTTACAGACCAATTATAATAACCGATCGCATCATCTGTTCCGGTTCCTGACCACATCCCAGCAACATGAGGAACATATGGAGCAGGTGCATCTTCTTTCTTAGAGCATCCGATAAACGCAAGACAAGCTAAGAATAATACCTTTTTCATCTCTTATCCTTCGCTAGGAATTTGACGTGTTCCTTATCGTAGGTAAGGATCTTCATGTTCTCAAATAGGATCGTAACGCGAGACTTGGATTTACGAATAACAAATCCTGGACCCCATTCTGGCCACCAACGATCAAAGACCTTTACTCGTTTCTTGATCTCAGTCCATTTCATTTCAGCTTCCTATTCCAATTCTTTCCACAGGTCTTACAGCGACCATTGTGGCGATTGAAGAACACATCACAATACCCGCAGCTTGGTTTCTGCTTACGACGTTTCATCTTAAGCATAGGTTCCTCGCCATTCCGGTTTCTTATATTGAGCGCAGCGATGACAAACCTGGTGACGTTCATAATCATCATCTATAATATCACGCCAATCATGAAAGAAATACTTACACTTCCACTGCTCTTTCTTATGCACTCGTTCAGCGTGAGTCTTAAAATCATCGATCTTAGAAAGCAATTCAAGGTAAGCCAGATTGCTCAGGTTTCCCTTGTACGGCTTGTTACTATGATTGCAATGACAGCAACTCATTTAGTTACATCCATGATGAATCCGTAAAGCCAGAATGCAATCTTATCTAATAGGTTCATCTCTCTCATAAGTATCCTCACCCGAAATTCTGAAATGGTCTACGTAATGTTATAATGAAACTTTTATGCCACATGAAATCTGCTTTTGTTATCGTATGACGAAGATACCAACAACCCTCACCAGCGTATTTAATTATCTCATAAACGGAATCGTGACATTCATAGCATTGACCTGGACGAATCTTATCTACCACGACTCCACCAAATCCTTTGCCTCTTTAAGACCGAGACCTGTTTTCTCTCGTACAAGCTTGATCGTGTGAATGAAGTTATTAGAATTATTCGTTCGACCGCCATTTGCATTATACTGCTTACGAAGCTCATAAGTCGGATCATCAGCTGCTTCACCAATCTCCTCATGCTCAGTGGCAAGCATCTGAAGGATAACTGCACGATTGCGTTTACCTATCGTCCGAAACTCTCTTAAGACAACCTGCATCGCTTCAAGGTCTTTCAGGTTATTTGACATTTGGATACCTCACTAAAGGATATAGGATACCAACGGGTGCAATCCAGTGAATAAACTTAAAGTTTAAATGCGGGTAGTGTGTATACAACCAGAAGCTAATGTCACCCGTTTTAAACCCAAGGATTCTCATCTACCAAACCCCAACGCGTAGTAGACAACGTAGAACCAACCGAACAAGCAATGTAAGATGCACCAGAGAATCGAGTGATTAGTGACCCATGAGAGAATGGCTGCTACAACATTCCCAATCCCAAGTCCCGTGCTCGTTGAAGAGGATCGAGAGCTCATTAGAAATCCCTCGACATCTTCACGAACTGATACACTACCAAGCCGAAGATAGCAACGGCCATCAGCGCAACGAAGACATACCAAGCTCCCACAGCAAGCAAGACATACTTGATATAAGGAGTAAGATCTACACCAGTTTTAGCTAAGGCATCAACCAAGGCTTTAACTTGCGGGTCCATTATAAGTCTCCTTTGAGATTAATTGCTTCTGAAAACAAAACGTTTTTTTCAACCTTGGCTAAAGGAAAGTGACTGATATGTCCACCATACCAAAGCTCACCGTTCTCCAACCGAACCTCGATGAACTCAGGTCGTTGATTGTAATCCTTGCGCCAAGCCAAGTAATAACCTGGACGAGTAGGACGTTGCTTTGAGAAAGTAGGTTTAAGCATTATTCGCCCCAAGTATCCGTATCAGCTTCGACCTTCTCAGCTGTTTTCTCAGCCATCTTAACAAGGATACGTGTATCTGAATCACCATTCCACTCAACCACCAACCCAGCTTGAGTGAGTGCGAGGAAAATCATCTTACCAATCTCTTCTGAGGATTTTGGTACGTTATTAGGGTATTTGTTCGTGCTTCCATCTCCATACGCGAGATAGAGATTTCCATCGCTTCGATAGCCATCAGACTTTAAAGCTTCCGCGTCTTGATGATGATAGAAGACATACCCAAGTTGAGATTTGCCTTTATCTAATTGGCCTTCCATGTAAGTACCAATCGCGTATCCACCACAGCTTTGGCAACACGTGAAATTCTGTCTCGCAATCAATCCGTTCTTACGGAGAAACTTGAACGCGAGGTTAAGCTTCTCTTTGTTCTCAGCAACCGTGTCTTCAAATCGTGCGTACTCTTGATATGATCGGCGCATTAGTTTGCTCCTTTATAGTGGTTGATAAATTCTTTATTCCACGTGTCGGCAACTAACCTACAATATGCAATGTGTTCTTCTGAGAAATCGCCATTAGGATATAGTTCGTTCTGATCCATGATATCTCCGAGACGACCGAACGGAGTGATATCATCTCCAACGTTGTAGTGAGTACGAACGTATTCGATATCCTCTGGAGTCAAACTGATCCAGATATTTCGTACATCCTCGAGAAGTTGCGGCTGATTGATTTCGCTCATATCCTTATTATAACAGAAGTAGTTAAGAATGTACATAGGCCCAAGGGCCCAAATTTAAGCAGGTTTTGAAAAGACCTGCAAACTTTCCGGCTGTGGCTGGACCACTTAGAATGACTCCTGTCTAAGTCAGGTACTAAATTAACCAACCCAATGATGCTGAGGCTTTGCGCAACAGAATGAAAGCTTCTTGCCAACCCATTCAGGCAATAAGTTTGCATCCCTTTGCAACCACCATTCTGTAACTGTTATAAAATTCAACCAAGTTCCATCGTAAGGGCATTTAGTCATTAGTGATGAGGGTGCGGATGAACCTCTTCCTCCATTTTTACATCGTGGATACCGTGAACTCCAGTACAAAAGAAAGCACATCCAGACAGGTGCATGATCATGCCGATGATTGAACTCTCACCAACGTGGAAGCTTAAAGCAAACAAGGCTGCACCAAGTGCCATCCAGAGGAAATTAGGGTAATTGCTTCTAATGATCCTTTGAACCATAATTAATACCCTTGGCGATGCGCTTCTGCTTCTCGTTCTTTATCTGTCTTTGGTTCGTTCACGCCTGTCTCCTAAACACTTCCTGAATCGCTTCAGGATTGATTTTAACTGGGCTTTCCACCGTTTGGGACGTAGTATTCGTCCTGAACAAATGAAGTGGCTTAAACTGAAAAGCTACGAAGTGAGACAAGACTGACAAGGTAAGTATCATTGTATCTCCTTTATAATAACGTCTAGGTCTTTCGCGGCATCAGCTTGTGAAGCATAGTTGTTGTATCTCAAAGCCCATTCAAGATCACGAAGCTTCTTCACAGTGCTATCATAGATCAGCTTCACACCATCTTTGCTCACTGCAGCAGCACGTCGATTGAAAGTCTTCACCGCACTTGGTAAAGCCTTTGTCAGTGAATGCTGATACTCAAAGTCTGGTTGTTTAGCTGGAGCATAATTAGGATTCTTTTCATATCCGCTCGCGGGTTTACCACTGACCTTGCATGTTCTGTCAACCGTGATAAGCTTTCCAGCTGTTTCCATTGAAGCAAGCATACCAGAAAAGATATGACCATACTGTGCATCTTGTCCATAACGTTTCACTAAGATTTCCACGAGCTCACCATTTGTAAGGTTCGTGAACTCCGTTAAAAGATTATCAACCCACGCTTCATATGAATCAATTACTCCATTTTGACTCGCGCGAATGAATGCTTCATTACTGATTGCGTTGTATGCCATAATTATAGTACCATCCTTAAGGTTATATTTCGTTCACCAACAATAGCATCTTTGTGCCATTCAATCTCTGCTTTCAACCGATCAAATGCTTCATCATGGTTCTTGGTTGTCAAGACAATCTTATCATCTATCAAGACATTGTAGAGCGGAGTGCAATCAGCGTGCATCGAACAAACCATCTTTTTACCCTCTAATTGAAGCAATTGCTCTTCTGTTACAGTTTGCTTATCTGTATCCAAAGCTCGACCTTCGTTTAGGAACCACTCATCCCATCCGAAGACTTCGATGCACTTGTCCCATCCATACGTATCGATCAAGAAGCGAATCGTGAACATTA
>Ga0134126_10004311_pt1 | contig 17812 bp, 14 predicted proteins | sample KB31752_FD_96881 | JGI IMG/M metagenome (GOLD analysis project Ga0134126, IMG submission 96881) | Terrestrial soil microbial communities with excess Nitrogen fertilizer from Kellogg Biological Station, Michigan, USA - KB3-175-2 | ecosystem: Environmental > Terrestrial > Soil > Unclassified ...
CGCCTTCGGCACTGTCGTCGGCCTCGTGACGGCGGCGGACCGCACGTGCCCGGCAGGTTCGTCGAACCGGGTGACCCCTCCGATGATGCATGTCTGGTTCGTGCCGGTCCCCGGCGGCCCCACGGCGATCGACGCGTCGGATGCGCAGATAGTTCGCGCCGCTGAACGAACCGGAGGACCAGGAAACGGTCCGGCCTGACGTGGCCGCACGCGGCAAGGGTTCAGCACTGCGGTTCGGCGGAGCGCGGCCGTGGCCTGGCTAAAGCAGCGGAGACATGTCCGTACCTGGCAAGCTGGCGGCGGGACCTGATGCCAAGCTTGCCGTAGATCTGCGCGAGGTGGTACTCGACGGTCTTGACGCTGACATACAGGCGGGTCGCGACTTCCTGGTTTGTCAGTCCCGCGGTTACCAGGCGAGCGACCACGCGTTCTCGCTCGGTGAGCACCGACGGCGCGGTGGCACCATCGACGGCGTGCCGGCGCGCGGCGAGATCCGCGGCGCAGCGTCGCCCGAAGGAGATGGCGCCGGCTTCGATGAGGCGGGTGCCCGCACGGTCAAGCATGACCGTCCCTTCGGCAGTCGCGCCGAGGCCGCAGAGCAGCCGTCCGTGGCAATGCTCTAGCAATCCGAGTTGGAACGGCATGGCCAGGCACTCCTGCGGCAAGCTCGCCGCGTCTTCGTAGTGGCGCCGGGCGGCAATCGGGTCTCGGCGGCGTTCGGCGAGCCGCCCGGACAGCCGGCACCAGGCAAGGCGCAAGTAGGGAACCTGCTCGGCCAGTGTCGTCAGGTCGGCGAGCATGGCTGCCGCCTGCGCTTCGGATCCGGATTCGACCAGCGCCTCCGCCCGCAGTGGCAGCCACAGGACGCGGTACTTCGTTGCCGCGTCCCGCGCTTGCGCCAGCCGCGCCAGGGCGGGATGGTCAGCTAGCAGCACACCCCGGGCCTGGGCGATCGTGAGTTCTGCTATGTCGTAGAGCACGGCATCATCAGGACACTGCGACGCGCCGCGATAGCGAGCGTTCCTCATGTGCTCGTTGGCCGCGTCCCAGTCACCGCGGTGGGCGGCGAGCTGGGCGGCCAGCGCGTGAGGTGCACCCTTGCCGCATACGTCGGGCCGGACAGCGGCGTCGATCGCCATCGCGGCGTAGTCGTCGGCGTGGCGCCACACGCCGAGCAGATGGTAGGCGAGCGCGAGCCACTGGCTGGCCCGGCAGGCGAGCTCGGGTGCGAGCACCTGATCCGCCGCGGTGACAAGCGGCAACAGATCCCCGAGCGCCTCAAGCGGCTGGCCAGAAAGTACTCGGTAGCAGCCGGCCGTGAGCATCGCCGCGCAATCCTGCGGTTCGCCTCGCGGCGGTATCTGACCTGCGGCTGGCCCGATACCGAGCAGCGCATCGACAGCCGCAAGCGGCCCAGCCGTGTAGCAGCGGCCCGCCGCGAGCAGACGCGTCAGCCAGCGTTCGACCACCCGATCGTCGCGCACGGCAGCGAGCCCGGCTGTGGCCGAGGCCACCGTCTGCCTGCCCATCGCCGCCGCGGCGCACAATTCAGACTCCATGCCGCATGCGATCGCGACAGCATCGCGCTGTCCGTCCGCGTGCATCCGGCCGCGAGCGAGGTGAAATTCGGCGTCGAGCCGGTCATCCGCGAGTAGCGCCCGCCCAGCGAGCGCGTAGCTGCGGAGCGCGGACGGTGCGCATGCTTCCACGCGGACCCACAGGTCGGCTGCGCCGGCGCTTCCGGCGCAGACGCGGTACACCGCCGCCATCAAGAGCCGCCGCTCCCGGCCGGCATGGTCCGCGCTCAGATCGGATGCCCACTCCATGAGCTGCGCCGGACCGGGCCCGGCTGGCCTGCCAGGAACGCCGCCCGTGGCGGCAACCTCAAGCGCTTCGGCTAAGTGCTCATCGACGCTGCTAGCCGCGGCGACGCGGTGAAGCAGCGCTGCGTCGCCGCTGATGGCATCGGCCGCCGCGCGGTGCAGGGAGCGTCGCCTGGTCGGTCTGAGGTCGGAAAACAGATCGCTACCGGAAGCCGGGCCAACCCCCCCGGCGCCATCATGGCCTGAGCAGGCTCGCACGCTATACCCGATCAGCTTGGGCTTGATGAATGGCCGCAAGTGTCATGCGGGTACCGTCGCGTGCCGGGCAAGCATGCACTCATTGTCGCCCGAGGACCTGGCTAGGGAAAGGCTAGGGCCTATCCCGAGGGCGTTGCCCAGGTACGGCAAGGATGCTTGAAAGCGCGAGATCAGCGGAAACGTCGGACGCGCGATCGGGTGCCTGCCTAAGCAAGTCGTGCTCCGCCATTGCGTTTCGGTCGGTTTGACCTCAAAGGGGGGCACGTTTATATGGTCAATAGCCGAATATCGGTATATATTTACGCACACGATCCCATAACCAAGAGCGGTCTGACCGCCCAGCTAAGGGGGCGTCCTGAATTCGAGTTGGTCGACGGGAAGCTCGACACCCCGCCAAAGGTCGCCCTGCTCGCCATCGACACTGCGGACGAACAGGCCTTGCAGGTCATGCGCGGGTTGCGGGTACAAGGATGCGAGCACCTGGTCTTGGTTGTCAGCTCGCTGAGCGACGAGGACCTTATGGCGGTCGTCGAGGCCGGTGCCGGTTCTATCGTGTGGCGCTCGCGCGCCTCGGCATCCTGGCTCGCGCAGACGATCATCAATGCCGCTGGAGGTGAGGCAGCGCTCCCACCTGAGGCGCTCGCACGGCTGCTTAAACAGGTCACCAGGCTGCGCAGGCATGTGCTCGCACCGCGCGGCTTGACGTTCAACGGCCTGTCAAGCCGGGAGAGGGACATACTCAAGCTCGCCGCTGAGGGCTTCGATACCGACGAGATCGCACGCGAGCTGTCGTATTCGAAGAGGACGGTGACCAGTGCGCTGCACGATGTGTCAGTCCGATATCAGCTTCGCAACCGGACCCACGCGGTGGCCTATGCCATCCGGGAGGGCTTTATTTGACGGTGCGTCACGCCAACGGCGCACCGGCCCCTGCGGTAGCACATTCGATCGCGGATGCACGCCCAGCCCCGCGGCCGCACGCCAGCAACGGCCCTGTGCGAGCCCGACCTGGCGGGGCGTGATCGCCCAGCAGTGTTCCCAGTCGGCAACCACCTAGTCTTGAGGACATCGGTGACATCTCATGACCCCTACTGCCTGACCCCGTGGGGTGATGAAGAAGTCTCTGGCCGACCCGGCGACAGGCGCGCGACCACCCAGGCAGGTAGCCGGGTGCCCGCTCGGCTTCGCCAGCGCGCGGTGGTGTCGCCACGCACTCGCCAAGCCGGCGTCGGCGACGCGCGCGAGCGGCCGCGGCTGGTGCGAGACCTGCACCAGCCAGCAGAACTCGCCGGGGACCCTTCGGCTGCCTCGCCCGAGGCGACCGTGACGCGCTTCGTCGGACGCCGGGCTGAGCTGCGCGAGATCTCCGCGCGCGCCGCAGCGGCCGCCGCCGGCACGCGGCAGACGGTCGTGATCGAAGGTCGGCCGTGGATCGGCAAAACCGCGCTGCTAATCCGTGCGCTTGAACAGCTTCCCGACTACAGCCAGCTGCAAGCCGACTGCGCGCGCGGTAGCGCCGTCGCCCAGTTGATGAGCGACGCGAGCCTGGCATCACCAGCCGCGCACCGGACGGCGCGCGGCGGGCTGGTCACCGCGGTCCGCGCGATCCTGGAAGAGGCCGGCCCGGTCGCGATCGCGCTCGACAATCTGCACTGCATCGACGTCGAATCGGCCGCCGAACTGTCCGTCGCCCTGTCGGCGCTGCGAGCAGCCGCGGTGCTGGTGATCGTCGCCACGCGGACACCGTGGCGACCAGAGCAGGTAGGCGGACCTGCTGTCACTGCGCTCCAGCGGCAGTTGCTCGCAGGAAGCGAGGTCAGCCGCATCCCGCTAGCCGAGCTCAGCGTCGCGGAGACTGGGCAGTTGCTCGACCGCCTGGGACCAGCGGCGTCCGAGCGCGTGGCGGAAAGCCTGCATCGGTACACGGGAGGCCATCCCGCGCTGCTTTCCGTCCTGCTCGATCAGGGCCTGGCGGGAGCCGATACCGCCCCCGCCGACATGCTCGGCTTGTTCGACCCGCTCGTCATGAGCATTCTGCGTGCGGTCTCGTCCCTTCCGGAGGCCAGCAGGAATCTGCTCGCCGCCATGACCGTCTCAGATGAGCCTTGGCCGTTAGCGGTTGTCGGGTCCGTAGCCGGCGTCGAAGATCCCTTCGAGGCGCTTGAGCCTTTGCTCGACTCCGGGCTGGTCGAGTGGTTCCCCGCCGAGACCGTCGCGCCGGTCTCGATTCGCTATCCGCTGTACCGCGATGTCGTCTATCGCAGCCTTCCCGCGGCGCGTCGGGAGGCCCTGCACGGCCTCGCAGCAGGGTTCGCGCTTGGAACGCGAGCGTGGGCACACAGAATCGCGGCGGCAAGTACCGCGCAGCCCGCGCTGGCCGCGATGCTCGAGCAGGAAGCCCATCGCTACCACGTGGCCGGCGATAGCGAGCGGGCGGGAACGCTGCTGATGTGGTCGGCGACCGCGACATCCGACCCGGGCGAACGTTACCGCCACCTGCTGCAAGCCGCGCACTGGTGGCTGACGTTGCGGGCCATCGACTGGGGGCCACGACTTGAGTCCTGCCTGTCGGACTGGCCAGCCAGCGCGCCGCGCAGCATGCTGATGGGCCTGCTGGCCGAGGTTTCCGGACGGTATGCGCAGGCGCGTGACCTGCTGGCGGAGGCTGGCGACATCGCCAGGACCGACGGCTCAGCGGTCGAGCTTGGCGCGGACATAGACCTGGCGATGGCGCTCGTGCACGCGGACATGGGTGACGCGAACGCCGAGTATCGGCTCGCCGCCGGGTTGCTGGCGTCCGACGGCCCGTCCGCCGCGCACCGTGCCTGGGCCGAGTATCTCGCGGCCGACGCCTGTGGTCGTATCGGCGGTCCCGACGCGGCACTGGCCAAGCTGGCCGAACTTGTCCCCGATGCCTTGATCGACGGCGAAGGCGGCGCGAGCGCGGATGCTGCCGGCCAGAGCGTCCGGCTGTGGGCTCGCGGCAGCTGGCGGGTCCGCGGCGGCCGGTGGCGGGACGGCAGCGACGACCTGACTCGCATGTTCCGCGCTGGCGACAGGACCGCCGTTGACTCAGTAGCGCCTATCGCGCACGCCTACCTGGCCTTCGCGCAGTACCTGGTCGGTGACTGGAAGGCGGCGGAGCAGGCGTCCGCGCAGGCGGTCGCGGCTCTGAGCGGACACGCGGTAGCACGCCTTCGAATTCCGGTTCATGCCGTCGCCGCCTGCGTGGACGCCGCGGCCGGGCGGTCGGAGTCCGCCGCGCGGCACGTACAGTCCGCGCAAAGATGGCTCGCCGACTGTGGGCCTGAGGACTACGCGGTATTCCCCGCTGTCGCGGCCGCCACCTCGGCGCAGGCGCGCGCGGACTACCGGCGGATGGCGGCCGCGCTCGCATCGGCGCTTGCCGGGCCTGCCAAGAGCGCGAGCCACCACTGGTGGTGGCAGCCGCTGCACGTGGAGGCGCTGATCGGCACAGGTCAGCTCGGGGCCGCCCAGCGCGCGCTCGACCGCTTCATCGACTTCGTCGGCGGATACGGCCGCCAGTCGGTGACGGTGACCTGGCTCGAGGCCTGGCTAGCGGCGGCCAGACACGACGAGCTGAAAGCGCGTGCGCGCTTCGAGGAGGCGATCGCTCGTCCACCCGCGCGAGATGACGTCGCGCTGCATCGCGCCAGGCTCGAACACGAGTACGGCAGGTACCTGATGTCAGGACGCAATCGCAGGGCCGCGATCGCGCAGTTGAGGCGCGCACATGAGTTTTACACCACGCTCGGCGCCGGTCCTTTCGCCGAGCGCTGTGCCAGCGACCTGGAAGCCTGCGGTGTGCGAGTGTCATCGCGGTCCGGAGGGCGGGCCGACGGTGGCGCGCTTCCTGTCCTGTCGCCCCGCGAGCGCAGAGTGGCGCATCTGGCGGTGCAGGGCCTGACGAATCAGGAGATCGCCGGCGAGCTATTTATCAGCGCTAAGACCGTCGAGTACCACTTGGGAAACGTCTTCGCCAAGCTCGGCATTTCGTCGCGCCGCCAGCTCGCGGCGCGGCTAGGAAGCGGCACTGAGTAATAAATGGCGGAGCGGCCACCTTCGCCGTCCCTTCGATCCCTGAAAGCATCAGGCAGCGATTCGCGCAAACTTTTGTGCCGTCGACAATGCCGAAGCGCGCACTAAGTCCTGAGTCCGCAGTCCTATGGTCGGGAACATGCGCGGACCAGCGGCCCGTGGGCACGGGTGATGCTCGCATCCTGCGCGGCCAGACGACTCATCTGGAAGGCGAGGCACTGTGGCGCTGAGCGACTGGACGGTTTACGTTCCCCTGCTCGATGCTCTGCGCGAGCAAAGTGGCAACTGGGGGAGTTCCAAGAACTTTACCGAGTTCGACGAGGCCATCACCCGCACCAACGCCGACTTCCGGGGCGGCGAAGGTTCCAGCTACAACCAGTGTGGGCTCGACAGCCTGGTCGAAGAACTCCTTAAAGACTTCGTCGGCAACTACGACCTGGTCTACGAGCAGATCAGGCTCGCGGCCCTCGCTATCGAGCGCCCAGACCTGGGCGAAGACTGGGCGGGCTGCTTCGTCAGCAAGAAATCGGACGGCACCGACGTCTGGGCTGAGAGCAGGTACGCGGCGCCCGCCTCCTGGGAGAAGGCCGACATCCCTGCCAAGGTGCCCGCCTCGGCACTGGCCGACGTACAGGAACTCGACGAAGACCTCGACCCGGTCGCCGCCGAGCCTCCCGGGCTCACATTCGACCCCGAGACGGGCCTGCTGTATGACGAGGACAACTGGTATCTCATGGACGGCAAGACGGTCGTCACTGAGGTGGAGGGCGCCGATCAGTTCGTCGATCCCAAGACCGGCATCCGGTATCGCCTCGGTGTGGCGGTGTTGTGGCCCGACCCTGAGAAGGGTCTGCTGTATGACGACGTGAACTGGTATCTCAAGGACGGCAAAACGGTCGTCACTGAGGTGGAGGGCACCGACGAATTTGTCGACCCCATGACCAGCATCCGATACCGCAACGGCGAACCAGTCCCGCCCCCGCCAAAGCCCGTCGAATTGCCGCCGGCCGCGGAAAAGCAGCTAGTCAGCAAGCTCGTCGAGGTGAGGACGGCCAAGGTAGCCCAGATGTTCGATGAGCTGCAGGCAGAGGGCTGGAGTCCAGTAGAAACGCCGGAGGAAGCAGCCGAGCTCCGTGCGCAAGGCGATGAGACCGCTTTCACTGTCGATGAAGTACTGCAGATGATCGACGCCAGAGTCGAGCAGCGTCTGGGATCCTGACCGCCAAAGGCCAGGGCCGCCGATAGGAGATCAAAGGCAGCATTATGAGCGATATGCCACCAGAAAAATCTTCCCTGAAGCGCAACCGAGAGGAGGAGGATTCAGTAAGTAAACGCAGAAAGGCTGCACTGGACGCCGAAGAAGAGATCGCCAGAATTCAAAAGGACGGCGGCCCGTGGCCACAGTTCGACGATAGCTTGTTCAAGAGCTTCCCTAAGCTCGGCAAAAAAATCGAAGCTGTGTCCGAGGACATCTACGAAACGGTGCAGCTTTATAAGGCCGACAAAGAGCTGTTCCATTTCAGTTTCGGTGCCGATCCGTCGGCGGAGAACTATGACGAAGATGCCTGGGATGCGATCCGGTATTATCAAAAAGCTCAGGCTTATGCTCCGAAATTCCGCAAGCCGATACCTCGCAAGAAAACTAAGGACAAGCCAAAGAGAGTCACCAAAGAACAGGCCAAGGAACCGACAAGGGAGCAGCTCGAGGACGTTATGAACTTTGACTTCCCCACTTCGGAGAAGAGCGGGGGCCAGAGCACGATGGTCGGCTCGTGGCCGCCAAGCGTCAGCATATCCTCTCAGGCCGCGAAGGATTCCAGCTACGATCTGCAGTTGCTCAACCTGATCTCCCAGGCATTTCTTAACAAGATATCCTCCGCTGAGGTCGAGGCGATGGCGCTGGACGACCGCGTGGTTGTGAGCGCCAACGAAGCGGCATCGGTGAAGAGCCTTCAGGAAACAGCCCTTGAGGAGCTGATCGCGAAGCCTCCGGCAGAGCTTGAGGACTTGGCCAAGGAAAAGCATAGGGATCTCTCGGCGCTGCGCTCAGGAGTCAGAGAAGGCCCGTCGGAGGATGGCGAAGAACTTCTGGTCGGGATCGCCGTCGGCGCCAGTATGTTCCCAGGTCAGCGCGACGCGATTATGTCCTCGCTCAAGCTGCTTATCCAGGACAAGATCAAGCCGGCCGGGCCAGTAAATGCCAGCGCTCCGGGTGATGCCCTGACGAAATCCGAAAACAAGGCCAGGCTCGTCATCGTGAACCGGGTGCCGAGTTCTCATGCGGAGCAGAACTTGGTGTTGGCGCTTCTCAAGTCTGGCTACGGCAGAAGCAAGTCAGTGGCGGTCGCAGGCGGTAAGCGGCCTTGCACGATATGCTACCTAAGCTTGTGCCTGGTTAGAGAAGAGTTTACCGGCCTCTCATTCAATCCCCATGCCGGCGGTTATTACATCGGCGAGACCCTTGGCGGTCTTACGAAAATCGTGAATGCTATTGGGCTTACCGAGGAACAAGTCAGGGAGCGGGCTAAGCACTATCTCGGCGGCGACTTCACCAGTTACATTACCGCTGTCGCCAAATACGATCAAGTCTCCGCCCAAGAACGCACGGCCTTGGGCGTGACGGATGATGAAATCCGGCGCTCTTCTATGCTCAGCCTGCCCAAGCTTGAGGGCCAGGGTCTCTTGACTCGAACTTCGACTGTGGCGTTCAAGCCTGGTGAACAATTCTCGATGGAGAGCTTCGGCGAGTATGACCCGTCTAAGAAGGTGGAGCATATGGAGGTGGACGAGGAGGACTGATTCGAGCGGAGCCTTGCCGAACTGGCCGTGCCACCAACCAGCCGCGTGGCCGCGTCGCGTAATCGCGCAACGCGGCCACGCGCGCGATCGCGCACAAATACCTGCGCTCGATGAAGCTCAACTTCGCTGGGGCGGCTCAGCGTCAGTGAGCACACTCGGAAACTAAAGGGATCAAGGTGCTCAAAACAGCTCACCCCGAGGAGGAAGCGTGCCCTCGTATCTGTCCCCCGGCGTCTACGTCGAGGAGGTCTCGTCAGGCTCGCGGCCGATCGAGGGAGTCGGTACCGCCTTGTGCGCGTTCGTCGGCTTCACCGAGCGAGGCCAGGCGAACACTCCGACCCTGGTCACGAACTGGACCCAGTACACCAAGGCGTTCGGCGGCTTCGTCGACAGCGCCTTCCTGCCGCACGCGGTCTACGGGTACTTCCTCAACGGCGGCGGTGCGGCCTACGTGGTGCGGGTCGGTGCCAACGGAAGCGCGGACGGCGCGGCCGACGGCGACTCGGGCGCTGCCAGTGAACTCGGCCAGGCCGCACGCGGCGAGCTGACCACAGGAGGCGAGCGCGCCAGGCCCGCGCTGCGGATCAGGGCGCTCGCGCCAGGCATCGAAGGCAACGAGATCGCCGTCGAGGTGACGCAGGCAGGGGACGGCGCTGATGGCACGTTTAAGCTGCTGGTCAAGCGCAACGGCGATGTGGTCGAGACCTTCGACAACGTGACCGCCAAGCGCGGGCCGCGGTACGTGGTCACCGCCGTCAAAGAGCAGTCCAGGCTCATCGAGGTCGAAGAAGTCAAGGGCGCCGGGGTGCTCGAGCCGAAGCAGGGCAGCCAGGTGGCGCTGGCGGGCGGCGAGCCGCCGGCCGAACCCGCCGGGGCACCTGTGGCCGTCAGCGCGCACGAGTACGTGGGCGACACCGCCGCGCGCACCGGATTCGCGGGGCTCGAGGCGATCGAGAACGTCACGATGCTGTGCGTACCTGACCTGATGTCCGCCTACGCGAACGGCGCGATCGACATGGACGGCCTCAAGGCCGTGCAGCTTGCCATGATCGCGCACTGCGAGCTGATGGCCGACCGGCTCGCGATACTTGACGCCCCGCCAGGGCTCGGCGCTCAGCAGGTGCAGGACTGGCGCCTCGACGTCGCCGGCTACGACTCCAAGTACGCGACGCTCTACTGGCCGTGGGTCAAGATCATTGACCCAGTGCGAGGCGCGCCGATCATGGTGCCGCCGAGCGGTCACGTCGCCGGGGTATGGGCGCGCAACGATGACACGCGCGGCGTGCACAAGGCGCCAGCCAACGAGGTGCTGCGCGGCGTGATCGACCTGGAGACGAACGTCACCCGCGGCGAGCACGATCAGCTCAACCCCATCGCGGTCAACTGCATCCGCTCGTTCCCTGGCCAGGGCATCAGGATCTGGGGCGCGCGCACGCTGTCGAGCGATCCGGAATGGCGCTACCTGAACGTGCGCAGGCTTTTCAACTTCGTCGAGAAGTCGATACTCAGCGGCACGAACTGGGTGGTGTTCGAGCCCAACGACCGGTTCCTCTGGGGTGCCGTACGGCGCACCATCACGATGTTCCTGCGCCGGGTCTGGCGCAGCGGCGCGCTCTTCGGCCGGACGCCGGAAGAGGCCTTCTACGTCAAATGCGACGAGGAGAACAACCCGCCGGAGAACCGGGACGCCGGGATCTTGACCGTCGACGTCGGCATCGCACCGGTGAAGCCCGCCGAATTCGTGGTGTTCCGCATCTCGCAGTACTCCCAGGGTGCGGCGCTCGAAGAGTAGCAGCCACCCGTCCGCCCGCCTGATGAGAAAGGACCGAGCTCGTGACGCAAAGTAGTACGGAGTTCGCGCTGATCGCGTCCGCGCCGATCTTCTTGATCTCCGCTCCGAACCTCCAGATCACATTGGGGCCACCCGGGCTGGCGATCAGCAACCTGGCCTTCCAGGAGCTGGGTGGCATCAACAGCGAGATCAACATCGAGCAGTACGTCTCGGTGGACAGTATGGGCAACGTCAACCACACCAAGCAGATGGGGCTGACGAAGCCTCCGACTGTGACGCTCAAGCGCGGCGTCGATTCCAACCTGGCGCTGTGGTACTGGCACTACATGGCGCTGATTGGGATGCCGACCGCACGCACCGACGTGACGCTCGAGATGTACGGCGGCGGAGCGCCCACCGTAGCGAACGTCAAGCCGCTATTCACCTACACGCTGCAGAACGCCTGGTGCGCGAAGATCAACATCGCCGGCGCGAAGGCGGGGGAGGGCCTGGTGACCGAGGACGTGACGATCGCCTGCGACCGGATCGTGTACGGCGACGGCTGATCGGTTCTCCCCGCTGCCCAGTTCTGATCGGAAGGAACCAGGAAGGAGCACTTCGCCATGGCGCCAGTGGCCGGCGGCAATCCCACCGTCATGTCCGCGTCGACCTTTGTCATCCAGGTGGACGGCATCCAGGTCGCGTCCTTCAGTGAATTGTCGGGGATCAGCACGGAGGTCGAGCCCGTCGAGTACATCTCGACCGGACCCGAGGGCATCCTGCACACCAAGCAGTACGGCAAGACCAAGCCGCCGACCGTCACGCTCAAGCGCGGCATGGACACCGAGACCTACATGTGGGCCTGGCATCAGGCGGTGCTGCAAGGCGAGCCGACGGCGCGCAAGACCTGCTCGCTCCAGCTTTTCGCGGCGGCGCAGTCACCGAAGTCGGGCCAGCCAGTCATCACCTACATTCTGGAGAACGCCTGGCCGTCCAAGCTTGAGATCAGCGGGATGAAGGCCGGCGCCACCGAATTGGTCACCGAGACCGTCGTGCTGCATTGCGACCAGATCCTCATGCAGCCGGCCGGGTGAGGCGGCTGGGAATGCTACCTAGTCGCGGGTCTGTCAGCGCGGCCGTCGAGGCGGCGCCCGAGTCGGCCGGCATACTGACGCTCTACCCATTCGCACTGCCGCGTGGCTACGTCGACGAGCAGGGCAAGGTGCATCGCGACGGAGTCATGCGGCTAGCGACCGCGAGAGACGAAATCCTGACGCAGAGCGATCCCAGGGTGCAGCAGAATCCCGCTTACCTGACGGTACTGCTGCTCGCCCGTACCATCACCAAGCTGGGTTCGCAGCAGAACATCGACACGCTAGTGATCGAGAACCTCTTCGCCTCTGACCTCGCCTTCCTCCAGGACCTTTACCGGCGCATCAACCAGGAGGGACACACCGAGGCCGACGTTGCCTGCCCCTCGTGCGGGCACCAGTTCGTGGTGGACATCGCCGGTGATGCCCGGGGGGAATCCTGACGTACACGCTCGACCGGCTCTGGGAGGAGACCGTGTACCTCGCTTACTACCTGCACTGGCCACTTGAGGACATCCTCGGCCTGACGCACTCGGCCCGAGCCCGGGTGATCGGCGAGGTCGGCAAGATCAATGCGCGCCTGTCCGGCGGCGCCACCGGCCTCGACCTGTAACTGCTTCAAGAACGCGAATTGACGAAAGGACAGCGACATGCGGTGGGGACTTGGGAGCCTCACGACCGCGCGGCGCCGCCAACGAGGCGACGAGACCGCGCGGCCGCCCGAGCCACCGCAGCCGCGTGCCGCTGACTGGCGGCGGGTGCCGCCGCTCGGCCTGACAATCACGCCGCGCCCGACGCTAGTCGGCGGCACCCTGCTCGGCCCGCCAGAAGTCGCCGGCACTGGGTCGCTGATCAGGCCAAGGCTGAACGGCACCACCCCGTCCGGCGCGATGACGAACGGCCCGGCCAGGGAGATCACTGCCGAGGTCGGCCCCTTCCAGGCCGGTCCGTTCGGCGATCCCGCCCCGGCACCCCCATCGGGCCGTGTCACCGGCGTCGTGGTGGCCGCGAGCCCGCGCGTGGCGGCCACCGACGAAGCGTCTCGATCAGCGCGGCCACGCGCACTCACCGATCGCCTGCCTGCCGATCGCCTGCCTGCCGATCGCCTGCCTGCCGATCGCCTGCCTGCCGATCGCCTGCCCGCCGACCGCCTGCCTGCCGAACTGCCGCCCGTTCGGCGGCGCGCCGCCGTTCGCGGGTCGGCGGCCGGCCCGCGCCGGAGCCTGACCGAAGCGACGGGGGAGTTCGTTGGCGAGCCGCGGCCCGACGAGACTCCTTATGCCTCGTCCGCCTGGCTGCGCATGGTGCAGGCGTACCGGCAGCTACCCGCGGCCGCCAGCGATGAGGTCGGCGCGTCGATCCCTGGATTCGCCGAGTCAGCCAAGCCTGGCGGCGGCAGCGTCACGTCGTGGTCGAGTTCAGCCGCGTTCCCGCCGCCTTACCCAAAGGCCGGGCCAGCCGCCACCACGCCGCGAGTCGCTGGCGGGGCCCCCGGCGCCGGCGCGTCCCCGGCAGCTCCGCAGCAGCGGCCCCGCCGCGCGAGCCTGGCCGAGAGCCGGCGGCTCGGCATCGGCCGCCCGCTGCAGCGCGAGCAGCGGCCGCCCGCCGAAGAACAGCCGGCACCCCCTGCCGCCGACCGCACCGCCGCTGCCGAACCCGGTCAAGCCCGGCCCGACGGTTCCGATATCGGGTACTCGCCCGATCCAAGCCACGTGAGTGAAGGAACCGAATCGCCGTCGATCACGCCGCCGCCGGCCCCGTCATCCGCTCCGGCCCCGCCGAGCGCAGGAACGGCTCAGGTCACGCGGCGGATGCCGCCGCACCTCGGTCTGGGCCCGCCGATCACGCTGAGAGGAGTCTCGCCGGCCGGCGATCGTCTCGACCAGGGCCCGACAGAAAGGACGAATCCCGACGCCGCCCGCCCGCGTCCAGGTTCGCCACCCGCCGCCCAGCGGCACACGTCACTGGCACGGCTCCCGCAACCACTGCCAGCGTCCGCCGCGCCTCATCACCCATTGCCTGGGCATACCGGCACAGTGGACGCGGCGTCGACCGTGGGCCAGGGTCAGGCGCCCGAGTCGGCGGATCCCGTCGGCGCCTGGCCAGGTCACGAGCCGCCGCCCGCCGAGACGGCCAGCCAAGCCGCGGATCAGCAGCGACACCCGCGGCCACCGCAGGACGAGGAACGCCAGGCAGCCAACGCACCATCGGCGATAGTGGCCCCCGTCTACCGCGGTGCTAGCTCGGGGGAACGACCCCCCGTAACCCCCCGCGGTGCTAGCGAGGGCGGACGACCCCCCGGCGGAGCGCAAGCCCAGACCCGCGGCCGCGCCCTCCGTCCGCCTGGCCACGCCGCCGAGGCTGAACCGCTGGTACACCGCCAGGCGGAGCAGCCAAGGGAGCCACAGCCCGCCGATGAGCCATCGCCGGCGCCTCAGGTCACCGATCCGCCAGCGGGAAAGGTCGCGCCGCCGCCGGCCTCATCCAGCGTCGAAGCCGACCTTGCCGCGCCGGGCCCTCCGTGGCCGTGGCTGTCGACGTCCCAGGTCAGCCAGCCTTTGCCCGGTGGGTTCGCCGGTCCCGACGGGTTCTCCGGCCTGGGCGCTGGCCAGGCATCGCGCGAGCCGGAGTCAGCCCAGCCAATCGGAGCCGAGCCGCCAGTCCCGCCGCCGATGAGGGACGAAGCCGCGGCGAGCCTCGTCCCTTACGACCTTGCCGACACGTTACGCCGCATGCACGGCGTCGACGTGTCAGACGTGCTGATCAGCCGCGCACCCGAGGCTGGCCAGCGGGCACGCGCGCTTGGCGCCCGCGCGTTCACGGCGGACGGGGAGATCGTTCTGCCGCCCGAGGCCGGTCCGATCGAGCGGCCGCGAACCCAGGCTCTGCTCGCACACGAGCTAACCCACGCCGCGCAGCAGCGCGCACTCGGATCGACTCTGCCGCCAGAGGACTCCGTCGCCGGTGCCGCGCTCGAAAGCGCGGCCGTCGCCGTCGAGCGACGGGTGCTCGGCCAGGAACACCACGTGCGGGCCGGTTCGATTGCCCAGGTCGGGGGCGTTCGCCCGGACCAGCAGCAGCCGCTCTTCCACGCGCCGCGCCCGGCGCCTGCCTGGTCGGCGGCCGAGTCTGGCGGGATGATCCAGCGGCAGACGGAGGAGATCGGCGGCGGTACGCCAGCCGGAGATACCTTCGACCCGTTCGGGCTGCTGCCGCAGCAGTCCGCCGCGCCAGTGCCGGATCTGATGCTCGACGCCGGGCCGCTGACTGACCAGACGGTCGCGCCCGATGTCGAGCTCGCGCTGGCCAGGAACCGCCTGCTCGAACTCGCCGAACAGCGCTTGCTCGACCTGAACGACCCGATCGCGGTCGGGGAACTAGCCGAAGGCGTCTACAAGCGGATACGCGCGAGGCTGCAGCGCGAACTGCTCATTGACCGTGAGCGGTCGGGGCTGCTTAGCGACTTTAGGTAATCGGAGCGAAAGTGTCTCAACAATCTAAAATCTATTGGCGGAAAAATGGCTGATTTCCAGTCAATCGCCGGGATAGCCGGTCAGGTCCAGGCGTCAATCGAATCGCTGAGTATCGGCATGTCGCATCATTACGCGGTGCTGATCGACAACGTGAAATACCACTTCGGCGACTGGTCGAGGGCGGCGGGGCTCTCGGTGAGCTGGCAGCAACTTGAGCACCGGGAGGGCGACACCGGCAACTACGTGCATTACCTGCCGGGAACGACGAAATACGAGCCGATCACGCTGAGCAGGGCGGCGGGCCCGTACTCGAGGATGGTGCAGTACTGGCTGTCGCAGACGTCGAAGAACCCGCAGCCGCAGAGCGGAACGATTCAGCTTGTCAACTTCGCCGGGATGCCGATGGTCCAGTGGCGGCTCACCGAGTTCTTCCCGATCTCCTGGTCGGTCGAGTCCTTCGACGCCGCTGGCGCCAAGCCGGCGGTTGAGACGCTCAAGCTCGCGCACACCGGGTTCCTCGACGACGACATTTCCATGCTCTTGCCGTTCTGAAAGCCAGCTTCGCAACTAGGAGTCGCACCAGTGAGCATCTCGGATCTCGGATCGGCGGCCCAGATCGCGCTGCCGCAACTCGCGACGCCCACGGCGCCAGGGACGCTCGGGTCAAGCCTGGTTTCGGCGGCGCGTGGCGGCGCTAAGCCGTTCAGGAACCTCGGGCTGGCCATGCGGTTCAAGGTGGATGTCACCGGTCTCGGCGAGAGCCTGAGCCTGGGGCACTGGACCTCGTGCGAGGGGCTGAAGGTCGAGTTCAAGTACGAGCCGGTCCGCGCGGGCGGCGATTACGGTCGCACGCACGTGCTGCCGCAGTACGTGTCGTACTCGCCGATCACGCTGAAGCGGGCGATAGAAAAGCCGTTCTCTGACTCGGTGCAGACGTGGCTGTATGAGGTCGCCGCGCAGTGGCAGGAAGGCGATGACCTATCCGCGATCGGCAAGTCGGTGACGATCGACCTGCTCGACGTCTATCAGGACCCTGACAACCCGGCCTACTCCTGGGAATTGATCAATGCGTTCCCGATCGCCTGGTCGGGCCCGACGCTGAGCGCCAAGAGCAGTGAGATCGCCACCGAGACGCTGGTGCTCGAGCACGACGGCTTCCTGGAGTCCAGGCCATGACCGCCGAGATCAGTGCTCTTGGTAGTGGGGCTCCTGGTGGCGGGGCTCCTGCTGGCCGGGCTCGCAGCGGGGCCGTCAGCGCGTTGGGTGGCCGGGCTCGCAGCGGGGCCATCAGCGGCGTGTCACCGGACTCTCCGCTTCGCCAGAACGGCACCGTCGGGGCTGCGCTGCGGAAGATGCGCCCGGCGCCGAGGCCGGGTGAAACGCCCGTGATCCGGTTCGCGTTCAACCCCGAGCGCATCACGCTCAGCCACATGTACACCAACGTGAGCGTGACCGGCTCTCAGCTCGACGATCAGATCAAGTCGCTCGGCTTCCTCGAGATTGGCATCGACAAGGTCTACCTCACCGGCCCGTCAACCAAGAGCGACGCGGACACGCTTCTCGGCTGGAGCCGCCCGATATCGGCCGTCACGATCGGCGCCCGGTGCAAGGAAACCAAGACCGAGCCGGCTGAGCTGCAGTTCAGCTGGGGCGCCGCGCTGACATGGCAGGTGCGGCTGCGCTCGGTGACCGTCGTCTACTCTCGCTTCGACCCAACCGGCAAGCCGATCAGGGCCGAGGTGCGGCTCGGCATGTACAGCGATCTCACCCCGACCCGGCCGCCAGGGAACCCGACCTCGGGCGGGCCGGCCGGCCGCAGCGCGCACGTGCTCGACAGCAGCGAGTGCCTGGCCTCGCTAGCCGCGGCGAACTACAACAAGCCGGGAGCCTGGCGGATGATCGCACGCGCGAACGCGATTGACGATCCGCTGCGGGTCGCTCCCGGCACGGCACTTTTCTTGCCAGAACCTGGCGAGCTCGGCAACGGCGTTAGCGGGCTTTCATGACCGCCGAACTCGTGCCCGAGGTGGTGATCCTGCCGACCGTCCTGATCGGGCCCGGCACCGGCACGCCGCTTGGCGAAGCCGCCTGGGACGGGCTCAGGCGCGTCACAGTGGAATCTCACCTGCACCTGCCAGGGATGTTCGAGCTGACCTTCGTCGGCGTCGCCGACGCGGACATCGGTGCGGCTGGCGTCGTGGTCGGGGCGCGAGTCAGCATCGGGGTGTCGACCACCGATCCGGAGAACGCCGTGACGCTGATCAGCGGCGAGGTCACCGCGATGGAAGGCAGCTTCGAGGACTACACCGGGATCACGGTCGTGCGCGGCTACGACCTGAGCCACCGGCTGCAGCGCGCCCGGCGTACCCGTGCGTTCATCAACACCTCGGATTCCAAGGCCGCCGAGAAGATCGCGACCGAGGCTGGCCTGGACCTGGGGGAGATCACGCCGTCGCCGGTCATACACAACCACTTGCCGCAGTACGACCAGAGCGACTGGGAGTTCCTCAAGCAGCGCGCCGCCGAGATCGGCTATGA
>Ga0134126_10004312_pt1 | contig 17804 bp, 12 predicted proteins | sample KB31752_FD_96881 | JGI IMG/M metagenome (GOLD analysis project Ga0134126, IMG submission 96881) | Terrestrial soil microbial communities with excess Nitrogen fertilizer from Kellogg Biological Station, Michigan, USA - KB3-175-2 | ecosystem: Environmental > Terrestrial > Soil > Unclassified ...
GGTGTGCGTTCCGCATTTTGCCGATCTGCTCCAAACAGATGCGGCGTGAGCGCCGTTGCTGACACGATGCTAACGGCTTCGCGCCGCGTCATTTTATTTGTCGATTCGTTCATGAGTTTTACTGACACGTAGGTAATACGGCACGTTATTTTGTGCTCAAAACGACAGCTTCAATTCAAACTGTAGATTCCGGCTTCCGGATTTGCTTGTGACCCTCATGAACGAAGAGCTAACGGGATTCGAGTTTACGCTGCCCCAGTTCGGATGGTTAAGCAGGTTGAATGTTTCGGCACGAAATTCGATTCGCGATCCTTCGTTGATGGGAAGGGGAAAGGCCTTGTGAAGCGCCAGATTCCACTGCCAAAATCCAGGATTTCTGAATGCATTTCGTGAATTGCCGGTTGCAAACGTTCCGAGCGCCGGCGCTGCGAATGCATCTTTGCAATAGATGGTGGCACCCACGTTTGGGACGAAATCTGTCGAGCAACCATGCGGATCACCGCTGACGTTCCAGAACTGATTTCCACTTCCGGGTCCAATTCCGGCATAGTCAATGTTCTGTCGGACCGAGAATGGCATTCCGGCCTGGAATTGATTAATTCCGGAAATGGTCCAATCTCCAAACGCAGTCCGCGCGATTCTGTTCTGTGCATGGAATGGAATGGCATAGGTGTAACTGACTGTCAGTGCCTGCGGCACCTGGAAGTCGGATGGGCCCCAATAATTTCTATCGTCGTAGGCGTTCGGCAAGACGTCGGTCAGACTGGAAGTATTGTCCATGGCACTGGCAAGTGTATATGAAGCACTGAACGTCAGCGCTCCTGCGGTTTTTCGAACCATTGCCTGTAAGGAGTTATAGCGCGACAATCCCGAATTTTCTGAGATATCGATAATTCCTGCACCGAGAAATGGCCGCAGTGCATTCGGATTGACCTTTGCATTGGCATAAGTAGTGCCGGGCTGGAGCAACTGGTTGATATTTCGCTTGCGTTGCAGGTGGAGCCCGCGGTTTCCGACATACCCCAGAGAGGCATTGAGGCCCCCTGCAAACTGCCGTTCCACTGTAACGTTATACGACCACTGTGTAGGCCATACATTTGTCGGACTATTTATTGTCATCGTGAATGGAGACGTGATTGCTGACGCGCCAGCTAGATTTTCAATATTTCCGTTCACAAGTGTAGTCTGCGGCATAAAAGGCGGATTGCCACCCAACGCCGTATCTCGATTGATCATGGTGCGGTCCGCGAAATATCCGATCCCGGCTCGCACGACTGTATTGGAAGTCGCCTGATACGCAATGCCCAAGCGGGGCTGAACCAAATCCCACTGTGTCGGGGTGAAGCCCGCAGGAAGGTTGTGATAGAGGCCGCGGAACTGAGGATCATTGAGAAATGGATAACGCCTCAAGGCATCCTTGGAAGGTCCGCTGCCGGGAAGTACGATGCCATTATAAGGAGACCCCGTGCTGATGAACCCCGTCTTGGGATCAATGGTGGCCGCCTGCGAAGGATCATAGAACTGGGGCTCAAACTGAGCGATTGTCCCGTTGGTAGTGCTCCATGCTGGCCAAATAGAGTAGCGCAATCCGTAATGCAGAGTCAGCTTCGGCACGACCTGCCAGGTGTCTTGCAAGAACATATCCAAGGAAGTGGCGACCCACGGAGTCTCGGGTTTCGCACCGATCTCCGCATAATTGTTGAAATTGCCGAGTAGGGCATTCGCTATTCCCAGTCCTGTCGTATTCGGCAGGCCGGTATCCAGAAATTGAAATGCGCCATTTTGGTTATTCGTTTGCGGCGGGCTGGCGGTCGTCAACTGAATGAGATCATTTTGACCAGCTCGCTCCAGAGTTGCCCCGAATTTGATCGTGTGATTTCCCGCAACCTTGGTCAAATTGTCCGTCAGATCTTCTACATAGCCGGACCACGACCCCGGATAGGGGCCGGTGTCAATCGTGGTCAGGCCAGTTACCGCGATGGTAGGCACTTTGTCGGCAAACAGTTTGGTTCCTGGGAATAGATACGGGTATGTGATTCCGTATGTGCCCCGCTGACAATTTGCTCCACATGCCGGGTTGTAGTCGATTGCCCCTTTTCCATCAGAGTTTCCCGAGACTGATAGATCGTTTAAAAGAGTGGGGGAAAACGTCGTCGTTAGATCAACGATGCCCGTGCGGTTCGGGCGCGACCAGAGACTCTGGAACAGCCCCATATCGCCCTCAAGAGGGTTGTTGAAATGCCATGGTATGACAGTCCCACGGACGTACAGATGATTCTTTTCGTTGATATAGTAGTCCACCTTAAAGGTGGTTTTGTCGAGATTCGAGAAAACGGGAAATGTTTGAATCCAGTTGGCGGCTCCCTGTTGAAATCCGGGGGTTGGCAAGGGATAGGCATTCAGCAGCGCAACGCCCTGCGCGCTAAGCATGGATGGTCGGATGATGTTCCCTGCAAACGGCTCGCCTGTTGTCGGATCGGTGGCAATTCTGGTCTTACCGAAGAACGTATTGTGGGGATCGAGCAGGTTGCTGAGGTCGCCTTGTCGCATAGCCGCAGTAGGAACAGTTCCGGTTGTGTCGTCGTCGTATCGGCGGCGGATCCATTCCTGAGCCACAAAAAAGAAAAACTTACTGCGATCCTTATTAAATTTTCCCGGTATGAAAATCGGGCCCCCAAGATCGAATCCGAAATCATTGTAGTTTTCCTTTGGCGGGCCAGAATGTTGCTTTTCCAGAGGGCTATTGTTGCGCGACCAGCTGTTGGCATCAAACGCTGCGTTGCGGAGAACTTCGTACGCATCGCCGTGAAATTTTGTGGTTCCGCTCTTCGTAACAAATCGAATCTGCCCCGAAGAAGAGCGTCCATACTCCGCGTCGTAATTGCCGGTCAACACCTGCACTTCTTGGACTGAATTCATGTCCTGCGCTCCGAGCATCGATCCGGATGAGCGGGTTCGTGTGGCGACAGCGCCATCGACAAACACGTTGTAGGCGTCAGACCGCCCCCCATTCATACTAAAGGCCCCGCTACTCACGCTATCCGGATCAAACGTGCCAATGTTGCTCCCGACGACGCCTGGCTCGAGAAGTGCCAGGTAGACTGGGTTTCGTCCGTTCACTTCCAACTGTTGAAATTGCTTGGATGTTACTGTGCCTCCCGTAGAGGGCTCCAGACTCAAAGCACGTCCGGCAGTCTCGTTCACCTGGACTGTCTCCGTGATAGTGCCGATCGTCAGTTGGATCGACACATTCACCTGAGCGGCGGCATTCAAGTGAATGCCACTGTGGACATAGCGCTGAAAGCCATTTGCCTCAGCGGAGATTGTATACGTGCCGACCATGAGATTGGGAAACGTGTAATACCCCGAGCTGTTAGTAAGCGTTTGCCTTGTCGTCTGGTTTCCTTCATTTTGGGCAGTGACCTTTACGCCGGAGATCACGGCGTTGGAATTATCCTGAACGGTGCCCGAGATGACGCCGATATCTATTTGACCCCAGGCTGGCAAAGATAGAAGTACGCAAATAGCGATACTCCCTACTACCAAAGATTTCATAGTGTGCGCCCCATTCCGCGCCATTTTGTGACCCGAGATGTGTACCGCATAGTGGTATCACATCTTGTGATTTGATCTGTCAAGAATATTTATCACCGGGCCACAAGCTTGTCAAGAAGAATAATGGCTGTCAGCCACTTGAATGCATTGGTTAGTTCTTTTTCGAGCGAAGCGTCAAACATACGGCGGCTCGGGCGCAGGATACATCGGTGCAAATCCGGCCTCTAGGGACGCCCAAATAGTGACTACCACCCGGGATGTTCGACAACAATCATTGAGAGCACATCTGTACAAGCGATTCGTTGCTTGTAAGGAGGCGATGAGTCGCTTTCGATCAGCCATTGGGAAGAACGGAGAAGAATCGATGGCCTAGGCAAACAAACCTGACGGAGTGCCACTGTCGCTTGAGCGGGCTGACCCTCGATTCAGTGGAAACACATATAAGGCGGCCAACCACCTCAGCCGGATCGCGAACAAAAGACGCGATAACCCTCAGCAGCCAAATCTAGTGCCCGGCTGCAGCCAGGCACGGCGTCTCAGACGACGTGAACTAAGTATGCATAAACCAACACCTCCAGGCCCACAATACTGGCAAGAACGATACTATGTCGCAAAGTAAATCGAATAAGCTTCGCCTGTTTGGCGACAGAGAGCCCAGTGGCAGCTGCAGCGACAGCTATCGATTGCAGGCTGATCATTTTGCCCATCACGCCTCCGGCGGAGTTCGCGGCAGCAATGAGTACGGGACTGACGTGCAGGCGCCCGGCGGTCACCACCTGCAGATTTCCGAATAGCGCATTCGACGACGTATCCGAGCCGGTGAGAAAGACGCCGAGCCACCCGAGAAAGGCGCTAAAGAAGGGGAACGCCGCACCGGTTGCGGCAAACGCCAGGCCCAGCGTCCCGGTAATTCCGCTGTAATTCATTACGAAAGCCATCGAGAGAACCGCCGCGATCGTCACAATTGCAAAGGCCAACTCTCTTAGGGTTGAAGAGAGGAGCGCCACGAATTTTCTCGGCGACATCCTGAGGAGTAGGGCGGAAAGCAGCGTGGCGAACATGCAGGACGTACCGGAGGCCGACAACCAGTTAAACGTGAAGAGCGCCGGATACCGGGTCACGTGCGTGACGGCGGGCGGCATTCGTTGGATGAAATTGTGAAGGCATGGCCAGGCAAAGGCGATTGTAACTACATTCAAGATGGCTTGAAATGGCTTGAAGCCCCAAAGAAGAACAAAGATGACAAGGAAAATGTAAGGCGTCCACGCAAGGATCTTTTCTCGCCCGGTGTATTCGGCATTGGTGAGAGTGACGTCCTTAAGCACTGCAGTCGCGAACCTCGTCTCTTCCCCGGAGGCAAGTTCGTGGCTTCGGGAACTCCGGTTCGGATCGAGATCCGCAGCAGGTCCTGCCATCTCGTGAGACGTTAACTCCTGTTGCCTCCGGGGTTTCCAAACACGAAGCAGAGCAACCAGCGCGGCCATCGCCGTGAGCGAACTCAAAATATCGGTCAACTGGGGCCCGACGTAGTTCGATACAAGAAACTGAACACTCGCGAAGGCCCCTCCTGTCACGAGCACCGCCGGCCATACGCCCAACATGGAGCGAAATCCTCCCATCACGACGATGAGGTATGCAGGAAGTATCAGTGATATCGGAGCGCAGATCCGGCCGACTGCTCCGCTCAACTTGTCTAGGGAAAGCCCCGTGATGCCAGCTAGCGTGATAACCGGAATCCCGATAGAGCCAAACGCAACGGGGGCCGTATTCGCAAGTAGGCAAATGGCCGAAGCGTAGTAGGCGGAATATCCAAGTCCAACCATCATGGCGGCCGCCACCGCTACAGGTGTGCCGAAGCCGGCTGCCCCTTCGATGAATGCGCTGAACGCAAAGGCGATGATCAACGCCTGAATGCGCCAATCGGGCGTGAGGGATCCGATCGAGCCGCGAATCACGTTAAACTTCCCGGTCTCCACCGTAATTTTGTATAGAACAATTGCCCAATAGACAATCCATGAAATAGGGAACAGGCCAAACGCTGCCCCATATGCTGCAGAACTGAAGGCGTATTTGACCGGCATGCCATAAGCAAACAAAGCAAGCGCCAAGGTGGCGCACAGTCCTATCAGCGCGGCGAACCACGAGGCCTTTCGCTTCACTGCAAGCAGGTATAGAAGAACGAGTGTCGGAACGACGGCAATCGCGGCTGACGCGGCCAAGCCTTGTCCCCAAACATAATAGGTCTGATTCCAGGTCGTATGTAGTCTCCCGAGATGCTTCAGTGCAAAGCTATTTGCGAGATCGTTCAGGCTCGATCCTGCCCTTCGATGAGCCTCGAGGACCAGCCAGATCCCAACGAACGAGAGCAACCACGCGAACGCGTCCCGCATAGCGAGATCAACTCCCGTATTTGAAACTTAGACGTTATACGTAATTCGCACCCGCCATGTCAAGGGTGCTCTGAGTAGAAGAGCATCCCTCGTGCATACAGGGTTGGACGGACGATCGCTGTGGGCTAAATGGGCTTGACAGATGTTAGTAGCAGGGTATATTGAGGCTATGCCTGATTGCGGTATGGAGTACTGTATTATGAGACAGCATTACCGGATTGACGTCTCTTTAGGCAAAGGGATTTGCAAATGAGCAACACCCATTCTCAGATAGGCGACGCTTCAGTTCTGGCACCTGTTCCCCATGAATATGAAGACATTCTCAGTCCCGAGGCCGTGAGTTTCCTGGTTAGTCTGCATAAGAAGTTTAACGACAGACGACTCGATCTGCTTCGCCGGCGGATCGAACGGCAAGAACGTATCGATGCCGGTGAATTGCCTGACTTTCTACCGGAGACCGAGTCGATTCGGAAGAGTGATTGGAGGGTCGCTCCTATTCCACATGATCTCGTCGATCGACGAGTGGAAATCACCGGTCCGGTGGATCGCAAGATGGTGATCAACGCCTTGAATTCCGGCGCTAACGTGTTTATGGCGGATTTTGAGGACTCGAACTCACCCACTTGGCTCAATAATCTTGCCGGACAAGCGAATGTCCGGGACGCAGTCAGGGGCGACATCCGCTACGCCAGTCCCGAAGGGAAACAGTATGAGTTGACCGCAAAACCCGCTGTTCTGTTTGTGCGCCCGCGCGGCTGGCATCTGATCGAGAAGCACTTCGTGGTGGATGGACATCCCATATCAGGATCGCTATTCGATTTTGGCCTGTACTTTTTCCACAACACAAAGGCGCTTATCGCAAAAGGATCAGGGCCTTATTTTTACCTCCCTAAACTGCAGAGCTATTTAGAGGCGCGCCTCTGGAATGACGTCTTTCTATTTGCTCAGGAATACCTGGACATACCGAAGGGCACAATCCGCGCAACGGTGTTGATCGAAACAATCCTTGCCGCCTTCGAAATGAACGAGATCTTGTACGAGCTGAGAGACCACTCGGCCGGGCTCAACTGCGGGCGCTGGGATTATATTTTCAGCTTCATCAAAGTGTTTCGGAATAATTCACGTTTCGTCATGCCTGACCGCGGGCAGGTCACGATGGACCGGCATTTTCTGAACTCCTACGTAGAGTTGCTGATTCAGACTTGCCATCGGCGCGGCATACACGCGATGGGTGGAATGGCTGCTCAGATTCCTATCAAAGGTGACCCTGCCGCAAACAATGCAGCGCTTGAAAAGGTGCGGCTGGACAAGTTGCGCGAGGTGAGGGCCGGGCATGATGGAACATGGGTGGCGCATCCGGGTCTCATCCCCGTTGCAAAAGAAGTGTTCGATTCGTGTATGCCGACGCCGAACCAGATTCACGTAAAGCGAGAGGACAGTCGAATTTCGGCGCGCGATCTGCTGACCGTCCCGAATGGAGAAATCACGGAAAATGGCTTGAGATTGAATATCGATGTTGGCATTCAGTACCTTGAATCCTGGCTACTCGGCCTCGGCTGCGTTCCGATTTACAACTTGATGGAAGATGCCGCTACTGCGGAAATATCGCGCACACAGGTCTGGCAGTGGCTACACCACGGAGCACATCTGAACGATGGTCGCAAAATAACGCCCGAGCTAATTCGCGAGACGATTGCCTCTCAATTGCAGAATATTCGCTCGCTAATTGGTGAGCGTAGATTTCAGCAAGGAAAGTTTCAGAGCGCGGCGATTCTCTTCGGGGAGATGATGACGAATACTCAATTGCAGGACTTCTTAACGCTCGCGGCGTACCCGCACATAGACTAGCCTGCCCAAACCTGAGTTGAAGATTCCAAGTTTGCCATTGCTTCTCGACTGAATATTTTGTAGTGTTTGATCCTCCTGAGGTCGATTACACTTCAAGGATAAGGAGAATGAGCTGAACAAGCCCCATGGCCAGTGTAAGTAAGACTAACAACAAGGCAGATGTGTACCACGTTCAGGTTCTCGATCGCGCCTTTCGAATTTTGGACATATTAGCCGAGACGGGCTCCGGTATCGGGCTCACGGACGTTGCTGACCGCCTCGAACTTCACAAGAGTACTGCGCACCGGTTGATTATGGTGCTGGAGTCAAACCGATTCGTAGAGAAGAACCCGGTTAGCGGTAGGTACCACCTTGGCTCTCGGCTGATGGAACTCGGCCTGTCGGCAGTATCGCAATTGGACGTCTACCAGATCGCAGGACCGCATCTCCGGACTCTCGTCTCGGAGACGGGTGAAACGGCACATTTGGCAGTATTGCGCGATGGAGAAGTAGTTTCGCTGGTCAGTGCGGAGAGTACTCAGACCCTGCGCACGCCGGTAACGGTGGGAAGCCGAACACCGGCCCATTGCACGTCGCTCGGTAAGGTCATGCTGGCTTTCGCCCCTGAAGAGCAAGTTAACGATTTTTTAAACGGTCGAACACTAAAATCGTATACCCGGAAAACGATCACGTCCGCGTCGCGATTCAAGGCCGAGCTGCGTACAATTCGCAAGGCCGGTTTCGCGGTCGATAACGAAGAGCGAGAGGTAGGGCTTCGGTGCATCGGCGCTCCGGTCTGCAACAGTGCCGGCGACGTAATCGCGGCCGTCAGCATAGCCGGGCCCGCCTTTCGGCTTACGGAAGATCGGATACCACTTCTCTCCGGCGCGGTGATACGGACTGGAGCGCGAATTTCAGCGTCGCTGGGATTTCGCGAGACCAAAGGGAAACTGCGGCAACGTTGAGAAGCTCAAATCTTGGGGCAGAAAGCCAAAAACCGGCTTATAGAATGCATCCGCGATGGCCGGTGCGAATGCTCAGATGTCAGGCCGCCAAGAGGATCGTCAAGGCGCCACTTGCGTCCAACCTGAATCGAACGGCTGAAGCGCAGCGGCGCCAGCCAGCAATCGGTTCTTCTCATTGGACCCGCCCCTCATATAGACTTTGCCCTTGCCCTCGATACGAATCATAGAAATGCTGATAAATCGCATCGCATTTCTGCTCGTAGACTGCCTTGCTGTAGGCCCTGGGCAACTCATCTAAGACCGTTTCGATTGTGAACCGCACTCCAGCCCGCGTGGTCTGCTGCTTGCGCCAATCCAGCACCAGCTTTTCGCGCTTCAGCGTTTCGAGAAGAGTTTTCGCCACGCGCTTCACGTCGCGCTCTTCTGGTTTCGTCAACTCCACGCTCGGCTTGGTGAGCAGGTCGAAAATCACCAGCTCTTCTTCCGTCAAGTGCTCCGCAATGCCCCGCCGCTCCTCGGCATCCAGCTTCCGGGCGAAGGCCATCAACTTGGCAAAGAACGCCTCGACGTTGGCCGCGCCCGAGTTGTATTCGTCGATCATCCGCTGGAATTCTTCGAACAGGTTGATGCGCGTGTGGTTCAGCTTCACCATCCGAGCGAGCTTGATTTCAAGCCGGGCGCGGAGTTTCTGAGCTTCAATCGTCTTCCGGCCTTTCTCAAACTGCTTTCGGAGAGCCTCGAAATCGATCCGGCTCAAATCGATATAGTGGGCGGGGTCCGCGACCGGCGGCATCACGTACCCATCGGCCGCAATCGACTGATTCAGCACCGCCTCCACCCCATCCATCACCGCCGAAATATCCACCGGGGGCAGGTCCGACCGGATCTTATCCGCAATCACTCGAAACACTTTACAGAGCGGCCCGAACTCATTCGCCGCCGGATCGGGCAGCAGCGATTTGAAAAGCCGGTCCACCTGCAAGGCGATGTTCAGGTATTGCCGCCTGGTCTCGTCATTTGCGACCAGAGCGGCCACCGCATCCTCTTTCAACTTCTCCCGCTCGAAACCGCGCGCATCCCGGATCTTCTCCGGGTCCACTTGCCGCTCTCTGCAGAAGGCGGCCGCCGCGTTCACCGCTTCGCGCACCAGGTGAACCAGCGCTTCCTTGTCTTGAATCGGCGGCTCGCCCAGTTCCGTCTTGCCCTGGCTGCCGCCATAAATTGCGAGCGCCCGCTGCAGGTCGCGGAATACGCCGATGTAGTCCACAATCAAGCCATTCTGCTTATCGCGCCACACGCGGTTCGCCCGCGCAATCGTCTGCATGAGCGTGTGGTTCTTCATCGGCTTGTCCAGGTAAATGGTTGAGCAGGACGGCACGTCAAAACCGGTGATCCACATGGCGCAGACAAAGACAATCCGCAGCGGATTGTCCGGATTCTTGAATTTACCTTCCAGGTCTTCCTTCACCATCCGCTTGCGGTGGATTGCGATGTCCAAACCTTTCTTCCTGAACTCCTCAATCTCGTTCTGCTCGGGCGAGACGACCACCGCCATGTCGGTTTCTTCGAAAAACCGGAGCCGCTTTTCCGATTCCGGCTTGTCCACGGGATCGGCGGCGAGCAGTTCCTGCCGCAGCCTGGCCAGGCCGGCTTTCCAGTGCTCTCGCGCTTTGTCGTAGGTCTTGACGGCCGTGGCTTTGTCGATCGAAATCACCATCGCCTTCGCGAGCGCACCGCGGCCCATGTAGTGGTTTACGATGTCTTCGCCAATCCGGTCTAGCCGATCGTCGCGCGTGATCAGGTAGTACTCCTGAGCGATCTCGCGCTCCAGCTTGCGCTCCTGGTCCTCGTCCAAATCCGCGCGCTCGCAGATTCCGGCGATGTCCTCGCTCAAACTGTCGTTGGTGAGCTGCAGCTCCGGAATCCGGTTCTCGTAATACAGCGGGACCGTGTTCTGATCGTCCACGGACTCCTTGAAGTTGTAGATGCTGACGTAATCGCCAAATACTGATTTAGTGAGTTCTTCGCCCGCCATCAGCGGGGTTCCCGTGAAGCCGATGAACGCCGCATTCGGCAGTGCGTTGCGCATGTTCAGCGCGAACACATCGTACTGGCTGCGGTGCGCCTCGTCGGTGATCACGATAATGTCGGAACGCGTCGAGAGAACCGGATACCGCTCGCCGTGTTCGGTGTGGAACTTCTGAATCAGCGTAAACACGTACCGGTGGTCTTCCTGATTCAGCATCCGTTTCAGGCTCTCGCCGCTATCCGCCCGTACGCGCTGTTCGTCCTCGAGCAACGCGCCGGTGTTCGCAAAGTTACGATAGATCTGCCCGTCGAGGTCGTCGCGATCGGTCACGACGACGAACGTCCAGTTGCCGGGGATCTTCCGCAGCACTTTCTGCGAAAAGAACACCATCGAATAGCTTTTCCCGGAGCCTTGGGTGTGCCAGAAGACGCCGAGCTTGCCCTGATTTTCCTTCAGTTGCTCTACGGCGGCGATGGCGTTATTCACGCCTAGGAACTGGTGGTTCTTCGCCACCAGCTTCATCGTTTCGCCCTTGGCTTCGTTGAACAGCGTGAAATTCTCGACGATGTCCAGCAGCTTCGCCGGATCACCGACGCCGCGGATCATCGTTTCCAGGCTGACCCGGCCGTCCTCGCCCTCGGATTCGATCTTTTTCCATTCGGCGAAATGCTCCCACCCGGCCGTCATACTCCCGATCCGGGATTTTGCGCCGTTCGAAAGAACGATCAGCGCGTTGTACCAGAAAAGCTGTGGGACTGTCGTCTTGTAGTCCGAGAGATTCTTTTCATAGGCGAGCTCCAGTCGCCGGTGAGAAGCTTTCAGCTCGGCGAAGACCAGTGGAACGCCGTTGACGAAGCCGACCAGATCGGCGCGCTTCCTTCCATACTCGCCGGAGATCCAGAACTGCGAGGCCAGCAGAAAATCGTTCCGGCTCGGGTCGTTCCAGTCAACGACCTTCACGGTCTCAAATGTCTCGTCCTCATCACCGCCGGCCCGGTAGGAAATTCGGACGCCGTCCTTCAGTAGTTTATAGACGTCCTGGTTTGCCCTGGCCGGACTCATCGCGCCGCGGTCTTTGGCGAGTTGATCGATTGCCAGGTCGAGCGCCAGCGGCGACACGCTCGGATTCAGCTTTTCGAGCGCGGCGCGCAGGCGGTTCGGGAGGAGAACTTCGTTCGCCGTCTCGCGCCCCAGCAGCGAGAGCGGACCAAAGTTTTCCTGATAGCAGTTCAGGGTTTCCCAACCCAACTCAGCAAAGAGAGCAATCGCCGGTTGTTCGATGCCCAGGTCTTCCGAGTCAGGATTGGCGTAGCTCATCGTTGGTTACGAAGCCGCGCTGGCGATTGCCTCTTCCGCCATATCGACGGAGATTTCGCCGGACACGAGTTTGGGGAGAAGGAGGTCGCGGGTGGCGCGGAGGTTATCGTTACGAGCTATTAATGACATGATCATTTGATGGAAGGACGTTATCTGTCCCGAAAATGTTGACTGTAGTGAATCAGGTGGACAGACAATGATCGTTTCTGAAACTCGCTCTCGTGCAAGTTCCGTCTGCCCCGTTGATCCAACCCCGATCGACTCGAACCGAGGTTCCAGCTCGATAGCAAGCTCTCCGACGTAGCCGGGGTGCTTCTTAGGTCGAACTATCGTAATGTGACCGTCAACCGTCGTGTTGCGTAATTCCTGATGAACCTGAGCAACACGTCCGAGCGTGCCAACGCCGGTTGAGTTGATAAGGACATCTCCCTTTAGAACAACTTTTCCCGAGGGAACGCGCTTAGACTGCTTGCGTGCTAGCCCAATACTCAGCCGATGATTCCGAATACACTTCTGATTAATAACTAGGCCATCAGCGGAATCATCGTACTTTGGTGAGATGCCCCTCCCAATAAAGGAACTGAGTTCCCTGAGGCTACAAATTGTCCACCCTTCCGGGATCGGCCCCAGTTCCGACTCGACCATCCGCACGTTCTCGTGGCCGGGGAAGCGGAAGTGGACGAACCACTCCCGGTAGATCCTCTGCGCCATCCCTTCGAGAATCTTGATCCGCCGCGTGTTGTTCTCAATCAAGTCGTCGTAAGCGGAAAGGATGGAGGCGATCCGCTTCTGAATGGGAAGCCGCGGATATCGCACCGTGATACTACGGAGAATTCCCGTGTTCAGATTCGGCATCGTTGCGCCGACGGCTTGATTTGTGATCCAACGGACTACCCTCGGCTGGCCTAGAAAATAATACAGGTACATAGGATCAAGCACACGTTCGCCCAGGCTTACGCGCAGACAACCAGTGCCGCAGAGCTATCCGCTTTCCTTTACGCCGATAAGGCTTCGCCGCCCAATATCACCTCGGCGGCCGTACACAATGTCGCCAGCAGACATCCTATGGCGACATAAGCGTTTGGCGTCGGCCTCTTCGATAAACGCGATATTACTTATATCGACTTTGCCATCGAGGATGTTCTTGGGCATGACAACAGGAACGCCGTCATCCGCATAGTCCGATTCATGCAACTGCGAGCCGAACGGTCCGGTCTGAATAATTCCGCCAACGTCGTCGCAGATCTCACCAAGGGTGCGTGTTGCCCACATTAGGCAGTAGTCCCGCTGAGAAGTGCTCCGACATTCTCCGCAATCCGTTCTTCCAATTCCCGCGCCTGGGCGTTCAGCGTCTCCAGTTCCTCGTTCAATGCCTCAAGCCGTTCCGTAAACTCGAACTCATCCGGCGGCCGCTCGGCCACGCCTACATAACGACCTGGGTTCAAGCTCCAACCCTGAGCCTCGATCTCAGCCATCGTGGCGGCTTTGCATAGTCCCGGAATATCCAAATATTTGCGGCCTGAAAAGTTCTTGGCCATCATCGGCTTGCTGCCCTGGCTGGTCTCGACGGCCTCGCCGCGATAGATCCGGACAATATTCGCCAGAAACTCCGTCTGATCGGGCGTGAAGTCCCGGTGCGCCCGGTCGATTTGGCGGAATATATGCCGCGCGTCAATGAAGAGCACCTTGTCTTTGCGATCTGTGGCTTTCTTACCCCGATCGAAAAACCACAGCGTACAAGGCAGCGTCACGGTGTAGAAGAAATTCGGGCCAATGGAGATCATGACGTCCACCGCGCGATTTTCGAGCAGCTTGCGCCGAATTTCCAACTCAGACCCGCGAGCGTCGCCAGCTGAATTTGCCATCACGAATCCGGCGCGGCCCGTTTCGTTCAGCGCCGAATAGAACAACTGAATCCACAGGTAATTGCCGTTGTCCGCCTTCGGCAGCCCGAACGGATAGCGGCAGTCTTCTTTCAACCGCTCCTTATCGATCTTGTCCACATTGAACGGTGGATTTGCCATTACGAAATCGAACCTGTTCAGGCTCCGATGAATGTCCTCGTAATACGAGTTGCCGTCGCGGATATCGCCGGCAAGCCCGTGAACCGCAAGGTTCATTTTGCAGAGCCGGATGGTTTCGGAGATCTTCTCCTGGCCGTAGATCGAGATGTCCGTTACGTTCTTGCGGTGGTTCTCCACGAACGTGGCCGATTGGACAAACATACCGCCGGAACCACAGGCGGGGTCGAAGATGCGGCCGTGAAACGGCTCGATCACTTCCACGATCAGCTTGACGAGGCTCGTGGGCGTGAAGAACTCGCCGCCCTTTTGCCCTTCGGACATTGCGAACTTGCCAAGGAAATATTCGTAGATCTTGCCGAACGCGTCGCCCTCGATGTCCATCGGCACGGCGGCGAAATTCTTCAACAGCGAAACCAAAAGCTCTTTATCCAGACGATTGTACGTTCGCGGCAGAACGTCTTTCAGGTCCTCGTTTTCGGTTTCAACGGCCTTCATCGCTTCGTTGATGGCCTTGCCGACGTCCGCGCCTTCGGGCAGCGCCAGCAGGTTTGCAAAGCGAGCCTCTTCCGGCAGATAAAGCACGCCTTGCGCCTGGTAGTCGGCCTTGCCGATCCGGCGGCGTCCCGTTCCTTTGTTCGCGAGCTTCTCTTTCGCCTGTGTGAACCGGTGGTCCGCATACCGCAGGAAGATCAGACCCAGGACGGGAACGGAATACTCGGATGCTTTGAGTTTTGAGTTGGCGCGCAGCTCGTCGGCTGCATCCCAAAGACGCCTTTCAAGATCGGAATGGTTGGCTGGCATGGTTAGCGCGTTGCGCCGGAAGCTTCTCCGGGAAACGTCCGGCGTTGCGTTGCGGTCACTTCGTCAGTGTACATTTCCAGCGGCAATCAAGATGGAATTGACAGCAGCGCCGGGAGCGACGGCGCCCACTTCGCAAGCTTTCGAATCAGATCTTCAAAGGCGATATTCCGGACGTCGGCCTGTCTGCGCAATGTATCTTCAAATTGCTCCGCTCCGAGGTGGAATTGGTGGACGAGAAACTGGTCTGTGGTGAGCGTGTCGATCCCGTAGGGCGCCACTGAATCGGGCGGGAAGTGCTTCACGTTCTCAGTCACGATGGCATGGGCGCCGCAACGAATGGCGGCAGCAAGCACATGGCGATCCTTCGCGTCGTTGGTCATCGCCGGAATCAAACCTTCGTAGCCGGAGACGAAAACGTCTTCAAACGCGCCCGCCATTGCATCAATACGCCGCTGCACTTGCGCGTCAGAGTAGTCCATTCTGCGAAGCACGCGGCGGAGTTCGCTCAGAATGTCGCCGCTCCATCGTGGCATGTAGAATGCCGGATCTTCCGCGAGGCGCAAGAGCGTATCGCAAAGCGGCATGGGAGCAAGAACGCAGGTATCCAGGACAACGACAAACGCGTTAGTCTGCGTGATCACCCAGCGGCTCCCGGTCGTAGAGGCCCTCTTCGGCTTCCGCACGAGTCAGGTCGTCCAGGATTCGCCGCCGCAGGTTATCGCGCTTCATCTTGTAAGCAAGCACATCGCGTACGTAGACGCGCCGGTGCGTACCCACCATGTGGAACGGAATGTCGCCTTTTTCTAATTGATTGATAAGGAACTGCCGCGAGACACCGAGCATCCGTGCGGCCTCGACTGTCGTCAATTGCGCGTCCTTTTGGACGATCGCTACCGACTGCCCTTCGAACAGATCGGCGAGGAGTTTCACCAGAAACTCATATAGGGAAGCGGGCAGGCTCTGCGTGCGGCCGTCCGGCCCGACCAGCTTGGCTCGGCTGCGCTGGATCTTTCCATAGAGTTCCAGCACCTGCTTTTGATCCTCTTCGGACAAGGCGATCGGCGTATTTGTTGTTTCTCGTGACATGGCGCTCGCCTCCGCTTGCGCATTCCTATAAACGCTACAGGTGCTACAACTAGCTTACGTGAAGGCTGTCGGCCTGGCAATAGCCGTTTCACACAAGGATGACGCGGGCTGGTGTGGCGAACTCGTGACTACGGATAAGCGCCTGATTTAACGTGGCTTCTCCCCCAAGCCTCGCTTTGTGCCGCTCAGGCTACGCTTCGCTTGACGGCCATCCGGCCTGGCCGCGCCCTTCCCTCCGCACCGATTTGCTACGCGCGTTTGCGGGCTTCGGTTCTCCGCAAGGGCACATCCGCACCACATTTACCCATTCGATACCCATTCGAAAAAGAGAATACATTCACAACAGTCCGAGTCTGTGTTGACAGCAAGAATTTATCAATGATAATATTCACCCCTCAGTATTTGTGATACGTAGTACCACCATATGGTACGCGCGGCGATATGTTTAATGCACTCAATCACGCGAACCTTGCCAATCGGCGAACTGGTGTTAAAGATCCATTCTTCCGTCGGCTCACAAGTAGGCTTGGAGACACGTGCGATCCAGGTGAACGCAAGGCTAATCTTTTGAAAAATATTCGCAGGGTTCCGGCGGGTTGTGGCGCAACTCGGGGTACACCTTCGTGCCACCTTCCCACCACATGATCTGTACCCTCGTTTCGAGTACCTTTGCCAGGAGATATAAAGTGGACGAAAACAAAGAAGACAAACTGAATGTCGAATTAACGGAGTCGTCACGACGCGGCTTCTTAAAGGCCGCCGGCATTACCTCTTTGGCGACCGGTATCGGAAGAGCGGCGGACCTGAGCGCTCGAAAGGTGGAGACGCAGTCGAAACCCGGAGAGAAGGTCATCGCGATTCAGCTTCCAGCAGTTTCATTCAGTGATGAGGGGGTGAACGGCGTACTGGACACGGTGCAGCAAAGGGCAGGTGTCAACACACTCCTAATTGCCACTTTCAGTTACGGCCGTGGAATCGAAGGGCGCCAGATTCCCGGTCAACCACTACCCGACCATGGCAAGCAGGAGTATGACACACATACATTCCATGGGGGCGACTACGCAGCAGTGCATTCGGAATATTATCAAGACACGATTTTCAAAGACTTCCGGGCTCCAGAGCTGGGAGATTTTGATGTACTCGGCGACGTAGTTCCAAACGCAAAAAAGCGTGGAATGAAAAGCTATTGCTGGTTTGAAGATGTTTATAATCCCCGGCTCTTGGACAACTTTGAGAAAGTTGCCGAAGTTGATGTTTATGGGCGCAAGACAGGCTCTGCATGTCTTAATAACCCATACATTCGCAACTTTTTGATCTCGCTGGTTGAAGATTGGACTAAGTCTTATGAAGTGGATGGAGTTATGTGGTGTTCCGAGCGTCAAGGTCCTTTAAATCATGTCATTGACGCCCGCCGGGGGCGCGCGACCATAACCTGTTTTTGCAACTACTGCGTTGACAAGGGAAGGCGGGAAGGCATCAATGTAGAGCGGGCACAGCAAGGATTCAGGATTCTCGATCAATGGGTACGCGCTGCATGGTCACAGGCTCGGCCAACCGACGGATATTTTGTTACGTTTTGGCGCATTCTTGTGGAATATCCCGAGATTTTGGCTTGGGAGAAATTGTGGACCGATAGCCAGCACGAAGTCTATGGTCGCATCTACGGTACCGCAAAAAGCATCAATCCACACCTGGAAGTCGGATTCCATGTCATGCACCATATGTCTTTCAGTCCCTTCTACCGCGCCGTCCAAGATTATAGAAAAATACGCCAGCACGCAGATCTTCTAAAAATTTGTATGTATAACAA
>Ga0134126_10004313_pt1 | contig 17803 bp, 12 predicted proteins | sample KB31752_FD_96881 | JGI IMG/M metagenome (GOLD analysis project Ga0134126, IMG submission 96881) | Terrestrial soil microbial communities with excess Nitrogen fertilizer from Kellogg Biological Station, Michigan, USA - KB3-175-2 | ecosystem: Environmental > Terrestrial > Soil > Unclassified ...
ATCAGAACTTGAGCCGTGCCCGCATTCACAGGGGCGTTCACGGTTATATCGCCCGCAGACTGTGTCTGCAGGAAGACACCATATCCCTGGGTCGCTGTGCCGGTGATACCGACAGTGGAACCCACGGTGCCCACGGTGATCGTCCCGGAGTTAACCAGGCTGAATCCCTGCGCACCGAATCCCGCGACGGCGCCCGAAACGGAATTTGTAGGCTCGCTCAGACTCACCGAGCCGTTGGGCGCACTCGCGGCAAGTGATGCGACCGAAATCGCCGCCGGCGCCGAACTGTTGATCGCTTGCTCGATGTTACCGTTGGCCGCACTCAGGAAAAGCATTGCTGACGAGGCGGTGACCGGCGCGTTGATATAAATGGTCTGATCCGCCGCGAGAGTCAGGCTGTTCGAATTACTCCATGTAACTGGCACGGCCACAGTGATCGTGCCGCCAAGAGGCGCGCTGGCGATGGACGATGTAGTGACGGTGACGTTTCCTAGACCGAGCTCATTCTCCAGATCGGTTACCGATAAAACTGAAGACGCATTGGACCCGGTAATGGTGAATGGAGCATTGGAGGGTAACGTGACATCGCCGCTCGTGGCCCCGGAACTGATCAGGACATCGCTGGGATCCAGTAACAAAGTCCCTGCAGCACCCGCCGGCGCGCGCAAGTCCACCCGGCCGTGAAAGTCGAGCTTGCCCTCGCTGGAAGTCTCGACAAAACCGCCGTTGCCTCCAGAGGATCCGCCCCGAGCCGAAATGCGTCCGTACATTTGCGTTTGCTGGTCCGACCAGACAACAACCTTTCCGCCTTCACCGGACTCATTGGCGTTCGCGTTGATTTGCGCCTGCGGACCCACATAGGCGAGCGACGCATTCCGAATGGACGGGTTACTCCCATGGGTATCCCCGCCGACAAGAACGGTCCCGCCGCCAGATTGACCACTCGCATCGACCACCGCATCATCGGTGAGACCTACACGGTTGCCCAGCACCTGAATTTCACCGGCCGTGCCGGTACCCTGTGCGCGGCCCGTGCCTTGCGCTGTGGTGACGCTCACCGCACCGAGCAGAGTCGTGTCACTTGCCTTGAATACGATCTTGCCATTCTCACCAGCCACGGCGGTGTTAGCGCTGACCAGGCCCAACTGATTGACCAGCGCGCCGTAGACGCCGACCTTGCCACTCTCGGCAACGACTTTGCCGACGTTGAGCGCCTGATTGCCCGGAGCACTGATGACGACTCGCAAATCCGGATCAGTGGAGTCCGCAATATCGACGCTATGTCCCGCAGCCAGCAGGACATCTCCAGAAGGCGAGGTGATGAGGCCGCTGTTGGTGACATTCGGGGCGATCAGATAGACCTGCCCGCCGCTGGGGGTGGTGATTCCACCGTAGTTCGTCACGCTACCCGCGGTAGCCGCACCACTGAACTTCAGTTTGCCGGACAGGAAATCCGCGTTACTCAGATCGAGGCTCGAGGCGACCAGCCCGTTGACATCAACCCGCGCCCCGGCGCCGAACACGATGCCGTTGGGGTTGATCAGGAATACCTTGCCGTTCGACTGCAAGGCACCGAGGATCTGCGAGGGGCTCTGGCCGGTGATGCGGTTCAACACACTACTGGAGGAGCTCTGCTGGATGAACCGCGTGAGCTCACCCGGCATGATCGAAAAGCTCTGCCAGTTGAGAATGGCGCCGGGGGAATTCGTGATCAGCAGCTGATTGCCGGAAGTGGTGGCGCTGACCTTGCCGGCGACGACCTCCATACCGGCCGGGTTCGCAAGGGCCCCGGTAGCCAGGACGAGACCCAGAACACCAGCCAGCGCCTTGCGCATGTCAGCTTTCGATTTCATGGGCATCAGTAGCTCAGGGCAAGCATGGCGTGCAGGCGCTGATCGCCTTTGTGCTGCGAATCGGTAGCGCTGACCACCCGCCCGTAGTCCATCTGCGCGGACAGAGACCTGCCGCGAGTGAATCGGATTCCAACTCCGGCGCTACTGACGGTCTGGTGTTTGAGCTCCTCAGGCAGAGGGTCATTGTGCGACAGGTACCCCGCGTCAAAGAATGTGAGCGCGTTGCAACGCGTGGCCCCGTCCCGAAGAACGGCACAGAAATCCGGAGTGTAGACTTCCGCGTTCGCAGTAACACCCTGATCGTCCTCCAGTGCCCGCTCCTGCAGACCGCGAACTGATGCGGCGCCGCCTACGCCGAACTGCTCACCGGGAACCAACGCATCGCGGCTCGCCTGGCCATTGACGGTAAGGCGCAGCAGCCACTCCTGTGGCAGGGGCCGATTGAATCCGACACCATAACGCAACAGCCAGTATGACGAAGACGCACCGGAGCGAGCTGCGGCGAAGTTGGCATCGCTGGCCTGCGAGCCGCCGGGAATATTGCGCGCGCCGGTCAGGTAGAAATTGAAATTGCCGGCGGGAAGCGCCCAGCGGCCAGCATAGGAAAGGCTGAGCGGGTCGACGGTCACATCGCTGCCCAGCGGCTGGCCGGCGAACTCAATGTCGTTGCGGAACTCCTTGCGGTCGATTCCCAGCACCAGCTGCGAATCAAAGTGCCCGAGGCGCGGAAAATTGTGGTTGAAATGAGCGCCGTATACCGTGCCCGCGCCACTGACCTGCAGGTCGAGCAGACCTGCCGACACCGTACCGGAGTTGATCGTGGAATAGCTGCCATAAAAATCCAGCGAATCGGCAATCCGATACAGCGGAATGTGGTAACCCGCGCCGTAGACGTGCAGCTTGCTCGGGTCCTCCGTGCTCGTCGTGTATTGCGCGCTGAAAATGTGATCGAGTCCGCCCAGATTGAAATTCTGGTATTGCGCTGTGACGTGAGTCCTCCCGGAGGACTCATAACCGGAGTTGTCCAACACCCCGCCCACCGACCAGGTCTTGGTATCCCTAACCGACTCGATGACGTCAATCACCCCCGGCTGCCTGGCGCTCTGCAGCTCCAGATTGACCTTCTTAGAGGGATTTTCGTTAGCCATGGCGAGCTCGGCCGACAAAGCCGCGGTGTCCGCCAAAGCCCCGGGCCTCACGTCCGGGAGACTGCGCCGGATGTTTGCCTCACTGTGCGTAATATTGCCGGTGACGCGAACCTCACCAAGACGAGGCTCGACCACTTGCAGATGCACTATCCCGGCATTCAGCTCCTGCTCGGGCAGCACCACTTTGACGAGGTTGAAACCATGCTGGCGGTAAACGCTCTGCAGGGCGGCAATCGCGCTCTCGACTGCGTTGAAGTCGCGGCCTTTACCGGTGAAACCAGCAACTGCGGCCTGTACCGCCGCGGCTCCCAACAGGCTATCTCCCGTAACTTCGAAACGCGCGATATCGAATGAGCCGACCGGATCTCCCGCCTTCGAGGCGGCTCGTTCCGGCAGAGCGAGGACGGCGAACAGACAGAAAGACAGGCGCAGGAGTAGCGATATACGCATCGTGTTGATTGGGGACTGCGGTGCGTAGAACGCTGTTTGAAGTATTCGAGATGGGCGCTGCTGGTGCCTCTACAGTTGTACTGAGTCGTTCCCGCAAGAACCGTGAGCCAATCGACATCCTGCCCAGCCCAGGTCCGGGCTACCGCACAGTTTCTCACGCTCCTTCCATAAGTTGCTTCGCGGTCTGCAGATCGACGGTTCCAAATCCTTCTGTGAAGCAGGCGAGGCTTGCAGACAATAGTTGGCGCCCCTCATGGGCACGACCCTGTTTTGACCGAAGACGCGCCAGGGTGATCGAGGCGCGCAGCTCCCAGGATAGGGCACCCTGTTGTCGCGCCACGCTGAGCGAGCGCTTCAGCGCCGCCTCCGCAGCAGCTTCGTCTGGCTGCGGACGCGTGAAGAGAATCTCCCCCTGAATGCGCAGCAGCTCCGGGAAGTGAGACATCTCAGCGTCCTCGTTAGCCTCGGCAAGCGCTCCTTCCACCGCCGAAAGTGCCTCCCCGAAATGTCCCATTGTGGCCAGCCCCATAGCGAGCGTCGCAACGGCCCCCGCCAGCAGAAGATTCTGTCGGTCCGCGCGCAGGCGCGCGACTGCCGAGCGCACCAACTCGAGCCCCTGTTCACCCTCTCCCTCATGTATCTGCAATGCGCCCAATATCGCAAAGGCGGTCGCATGCAGGGACGGCAGCGCGTGCCAGTTCGGATGCGCCATCAGCTTCTCCAGAACACGGCGAGTCGCCCGATTGTCGCCACACCAAAGAAATACAGGAGCCGTGAAGAGAAATGCGAAGCAGACGCTCAAGGGACGATTCAAGCTCTCAGCCAGACTGAGCGCTTCTTGTGCAGTGGCGATTGCTCGATCCGGAAAGCCCAACATCCACAGAACCCGGCTGAACGTCACAATGGCCCGCAGCCGGGTATCGAGGCCCGCCAGTCGCAGGTCGAGGAGCTCCTGCGACGACACGCCTGTCTGCAGGTGTTTCCTGGCCGCTTCCTGAGAACCCATGAAGTGATGGGAGCCACCTAGGAGGCAATCAGCAACAGCGCCGTACGTTGTGTCGGCCGCAGCGCAGGCAGCGGCGGCAAACTCCTCGGCAACAGCCAGTGAATCGCGCAGCTCTCCAGCTTTTATCAGGAAGACGTGCAAGCCGACGAGCAATCTCAGTCGCCGCGGTATGTCGCCCAAGTGTTGGGCGATTTCGACAGCGCGCGTAAATGCGCCTCGGGCGCTCTCTTGTTTCGCCAGAGCCCAGGTCGCGGATTCGGCCAGCGCTTCTTGAAGCACCATCTCGTGCCTGCTTCCGCGCGTGCTGTCATCGAGCCGCGCCAGCCCGCAGGCACTCCATTTGTGACACTCAGTCAGCAACGACAGCTCCAGGAAGATCGGCACAGCGCTGGCGGCGAGCTCTACAGCCAGAGGCAAGACATCGGCCGACACCCCGCTGGAACTGAAAGCCCACTCCAGAGACGAACGCATGTTGCCCAGATGCTCGCCCATTCCAGCTACGTCACCGGGACCGTGATCCCCGATTTTCCGGCTGACGGCACTCAGTACGGACACAAAGTAGACTGCGTGCCGCTGGGCAATCGCCTGCTCCTCACCGCACTCCTGCAGCTTTTCCTGTGCATAGACACGGGTCGTCTCCAACAGGCGGTACCGCGTCACGCCCGAGGTCGCTGCCACGGAAACCAGCGACTTCGCAACCAGGCCTTCCAACGCGCCAACTACCTGCGCTTCGCCCAGCACTGTGTCGCATGCGATGGCTCGCGCGGCAGCCAATGTAAACGGGCCCACAAAAACCGAGAGTCTGCGCAGAACCCGCTGCTCCGCCTCTGACAGAAGCCCATGACTCCAATCGAGTAATGCGTGCAGCGTCTGGTGTCTTGGAACGGCCGTGCGCCGGCCTGGTAGTTGCAATCCGAGTCGGGTTTTCAGAAGTTCGGCAGTTCCGCCAAGGCCGTGCAGGCCGACGCGGGCCGCCGCAAACTCAATTGCCAGCGGCACTCCGTCCAGTCTGCTGCAGATTCCAGTGATGACCCCTACGTCGGCATCCGTAAGCTCGACACGACTCCCACTTGCAGCCGCACGCTCCATGAAAAGCTCAATTGCCGGAAACTTGATTGCCTCCGAAGCTCCGATGCCACCCTCAGAAGGCGGGCTTTCCAGTGGCGCAAGCCAATACGCTTGCTCACCTTCCACTCGCAGAGCCTCCCGGCTGGTTGCAAGGATGTGAATCCCCGCAGCCTCCTGGAAAATCCTTTCCGCGAGCGTTGCCACTGCATCGATGACGTGCTCACAGTTGTCGAGCACCAGCAGCATACGAAGTGTGCTCAGGCATAACATCAACGATGGCACCACCTCCTCGGTCGGTATAGTGATGCCCAGCTTTGAGGCAATGGTGCCGGCCACGAGTTTTGGGTCCGTTACGGTGCTGAGGTCGACGAAGTACACGGCGCCGCCAAACTCATCGAGCATCGTGTGGGCCACGGACACGGCGACGGTCGTCTTACCGATTCCGCCCGGACCCATGATGGTGACAAAGCGCTCCGCGATCAGATCCGCCACGATGGTGCGTATCGCATCATCACGGCCGACCATCCGTGCCAACACGGGCGGCAGGACGAAGCGCTGGCTGGCAGCGCCAGCCAGGGACTGCGACAGTTGCGGCGGCCGGACGGCCACGGATTCACGTTTGACCGGGGCGACAAACACATAACCCTGCCCCACGACGTTGGCGATGTACCTTTCCTTGTCATCGCCCAGCGCCTTGCGCAGGGCCTTGATGTGGACCCGGAGGTTGCTCGTATCCACGACGAGATCGCGCCAGGCGCGTGCGAGCAACTCCCTATGGCCGATGACCTCACCCGGGCGCTCGGTCAATACCAGCAGTATGTCCAGCGCCCTATTACCCAATGCGACCGGGACGCCATCTTTCTCGAGCACGCGGGCACCCGCAAGGAGCCGAAACGGCCCGAACGAGATGATGATTTCGCCAAGCTCCCGCTTCACACCGTTTAACACCGCTCAACTCGCCACGAGCGCAACACTGGCACAAAGTCTTTACCGCGAGGTGGCAAGAGGAACTCAGATTGTGGACACCATTACCAGCAAGGACGGCACACCGATCTACTACAAAGATTGGGGCCGAGGGCCGGTTGTCGCATTTTCGCATGGATGGCCGCTCAACGCCGACGCATGGGACGGACAGATGCTTTTTCTCGCTCAAAACGGCTTTCGCGTCATCGCGCATGACCGGCGCGGCCACGGGCGCTCGGGACAAGCGCACTCGGGGAACGACATGAATGGTTACGCGGACGACCTCGCCACGATCATCGAAACTCTGGAGTTGCGCAACGTAACACTGGTGGGTCACTCCACAGGCGGCGGCGAGGTCGTGCGGTACATCGGGCGGCACGGCACCAAGCGGGTCGCGAAAGTCATTCTGATTGCTGCCGTGCCCCCTCTCATGCTGAAAACCACCGCCAACCCCGAAGGACTCCCGCTGACAGTCTTCGATTCGATCCGAGCGGGTGTGCTCAAAGACCGCTCGCAGTTCTATAAGGACCTGGCACTGCGGTTCTACGGCGCCAACCGGCCCGGAGCGCACGTCTCGCAGGGTGTTCTGGACCAGTTCTGGCTCTGGAGCATGCAGAGCGGACTCAAGAACGCATACGAGTGCATCAAAGCGTTCTCTGAGACCGACTTCATGGAGGATCTGAAGAAGATTGACGTACCGACTCTGGTCCTCCACGGCGAGGACGATCAGATCGTGCCGGTGGACGGCTCCGCCCGAAAATCCGCCCGCCTCATCAAGGGCGCCAGGGACATTTATTATCCCGGCGCGCCCCACGGCCTGACGGCCACGCATCAGGACCAGGTGAACGCGGACCTGCTTGCGTTTCTGCGGGCTTGACCGCCCCTGCGTACATCGGGAGTTAGCAGTATGGATGCCACATTGGTTTCGCTCCAACAACTTCGTTCTGCTGTGGTCGAATTGTCGACGGCGCTGAGCGACACCCTGCACAATCAGCATAGCGATGCCGCAGCGTCCTTGCAGCGGGTAAGAGCCATACTCCAGGGCCTTGCGGACACCTCACCGCGACCTTCAGAAAACAACGCAGCGCAAGGTCTCGCGCCCTGGCAGCTCCGCAGAGTGCTTACCCACATCGAAGCGAACATCAGCACACCTATGAGAAACCGCGATCTCGCGACCATCGCCCGCCTCAGCGAATTCCACTTCAACGTCGCATTCCGCAACAGCGTCGGCGAGACGCCGCACCGATACCTGGTGCGGCGCCGCGTGGAGCGGGCGCAGGGTCTCATGCTCTCGACAGAAAAGACCTTGAGCGAGATCGCCGCCGAATGTGGCCTGGCAGACCAGGCCCATTTGACGCGACTGTTTCGTAGAATCGTTGGTGAGAGTCCGGCGGCGTGGCGGCGTGCACGAGTCAACCCATGAATGCCTCCGCCCGCCATGTCACGAGCGCGTTACTCGGCGGGCAAGATCGCGTCCACACCTTTTTTCTTCACCAGGACCACGACGAACTTTGCCGGCTTCGTCTTGCTGGCGTTGCGCCCGACCGTATGCACATCGTTGAGTCCTTCATAGAAGACCTGACCCGGCGTCAGTGTGACCTCCTTGCCACCCTTGACGCCCTCGATAATCGACCCTTCCAGAACGTAGACGAACGCGTAACCGTCGTGTCGATGAACGTGCTCCACAGCTCCCGGGGGATAATCGACGGTTATCATCAACGTCTCCCTGCCGGGCAGATCCGTGAGATCCTTCAACATGAGCGGAGTTACGACGGGCTGCGGCGGATCCGCAGCCTGCGCAGACTGTGTGAGCTGCGCGGCGCATGAGAGCACCAGCGCCGTTCCAACAATTCGCAACCTTGACATAGTTACACCTTTACCAATGACTAGCGCGCGACGCCTGGCCGGTTAACCCAGGCGTCGTAGCGTGTCGATCCAATGCGCGCCGCGCCGATCGGAACGAGTGACTCCTCAGTCAACTCCGTACCGAAGTAGCGCGCATGAGGGTCGGCAACCACTTTGCGGTTGTCATTCCTGGCGCCGAGAACATGAGCCATGAATTCATCGAACCGGAAGCGGTCGGGCCCGCCCACTTCGACGGTACCATTCAACGGCGGCCCGAGCACGATCTCCGCCAACACCGACACGACATCGTCGGAGAGGATCGGTTGGATGAATGCGGCGCCGGGCACGCGGACTGTTTTTCCTTCGGTCGCCGCATCGGCGATGCTGCCACCGAACTCGAAGAACTGTGTCGAGCGCAGGATCGAGTAAGGAATTCCGCAAGCCTTGATGAGACTCTCCTGCACTACCTTCGCGCGCAGGTAGCCGCTGTCGGGCAATCGATCCGCACCAACGATCGACAGTGCAACATGATGCCGCACACCCGCCGTGGTCTCGGCGGCCAGCAGGTTGCGCCCCGCGGCCTGAAAGAATTTCATGACCGCCGTGTCTTCGAACGATGGCGAGTTCGCCACGTCGACGACCACCTGCGCGCCGGCAAGCGCTTCGGGCAGGCCTTCCCCCGTGACAGTGTTGACACCTGAGTTCGGCGAGGCGGCCAGCACTTCCTGGCCGCGCTGCCGCAACAGAGCCACGAGCTTGGATCCAATGAGTCCCGTGCCACCGATTACTACAATTTTCATGTGATAACTCCGCGAGTTCTATCCAGCGACGTGCTGGCCGATTTCCCGGTAGTCATCTTGCCCGTGCTTCTGGCGTCGCTCTTGATGAGACGGGCGAAATGTTGAAGGAGACAGCGGTGGCGCTCGCCCCTCACTGGCGGTGCTACGATGCTGGAGCGGATGACCTGTAGGTTGCCGTCGCGCGTCCGCAGACAATGGCGTATTCCGTCGAGACCTCGATTCCATACTCCTTCAGTGTACGCACGGCATCGCGCACCGCAGCCGCGGAGCAGCTCAAAATCTCAGTGGCGGCGGCCACGGTGATCCCTTCGGGACGGCGCATCAGGTCATGGAGAGTCCGACATCGCTTACTCATAGCGTGATATTACCTGGTCGCGGCTGCCGCACGCGAGGCCAGATACGGCTGCGCCAGATGCTCCTTACGACTCAACGCACTATCGCATTGCGGCTGGTGTCATCACCTTGAGCACGAGTCTCGGCGGCGGCTTCCTCGAACCACTTGTTGATGACGCTCAATTCGCGCTCGCTGTCGAAATTGGCCAGCTTGATGAGGCAGGGCCGATCCCGCCGCCAACGCTTGGCCTGGTGAAGCGCCTCGCCTACCAGAGTAATGGCCCGATCCAACGACACATCGACGCCAGTTCCGCCCATGGGAAAACTGGCGTAGCCGATGGAAACCGTACACCGGTGGGTTTGCCCATTCCAGGCTACAGGATCAGTGCGCACGATGCTCGACAACTGGCGTACCACGCGATTCAGCTCAGCATCGCTCATCGGGCCCAGCACCGCTAGAAACTCCTTGCCATCCCAACGGACCAATGCCTCGCAGTTACGCAACGCGTTGGAGAGCCGGCCCCCGATGGCTGTCAGCACTGCATCGCCGGCGGCGTGACCAAACGTGTCGTTGACGCGCTGCAGATGATCGACACTGAACAGCAGGAGGCACCCGAGGTAGGGCCTATCGCCCTGCTGCGCCAGCACGTGCTCGTTGAAATGACGCCGGTTGAGGAGTCCTGTCAACGCGTCGCGGCGGCTATTCTGCACCCAACGCGCATTGACATGGCGGATCCGGGCAATGCCCCAGGCAAGCGCGCCACACGCCAACGCGACCAGTGCAGCCGCCATCACGATCATTTGCTGGCGCAGTCGCTGCGCCTGCAGGTCGCGACTCTTGATTGTGTTGTCTCGCTCGAGCAGCTCGATCTGGCGCGCGCGGCGCTCAGCGTCGAATTTCGCGGACAGCTCCAGAAGAATCTTTTGTCGAGAGGTGGCCATCAGGCGCTTGCGCACCGCATCGTCCCGGTGGACTACCTCCAGGGCGCCGCGTAGATCTCCCGCCTTCTCCAACGCCGTCAGATACTCGTGCATCATGGTACTGGCGCTGGAAACATCACCACTTGCCAAAGACTCCTGGATTGCGCCGTCCACCAACCGCTTCCCCTGTGGCAGCTGCCCGAGGCCGATCCGGGCCATCCCGATGCTGAAGTTGGCCACACGCTCGGTCCACGGGCGCCGCAGCCTGTGCGCAACTGCCAACGCCTGTGTCGAATAGTCGAGCGCGACCACAAAATTCCCCAGCTTCAAATAGGCATCCCCCAGGTTGAGCAGCTCGAGGGACATGACCCAATCGCTGTTGGCCCGCCGCGCATGCGGCAGTTCCTCTAGGAAAGCATGCAGCCGGGCGGCACGGTCGCCGCGGGTATCCGCAATGTTGCCCTCCACGTTCAAGACCTGGGTCCACAGCAGATCATCATCGGTCTGTTCTGCAATGACTCTCATTTGCTTCGCGAGAGCTATCGCGCGCTCGAGATTCCCGGTCGAACAATACAGCCCGGTCAGCTTCTGCATGGCCTCGATTGCGCGCCATGGGCTGTGCATGGCATTCGCCAGATCTTGCAACCGCTCGTAAGTGGATACCGCGGTCTCATTCCTGCCTAACAACATCTGAACCGCGCCCTGCAGTGCTCCTAAACGAAAGCGCTCGAATGCCGGCAAAGTGGCCCCGGCGCCGATCCGCTGGACTTCCGCCTCCGCCCGGTCGAGTTGGTCGCTGTGGACGTAGAGATAGGCTTGGACGATGTAGCCGGCGGCCTCGGCTGACGGCTGCGTGGGTCCCAGCTGGTGTAAACGCCGAATGATCGCCTGAGCCTGCCCCGGGGCACCGTCGATACTGGCGAGCCCTCGGACCATCAGCCATTGAGCCAGCGTGTCTCCGCTGAGTGCTGTCGGCTGGAGTTTGTCCAGCAATTGCAGCGCCGCCGGGGCGTTGAGCTTACTCAGTTGCTCGGCACGGCTGAGATCAGGTACCGGCGCAGCCTGACTCTTTAAGGGGGCGAGCCACACCAGGAACCAACACAGCAGCACTCCGCCCGAGCGCAGGCGGCGCCAGCTTCTGCAATCCGCGCTCACACCCACTGATATCGTCGCGCCAATCGCCAGAGCAGCCCATCGCGCCAGCCTCTTCGAGGCTGCGAGCTCCGCCTTCCGGGATCGATGTCCATCGACTTTGCCGCACTGGGGGAAGCTCCTGGCGTGAGCGGCAGACTCAGGAGGAAACAACAGCCCGCCCCAGCGCTACTCCTCAGCTCGATCCCCCCTCCCTGGGAACACAGAATCGCCTTGGCAATCGACAGACCAAGTCCGAGGCTGCGTTTCCGCGATGTTCCCGCACCTCGATAGAAGCGCTCGAACAGGCGATCCTGTGCCTCCAGGGGAATGCCGGGGCCGTCGTCCTGCACTCGAATGAACGCTTCGGTGGCTGAAGCGCGTCCGGTTTCAATCTGGATGTGAGTGCCTTCGGGACAGTGTTCGATGGAGTTGTGGATGACGTTGAGCAGGGCTTGCCGCACCATCGTCAGGTCCACATCCGCCCACACTTCGCAGACCGCGTTCACCTCGATGCACTGCTGCTTTTCCTCGGCCAGGACTCTCAGCGATTCCACGCAATCGCGTGCCAGAGCGCTCAAGTCCAGTGCGGCCGACCGACACGCCGTGCCACGTTCCGGGGCAATCGTGAGTGAGGCGCGCGTGAGGTCGAGCAAGCCCTCGATCAACCGTTCCATATGCTTGGACTCCTCCAGCATACTGACGATGGCTTCCCGTAGCTCTTCGTTCGGCACCTCTTGCTTGGCGAGGACGTTCTGGCCAACTACGGACTGCGCTGTCAAAGGTGTACGCAGCTCGTGAGCCGCATCGCTCACGAAGCGGTGCTGACGCACAATCATCTGCTCTAGATGCGCGATACGCAGCGCTACGTGAAGCGTGGAATGCCGCGGTTCAGCCTCGGACCGCCGCGCGGCCGGGAACGCGATCCGTCGCGCTTCGCGCTCGCACCGCTCGATCACGGACGCGATGCAAGCGACCAGGCCTATCACACATAGTGTGAGCACCCAGTAGATCACCAAGGTCTGCCAGGCAACGGATTCCTTCGACAATACGGTCGCGCACACCGCGATCAATATCGCCGCAATCGCAAAGCACACCCGGAACGCACGGGCCCCGGAACGCGGCCGGAACCGGGATCGTCGAATTTCGAGCTGGCCGGCTCGCACGGCGTCCTCCATGGGCGTGATCCGTGTGCATGGATTCTGCCAAAGTAGTGCCGTAAAAAACAGTTAGCGGCGGGCCGGCGTTCCCGCTATGGTCAAAGACGCTGAGCAGACGCACGCCCAAGCGCTCGCCGACCGCGACCAACTGCCCTGTGCCGCTGCAGCGCTGCTCGACCCACACCGTGACCGATTGGTCATCAACACGCCCTGAGCCCTGCCAATACCAACTGCGATCGGCGTAGCGGGCCACGTGCACATTGAACTCGCGTGGGACTGAGTGCTCAGGATCTGTCGCCTTCGCCGCCTAAGGACGAACCACGCGCGGTGTCAACATGAACAGGTGTTCCACATGTACGATCGACTTCTGACAGTTAGTGAAGAGACCGCCCAGTAGTGGGATGGTCGACAACCAGGGCACACCGACGTGCGCAACATTGCCTCCATCACCCCGACACCCGCCAATCAGCAGACTGTCGCCCTCGTTGATGAAGGCCTGCGCGGTAATGCTCGTCTGCCCCTCGATTGCATGCATCCCGATACCCTGCTGTGCGATGCCGGCATCTTCAATATGCACGGCAAGCTTGATCCGCGTACGCCCATCCTTCCTCACGATCAGCGGCTTCATACGCAGCGATGTACCGGTGGAGGCGTTGTATGGGCCACCGTCCGGATTCCCGGCGACCGGCACGAAGAACGCGCTCAGGTTGTCGAGCACGGCTTCGACGTTATCGAAGGTTAGTACCCTGGGGGTGGACAGAATATTGGCTTTGCCGTCCTCGGCAAGGGCGTTGATGCGCGCCCGCAAACGCCGCCCCATATCCGGCTTCAGATCGGCACTGCCGGCGTGCCCCCGCCAGTCGATCCCCAAACTGTCGAGCGAATCGACGTCCACCTCGATGATGCGCGCCTCGATCTCGATCAATCTGGGTTTCACGCCCAAGCGGACCGCGGCGTGCAGGCCAGCGGTATCCGATGTGGGCTCACCAATCTGAGGATCCAACGTGCCAACGAGCGGATACACCAGGTTGGCGTCCGACAGTGGCACCGTCAACAGCGCGATAACCACGATGACCAACATGACGAGGAGTACGTCACCGCGACGCGCGAGCGTTTTCCGCAGCGGCGACCCGGGACAATGTTCCTGTTCAGCTGGCATCGACATCTACTCGGCTGGTGGCCGGGATAGTACGATCTCAGGGCGGGCGGGCGGCTCAGCCTGAACGAGACTTCAGAATCTCTTCAGCAACAAGGACGATCTTTTGGCACCCAGGATTTTGATCATCGAGGACGACGAAAAGATCGGCGGCACGCTCGTCGACGTACTCGCGCGTGAGGGGTACACAGCCGTCCTGGCGTGCACCGGCGAGGACGGCTTCTTTCGCTGGAATACCGAACACTTCGATCTGGTCGTGCTCGATCTCGGTCTGCCGGGTCGCGACGGCCTGGAGATCCTCGCCGCTCAACAGGCCAGGAATCAGGAAACGCTGGTTCTGATCCTCTCATCACGCGATGGCGTGAACGACCGGGTCCGCGGACTTGCGGTTGGTGCCGATGACTACCTGGTAAAGCCCTTTGCCATCACCGAGCTGCTGGCGCGCATTCAAGCGCTGCTGCGGCGCGGCCGCGCCAACACGACGGTGCGCTTGAGCGTAAAGGATCTACATCTGGACTCGGTGGCACGTCGGGTCGAGCGTGCCGGCAGACGCATCGACCTGACCGCGCGCGAGTTCGACCTGCTCCATTTTCTCCTGCGTCACGCGCATTCGACCGTGTCGCGTGAAATGCTTGCACATGAGATCTGGCACGACGTCGAGCGCGCAACACCGCTGGACAACGTGATTGACGTGCATGTCGCACGCCTGCGCCGCAAGATCGACGGGCCTGACCTCGCCCGGCTGATCCACACCGTGCGTGGAGTTGGATTTTATATCGGTGAGCGCGAGCCGGACTGACGGCGCCGCCGTTCCCGTCCGGCGTTCCTGAGAGAGCCAAAGTATCTATGGCATTTCCGACAAGAAATATATAAAACATCCCTTCCTACAAGGAGGGGGTTTCATGCTCGACAGAAAGGGATTTCTGCGCTCGGGAACTGTGTTGGCGACTGTTGCTCTGCTTATCGGCCGTGCGTTCCCGACACAGGCCGCGGACACTACCCAGCAGGAGATGCAGGAACAGATCCGCGCGCTGCAACAGAAGGTCGACGAGCTGAACAAGCGGGTGGGCCCCTCACCTTCGACACCGGGGACAAAGAACGCAGCCCCAGAGCCAGCAGGAACATCACCGCTCACCTGGAATGGAATAACTCTCTACGGAACAATTGACGCCGGAATCGCGTACCTAAGCCATGGCGCCCCTCTCAGCCCGACCTACGCAGCCGGCCTTCCCTTCATACTATCGAACTACAGCAATCATCCGATCACTTCGCTCGCGCCCAATGGCTTGAGCCAGTCGCGCCTGGGCATCTCGGGCGTTGAGCCCCTGGGGATGTCGGACCTCAAAGGTGTATTCAAGCTGGAGACCGGTTTCAATCCCACCTCCGGCCGGCTCACGGACGGCCCGAAGTCGTTACTCGACAACAACGGACGACCCAACAATAACAAAGTCACCGGCGCGGATTCGAGCCGCGCCGGTCAGCCCTTCGAAGGCGCAGCTTACGGAGGAATCAGCTCATCGACACTGGGCACTTTGACTTTCGGCCGTCAGAACACGCCGATGGCCGACAATCTGCTCAAATACGATCCGCAACTACAGGCGAACGCCTTCTCCCCCATTGCATTCTCGGGAGTCTCCGGCGGCCTGGGTGATACGGAAGACAAGGCGCTGGACGATTCGTTGAAGTACACATTGAACTACGGCCCGGCCCGGCTCGCAGTGCTGTACCAATTCGGCAGCCGCGGAGTCGTAGCGGAAGGATCCGAGTCAGTTGATGTTGGTTTTGACTACGCCTCGGTCTCCGTGGACGCCCTGTACGGCAAGGTGCGTGGCGCAGTCTCCGCTGCGTCCTTGACCGCCGCACAGAATGCTGTAGCTCCGGGCACACTGGCTGGTACGATTTCGGATAACACCGCCTATTCGCTCCTGGCCAGTTACACGGTCAAGCCGGTCAAGTTCTACTTTGGTTACGAACACATACGCTATGCCAACCCGGCAGACCCATTGCCCCCCAACACCGTGACCATCGGCGGCTATGTCCTGAGTGTCGTCAACAACACTGCATTCACAATCAACAAAGTCCTGAATTACACCTGGACGGGGGCGCGCTACTCAGTGACGCGGAAGCTCGACGTGACGGCTGCTTACTATCATTTCCAGCAGAACAGCTACGCGGCCAATCACTGCTCGGACACCAGCGCGGCCTCGTGCTCGGGGATATTTCATGATGCCTCGCTGGTGGCGGACTATCGTTGGACGCGTCGCTTCGATACTTACGCTGGCGTGAATTACTCCAGTGGATCGGGTGGGCTCGTGTCGGGGTTCTTATTCAACGTAGCCTGGGCTCCCATGATTGGAGCTCGATTCAGCTTCTGAGCTATCGCTGATAGACCACTTCTCCGTTGATGACAGCGAGTGTCACCTTGGTTTCGTGCACCTGCGTGACCGGAATCTTGAGTGGATTGCGGTCGAGCACAATGAAGTCCGCGAGCAAGCCCGGCTCCAATGCGCCCTCCTCGTCCCGAGCGCGCATTTCCCGCGCGCCGTTCACGGTATAGAGGCCGATCGCCTGCTTCAGGGTGATGCGCTCCTGGGCGCCAATGATCTCACCGCCGCCTCCGGGCACCTGGCGTGTGACCAGTGTTTCAATGGCAACCCAGGGACTGACATCCGGCACCACAGGCCAGTCTGACCCGACGACGACCAGTCCGCCCGCATCAATGGCATCTTTCACGGGGGTCCAGCGCTTCATGCGCTCGGGACCGACTGACTTGGCATTGTCGGGTACTAGCGGTGTCGGGAACCAAATGTACGGAGACATCTCGAACGTGGCGCCAATCGAACGCGCGCGCCGTATATCCGACATGTCCACCAGACTGTTATGCGCCACTTCGTGCAGCTGGCCGCTGAAGCCATTTGCCTTGCGGGCCGCCGCAATAGCGTCCAGCCCCTCGCGCACCGCTGCATCACCGGCGGCGTGGAACTTCATGGTCAAGCCCGCGGCGTCAAATCTCGTAACGGCAGCATTCAGGACCGCCGGCGGGATCTGGAGCAAGCCCTTAGCCCTGGGATCACCCGATTTGGCGCCTTCGTACGGCTGTAGCAACGCCGCCGTATGACTGTCCGTAGGCACGCCGTCCAAGAACATTTTCACGCAATCGGGTGCAAACCGCTCCCGGGTGTACAGATTGCGCTTGGCGATGTAATCGGGATCACCAACGGCAACGCCGCTGTCCGAGACCGCGCGCCACACCATGCAACCTTTCACGCGCTGCTTGAGCAATCCCTCGTCCGCAAGCCTGGCGTAGGCCGCCATCTCACGCTCCTCCATGGCGGCATCCGTGAGCGAGGTGATGCCAAGGGACAGCATCTTCTTCAGCGCCACATCCAGCGCCTTGGCGTTCTCTTCGGGCGTTTTGACGGGAATGCTGTTGCGGATCTTGTCCGCGGCGGTTTCACGCAGAACACCGGTTGGGATACCAGCGGCATCGCGCTCGAAGATGCCGCCGGCGGGATTGCGAGTGGCGGCACTGAGCTCGATCCCTGCAACCTGCAGCGCCTTGGTGTTGACCCAGGCGCTGTGACCCGAGATATCGCTCAATTGCACCGGATTGTCGGGCACGACCTGGTCCAGAAGCGCCCTGTCCGGCATCCTCCCCAGGGAGGTCACATCCCACTGACCACCGACGATCCATTCGCCCTTCTGCTTCGCGGCCGCGCACTTTTTTACAGCGTCCAACACCACGGGTAACGGACTACCCTGAGGAAAGTTGCACTCCAATGCCTGGTATCCGCCGTACAGCGGATGCACATGCATGTCATGCAGGCCGGGCAGGACTGCAGCGCCCTATGTAATGGCGCATCATGCCGGCTCCCCTCAGTAATGATACGTAGCCGTCAAGCCCACCGTACGCGGCAGGAGCCCTGACTGCTGAATGATGAGCGGCTCCGTCGCCGTTTCCTGGGCTGA
>Ga0134126_10004314_pt1 | contig 17803 bp, 15 predicted proteins | sample KB31752_FD_96881 | JGI IMG/M metagenome (GOLD analysis project Ga0134126, IMG submission 96881) | Terrestrial soil microbial communities with excess Nitrogen fertilizer from Kellogg Biological Station, Michigan, USA - KB3-175-2 | ecosystem: Environmental > Terrestrial > Soil > Unclassified ...
GGACGCATTATCACACCACATCCTGGCCGCATCACCTGACCCGGACTATCATGTACTGAACGCAAGCTACTGATGGCAGAGCGCCAGGAGGTGACTGCACGAACCAAGCCTAGCTCACACCAACACACCGCAACAGATTCGTGCGTGGTTACACATTCACCGAGGTCGCGGTAGCCTGGGCCTGCCAGTCCCCACGTCGAAAACCTCTATTCAGAGATGTGCCGAAAGCTGTTACACGACCGACCTGCGGTCCGAGAGTATGCGGCTGCAATCGGGCTACTGGGGAATGGCGGCGGCGAACCCTTGACCATGAGAGCCAGCAAACCAGCAACCCGCAGCCGATTGGCGATATCAGTCTGCTATTGGAACCAACATCCTAAAATTGGAGAAGACTGAGAGTTCATCACTAACTGATCGCAACGCGCAAGAAACGGCTGGCGAGGATGCGACAAGAATTAGAGCAGCTGAGCAATTAAAAAAGGGCATTAGATTTTCTCCAATGCCCCCCTAAGATACCTCCCGGAAGGTAGGTTGCCAAAAATAAACCAAACCTACCGGAAATTAACCACCCATCGCGCTGGCGGTTTCGGAGAAGACATTATTCGCCTGGGTACCGATGAGCCGGATGGTACCAACCACGATCACCAGGATGACAGCCAGCATGACCGCGTATTCCGCGATATCCTCGCCTTCATCATTCATCCAAATGTTCCACAGAAGTTCCTTCATTTTGTTGTCCTTCCTGAAAGTTACGCCCGGGGATGGCGACTTGAAAACCAACAATACTGCCGCGGCCTAAGCGTGAACATGGCCCAAGGGTGCCCGTTGGCCCGCGCACTGGTAATCATGGGTAACCTCACATGTCGGTGATGTTGCAGGAAAGCCGCAACTACTTGCACATCTTATGCAGATGTTCTGCAAAGTGGGAACTGTTCATTGAAGCAAGGCAGACGCCCTAAGTACCATCGCCTGCTGAAACCGGCTTCCGACGTGCGGCTTTAAGAGGACGTCACTGCCGCTAGCTGTTCGGAGTTTAAGCTTATCGTTGCTGATCAGCCTTATTGCTTGCGCCGGCGTGCGCGACAACTCCCTGCCCTTTATCAATCAAATGAGCATGAGCAGTTCGGCATTTCAAACAGCCGCCTCGGCGGACGCCGTTGGCGGCAAAACAGGGCATCGCTGTATGCCCCGCGCCTGCAAGGGCCTGGTGGAGGCGGAACGATGCGCGCGCTGTGAAACGCTCTAGAACGAGTAAGGATTACCGGTCGATAACATTAAACTTGCGTGAGTTTTCCTGGCAGGCCAGCATCTCGAGCCAGGATGAAAATACGGTTCGACATGCTTGATCGATAAAAAGAAAGCGCATGCCGGTACGGGCGCCGCTCGACCACACCACTTGTGCCTTGGCACTGAATGGATGGGGTTCGAGACTGGGTATTTCGAACTCCACCGTTACTATTTCGTCGATCTTGAGCACGGCTCCAGCGTTCACCGCCAGTCCGCCCTCGCTCACATTCACCATGCCGGTTGATATTTCCTCATCTCGAGCCGGATAAAGTTGCACGGCCAGTTCCACGAAATAACGAAAATAACGGCGGTGTTCACGTTCCATCTGAGGGATCGCGGTCTCCAAGAAGGGCCGGAGGCGGCCCTTGTCGATAGGCTTGCCAATCACAAACTGGGCGCCCGAATCGAATGCAGTGCTTATCCCTGTCGCTCCATTGACTATTGCCAGGATGATGGCTTGTTTCCTATTGGCGCTGCTTTGGCGTATCCCGGTGATGACCTCTAAGCCGCCTGGAACCCCGTCACAATCAACCACAAATCCGTCGAAATGGCGACGATTGGCAAGCTCCAAGGCGCTGGAAACGTCCTTTCGAACCTCAAGATTCACCTCGTACACAGACAAGCTCGCCTGCACCGCGCTGAGGAGCGTGGCGTCAGCAGTCAGCAAAAGGCAATCAAGCGGCACCTTGGAAGGCTAGCCTAAGGGATACGTGGCGGCCCAGATGACCCTAGTAACCTGCAATTCAACGCAAGCGTGATCTGTGCTCCTCCAAACCGACAGGTAGACTCAGTGCATGGTTGTTGTGCTGGCCATACTATTTGTCTGCGCGTCAATGCTGCTGATCTACGTCGTTGTTCGCACCGAGCAGGTGGCACAGCAGATCGTGGAATTGCCCGCGCTCATCTATCGTGCCGATGTCGATTTCGCGTATGCCATAGCCGACGCAGTTGCGGCGATCCCCGGCGCGGTTTGCCGGCCATGGTTCCCATCGGCCTGATTTATAGCACGCCGGAAGATGCCGCAGCGGAGATCAAGTACCTGGAAAACCGCCACCATCCAATTCCTACGTGGAGATGGGAGAGGAGCCCGACGGCCACTACATCCTCCGAGGACTACGCTGCCCTTTACCTCCAGTTTTCCGCCGCCATGCACAAGGTGGACCCAAACCTGAAGCTCGGCAGCGGCGAAGGTAATGGCCGGAGCAGATACTGAATTTGAGCTGCCCGCCGCTTCGGTTGTGGTAGTAACGGGGAAGATCGGGTCATAATCGGTTGCGACTAAGTGGCCCCTGTGGTACCGCTGATGTTCTCTGTCGCGCTGGTGCTCCCGCTACTCGCGAAGATTCGGACTCCTGCAGCTAGGGTATGCTGATTTGTTGCAGCCGGCGTGCGTAACCGTTGTAGCGCTATGAGGGCTTGATCTGCGAAATCCGGGCCGTTAATAGAATGGCGGTAATAGCCACGGCAACCCCGCCTAACAGATCCGCAAAATAGTGCCATTCCAGCAATATGATTGCCGCGATAAGTAAAAGGTCATAAGTAACAAGGGCGGCTACCATGCGCTTCCATTGGCGCAAAAACCAAAGTACGATCAGCGGCTGGGCGATGTGCATGCATGGAAAAGCAATATAAAAGCCCATGGGAACGGTTCGGACCGGCTTCTGCTGCCATAAATACATTGCGTTCTGTAATAGATTCTTCTGGGTACGATAAGACTCGAGGTCGTAGGGCAGGCGCGAAAAGTGCTGCGGACAAACGTAGTATGGACCCTGGCTGGGAAACAGGTAAAAGATAATGAGGGCTAAGTAATAAGCAACCGCAATAGTTCCGACAAACTGGATTGATCGTTTGGCCCCCCCGGACATTCCACAAATTATCAACGTTGCACCAATCTGGACGAACATGCCGTAGTAAATAAAATTCAGAGCCCGGAAAAAGCCTGGTGGCACCAGGCCAGCCACGTGATGGGCCAGGGCGTGCACTGTTATGCCAAAGAAACGAGCGTCAAAACGGTCGAAAGCTGTGTCATACGAGCCGAAGAAACGCACCCTCACAATGGCGTTCGTATAGGTGAACGCTAAAACCAATCCCACAAAAAGGTACGCAGCCGCGGGAAGTAAAGCACGCGCTCTGTCTTGCAGGCGCCTTTGGCGGCTCCGATCCTGCCGCACAACCTCAATTATCGCGACACAATCGATGAGGGCAGTGATAGCAAACTGTGCTCCGACAGCTATCACAAGAATGGCCACAAAGGCGGCGAACAGGATGGATCGCCGGACATCTCTTCCGAACTGAGCCCTGAAGCGAGCCAGGACCTCTGCCGGTCTTTCAATGGCATAGAGTACCGCCGCGATTGAGACCGACTGCAATGCCAACTTGCCGAAACTCTGAAATAGTCCCGCCCAATCCCAAATCAGAGGAAAATGGACACGGTGAAGGACGGGTACAACAAAGGCGAGCAATACAAACGTGGGCAGGAGATGTACCGCCTGAATCCGGGAGATAAGTGAGGCGCTTTCGAACTTACCCCCGGACGGTTGTTTGTAAACATTGGGGTTGGAAGAAACGGAAGTTGACATGATGCCTTTATCCTACGAATTCTTTTCCTACACGAGTTCATGATCTACCCAGGAGTCTCCTCCGTGCCTGACTCAGCTGCATATGGCGGGTGAAAGTGAGAATTCTGAATCAACAGTACGCTGAGACCCTTGTGTCACTCGCCCGAATAGACTCAGCACCATAGATACAGCGCTCAGCAAAACGAGCGGTTCAATAGGGTGGCGATAACTGGTAGCCCAAACCACCTCGGTGACATAGTAGGCGAAAGGATAAAGCGCAAATAAGGTGACCAGGAAAAAGCGCAGCGGGTTGGAACGCAGAATGTATACCCAGCTCAGGAGCACCACCGGTAAGTAGAAAAGTGGGTAGGGCAGCAACCAAAAAGCTAAAGCACGCTTGCTGCTGCGAGCCAGGAATTCACGGGGCGATGATCGTATGTAGTCAATTGACTGGGTTAGCTTCCACTGCATGAAGCCGCCTTCTCCGCGCGCCGCAAACTGCCTTAGATCGTCACCGTCATCGCTGTAGTCGTAAGTGCCACCACAAAGGTTCCAGGCACAGCCGCGCGTGTTTTCCATGCCACGATGGTTCCCAACGTAGAGCGCTTGCCCGAAGCTATCCCGCAGACCTGGGTAAAAATGGCCCATTGTTAAGTAATTGCGCAGCATCCACGGTGAGACAATTAGACCTATAGCCAGAAGAGAAAACAGAACGTGTCGTTTTGACTGTAAGAACCACCGGGCGCTGGCAGGGTAAAGCAATACCAGCACGGAATTCATTAACATGCCAATTCCGAGAGTGGCACCGAGCAGAAACGATTGTTTCTGTCCGATCTTATACTTCCGGGGAAGGAGACAAAGCCAACCTAACACGAACACTGAAGACAACAGGTAGTGCGAAAGATTCAAATCTGTAGCGGCGATAGCCGGCAACAAGGCCCAGATCCATGCCGCACTTACACCAGCCAAGGGCGAGAACCAACGCCTTCCCACGCGATAGATCAGAAAACACACCAAGCTGCCTAGTACACAATTGAAGCCGACTAGCGTCCAAAGCGAAGCAAGAGAGAACACACCGGTAATCTTGAAAATGCCTGATATGAATAAGGGATAAAGCGGGGGTTGCTGCGCTGACGGCATGAGAAGGATACCATCGTAGGGCGACGAAAATCCCTCTCCTCTTGCGATGTGGGCGGCAATGTGACTTGGTTCATTACTACTGTAAGGATCGCCCTTGCCGTTTGCGGTCATCCAGCCGACGAAATTGCCTGCCAGAGCGAAGCGCAGAATCAGCGCTGCGACTACGATAAGCAGAGGGGAACGGATTAAACGCAATGCAGCCCTGGCGAGCCCCGCAAGGCGGGACGTGCTCGTGTTCAGCATGGCCGCTCCTCCCCTCCCGATTCGCTTTCGGCACGTTCTTGCGGCCACCGGAAAACGTATCCCAATATTGTTCCGCTCGAAAAACCGCCTTCCAAACCACCGCCTGGAGTTTCGAGGCCGTACGCCGTGAGTAGGCGGTGTGCCGTCACTCCCTTCATTGCGCTCAGTATGGCAGTAGTACCTCGAATTTCTCAACTGAAATATGCTTTCAAGGTTGGGCGGCGTTAGCGATTTCTCGTATCGGTCAATCGGCGGAAGCGATTTTCTACAGCAGAAAATAAGGCTGTAAAGGGGCAGCTTGTGTCAGCGATACTCCGTTTAATGGACAGTTCGGATTCCGGCAGCGGGCATTGCGTTAGTTCGGCTTTCATCAGATAATCCGCACTTTCAATTTTTTGCCGTTGCTGAGGACCATCCAGGGGCACTGGCAGATCATGGGCGAAGTTGACAAAGAGCACCACGTGAAACTTGTGGTGGATGAGTGGGGGCCGTGGTACAAACCGGGTTCTGAGATTACCCGGGGCGACATTCTGGAGCAGATGCCCACGCTGCGGGACGCGGTGTTCAGCGGCATGACCCTGGATACTTTCAACCGCCACCCGGAGAAAGTTGCCATGGCGGCGTGCGCGCAGCTCAGCAATTGCCTGAACAGCTTACACCTGGCGCATGAAGATAAGTTTGTAGTCACCCCAGTCGGGCACGTGTTTGGAATGTACGCCGTCCACCAGTGAGGACAGGCGCTACGGGCAATCTTCTCGGCGCCGCGGGTGAACTATCAGCGCGATGGCCAGCCGGCGTCGTTCTGGGGCCTGCAAGGGTCGGCTTCGCTAAAGGGCAAGGAATTGTCTCTCACCGTGGTCAACCCTGCGGTAAGCGAGGCGCGGGAAACCGAGATCGTAATTCGCGGAGCCCAGGCCATTTCCGCCACGGAAACGGTGCTCACTGCCCCCGACATCCATGCGCACAACACCTTCGACCAACCGCAAGCCGTGGTTCCCCAGGCACGCGAGGTAAAAAAAGCAGGGAGTTTCACCTTTCCCCCCGCCTCGGTTAACGGGCTGCGTATTCAGTTGCGGTAACCATGGCTAGTGTCCTATCGCAACAATGAAGAGAGCCGCGTGGACGTGCATATACGCCACGAAGGCGCGCATGGGATCGAACATTTCAGCGACCTGATAGCTGAAAAAGAACAGGCCCGCGTAGAAGATGTGAGGCTTGGCGTCGAGCAGCAAGAGGAATGGCCGGGCGACGACGGAGCGAATTCTGGACCAGTAGAAGAGCAAAACCAACCCGCCTCCCATGAGGGCTCCGGCCAGCAAGTCACTGAGAAAATGAAATCCCAGCCAGAGGCGCGGGAACAGAATAGCAGGCACAATGTAGGCCAGAGCCAGGCTGCCCACGCGCCGGGAGGCCAGGAAGAGTCCGGTGGCGAGACCCACGAACAGAATGGCGTGGTCGCTGGGAAAAGAGCTTTCGGGGTGATGCGGCGCAGAAAGAGGAGGAACGGGGAAGTGGAAAACGGGATTCTCGCTGGGCCGCAGGCGCAGGGGGAGAGTGGCCACCATGGCCCTTCCGATCGCCAACGCGATCACGCAGGCCAGCAACGCCGAGACCAGCACTTGCCGGCGGGTGACTCTGTCCGGGCCGGGATAGAACCAAACCCACCACAGCATCAGCATCACAATCTGTCCCCGGAAGAAGTAGCTGTTGGAGAGTTGGGCCAATACCGAGGTTACGGCGTGGTGCTGTGTGGCAACAATGCTGAAAAAGTGCGATATGTGAAGGTCAATCGGATTCATAAATACTGTTGTACCAGGCGGCCTCAAGCAATCTAAATGCACGCACCTTGCCAGTGGTTCGTCCGTAAGTTATTGCTAAGATTGGGCATACCTGGGTACTGACGGGTTTGGCAGCGGAAAGATGCAAAAACTTGCGCAGTGGCGCGTCTGCGGGGAACGCCCTCTTAGTGAGGTCAGGGGCATTGTGGTTAACTTGCCATCTGTACCGTGGCTCGGTCCTGAGGGCTGGCCGCGAACAACTTCTCCGGTGTGTAACCGAATTGGGCGGCCATCAGGTTCCAGGGAAATTCCGCGATCAAGGTATTGAACTGCCGCACCATCTCGTTGTAGTGCTGTCGAGCAAAAGCGATGCGGTTCTCCGTGGTGGTTAACTGCTCCTGGAGCAAGAGGAAATTCTGCGAGGCCTTCAAGTCGGGATAACGTTCGGCGGTGAGAAACAGGTTGCCCACGGCGCTGCCCAGCGCCATCTCCGCCGCAGCCCGGGTGACAAGGTCGGCGCCGGCATTCATGGCCGCGCTGCGCGCCTGAGCTACCGCTTCCAAAGTTTGGCGCTCGTGGCTCATGTAGCCTTTGACCGACTCCACCAGGTTGGGGACCAAATCGTGGCGTAATGTGAGCTGGACGTCCACATCGGCCCAGGCGTTGCGAACGTTGTTGCGCATGCGGACAAGCCGATTATAGGCATGCAGCACAAACCACGACGCCAGAACCACGACAACCGCAATCGCAATCAGCATGGGAGTGAAATCCATGTTCCAGCCTCGGCTCTGGTCATGACGTTGGGCCGCTCGTTTACCGTCGCTGGCTCAAGGCCGCGGCCACGTCCTGCACAAATTTCGTAAAACCTGCAATGACGCTCGCCCAGTCCACTGCGAACAGCCAGTGAATCAGCGCCAGCCATAGCCCCAGACACAGCAGATTCAAGCCGATCATCATGGCGATCACAAACAACATCAGAACGCCGCAGGTGAGCAGCAGGGGACCAAGAATGAGATAGAGGATGGCGAGCACAATCTTGCCGCCCAACCCACTGTGACGCCGGGAGGGGTCGATCAGGTGCGCTCCCATCCTTTGCAGGCGCTTGGCGCGTTTGGCTAAGGGCGGGTGAAAGGAGACGAAGCTGACCGTCTGCAGTCCGGTCTGTCCGCGCTGGGTCTCGCCTTGCTGCCGCTGCCGGCTTTGGCGCTGCATGCGGACCCGCGCCAAGGCAGCGCGGTCGCCACGCTGCGCCAGCATGAGGTCGTTGATGTTGGGCAGTTCGTGCACAAGCGCCGGATCCACGCCCATGGCCTGAGCAAAGGCCTGCAGGCGCACGGTAGCTTCGGCATTGCCCGTGGCCGCCGCCATCGCTGTGGACATCATCTCCTGGCGGACGCGCGCGAATTCCACAGCCGCGCCGGGAAGCGAAGGCGAATTATGAGCGGCCGCCGTAACCCCAGGGTTGGCCGTGGCGTGCCAGGCCTGCAGGAACTTGCGCTGTTGCTCCGTTGACGCCGAGTCCCCGCCCAAGCTGCGGTCGCCGCCGGGGTTCACCACGAACAGGTGCGAAGCCCAACTCCCCCCGGCCACGGTGGCGCTGTCGTCGCTCAAGCTCTGCAGGGCGCTCTCCAGCGCATCCGGGTTGCGGGTGAGTTCCACCGCGCCGGCGTCGGCCAGATAGCGCCGGGTCCGCCACAGCAGCGCCATGCACGGGCCCAGCAGCAGGTTGAGGAAGAACCACAGCGTGAGCTCCACCGCTAGGTTGGTGAACAGGAACGGGAAAAACATCAGGCGCAAAGCCTTGCGGATCACTCCGGGATTACTGCTGTTGAAGAAGCGGTCAATATCGCTGGAATTCATATCCAGCGTGTCCGCCAGCAGTTCCGCCACCTGCTCGGCGTCGGCGGACTGGGCAGCGCCGGTTCCACGCCGCAAACTGTAACGAACGATGCGCCACAGCGTGGAGCGCGACTGCCTGCCGAAGGGCGCGTTGATGAGAGTTACGATAAGGCCGCAGGTCTCGAAAACGCTGGTCACGGTGAAGGCGATGCGCAGGTCGCCGTTGCCCACCGAGGCAACCAGGTGCCCGACCAGGGCCTGCAGTTGCTCGCGGTTCAGGTCGTCGAGCAGCCGGCGGCACAAGACAATGTGCGCGTCCGCCGCGCAAGTGCCGATGGCGGCGGCGTTCGCGCCCGGAGAATCTATCAGCATCACTTTGGGAGCGGGAAGGCCGGCGGCAATGGCCATCTCCTGAACCGTATCCGCCACTTGCAACTCCTTCAAATCTTGCGGATTGGGTTCGCGCGCGTTCAGGCTGGCCAGCGTCCCGCCTACTCCCCCGTGCCGGAAGAGCAGCAGCATGCCCGTCCAAAGCATCAGGGCCAGTGCTATTCCCGGCAGGAATATCAGCACCGCCGCGATGATCAGTTCCTGGGGGCTCACCACGCCTCGCTGATTGAAAACCGCGTCAGCCACACGGACGGCCAGCCGTGCCAAATCGCTGCTGATCTGCCAGAACTCCGGCGGAAGTGGCGAGAAGTGGTTGACTACCTCGGCCGCGGCCATGGTGACCGCGTACAGAAACGGGGAGAGCACCAGGGTCAGCGGAATGCCCATGAGGAAGGCGGCGAATACGCACAGTGCGGACATGCGCCAGGTGGCGCGGCGATTTCGCTCCTGGGCTTTGAAAAATGTTTCCGGAGGACGAGCGCTGGGAGCGGCGAAAGAGGAGGCAGCACCCGTCATTTCGGGGACACTCATGGTCGGCTCGCGCGACAGTATGCCCTCAGATGGCCCGCTTTGCAAACCCCACCATATTTGACCCCTGCCGGAATGACTGATTCCAGCGGGTTTGCTACCATCTTCCTTCCGATGAAATCCACCGCCAGGGCCAAATCTATCGGAGAGAACGTGGTGCGCATTGAGGCCGAGGCGCTGCTGGCTTTAGCCGAGCGCCTGGCCGGTCCCATGGCCCAAGCCTTTCATCGCTCGGTTGATTTGCTCTATGGCTGTGCTGGGCGTGTGGTGGTGACCGGCCTGGGTAAAAGCGGGCTGGTGGCGCGCAAGGTGGCCGCTACGCTCAGTTCCACCGGCACCCCGGCGCTGTTCCTCCATCCTGCGGAAGCGCTGCACGGTGATTTGGGTATGCTGGTGCGCGGCGACATCGTACTGGCCCTATCCGCCAGCGGCGAGACGGAAGAGATTCTGCAACTCCTGGCCACCATGAAGCGCCTGCAGATTCCCTTGATCACCGTGACCTGCGACCGTATCTATAGCAATTCGCGGGCGGCGGCGCCCTCACACCAGGACGCGCAAAACCGGCGTGTTCCTCGGACTCCAGCGGTTCCCTCACATGCCAAGCTTTCCACCCTGGCGTCTGCCGCCGATGTGGCCCTGGACTGCTCCGTGGACAAAGAAGCCTGTTCCCTCGGCTTGGCGCCCACCGCCTCAACCACCACCATGCTGGCGTTGGGCGACGCCCTGGCCATGGCTCTGGCCGAACGGCGCGGCTTCAAGGAAGAGGACTTCGCCAATCTCCATCCCGGAGGCAAGCTGGGCAAGCGCCTGGCGCGGGTGGAAAACCTGATGCACACCGGCGACGCCATTCCCCGGGTCGCGCCTGCCACCAAAATGCCGGACGTGATCTACGAGATGTCGCGCAAGAAGTTGGGGGTCACCACGGTGGTAGACGGCGAGCGTCTGCTGGGAGTGATCAGCGACGGCGATTTGCGCCGCCTGCTGGAGCGCCGTGGCAAGGAAGTGCTCGACCTTACCGCGGCTGACTGCATGACCCGCGAGCCCAAGGTCATCGCCGCCCAGCAATTTGCCGCCACCGCCCTTGCCGTCATGGAAGAGAAGAAGATTACGTCGTTGCCGGTGGTGAATGCCGGCGGCGAGTTGCAGGGCATTATTCACCTGCATGATTTGTGGCAAACGCAGATGGTTTAAAAGCAGTTCTCAGAAGTGTTCTTCCATTACCGCCGGCTTCGTGCCATCCTTTTCTGAGATCAGTTTGTCCCAGGGACTGCTGCGCCAATTGTCTTTGACTTTTGTCGTGCTAGTCCAGGCAGGAAGGTTAAGGAGCAGGGTCGCGGCCATGGCCTGAACGTAGGGTTCGTACATGCGGCGCAAGGCAGCCAGTTTGTTGTCAGCCTCCTCCCCGGAGCGCAATTGCAGGCCGCTTGCCGCCAGCACCTGGCGCAAATTCGCCAAATCCTCGGGCGGCAGCCGGTCAGGCGCGTCGGTGCGATAACGCGCTCCCACTACCTGCGCCAGGTCCACCGCCGCGTGGCGGGCCATAGCGAAGGTCAGTCGCGCCTGATTGCTGGGGACATCGTCAATCCCCACGATGGTGAGCGCGCTTACATCCAGGATGGTGGTCAGCGCTCCCAGCCAGGACTGGTTGAAGTGCTGGGAACGGAACAGCGCCAGCACGGGATAAGAAATATGGCTCTCCAGCACCTCTGCCGCCCAGTGTTCCCACTCGTGCAGAAAACGGTCCAGCAAGGGCTGGTTGTGCGCTCCCGCCATGCGTGAGAGGAATTCCTGGACGGTGGGCGGCGAACCGGCGCGCGCATCCAGCAGCGAAATCTCCACTTCGCGCCGGGAAAACCCGCTGTAGATAACCGGCAGGTAGCCGATTACCATGGCCAAAAAGCCGAAGCCCACGCCCGATTCCAGCACCGCCAGTGCCCGCGCCGCTCCTGAGAGCGGCACCATGTCGCCATACCCGAGAGTGAAGAAGGTGCTGCCGCTGAAGTAGAGCAGGGCGCCGAAGGTAGTCGGGCCGGTTGCCTCTCGTACCTGGGTGCCCAAGCCGTGCTGCAGCAGGGCAAATCCCACGATCAACGCAAAGGCCCATAAGCCGAGCAGCACAATCAGGGAGAGCGGCCCGAAGTAGCTGAGATAGGATTCCCGCCGCCGTGGCACGGAGATGAATCGAGCCATCGCCGCCCAGGGCCGCCACGTAGTTCTGTAGAACAGCGCAGTGAAGCGGAACGAGCGGGTCACACGGCGGGGCAGCACGATGGTTTCAAAAGCGTCCAGCAGGATGGCGGCTACCAGGACGCTGCCGGCTATAAGGGCCAGGAGATTCATCGCGGGGTCAATTGTAGATGTGTGGCTGGCACATGGGTAGGGAGGTGTGCCTGCGTCGAGGTCGTTCCGGGTCTAAGCTGCTGAGGCGCCTTCGGGTGTCTCCAGCCCTCAGGCCTCGCCAAGCAGGTAGGACAGCACCAAGCCTCCGAGCAGCAGGGCATTGAGGCTGCCGCGAGCTTCCTGGCTGCTGACGCGCAGGGCGCCCAGTGGCGGGTACAGCCAGATAGCGAAAAGCGCCGCTCCAAACAAGGTGCCCAGAACACCCACCACTCTGCCGAAACGCATGGCAATGGCTACCACTATGAAAATAAAAAGAATGGGCGCCAGGATTTGAAAACGGCTGTGCCAGAAAAATATCGCCAGCAGAGAAGCAGAAAAGCCGCACAGCACGAATCCAATGGCTGAGTTGACCAGATGGAGCCGCTTGGCGTGCTTTGATTCCATGCTGCCGATAGCGTAATCCCCCACGCTTATTAAGATGAGCGCCGGTGAATAAACGTGGCGATTAGGAGAGTTTACCAGCCGGTCCGAGCAGGTGCACAACTCTCGCCGGCAAGCACCCTGCGCGGGCTACCTGCTCCGCTCAGGCCTGGGGGTAGGTGGTTCCGCTCTGGCTTGGCCCCAGCCATTCCGGGTTCTGGTAGGTGCCGTCAAAATCGTGGGTAGTCTTATAAGGCTCGTAGCGGCCGCTGCGCGCCGCCGCCGCGGTTTTGGCCAGAATGGCGGCCACTTCCTGCCGGTTCATGGGGCGGAAACTGCGGGCGGCGTTGAGGGCCTGCTGCAGGATCTGCATGGAATCGCACCCGGTAACCACCACGCTGGTGGGCAGGTTCAGGGAGTAGTGCAGGCATTCGACCGGGGTAACTGTCTTGCTGGCCAGAATGTTGGTATCGCCCATCGGCTTCATGCCCAGCACTCCGATCTTGTGTTCCACCAGCACCGGCAGAACCTTCTTTTCGAAGCTTTCAAAATGCGCGTCCATCACGTTGAGCGGCATCTGCACCGAGTCGAAGGCGAAGTTGTGGGCCAGGGCGGTGTGCAGCATTTTCAGGTGCACTTCCGGATTTTTATGTCCGGTGAAGCCGATGTAGCGGATTTTGCCCGCCTTTCTGGCTTCCAGTGCGGCTTCCATACCGCCCGTGGGCGCAAAGATCTTTTCCGGATCAGAAAGGCGGATTACCTCGTGGAACTGCAGCAGATCAATGTGGCTGGTCTGGAGGCGCTTCAATGACTGCTCGATCTGCTGCGCGGCAGTCTTCTTGTCGCGGCCGTCAATCTTGGTCATGAGGAAGGCCTTCTGCCGGTAGCCGTCCCGCAGCGCCTTGCCCATGCGGATTTCGCTTTGGCCATCGTTGTAATCCCAGCAGTTGTCGAGGAAGTTCATGCCATTGTCGAGCGCCGTGCGGATGATGCGCACGCTCTCGTCGGCGTCTTTCTGCATGCCGATGTGGTAGCCGCCCAGCCCGACAATCGAGACTTTCTCGCCCGCTCGGCCCAGAGTACGGTATTGCATGTCGCCAGCTTTCTCCGCGAACAAGGGATATGCCACCCCGGAAGCCAGGGCAGTAGTGAGGCTCAGCTTGACGAATTCGCGACGGTCCATGCTACCTCCAAGTTGCCAATTCGATAAGCCAGGTTGCCGCTGGCAAGATTAAATTCTATTCTTTCAGGAGTCAGGAGTCAGGAGTCAGGAGTCAGGAGTCAGGAGTCAGGAGTCAGGAGTCAGGAGTCAGGAGTCGAGAGTCAGGAATAAACGGCCAAAAAGCCAAAAAGCCAAGAGCCAAGAGTCAAAAGCCAAAGGCCTGCGGTTTCTTCCTCAATCTTCAATCATCAAACGTCAATTCAAAAGCCCAGCGCCAATTGCGCACCTCTGTATAATTCTTCCCCTATGGATCTGGGACTGAAAGATCGCGTGGCTATTGTTGCTGCCTCCAGTCACGGCTTGGGTCAGGCAACGGCGCGCGCTTTTGCCACCGAGGGCTGCAAAGTGGCCATGTGCTCGCGCAACCTCAAAGCCGTCGAAGCCGCGGCCGAGGAAATCCACAGCCATGGCGGCGATGTTTACTATGAGGCATTCGATGTCACCGATGCCGGGGCAGTGCAGCGCTTCGTAGAGAACGTGGCCAAACGGTTTGGCCGCATTGACATCTGCGTGACCAACGCCGGCGGCCCGCCGGCCAAGGGCTTCATGGCCACCACGATTGAAGAATGGAAGCGGGCAGCGGAGTTGAATTTCCTGAGCGTGGTTTACTTCGCCCATCAGGTCATCCCGCACATGCAGCGCAACCATTGGGGCCGAATTATCACCGTCACCTCCGTGGCCGTGAAGCAGCCGGTGCCTGACCTGGTGCTTTCCAACGCGGTGCGCTCCGCGGTGGTCGGCCTGGTAAAGAGCCTGGCCAATGAATTCGGCAAGGATGGCATCCTGGTCAACAATGTGGGGCCGGGTTACACCGCCACCGACCGCCTCAAGGAACTGGCGGCGGCCCGCTCCCAAGCCACCGGCAAAACCGAGCAGGAGATGTTTGACGGCTGGGCAGCGGACACGGCCCTCAAGCGGGTCGGCCAGCCGGAGGAATTTGCCAATGCCGTAGTCTGGCTGGCCTCCGAGCGCGCTTCCTACATTACCGGGCAGACCCTGCTGGTAGACGGCGGCACATATAAGGGCACAAGCTAGGAGTTGGTAGCTGGTTGGTCGCTGCCCGTGGCCGTTGAGAAACACAACAATGCCGCAAGGTCACGAGCTACCAACTACTCACACGATTTTCCTCCGACAGTCTTCCGAACCTTGCGGATTTGCGGTAGACTTCTGGCCACTCTCAGGGAATATCCATTTTCTGGGACTTTCACATCGTTTGAATCGTTTTTCGCGGCTTAGCCGTCGTCACGGAAGCCGCGCTACAAGCAAGGCTTCCGGTGGAGCGGTATTCAGGGAAGAGGTGCATCATGCGGATGATTCTGAGAGTTCTAAGTTTGGCAGGGTTGACGGCCGCACTCGCGGCCGTGATGTGGGCGCAGGGCGGCGCTACCGGCGCCATGACCGGCCAGGTGGTGGATCCCAGCGGCGCGGTGGTGGCTGGGGCAACCGTGAAGATCGTGAACCACGCCACCGGCCAGGTGGCACGCACCCTCAAGACCGATGCCAGCGGCTCCTTTACCGCCCTGCTGCTGCCGGTGGCTCCCTATGACGTCACGGTCAGCGCGCCCGGTTTCGCCCAGGGCACCGTGAGCAGTGTGGATGTGCGCATTACAGAAACCACACGCATGACGGCCAGGCTGGTGCCCCAGACCGTCAAGCAGGAGGTCGAGGTCCAGGCCGAGGTGCAGACGGTGGAGACTACTACCGCCACCACCGGCGAAGCCATCGAGTCCAACACCATCCGCACCCTCCCTCTGGCCACACAGAACTTCCAGCAGCTGTTAAGTCTCTCTGCCGGGGCCTCAAGCCAGCTCAACGCGTCGGCGCAGCTGGGCCGCGGCGACGTGCGCATCATTGTCAATGGGCAGCGCGAGGACAATAACAACTATCTGGTCGAAGGCATCTCCGCCACCGATTACAACGTTGCTGAGCTGACCAACACACCCCTGCCCAATCCAGACGTGGTGCAGGAATTCAAGGTGCAGACTTCGCTCTATGACGCCAGCCAGGGCCGTAACGGCGGCGGCAACGTCAACGCCATCCTGAAGTCGGGTACGCGCGAATTCCACGGCGATGCCTATGAGTTCTTCCGCAACGATGTGCTCAACTCCAACGAGTTTTTCCTCAAGCGCAGCGGGCAGCCGCGCCCGGTGATCAAGCAGAACATTTTCGGCGGCAGCCTGGGCGGTCCTATCGGCAAAGACGGAAAACTGGGCTTCTTTTTCGTTAATTACCAAGGAACGCGCCAGCGCAGCGGCCTTTCCGGCGGCACCTTTATCAGCACGCTACTGCCGGTTTTGCCCACGGACCGCTCTGCCCAGTCGCTGCTCAATACCTTTTTCCCGGGCCAGACGGGCGTGCAGATTGATCCCGTCGCCCTGAAACTGCTCAACTTCAAGAGCAGCCAGTTCGGCAATACGCCTGGCGGCTACCTGTTTCCCTCCGTGCAGGGAACCCCCGGTTTCGACAGCGCCGGCAACCTGAATACCGGCGCCTTTGCTTTCAGCAAGCCCGGGACCTTCACCGACGACCAGTTCACCACCAACTGGGACCGCGAATTCCGGGGCGGCAAGGACAAAATCGCCTACCGGTTCTTCTTCTCCAACTCCGAGCAACTGGTGCCCTTCGGCGCCGGTGGCCTGCAGGCTTCCCTGGGCGGCAGCATCAGCGGTTCCGACCTGAACTTTCCCTTTGACCTGCCGGTGGACGACCGCCTGATGTCCATCGCCGAGACCCACCTGTTCTCCCCCACCCTGGTCAACGATTTCCGCTTCGGCTGGGTACACATCCATAACAGCGCCATCAACGTCCCCCCGGTCACGGTCAACGATGTGGGCATCAACCGCCCCACCAACAATCTGACCAAGAGCATTTACAAGTTCACCCTGCTGAGCTCGGGCTTCCAGTTCGGTCCTACGCCGCAGGCTGATCAGTTCCAGGACCAGAACAATTATGACTTCGTCGAAACCCTGAGCTGGACGCACGGCAATCACAACTGGCGCTTCGGCGGCGAAGCCACACGCGTCAATTTGGACAAGCAGTTCCCGCAGACCTTCAATGGCCAGCTCTTCTTCGTCAACAATGGCCCGTTGAATGACTGGCAAGAGTTCCTGACCGGCGATCCCCTCTTCAGCTTCGGCGGCGGCGGGGTTTTCAATCATGCCTACCGCCAGAATAACTTTGGCTTCTTCGCCCAGGACGACTGGAAGGTGCGTCCCGACCTCACCCTCAACCTGGGGCTGCGCACCGAGTTGATGGGCGCCTTTACCGATGGCGACTGCCACATCGGCAACCTGCAATCTTCTCTGACCCAGAGCGGCCAGTATCCCTTCGTCTATCCCAGCTGCGTCAACAAACTGAACGTGCCCGGGTTCAGCGGCAAGGCTTCGGGTTCCACGTTTAACAACCAGATTTCCACCGGGCTGGGTCCGCGCGTAGGTTTTGCCTGGGACATCCTGGGCCGGCACAAGACGGTGCTGCGTGGAGGCTACGGCATTTACTACGTGCGCGAAGACGTGGGCAATATTGACCAGCTCAGCTTCCAGGCGCCGCTGCTGCCCATCGCTTTTGGCGGCGCGCCCGCGCCCGGCGCTTTCGCCAATTTCTTCTCCGGTACTCTGGCCACCAATCCCAACGCGCTGCCACCCGCCGGCCAACTCAGCCCGGCATATATTCCGTGCCTCTCGCCCATCGTGAGCTTCCCCGGCAACGACACCACCCAGGCTGCCACCTATGGAGCCTGCAACGGCGTTCCCTCAGTGGGAATTTTCGGTTTGGAGGTGCCGCGGCGTTTTGTGGTGCCCAGCACCCAGCAGTGGAACCTGACGCTGCAGCGCGACCTGGGCCGTAACTTCGTGCTCGAGGTTGGCTACGTAGGCACGCATTCCATCCATCTGCGTGAGACCCGCGACGGCATCCAGTCGTTGCGTGTCAGCCCGTCGAACCCATTTGAGGTTACGGGCACCAATGGCGTGACCTACGCCATCACCACCAACACCTTTGCCAATGCCATCGCGCGCACGCCCACGCCCGGGCTGAACGGCTATTCCGGCTACCAGATA
>Ga0134126_10004315_pt1 | contig 17801 bp, 18 predicted proteins | sample KB31752_FD_96881 | JGI IMG/M metagenome (GOLD analysis project Ga0134126, IMG submission 96881) | Terrestrial soil microbial communities with excess Nitrogen fertilizer from Kellogg Biological Station, Michigan, USA - KB3-175-2 | ecosystem: Environmental > Terrestrial > Soil > Unclassified ...
ATCTCGGCACGCGTCGCCGATGCCGTTTTCACCTCGCAATCGACGCTTGCCGACGCGCAGGCTTTCTACGCCGATGTCAAAGGCCGGATGGCGAAATTCGGCCGTTCGCCCGATACGCTGAAGATACTACCGGGCTGCGTGATCTTCTGCGGCCGGACCGAGGAAGAAGCCGACGAGAAATATCAAAAGCTCGGCTCGTTGATCAGCGAGCCGGCAGCGGTACGGTTGCTTTCCGAGCGCATGGGCGGGATCGATCTGTCGCCTTACGATCTCGACGGGCCGCTGCCCGATTTCGAAGGCAACAATGTGCGGATGAGCAATCCGCCGGCGTTGGTGAAGCTGGCGCGGCGGGAAGGGCTGACCTTGCGCGGTCTCGCCATGCGCTTTGCCGCGGCACGCCCCCATTTCCTGCTCAAAGGCACGCCGAAATCGATCGCCGACCGGATGGAAGAGTGGTTCAAGGGCCACGCCTGCGACGGCTTCATCTACATGCCGGTCACGCTGCCGCACGCACTCGACGATTTTGTCGATCTGGTGATCCCCGAGCTGCAACGCCGCGGCCTGTTCCGCAAAGAATACGAGACCCGCACTCTGCGCGAGCATCTCGGCTTGCCCCGGCCCGAAAGCGTCTTCGCACGCCGCAAAGCCGCCGAATAGGCGGGCGCGGCAAGACATGGTGGAACAGCAAGAGAATTTTGCGCGCCTCGGCACGAACCGGCGCGCGGTCGTCACCGGCCTTGCGGCATTGAGCGCAGGCCTTGCCTTACCGATCGGCGCGACTGGTGCAGCGGCGTCGGCAAATAAGCACCTGCGCATCGACGTGCATCATCATTTTGTGCCGGACGAGGTGGTCGGCAATCGCTACATCGTCCCGCCGCTGAAGAGCTGGTCGCTGCAAAAATCGCTCGAGGATATGGAGCGGGGCGGCGTCACGACGGCGATGCTGTCGGTCACGCCGCAGGTCCTGACGGCGCTGGCGCAAGGCGGCGCGGCGACGCCCGCGCATTACCGGCGCGCCAATGAATTCGCCGCGAAGCTGGTCGCCGATCATCCCGGCCGCTACGGGCTCTTCGCCGGCATTCCGATCACCGATCCGGACGCGGCGCTGAAGGAGATCGATTATGCCTTCAGCAGCCTCAAGGCCGACGGTATCGGCCTTTTCACCAGCTACGGCAATCGTTGGCTCGGTCATCACGATTTCGATCCGGTCTTCGCCGAGCTCAATCGCCGCAAGGCGGTGGTCTATACGCATCCGACCGTCGCGCCCTGCTGCGTGCATATCGTGCCCGATCTCAATGATTCCGAGATCGAATACGGCACCGACACCAGCCGCGCGCTGGCCAATTTCGTGTTCACCGGCTCGTCCAGCCGTTATCCCGATCTCCGCCTGATCTGGTCGCATGGCGGTGGCACGATCCCGTTCCTGATCGCGCGCTTCACCAAGGGGACCCATCCCGGCTCGCGGCTCTCCAAGGTGCTGCCGCAAGGCTTCATGCCGGAATTCAACCGCTTCTATTTCGACATCGCCCAGATTGCCAAGCGGCCTCCGTTGCTGGCACTACAAGCCGTCGCGCCCAAGGGCCATATTCTGTTCGGCACGGATTTTCCCTATCTGACCGCGGTCGAGCATGTCGACGGGGTGAAAGATGCCCATGTCTTCAGCGCCAAGGAGCTGCACGGCATCGACACCGATGCGACGGCGCTGATCCCGCGCCTCGCGAGTTGAGGGCGCGGAAGGTGGAATGCGCCCAGGCGGCTTGATTTATCGCGCCGCGGCGGTTAGACCCTTCGCCGCCGTCCCCATCGTCTAGAGGCCTAGGACATCGCCCTTTCACGGCGGTAACAGGGGTTCGAATCCCCTTGGGGACGCCAGCTATTCTATCCGCGGCGATCAGTTAGGGCCGGTGCCGCCAACCGCGCCGTCAATGTCGCCGAATGGCATAGGTCCCTCTCTGCAGCCCATTCCGCCAGGACCGCAATTGCTGGCGGTATTGCTATTGGGGGCGTTCGCTTGGCAAGCCGCGAGCAACAAGGCCAGCGAGAGCATCACGATGCGCATGGGTCACCTCCGATATCGCCCATGTTGCATGCTCTGCGGCTCGTTGGCAAACGCGGTGCGAAGCTGAGAAATTGTCCTGCCCGTTAAGCGCGGGCCCAGGCGCCGAGTTGCGATGAGCTTAGCGTGCCGAGCAACTCACGCCATCCCAGACACCGCCAGCCTGTCGGCAGCTTCGCGGATCGTCGGCACAACCGGCGAGTAGAAGCAATGCGACGAGAACGGCAAGCCGGGCAAGCGCGCGGGCGCGTCTGTTTTTAGGTAGCTGCATGCGGGGGCAATCAGGCGCCGGCATTATCCCACGGCGCGAGATGCTTGTCGCGGCAAGCCGGCGCACCGAATTCGGAATCGGCCACGGCATCGTCCTTGAGGAGATAGGCCGTACGGTTGCTGCTTAAGCCGCCGAGCTCGACGCACACCACTGAGCCTTTCTGACCATTCACCGAGCCCTGAAACGGCGTGCCGATCTTTGCCAGCTTCAGCGAGTTGCTGTCGACGGCATAGCGCTTGATGTAGGCGGCAACCGACGCCTTGTAGGGCGGTGGCCCTACCGGCTTGCGCGCTGCCGTGGCTTGCTCGGGAGCTCTCGCGGATTGATCGGCGGAATTTTCCTGGGGCGTCGTGTCTGCCTTATCGGCCGGCATCGGCTGTGGCATCGCCGCTACCTGAGAAGAGGCTGAGGGCTGCTGGCCGAAATAGGAGGAACGGAAGGAATCGATAGTGGGCCGTGGCGCGGAAGCGGAAGACGAGGACGAAGAATGACAACCAGCGACGAGCAAAGGCAAAGCAATCAACGCGAGCGAGCGATGCATGACCACCTCATAAAGCGACCGTGCCCGCCAGCCGGACATGCTACCGGCAGCCGGCCGCCATCAGCGATACCGGCGAATAGAATGCATGGTTCGGAAATAGGTTCCGGCTAACTAAGGCCAGTGACGTCCCTAGAGGATACCGGCCGGCCGTTACACGCCGCCCGAGCCCATCATGGAACTGACGAGGGACGCCACTTGCTGCCACAACGCAGCGTAATCGAGCTGTCCGTTATCGACGAGCGTCGCAACAACTGCCAGCGCGATCGCTTCTGCACCTTTGCCATGAGAGGCGATGAGCCAGCGAGCCAAGCTACGGACGCGCGCCAAATCCTCGCGGTAGCGCATGCCGACCTCAGGTATCGCTATGCAGCAACTATGCGCGCCCGCCTATCGCTTGCCAATTTACAACCGTGTCACGCGAGAATTCGTGATCGTAGCGAAGCAAATTGGATGAGCACGGCGCATATTTTGGCGAACAAAGTCGCGCTTGATATGTGCCGATGTGATTGGCTACCGTTGCGCGCGATCTGACAACGATTTCATGAACTCATGCGGTGCGGCATCGCACCGCACAGCCATGCGCTTCGTCGCGCAACGCGACGCCATCGACTGCATTGTTTTCATAAGCAATGCCGAAGGAGGCTGTCATGGTTCTCGATATTCGCGACGCACGCGAGGAACAGCGCCTGCCGGTTCCGGTCTCGCCCAAGGTTTCATCGCGGAATCTGGCGGTGCGTCTTCACCCGGCCATTTACGAGACAATAGCCGCGCTGGCGCTGCTTTTCGTCATCGGCGCCTGGGGCTTCTTCGCGCCGAACGATACCTACTATCTCCTGGCGATTGTCACCGGCTTCATTTTTGTCGCCGTGTTTTTGCCGTTCCAGCTCTGGCGTGTGCAGCGGCATGGGCACGATCCGCGCGACACCTCGCTGTCCCATCGCTCGTTCTGGAATTGGCTCGATGCCGAGCTCGATGTCTGGCAGGGGCGCATCAAAGGCCGCGATGCCGCCGCCGGCATTCTATTGCCTGTTGCCGCGGTCGCCATCGGGATGATCTGCTTTGCAATCATCATCAACATCGAGATCGGCTAGCCGCGAACTCGACACCGTTGCGATAGCCCGCTAGACCACTCGCGATCCTGGGGGAGGACGCGAGTGAAATCGGGCGGTATCTCAATTTTTCTAGCGGCGCTGCTTATCGCGGCGCTCGGCCATAGCGTGCGCGCCGCAGAGCGCGTCAATGTGGTGCGCTCCGGTATCGATATCGCTTTCGCGCCGATCGAGGTCGGCCGCGAGGCGCATATCTGGAGCGATCTCGGCCTCGATATCGAAGTGCTCGACGTGCCGGGGACGCGGATCGAGCAGGTGCTCACCTCGGGCGATGCCGATGTCGGGCTCGGCGCTGCCGTCGCGCTCGGGGCGCGGCTCAAAGGTGTACCGACCATTGGCGTCGCGGCGATCGCCGACCGGCCTTACAACTTCACGCTCATCGTTCCGGTACAGAGCCCGATCAAGACCGTTGCCGATCTGCGCGGGCGTTCCGTCGCCGTATCGACTGCTGGCTCGCTCACCGAATGGATGGTGCGCGCGCTGTCTCGCCAACAGGGCTGGGGACAGGATGGTATCAAGACCGTGCCGCTCGGCGGCGACGAAGCGCGTATCGCGGCGCTGCGCAGCGGCGGCGGTATCGATGCCGATCTCTCCAGTCTGATGCAGGCTGTCGATCTGCAGGATAAAGGCCAAGCCCGGATCCTCGTCTATTTCGGCGACGTGGTGAAAGACTTCCAGAATCTCGTCCTCAAAGCGTCGGATAAATTCATCGCCGAGCATCCCGATCGGCTAGAGCGGTTCCTGCAAGGCTGGTACCGCACGGTCGTCTATATGAAGACCCATCCCGAGGAAGCGACGAAGGTGATCGCGGCCGCGTTCCGCATCAATCCCGCCGCCGTCGCCAAAGCATTGCCGATCGAGATGAAGATGATGTCGGAGGATGGCACCTTCAGCGCCAAAGGTATGGAAGTGGTGCGCCAGTCGCTCGTCGAGCTCAAGATCCTGCCGACTTTGCCGGCGATGAGCGATCTCTATACCGAGCGCTTCGTGCCGGTGAAGCTGAAATAATCGAACCTGAAATAAGCCGCATCATGAGCCTTGCCGGCAAGATCGCGATCGTCACCGGTGCCAGCCGCGGCATCGGCGAAGCGATCGCGACGATGCTGGCTTCCCATGGTGCAACGCTGGCGCTGGTCGCGCGCAGCAGCGTCGATCTCGATGCCGTCGCCGCGCGCATCACAAAAGCGGGCGGCCATGCCTTCGCCTTTCCCTGCGATCTGCGTCACGCGCATGAGGTGGTGCAACTCATCGACACGATCATCACGCAGCTCGGCCATATCGACATCCTGGTCAACAACGCCGGTTCGACGCCGCATGGCAATCTGCTCGACCGCAACGACGCCGAGTGGCACGACGCCTACGAGGCGAAGATCCATAATTTCGTGCGCATGTGCCGCGCCTGCTGGCCCTATCTCAAGGCGCGCCAGGGCCAGGTGGTGAATATCTGCGGCGTCTTGGCACAGACGCCCAATGCAAACGCGCTGATCGGCAGCACGCTCGCCGCGGCGGTCGTCAGCCTCACCAAAGCGCTCGCCGAGTTCGGACGCCCCGACGGCATCCGCGTCAACGGCGTCAGCCCCGGGCTCATCGATACCGGTCGCTTTCGCGCCCGGCTGCACGAGATCGCCCAGGAGCAGCAGGTCTCGTTCGAGCAAGCGCGCGACCAGTTGGTGCAACGCCTCGGCATCAAGCGGCTCGGCACGGCGCAGGAAGTGGCCGATGTCGTTGATTTCCTATTGTCCGGGCGCAATACCTATCTTGATGGCGCGATCATCGATATCGATGGCGGCATGACGAAGAGCGTGTGATGCAGGACAAATCAGGCGCGATCGAAGGCGACGGCCAGCGCTATCCGCTCAGCGGCAGGCTCGATCCGAAATTCGCCGGTGTGTGGGATGCCTTCGCCGATAATTTCGCGCGCGGCGAGGAGGGCGGAGCGAGCTTCGCCCTCGCCATCGACGGCCACATGGTCGTCGATCTCTGGGGCGGCTTCAACGACATCGCGCAGACGAAGCCCTGGCAAGAGACCACGATCTGCAACGCCATGTCGGTCGGCAAAGCGATGGCCGCGACCTGCCTGCATATGCTGGTCGATCGCGGGCAGGTCGATCTCGACGCGCCGGTCGCGCGCTACTGGCCGGAATTCGCCGCGAACGGCAAGGAAGGGCTGCTCGTCCGCTGGGTGCTCGATCACCGCTGCGGCCTGCCGTTTCTGACCGACGATCTCTGGCCGGGTGCGATCTACGATTGGGAGGCGATGACCAAGGCGCTCGCCGCGCAAGCGCCGATCTGGCCGCCGGGCACGCAGCCCGCCTATCACATCCGCACTTTCGGCTTTCTCGTCGGCGAGATCATTCGCCGCGTGACCGGCAAGCGCTTCGGCCAGTTCTACCGCGACGAGATCGCGCTGCCGCTTGGCATCGATTTTCAGTTCGGCGTCGATCCGGGCGATTTCCTGCGCTGTGCCGAATTCATCGCCCGGCCCGAGCAGGCGCCGCAGGACCCGAATTCGATGTTCGCGCGCGCCGGCCGGCAATGGCCGGTGCCGCTCGATTACAACGCGCCGGAATTCCGCCGCGCCGAGGTTCCTTCGTCGAACGGCCATGGCAACGCACGCGCGGTTGCGCGGTTCTATTCGATCCTCGCCAATGGCGGCCGCATCGAGGGCAAGCGGGTGTTGAGCCACGCCGCGCTCGATACCGCGCGTGCCGAGCAATATTGGGCGAAGGAAGCGGTGATCGGCCGTAACAATCGCCAGGCGCTCGGCTTCCTGCTCAACTCGCCGCAATTCCCAATTGGGCCAGGTAGGAATTCTTTTGGCCAATCCGGCATGGGCGGGGCGATGGGGTTCTGCGATCCCGATCGCGGTCTCGCCCTCGGCTATGTAATGAACAAGATGCATGGGGTGAGCAATATCGGGCCGCGCATCATGCGGTTGATCGAGGCGGTCTATGTCTGCGTCTGACGATACACCGGTTCTCATCATCGGCGGCGGTCCCGTCGGGCTCGGCCTTGCCGCGGATCTCGGCATGCGCGGGACACGATGCCTCCTGATCGAGCAAACCGACGGCACGATCTATCACCCGCGCGCCAACACGGTGAATTCGCGGACCATGGAATTCTGCCGCCGCTGGGGCATCGCCAAAGAGGTACGTGAGTCCGGCGCGCCGCCCGATTTCCCGCCGACGATCATCTACGCGACCAGCCTCAACGGCTATGAGATCGCGCGCATCGAGCGGCCGACGCATGGCGGACACAAGCCGCTGCCGACGACGCCCGAGCGCTCGCAGCGCTGCAACCAGATCTGGTTCGATCCGATCCTACGCCGTCTCGCGAGCAGCTACGACAGCGTGACGCTGCGCTACAACTGCCGCTTCGAGAGCTTCGAGCGCGAGGGCGACGGCGTCATCGCCTATGTCACCGATCTGATGAGCGGCCGGCGCGAGCGCATCGCCGCGCGCTATCTCATCGACTGCTCCCGCGGCCATTCGGGCATCGGCAAGACTCTCGGTATTCGCCAAGAGGGGCGGCCGGTGCTCTCCTACCACCTCAACATCTTCCTGAAGGTGAAGGAGCTCTGGAATCGGCACGACAAGGGCAAGGCGGCTTTCTATTTCTTCATCGACAAGACCGGCGATTACGGCAGCCTGATCGAAATCGACGGCGACGAGCTCTGGCGTATCGGCGTGCATGGCGAAGAATATCGCGACGAGCCGAGCGACGAACTCGTTCGCAGCGTGATCGCGCGCTGCATCGGCACAGATATCCCGTACGAGATCATCTCGGCGCGGCGCTGGACCTGCCGCGATCTCGTCGCCGACCGCTTCCAGGCGCGGCCGATTTTCCTTGCCGGCGATTCCGTGCATCAACACGCGCCGTCCGGCGGCTTCGGCATGAATACCGGTATGGGCGATGCGGTCGATCTCGGCTGGAAGCTGGCGGCTTCGGTCGCCGGTTGGGGTGCGCCGGGGCTGCTCGGAAGCTACGAGGCTGAGCGGCGGCCCGTGGCGCAGCGCAATGTCGGCGAAGCGACCGATAATGTCATGCGCACGACCGATCCGGCGCTGATCAAGCTCATCGACTTGCCGACGCCGGAAGGTGCGGCGGCGCGGCGTCAGATCTGCGAGGACATCATCACCAACCGCGCCAAGACCTTCATTTCCGACGGTATCGCGCTCGGCTATCGCTACGAATCGCCGGTCGTGATCCCCGATGGCACGCCGCCGCCACGCGACAGCGTGATGGAATATCACCAGACCAGCCGGCCGGGCTCGCGCGCGCCGCATGCGTGGTTGAGTGAAGGCCGCTCTACGATCGATCTCTTTGGGCGCGGCTTCGTGCTCATGCGCTGCGGCGCCGATGCGCCCGATTCATCGGGCCTCGCCGCCGCCGCGAAGCAGCGCGGCGTGCCGCTCGAGGTGGTGAATATCGACGATCCCGCGATCGCGCAGATTTACGAGGAACCGCTCGTGCTGGTGCGACCCGACGGGCATGTTGCGTGGCGCGCGACAATGGCGCCGCCGGATCCGCTGAAGATCATCGATACAATACGCGGCGCTTAGGACGCTGCGGGGGCAGGGGAAAGTGCGGGGGCTTCTAGGAATTGCAGTGCTGCTGCTGGTGGCGTGGCTCATCAGCGAGAACCGTTGGCGCATTCCGATCCGTGTCGTCATCACGGGCATCGCGCTGCAATTCATCCTCGCGATCATCTTCGTGAAATTTCCGCCGGCGGCATCGATGTTCCTGGTGCTCAACCAAGGCGTCGATGCGTTGCAGCGCGCGACCGATGCCGGCACCAGCTTCGTCTTCGGCTATCTCGGCGGCGGCCCGTTGCCTTTCGACGAGAAGCAGCCCGGGCTTGGCTATATCTTCGCGTTCCGCACGTTGCCGCTGGTATTGACGATCAGCGCGCTCGCGTCGCTGTTGTTCTATTGGGGCATCCTCCAAGTCATCGTCAAAGCCTTCGCCTGGGTGCTGCGTCGCGCAATGGGCATCGGCGGCGCGCTCGGTCTCGGCGCTGCCGTGCATATTTTCGTTGGCAACATCGAGGCGCCGCTGCTGGTGCGGCCGTATCTGCAACGCATGGAGCGCGGCGAAATTTTCGCGCTGATGACCTGCGGCATGGCGGGTATCGCGGGTACGGTCATGGTGCTCTACGCCTCGATCCTCGGCCCGGTGATCCCGGATGCGCTCGGCCACATCCTCATCGCCTCGGTGATCTCAACGCCGGCCGGAATCGCGGTCGCGGCGCTGATGGTGCCGTTCGAGAGCAACGCCGATGCCGAGGCGCAGCTCTCGATGGGCGAGCCGATGCTCTCGGCCGTCGATGCGCTGGCCAAAGGCACGGCCGACGGCATCGTCTTCCTCGCCAACATCATTGCCATGCTGATCGTCGCCATCGCCTGCGTCAGCCTCGTCAACATGGCGCTGTCCTGGATCCCGGCGATCGGCGGCGATCCCGTCACGCTGCAGCGGCTCTTTGCCTATGTGTTCCGGCCGGTGATGTGGCTAATCGGCGTGCCATCGAGTGATATCGCCACAGCCTCCAACCTGATGGCGACCAAGACCGTACTCAACGAATTCATTGCCTATGTCGATATGGCGAAGCTCTCCAACGATGGGTTGAGCCCGCAGACGCGACTGATCCTGACCTACGCGATGTGCGGCTTCGCCAATTTCGGCAGCGCGGGCATCATGATCGGCGGCATGACGGCGATGGCACCTGGCCGCAAGCAAGACATCGTCGGCCTCGGCTTGCGCTCGATCCTCTCCGGCACGCTCGCCACCTGTATGAGCGGCGCGGTGGTAGGGATGATCGGTTAGCGCAGGCTGATCTGCGGCTCGCAAGTTTCCCGCAACGGCGCGATACGCTGGGATCCTGGCAAAAGCAAGGGCGCTTCGTACATGAGTTCCTCGTTGGCGCGCATATCGAAGACTCGTGCAACGGTTTCGACTAGCAGTCCAGCGATCTCGTAACGCGCTTCGACGGTTTGCGCGTCGTGCCATTGGTAGTAGTTGTTCTTGCGATGCAGACGATAGCCAAGGGACTTCACCAGCTTGAGCTTATCGCCGCGGAAATATTTTTTCATCGATGGATTGAAGAATGGCGAATCAAGTTCACAGAGCATTCGCGCATCCATACTGTCATAGGCGCATTGCGCGTAATACCTCTCGTCTACACGATGGGCGATCGTAATGATGAGAAAGCGGTTGTCAGTCCGCTCGGGCGTCGGATAGTTGTGGATCGCTTCAAGATATTTGAAGATCGGGCAGCGGAATTTCGCTTGCAGCGCAGCAATCCGATCGTCGGTCGTATCGGCGCTGGCGTTTGCGGCGCCGAAGGCGACCAATAGCACCGTCGCCACGGATCGTTTCAAGAATTTGCGGATTGTCCCCATCGCGCGTCCCCCTGCGCATCAGTTTTTCTCAATTGGCAGGGGCGCGGCAAGCCCCTAATCTCGCGCCATCATGCCAGCCAAGAAAAAAGCCTCCCCCAAAGCCAAATCCTCCCGCCTCATCACCGCCTCGAAAGATCTCGTCGCCGATGTCGCGCTCGCCAATCTGATCTTGTTCGATCACGAGATCCTCGACGGCTTCGGCCATGTCAGCGCGCGGCACGATAAGGATCCCGAGCGCTTCATCATGTCGCGCTATGTCGCGCCCGGCATCGTGACGCCAGGCGATATCCGCGAATTCAGCCTCGACAGCGAGCCGGTACCGGATCGCGGCGAGAAGCACTACAGCGAGCGCTTCCTCCACGGCGAGATCTACAGGGCCCGGCCGGACGTCAACGCTATCATCCACTCGCATGCGCCGCCGCTCATTCCCTTCGGCTCAACCGGCGCGCCGCTGCGGCCGATGTATCACATGAGCGCCTATGTCGGCATGGGCGTGCCGACCTTCGAGATCCGCAATTTTCAGAACGACGGCCAGATGCTGATCCGCTCGGCCTATCTCGGACGCTCGCTGGCCTCGGTGCTCTCCGACAAGCCGATGGTGCTGATGCGCGGCCATGGCGCCACCATCGTCGCGACGTCGCTTCACCTCTGCGTCTATCGCGCGATCTACGCCGCGCTCAATGCGAAGCTGCAGATGGACGCGCTGCGCCTCGGCGACGAGGTCAATTACCTCAACGAAAGCGAAGTCGAATACTGCATGGAAGGCGTCGAGAGCACGAACGAGCGCGCCTGGGCCCTGTGGAAGAAAGAATCCTCGGGCAAGAAGCGATGAATGATACTAACCCTGGGCTCGTCGAATGCTATCGCGGCGGCGTGCTCATCCAGGAATGCGACGCCTTCGGTCATCTCAACATCGCCTATTACATCGAGCGCTTCGCCGATGCCGGCCATGAGTTGATGCATCGTCTTGCGCCAGGCACGCGCTGGCGCACCCGTGTGATGTACACACGCTACGTCGCCGAGCTGCGCGCCGGCGATCCGATCGCTATCCAGAGCGGCATCATCGCTCTGGATACAGCCACGCTTAAGCTTGGCCATATCGCGACTAACGGCATGGGCGGGCCGGTGACGACGAGCGCCGAGCAGGTGATCGCGCTCGACGGGCCGGACGGCGAGAGCTGGGCCGCAATACGGGCGAAGCTGGAAGGCGCGATCGCGCCCTGGAACGAGCTGCCGTTCGATCCCGTGAACCTGCCGGAAAAGGCTGGGCCGGTACCGACCGGCATTGCGCGCGTCAAAGCCTGGCAGGCGGACGAGGAAGGGCGGCTTTCGCTCTTCGGCTTCATCGATCGTTTCTCGACGGCCAATCTCATCAACATGAACGCCGCCGGCATGAGCAGCACCTATATGCGCGACCAGAAGCGCGGCTTCGCCACTTTCGACACGCGACTCGAGCTCTTTCCACCGGCGCCGGCGGTCGGCGAGACGGTCGCGATGCAAAGCGGCATGCTCAATGTCGGCAATTCCTCGGTCACGATCCTGCACGAGATGCGCCTGCCGCACAGCAATCGCCGAGTCGCGCGCTATTACCAAGCCGGTGTGCATTTCGATCTCGAAGCGCGGCGCTCCGCGCCGTTGCCGGAGTCGATTCGCGGCAAAGCACGCGAATTTGTCATCAAGGATTGATTTGCCCGTAGCGTTCGGGCGCGCGCTTGGCTATCTCTTTGAGCCATGCGTTGGTGGTTGTTCGCTCTCGGGCTTCTGTTCTGCGCGACAAGCGCGTCCGCGCAAAGCACGGATTTCGTCACCTGGCTGCAGGGCATGCGCCAGGATGCGCTGACGCAAGGCATCAGCGGCGCGACCTTCGATCGGGCTCTTTCTGGGGTGCAACCGATCCCGCGCGTGATCGAGCTCGATCACAAGCAGCCCGAGCTGACGCTCACCTTCCAGGAATATATCGACCGCGTCGTGCCGCAGACACGCCGCGATGCCGCGCGCCAGCACTATCTCGACAATCAGGCGCTGCTCGAAGAGGTGGCCAGGCGCTATCAGGTGCCGGCGCGCTACATCGTCGCGCTCTGGGGTATCGAGACGAATTTCGGCGAGCGCATCGGCACCTACCCGGTGATCGCGGCGCTTGCGACGCTCGCCTATGACGGACGGCGCGCCGCGTTCTTCCGCAAAGAGCTGATCAACGCGCTGAAGATCGTGGAGAATGATCACGTTGATCCGTCGACGATGATCGGTTCTTGGGCTGGCGCGATGGGGCAGAGCCAGTTCATGCCTTCGAGCTATCTGCGTTTCGCGGTGAGCTATAGCGGCAATGGCGCGCCCGATATCTGGAACAAGCCCGACGACGTCTTCGCCTCGATCGCCAATTACCTCGCGAGCAGCGGCTGGCATCCTGGTCAGGGCCTGGGCTGGCAGGTGATCGCGCCACCGGGACTCGACGCGTCGCTCATCGGCATGCCGGCAAAACGCTCGCTCGCCGAATGGTCGGCGCTCGGTATCAAGCGCTCCGACGGCACGCCGCTGGTTAACAATCCGTCAGAATCGACGCAGCGTGCGGCCTTGCTGCAGCCTGGCGGAGCCGAAGGGCCAAGTTTTTTGGTTACCGACAATTTCAGCGTGATTTTGCGTTGGAATAATTCTAGCTATTTCGCATTGGCTGTCGGTTACCTCGCCGAGAGCGTGAAATAGCAAAAGCGGTTCGGGAACCTATCGGGGGATGCTCTGTCATCCATTTCGTCTTGCTTGTGTCGCCGCGCTGGCGTTGTCGCTCGCGGCTTGCGGTTCGGCGCCTTCCGGAAGCGGCGAGAAAGTTCCACCTGGCGGCGGCAAAGGCATCTACAAGGTCGGCCAGCCATATCAGATCGACGGCACCTGGTATTACCCGGCCGAAGATTGGAACTACGACGAGACCGGCATCGCCTCCTGGTATGGCGAACAGTTCCACGGCAAATACACCGCGAATGGCGAGGTCTTCGATCTCAACCAGATGACCGCGGCGCATCGCACGCTGCCGATGCCGTCGGTGGTGCGTGTCACCAATCTCGAGAATGGCCGCTCGATCGAAGTGCGCGTCAACGATCGCGGCCCCTATGCACGCGGCCGCATCATTGATATGTCGCGCCGCGCCGCGCAGCTTCTCGGCTTCGAAGGGCAGGGTACCGCGAAGGTGCGGGTGCAGATCGATGTGCCCGCCTCGATCCAGGTCGCAAGCCTCGCCGGTCGCCGTGGCACCGAGCCGGCGCTCGCTTCTGCATCGCCGCCGCCGCAGGCAGCACCCGTGCCGCCTGTCGCCGCCGAGCCGCTACCGGTGCCGGCGGGTGTCGCCGTCGCGGCGACCAAGCCGGTGCCTCTCCCCCCGGCGCCACCCCCGCCGCAGAATTTGCCGCAACCGGGACAGGCGATCGCCGAAGCACCATTGCCTGAGAAAGTTCAGGTCGTGCCGGTATTGCCGACCGGCATCTACATCCAGGCCGGCGCTTTCGCGAATATCGACCGCGCAGTGCAATTGAAGACACGGCTCGCGAAATATGGTCCGGTCAATGTGACTAGCGCCAGGGTCAGCGGCATGAATATGTACCGCGTGCGAGTCGGTCCGGTATCCTCGGTCGATCAGGCCGACGCGCTGCTCAACCAAGTCATCAACACGTCGCCCGAGGCGCGAATTGTCGTCAATTGATTTCGACGAATTCGCGCTATGCTAACCCGTCGCCGTTCCGCATTCAGGTGTGCCGTATGAAACAGCTTTCCGCTTCGCTCGTCGCCGCTAGCTGCATCGCGCTGATCGCGAGCGTTCCGCTCGCTGCGGCGGCGGTGCCGACCATCGATACGGCGGCGCGGACCGCGATCGTAATCGATTTCGATACCGGCGCCGTGCTCTATGACAAGAATTCGAGTCAGCGCATCGAGCCGGCTTCGCTCAGTAAGATGATGACGGCCTATGTCGTCTATTCCCATCTGAAAGCCGGACGGCTGAAGCTCGATGACACGCTGCCGGTGAGCCAGAAAGCCTGGGCCAAGCACAAGACGAACGAATCCAACATGTTCGTGCCGCTCGGCGCACAAGTGAAGGTCGAGGATCTGGTTCGTGGCATGATGATCCAGTCGGGCAACGACGCCTGTGTGGTGCTTGCCGAAGGCATTGCCGGCAGCACGGATGCTTTCGTCGATCTGATGAATCAGACGGCGCAGAAGCTCGGCCTCAAGGACAGCCATTTCGCGAATGTCGATGGTCTGCCCGATCCCCAGGAATATATGACCGCGCACGACATCGCGATGCTTGGCGCGCATCTGATTCATGACTTCCCCGAATATTACCACTACGATTCCGAAAAAGAGTTCACCTATAACGGCATCAAGCAAGGCAACCGCAATCCGCTCCTCTACAAGGACATCGGCGTCGATGGTCTCAAGACCGGCCATACCGATGAAGCCGGCTATGGCGTTGCCATCAGCGCGATCCGGAACGGACGCCGTATCGTCGAAGTCCTGGTCGGCATGAAGAGCATGAACCAGCGCTCGCAGGAAGCCGAGAAGCTGCTCGATTGGGCCTACCGCGAATGGGCCGATTACAAGCTCGTCAAAGCCGGCGACACGATCGACGACGCGCCGGTCTGGCTGGGTACCACCGCAACCGTGCCGGTGACCGTGAAATCGGATCTGCTCGTCAGCCTGCCGCGCAACGCGCGTTCCAGCATGAAGGTGAGCGTCGCTTACGATCACCCGGCACCGGCGCCGATCGAGCAGGGCGAGCAAGTCGGTACGCTGCAGGTCGCCGCGAGCGATATGACACCGGTCCAGATACCGCTGGTCGCGGCGAAGCCGGTCGAGAAGGTGAGCGGATTGTCGCGCGCCGCGCTCGCCGCCGGGTATCTGCTTTTCGGGAAGAAAAACTGACGCGCGGAAAATTCATCACGCTCGAAGGCGGGGAGGGCGCGGGCAAGTCGACACAGCAGAAGCTGCTGGTCGCCGCTCTAACGCGCGCCGGGAAAGACGCGGTCGCGACGCGCGAGCCCGGCGGCGCCACAGGCGCGGATGAGATCCGCGCGCTGCTGCTTAATGGCGCGACCGAGCGCTGGGACCCGATCAGCGAGGCGCTGCTGATGGTCGCGGCACGACGTCGGCATCTGCTCGAGACGGTCTGGCCCGCGCTCGATGCCGGTAAATTCGTGGTCTCGGACCGTTTCGCGGATTCGACCATGGCGTATCAGGGCTATGGCGGCGGGCTCGACCGTGCGCGGCTCGCTGAGCTGCACCGTCTCATCGCCGAGGATTTCATGCCCGATCTCACGCTGATCTTCGATGTGCCGGTCGAGATCGGCCTGGCGCGCGCCGCCGCACGACGTGGTAGCGAAGCACGGTTCGAGGCGAAGGGGCGCGACTATCACGAACGGGTGCGCCAGGGTTTTCTCGCCATCGCCAAGGCAGAGCCAAAGCGCTGTGTCGTGATCGATGCGAGTCGCGACCTCGAAACCGTGAGCGCGGCGACTCTGCAGGCAATGCGCGATCGGCTTGCTATCCTGGCCTGAGCCATGGCCGAAGACGACGATATCGAGGTCGAGGAATCCGGCAGCGCTGAGGCGCCGGAAATCCCGCATCCGCGCGAGAACACGGCGCTGCTCGGTCATGAGGTCGCCGAGGCCAGCCTGCTCCAGGCCTTCAACAGCGGCCGGCTGCCGCATGCCTGGCTGATCACCGGGCCGCGCGGCATCGGCAAGGCGACGCTCGCCTATCGCTTCGCTCGCTTCCTCTTCGCCGAAGGCGCGGGCGGCGGGGGCGGGCTCTTCGCGGCGCCGGCGACCTCCCTCGCGGTCGCGCCAAGCCATCAGGCCTTCCGCCTCGTCGTCACGGGCGCGCATCCTGATCTGCTGGTCGTCGAGCGTGGCTACGACCCGCGGCGCAAGCGGCAGCGGCGCGAAATTGTCGCCGGCGACGCGCGTGCGGTCGGCGACTTTTTGCATTTGACCTCATCGCAAGGCGGCTGGCGCGTCGTGATCGTCGATGGCGCCGATACGATGAACCCGCACGCCGCCAACGGCCTTCTCAAGATCCTCGAGGAACCGCCGAAAAATACGGTTCTTTTGCTGGCGAGCGACAATCCGGCACGGCTGCTGCCGACGATCCGCTCGCGCTGCCGGACGCTGGCTCTGAAGCCACTGCAAGAACCGGTGATTGTCGAGCTTCTCCAACGCTTTCGGCCCGAGCTTTCGAGCGAGGAGAAAGCCGTACTGGCGCGGCTGGGCGAGGGCAGTATCGGCCGGGTGCTAGAGTTGGCGGCGGGCGACGGTATCGCAATTTATAGTTTTATAATCAACATATTGCAGCGCCTCCCGAATCTTGATCCTGAACTCCTGCACGGCTTTGCCGAGCGCATGGCACGGAGCGGCGCTGAGGACAGTTTTTCCCTCCTGACCGAGCTCTTACCCGCTGAACTTGCACGATTGGTCACCTCCGCCGCCCAGGGCAGCGCCATGCCCGCCGCCGAGGATCGGGCGCGGCGCAACCTCGCCGGGCGCCGCAGCCTTGATCAATGGGTGGCGGTATGGGAAAAGCTGACCAATCTCTTTGCCCAGGCGGAAGGCATCAACCTCGACCGCAAGCAGGTCGTGCTGAACGCCTTTTTTGCCCTTGAAGAAGCGGCGCGCTGAGCCGCCGCTCCCGGAGTTTTGCGATGGCCGCCGGCCGCTATTACCTGACCGCTGCGATCCCTTATGCCAATGGCGAGCCGCATATCGGCCACGCTTACGAGGTGATCGCCGTCGACGCCTTGGCGCGGTTCATGCGCCTCGACGGCTACGATGTCCGGTTCCAGACCGGCATGGACGAGCACGGCCAGAAGATCGAGCAGACCGCGCGCAAGCTCGGCATCACGCCGCAAGCGCTGGTCGACAAGGTCTCGGCCCAGTTCCGTGCGCTCTATAACGGCCTCGGCATCTCCTACGACGATTTCATCCGCACGACCGAGCCACGGCACAAGATCGGCGCGCAGGAATTCTGGCGCCGGATGTCGAAGGACGACATCTATCTCGGCAAATACAGCGGCTGGTACTCGGTCCGCGACGAGGCCTATTTCGACGAAAGCGAACTGACCCAAGGCGAGGGCGGCCAGAAGCTCGCGCCGTCGGGCGCGCCGGCCGAATGGGTGGAGGAGGAGAGCTATTTCTTTCGCCTCTCCGCCTATCAGGACCGGCTGCTGAAGCTCTACGAAGAGAATCCAGGCTTCATCCAGCCCGACAGCCGGCGCAACGAGATCGTCAGCTTCGTGAAATCGGGGCTGCGCGATCTTTCGATCTCGCGCACGACCTTCTCCTGGGGCGTGCCGGTGCCGGATGCGCCCAAGCATGTGATGTATGTCTGGGTCGACGCGCTCTCGAATTACATCACCGCGCTCGGCTATCCCGAAAGCGGCGGCGAGATG
>Ga0134126_10004316_pt1 | contig 17798 bp, 14 predicted proteins | sample KB31752_FD_96881 | JGI IMG/M metagenome (GOLD analysis project Ga0134126, IMG submission 96881) | Terrestrial soil microbial communities with excess Nitrogen fertilizer from Kellogg Biological Station, Michigan, USA - KB3-175-2 | ecosystem: Environmental > Terrestrial > Soil > Unclassified ...
GAGGCCATGGCGCGCTCCGCGGTCGACATCCTTCGCACGGCGTGGCGAACGATGCAAAGACGGCTGGGGCGGGACGGATTCTGTGCGCATCGGTAACCCGCAGGTTCAAGAACTCCTGAACGCGCTAATCGGTAGCTGTTGCACACGATGAACCAAGCGCTGCTCTGTAGCCTTTCCACATGTCGGGAAGAACGCCAAGCTCACTCAAGTGGCTGATTCATAAACAGACTAGGCTCGCTGGTGAAATAGAACGAAAGCGGCAGCGCATCGAGCGCTGCCGCACCGAGATCTCACACTACAAATCCGAAATCGCGGACTTGCTTCGCCGCCAGCGTCAGGTGGAAGCAGTAATGCTGTTGCACGCGGTACGTATCGACCCTCGAAAACTGCGCCCGATACGACCGCATCATCGCAAGCCCGCGTTGGGGTACGGCGGCCTCACCCGGGTGATCTACAAGACGCTCGGGGCAGCAAGCAACAACACGGCTACCACGAGACAAATCATGGTAGCCGTATTGGCATTGCTTCCTTCTGAACCTACGGCTGAGCAACACGAACAAATGAAGCAGCAGTTGCGGATTCGCCTGTGCATCATGGCTCAGCAAGGGATGATCAGAAAACTTGATCGGAGCGGTCCCTGCGACCCGTGCTCCTGGCGTCTCGCCAACTTGCGGTGACGTCCCCCATAACAATCTCGGGCCTGGGATTGCGATGGTCGCGTCGTCGGTTTCCGCCATGGTATCCGCGCCAGCGATGTGAGTAGCCAGGCGCAAGTAACCACCGTGCCAACTGCTCAACCTTCCATTTTTGCGAGCGGCGACGATTCGTTTCGCGCCACGCGAACTCCCATGCGTACAGCTCCATGTTTTCCGGCCGGAAGCCGTGGTGAACGCCATACTGGCTTCGCCGCATTCTTGAGAAAAACGCTTCTGCGAGGTTCTCGTTCACGCCCTCCGGCGTGCTGTACTCCTCGGAGTGGTTCACGACGAGGTGTGCGTAATAGGCATCAAGCGCGTTGTAAGCGGGATTCTCATCGGTGAAGATTGTGGTGCCAAACGCAATGTAGCGGCGCGCGAGCACAAGGACATCATCGGCGTTTTCCGAGCGACACATGGCGACGATAACGCGGTTGGCGCCGCCCTGATTTGGGTCTGCCTGCACCATCGCGATCATCACCCTCTTTTTTTTGGCGCGACGCAGATTGCCTTGAGACTGGGGATTGATCGCGCGGAGTCGACGCTTGATAGGCGCGCCACCATGTGCGGCAAGCACCGAATCAGCAGTCGCCTTGACTCGCCGATTCGAGCGACGGAACTTGCCGCAAACATGCGCGCCATCCATGTGCACTGTTCCGCTGAGTGGAGTGCGATCCGCATGCTCCATGATCGCTTCCCGCGCTTTCATTGTGTTTTGCTGCGAACACTTTTCCGTCATGCATACTGCATTCGATGCTCCAACCAAAGTGGTGCCTTTGGGGCAGCTCTCAAAATGGGAAAGAAACCGTAAAATCTGAGTTGGCTTCAACTTGGCCTGATCGAGGCGAGTGCCACTTGTGACGCTGAAGGTGTGACCGCACCCGACGTCGCGGCACCGCCACTGGCGTCGCGTGGGAATCCTGTAGTGGCTGTCGACCAGCCCGCATTGCGGGCATTCCTGCTGTGTCTCACCCCCAAAGCGGATGGCGGCCAAAAACGATTCGGCCTCGTTTTCATTCATCTTCGCGATAGCGCGCGCCATCTCACGGCGGGCAGCGCCGCGCAGTGTATTGTTTTGAAAAGCCATCGAAATTTCCTCACATGCGCCAGCGTTTGGGCGAACCGCACTCGCCCATCCAGCCGACGGTTGGGATGAATTCCGGCAAGCCCTCCCCATACACATCCAAAGGATGTGTTGACATGTGGACCGGGGAGGAGCACGATGGCGCTGCAGTTGTCAGTTCGCTGCGCTTTCGGAGCCCATGCCTTTACCGAGGTGTGGGCTTCGTCGTTTCTAACCGGCGTAAATTCTTGCTGGACTGCCAAATCCCGATTAACTCATGCCGGCCTCCTAGTTGGAGTTGGAGGGGACTGATCGCACCCCACGGTGGCGAGCCACACCGCGACGTCGCGGGCCAAGGCAAACCTTCCCCGGCGGCCCTGCAGCGGAAAGACCGTCACCGGGATCGTGCCGCGCCGAATTGCCTTTCGTAGTGCGTCCAGGCTGCGATAGCCGAGTGCCCTTCGCAGCGCATCCCCTCCAAGAATCGCCCCCTCCTCACGGATAAGGGTTGCCTCGATCATTTTGGCCGCTGAGGCATCGGTACGGGTTGGTTGCATGTCCGGGCTAGTCCGTGTGGGTCGCGGGAATCAAACCGCATGGACATCGGGGGGTCTAGGCAAAAGAATTTATAATTCTTTGTCGCTGTGGCGCTGGAGGCGACCGATGGCAGCTGGCATTGGGAAAAAGAAAAAAAGAGGACCCAAGCCCCTGTCAGTGCCGAAAGGGATCGCGGTCCGGATGTGGGCGAGGGCAGTTGAGAGCAAGATGCGACCTATCGCCCGTCCTGATGGTCATCTTCCTGGACGGCCCGCCCTCCTGACGCCCCACGAACTCGAAAAAACGGCACACAACGATACTGGCCGTTGGCAGTCTGAAACGGATGGGATTCGCCGCCCAAAGCAATTTGATTACTTGGCGAAGGGGAAACACTGGCCTAGGCAGCGGACGGTGGACTACTTCAACAGATTCTGTCCGGAAGTCACATTCTGGCTTTATCTGGACCTGTGGTCTCTTCTCGAAGAAGAGTCGCCACCTATCGGCCGTCTGCATCAAATCATGCGCTTGGCTGGTGAGGACATCCGAAGTCTGCTCTTTGAGCGAGTAGCTCCAGGGGATCCCTTCAATCCATCAATGCGCCGGCGCGCAACACCTCGCCAACAAATCGCGCCCATCGTACGTGCGATGGGTGATGTCGAAGCACTGACCATCCTTCTCGCGCTGCTGAGGGAGGCAGAGTTGAAGGGAGACGTCGAAGGTCACGTGGCCGTTGCCAAACACGTCCTCAACCTCACTTTCGCGTTGGCGGTGTGGTCGCCGTGGATGGCTTATGCCCACGAGATCTTCCGTCAACTGCGGAAAGCGGTATTTCCAAAATTCGCCGCAACCATGGAACGATTGCGCATCACGTGGATTCATCCTGACGAAGAAGTATCTTTGCGGCTCAGCATGAGCTTTTCGGCGGAGACCGCCGGCCTTGTGATCGAAGATGATCCAAAGTCAATGATCCAGCAGATGCTGTTGCTTGAGCAGATGGGCCGTAAACAATATCTTGAATTCCTGCTCCACAACAGCAAAACCGGACGCGTCATTGTTGGTCAAACCGGCATCATGACTGGATATGTTGCTGATTGACTTTCGGGGCAGGGATCGGCTTTGGCGTGGTTCCAGTATGTCGATAGCCCAGCATGTTCAACCCTACTTATTGGCGAAACGGCCTCGGACGGCTCGCAAGGGGGTGATTTGCCCTTTGCGATCCCACAGCGAAATGCCACGATCCCTGCATTTTTCAAAGCACTTCGGTCGGCGCCGCATCCGTCGGGATCGTAGGCGGTGCGGCAGCCTCATCCGGGAGCTCGTAGTCGGGTGCACGCGCTTCAGTAATCGGCGCAGGCACCAAAGCCGACGGAACCCGGGGAACGCCGGGTCGATGGGAATAGGCCGCGTAGCGTTCTAGCAATCGGGTTAGAAAAGGTGGCAGCAAGCGACCGATGCGATTGGCTTTCCACGTTGCATTGAACGCCTGGACTTTTAGGTCCTTGGCGAAATTGAAGCGCACGTGTTTGCCATCGACCATGGCGAAGACGATGCCTTCGTTATCCTGCTCTTGCACGTTTCCGAAGTCTGGGTCAACCTTGATGGCGTCCAGTTCCAGCCCCCTCAGCAGGTGCATCTTGCCCGGCGTACGGCCGGGACGCTCGATGCAGTCGCACTCGGCACGCAGGTTGATGTAATACGTGGTCTGGCCAGTTTGGGGATTGACCTCGGTGAACACGTCGCCGGTCGAGAACGTGTCCTGAGCCAGCCGTTCCTTGCGCAAGAAGCGTTCACCCTCCAGTACAGCCATCAAAGACCCGCGATACTTAGCCGGATCTGCGTTGGACTGGGTGTCCAACTCTGCGACGAATGCATCAAGATCGATGGCCGGCGCATCCATACGCGAGGCGACCAAACGCGTGAGCAGACGTCCGAGTTCATCGGCCGGGACCAGGCCATCTTCCTTGAACATCTTCCACATGAACACCGGCCACAGGTGTTCGCGATCATGCAGGTCATTGAAGACGCTGTTGACTGCTTTGTCATTGGCGCGTTCCCAGCTCTTAAGCGCCAGCACTGACGGCAGCTTTTCGGCCCATTCGTTCAATACTTGATAGACGTTCTCGCCGACGTCCGCCTTCTGCCGAACCAAGATATTGGAGGTGCCATCCTGATAGATGTCGGCGTGCGGCCGAAGAGCGGCTTTAACGTCTTCGGGATCCTGCTTGGTAAAGATAAAGACCGGCGCATGCCGGTGCTCACGCAGACGGCGTAGGAAGGCGATCTTTCGCTTAACCTCCTCCTCCGCGAAACCCTCGGGAGCCTTCACGCCCTGACCGAGCTCCTTCAGGTTCCAGTCAAGGATGAAGAACGCAGCTCCTGTGAGGTTCTCGAGATCCATGGTGTCTCCCGGCAGGTCGATTAGCTTGATTACATAGCCCCCGGCGACCTCAATCGCGTTGATGATGACCTTGATCGCATCTTCGTCGTGCACTTGGTCGTCGATGACGACGGCGATGCCTTTGAAATGGCCTTGAGAAACAGCGGGAACAGCCTCGACGGGTGTGTTCATTACGATTCTTCGAGGAAGGACACAACGAAATTGGCACCAGACAATGCGCGATCGCGCTTGGACGCCACTTCGATCCGATAACCGTGTCGATCAAGCAACTGCCGCGCGATGTATAGCCCCAAGCCGCGACCGTCTTGCCCCTTGCCCGAGTAAAACGGCTCGAAAATGTAGGCTAAATCATTAGTTGCGATGCCCGGGCCATTGTCGGCGAATACCAACTGCTGGCGATCAGCGTCGAGCACGATCTCAATTTTTCGAGCCCTGTTGGCCGGCTGAGTCTCCAACCAGTAGACTGCGTTGTCGAACAGGTTCAGGAACAGCTGCAAGAGCACCGCATCAGTGGTCTTGGCTACCAGCGGTGCATCGCCCACGGACTGGACCGAGACGGTGATTTTCGCGCGGTCGATCATGCCCTTGAATAGACGCGTCACCTTCTCCAGCACTTCGATAACGCGGATGTCCTTGCGGCGCTGCTTGGTGGACTTGAATAGCTGTTGCAAGTCGCGCAACTGCGCGTCGACGAAGCCTAGGGCGCCGCGAATGGCTTGCAGTTCCCGAGCGACGTGCTCGGAGTCGAGCGACCCGCCGCGCTGGGCCTCGCGAAGTAACGTGTCGGTGGTGCGCAGTGCGCTCTGCATCGCCAGTTGCAGGTCGTGCGAGGCCGATTCGACCGACAAGCCGACACCGGCGAGGTTCTCGGTCGCCTCCGCACGCTGCACGAGATACCGACGTTCGGTGCGATAGTCGCGTTCGGCGGCATGCAAGGTCTCCTGCATCGACGCTGGCAGCTGGTCGGCCTTACTCAACAGCTCGTCGAAGGCGCTCTGCACGCGCTGCGACTTGAATACTTGGACATCGCCCCTGCGGGTGAGGTCGTGGCGGTACTTCTGGTAAGGCTTGGCCCGGACCCAAGCAAGGAAAATCTGCAGTAGCGCAATAAAGTCGTCGGTCGGATGACCGGTGTCGACCAGGCCTTCACGGCTGGTCTTGTCGCGTAGGCGCGGGTTATCCTTTTGCGTGATCGTGACGTAGCCGGTGACTTGGTCGTTGCTCAGGAACTCGGCGGCACGCACGGTGCCGCGACGCGTGTCGATCTGCAGCCAGTCGTCGTCCGGGTCACCGTAGGGATAGACACGAATGCCGTCACGGTACAGATAGATCCGGTGGTTGCGGATCAGTTCCTTGTCCGGTTTGCTCAGCAGGCGCTTGCCTTCGGCGTCCGGACTGAAATCGAACACGAAGAAGGCAAACCCGAACGGGCCGCACTCGACATCGCGCTTTTGCAGCTCTTCGCCCTTCTTGCCGAAGGCCTCCTTGAACACCGCCAAGCCGGCGAATTCCGAGTCATTGAGCTTGATCCGGTGGTGCTGACGTCCAATTGTGAAATCGAAGACCTGGAGTTTGTCTTCGAATTTGCCCTCAATGCGAAAGACAGTATTGTTCTCCAGCAACGATTCCAAGGTCTCTCGGCGCTCCTCAGCGAAGGCCTCGTGGCGATCATTGCGGTGGATGAGCACTTCAAACGGATCCGTGTCACGCCGCTTTTTGTCTTCCGGGCCCAGCGCAAAGATTGACTGTAGCCGGGCCATGTCCTCGTAGACCCCCTCGACCTTGGCCCGATTCCAGGTGCTGGTGAGGTGTGAAATCTCGATGCGGGTGCCGTGAGGACGACGGCTTTTGCGACGAGCGCCCAACTTCACGCTCTCGCGCACAATGACCTTCGCCGGGTCCACCTCCTTCAGGCGCACGCGCAGCATGTCCAGGAACAGCGGCTTCTTGTTCTGGATGAAATCCGCGTCGTAGCTGGACAGGTCGAGCGTCACAACGCGCTCTTCATTGGCCTCCGCCGTGCGCGTGGTGATCTGGATATTGCGGCCGAGCTTGAGCAGTGCGAAGCGGCCGATACCCTTTTCGCCTTGGATGATGCGTCCACCTGGACTGCGTCCTTCCGTAGCCTTGGAGAGCAGCTTCACCGGGGTAGCGGGGTTGGCCCAATGTTCGCGAATAATGGCATCGCTCATGCCAACGCCATCGTCTTCGATGATGATCTTCGAAGCCGCCGTTGTGGTGAAATCCTCGTCGAAGTTCTCGAAGGTGACCCTGACCCATGAAGCATCGGCATCGTAGGCATTCTTGATTAGTTCGACCAACGCAACCCGCTCATTCCGGATGAGCTGATCGCCCAGCATGGTCAATAGACGCGCGTAGGGTCGCAACGGCAGCTGCTCGTCTTGACCCTTCGTGACGGCGGTGGTATCGGCCGAGTCCATCCCTTTGACGGGGCCGAACAAACCCTTGGCAAGCGGGAGCGGGCGGCGCTTCTTCTTCTTGACGATTGATGTCATGGGCGATGAGCGATCAGAACGAATTCCTGGTCATATTGGCGGTGCTCGGAGGGTGCACGCTGCAATCGTCCAAGAGTATCGCGAAATGGACTGGCCGATTTGTTGCGGACCCGACGGCGTGCCACTCGCACCCGCACGAAACCTGCCTCTAGCAAGGCCACGGTGAAGTGGGCCGCGTTGTCAATGATCTGCCCGCGCAGCCGTGCATTGCCAATCACGAATACTGCGATGCCTCGAGGAGCTAGGAAGTCCAAGCAGCGCCGCGCGACGTGTTGCATGTCCACAAAGTAATTGGCGATGGCGGTCGCGGCCGCCGGATCGTGCGCGTAAAGGGAAAACACAGCCTGCAGCCCGACCCGATTAAGCAGGGCCTGGCGGTCGCGCAGCTTGCTCCCCACCAGCGGCGTGCCGATAGACGCGCGGCGTAAGCGATTAAGCTCCGAGAAATGCCCCAGCCAAGTCGCCGAAAGCTGGTGCAATTCGGCGTAGTCCACACTCGTAGCATACGGCCCGCTGCACACCAGCAAGTTAGGCCGCTGGTCAGGCACGGGTACGGTGCGCACGTCGGCCAAGTGTAGCTGAGGAGGCGGTCCCTTCTGCCAAGTGGCCTGGTTGTAGGCCTTCACCAGTCGCGCACACGCCACGCGGAACGTTCGGCTCACTGGGCGCGACGCTTTGCCCGGATCTATGCGCGGTTTGATCGACCAGGCTTTCCAGTACGAGCACGAACGCAGAATCGAGGAGAACGCGCACAGCAAGGCGGCACGATACGGCGAGCGTGGCGGGGTCACAACTTCGATCGAGGCTAGCAGCCGGCTGAGCGCCTCAATTTGCGAGGCGTTGTGCCAGCGCCGCAGAAATTCTTCCACCTCCGGCGCGCGTGCCGGCGCAGAAGCCGTATCCGCACCCGCCAGCACTTGCTCCGCCAACACATGCAGCCGGCTTCCCCGCAGAGGCGAGCTCTTGGCCCGCGCGATCAAGATAGCCACTGGATTTATGTCACAGCCCCAGAAAGCCAAACCGGCACGCCGGGCCTCGTGAGCCACTGTACCGCAGCCGCAGAAAACATCCCCCAGCATGCCGACGTCCACATCCTGCTCGGCCGCATAGGCCAACGCACGACGGGTGAGAAAGGCGGGGAACTTCGCTGGATAGGCATGGATGCGGTGTAACGCTGCTTCCGGCCCATCCTCCGTCGACCACTGCTCACTCACTGGGGCGGCATCGAGGCGATCCCACGCCACGCGCGCCGGCGACTCGCAATCTAGGTAGGTCTCAAGCATTGAATGCCGCCTTCCGAAAGGATTGCGTATGCATATAATGCATAGTAGCATAATAAATATGCATGACGCAAACCCGTCACCATCTGAAGTGATTCGCTCCGCTCGGAGTATAAAAAACCTATCACAACAGGCATTTGGCCAGATATTAGGCAAATCTCAAGGCGTAATCTCACGCTACGAGCACGGTCTTGTGGATCCACCTGCCGAGATACTTATGCAGTGTATGCATATTATTGCACCTTCCACTTCGTCTTCTCCAGCTGGGCTTGAGCCGGCTATCACCGGCGTTCGTCAAGCGCTGGGGGCGCTGGAGCGGGCATTGGAAGTGCTGCAGCATGCGTCGGTCTCAGGCCGTGACATGCCCACCAACGATGTTTCACACTCCCCACTCGTCGGGGAAGGTTCGCATTCATGAAAATCCGCACCGTCCATCCGTTTCCCGCACGCATGGCACCTGAGATTGCCCTGCGATCCCTGGAGGGCTTGCCCCGCAACAGCCTCGTGCTCGATCCGATGGTCGGCTCGGGCACCGTCGTGCGCCAGGCCTTGGTGCTGGGGCATCGGGCGATCGGCTTCGATATGGATCCATTGGCGGTTCTCATGAGCCGCGTGTGGACCTCGCCGATTGACGTCGAGAGCGTCGACGGCGAACTGGAACGCTTAATCGATGAAGCGGATTCCGTCGACCTACGTGCGGCACACTTGGAGTGGCACGATCCCGAGACGACCGAGTTCGTCCATTATTGGTTTGCTGCCAAGCAGCGACGAGCGCTGACACGGCTGGCGGTCGTGTTGGCGCGCAGGCGAAGAGCGCACTTGGGTGAAGCGCGCCGCGCCGCCGTGGATGTCCTGCAGGTCGCGCTGAGCCGCATCATCGTGACCAAGGAACAATGCGCATCGCTAGCGCGCGACACTTCGCACAGCCGCCCCCATCGCGTGGCCGACGATAACGACTACGATGTTTTGGCCGGTCTGCTACGTTCCACGGCCTCGCTACTAGATCGCTTGCAGGAGCATACGCTGCGGCGTCGAGCACGCATCGCGCTGGGCGACGCGCGCGCCATGACCCTGCGCGCGGGATCCGTGGATTACATTCTGACGTCGCCGCCTTATCTCAATCAAATTGACTACATGCGGGGGCATCGGCTGTCGTTGGTGTGGTTCGGATACTCCCTGGCCAAGCTGCGGGCGATTCGAGCCAGCACCATTGGTGCCGAGAGGGCCAGCTATGACGGTACTCATGCTGATATCGCGCGCATCGTCCGCGCCATGTGCCGAGTCGATAATCTATCTGCGCGTCACGAGAGCATGGTGTTGCGCTATGCCACTGACCTCCAACGCCTGCTTGCAGAATCGCGCCGCGTCCTCGCGCCTACCGGGCGCGCAGTGTTCGTGGTCGGCAATTCGTGCCTGAAGGACCAATTCATTCACAACGCCAATGGCGTCGTACAGGCGGCGCGATTGGCCGGCCTGAGGGTGCTGACGCGCAAGGAGCGCGAGCTCCCCCGAGCCAGTCGCTACCTGCCGCTGACTGTCGATGGTATGTTGTCCAAGCGGATGCGCACCGAGACCGTCCTGACGTTTGCAGCGGCCTGATCGGCTAAGGCACAGCGAATCGGTGGGCGATCGACGATAGACGCCCACGGAGCGGCAAAACGCCGCGAATGACGCCTCGGTCAGTACATTGCCAAAGGGGACCGCGATGTTGCCCGACGTCACGTGGGGGTTCTCGCGCAGGTGGCCGGTCAGATCCACCCACCCTAACCGGACGAGCTCCAGATCAAAGACCACTCTGGTTTCCGGGTTTCGTTCAGATCAGTGCTGTCTCCTCTCTATGCGCAAGAGCGCCTCCACAATGGGCGCGACCGTGGTCTTGAACTTACCCGGGAACTCGCCGGCGGGTCCATGCACCCGGTACATCTCACGCTTTTTACGGTCCGCTCTGAGCCACATCTGCTCGGCGTTCGACTTAAGGGACGCAATGACATCGGCAGCATCGATCGCGATCATGCCGTCAGTGTGGCAGACCAGTACCACGAAGCATGCCGGATATGTGGATGCCAGAATTGATAGTGAAGAGACATGGGACGATGGAAAATTGAAATGCCACGGATGCAGGCGTTGCGTCGCGTATTTCACCTGTAACCCCACGGCCTCATTGATCACGTAGTTGAGCAGACGCCCCCCTTCCGCCTCCGGTCGTAGCGTCACCGCTCCTCCGAGCATAGCCACGATGTCGGCGAGCACAGCACCGTGATAGAGCTTGTACTCACGAATCATTCGCAGAATTCTTGATGAATTTGATGGTTCCGACAAACTTGTAGATCAGGCGTGCTTTGCCCTGGCCGTTATGCGCTACGAAGAGATGATGGACAGTGGAGGTCGGAGCTTTGCGGAGCTGGGTGGTACCGATAAAACCCTTGCCACGCTCGATCGCCCTGAGATCGGCATCCTTGTATCCGGAAATGTCCAATGGGTCATGAACGTACAACGGATTGGCCAAACCAATTGAGGTCCGTTCGATGTAGCGCATCAAGTAGCCGGGTAACGCGGCGTCGCCGAGCAATGTGCCGAGCTGAGTCAGTTTGTCCTTGGCACTCTTGTTCGATGCCAAGAGGTTCTGGACTTGTTGGGTGTAGTCAAAGAGGCTAAACGACATCTCACCGCGATCCAGGTCCACGGTCGAGCGATCGATGCTGTTGCTTGCGACCGGAGAGATCCGAGCGTCGCCCAACCAAACCAATGAGCCGTGACCTTCCTTGATCGCCGAGAGTGCCAGGCGGTGGAAGACGAAACACCGATGCCAGTCCATGTAGAGCGCTTGCGGAATCGTCAGTTCGAAGAAACTCAGGTAATCGCCACGGCTGCCAAACATCCGGGCGCGCTGAATGTAGGTGTCCTGTTGGATCTTGTGTTTTACATCGCGGGTGAAAAACATTGACAGCAGGTTGTTGAGCGTCACGCCACGCGAGACGATGTTGCCGCCGATGATGATGGTGAAGAGGCTCTTGGGGTCAGTCGCGGCGCTTGAGTTGTCTTTCCAATCTCGCTCGCTGTTTAGGATGACGATGGCATTGCGCGAAATATTTTCCAAGATGTATGTCGTGACGTCATCCGGCGAGGCGTCCGGGTAGCGCTTCCTCGCCAGTTCCCATATCGCACTTGTATACCTCTCGAATCGAGCACCTTCGCGTGCAACCAGAGCCGCCAGCGTCTGGTGCACGACCGTCCAGTCGCTTTTGTGGTCGACCTTCTTGCCACTGGTATGCACAAGGAACGAGTAGCATTCTTCCGCTTCGTTCACATAAGAATTTAGATAGGCGGCATTTACCAGGAAGCCAAACAGTGCCTGGCGGGCATGACGTGGATCGGCACCGGCATCGGCGAGCAGGGTGCGCTGGTATTGAATTGAGCCATCAATCGGGAAAAAAGTGTCTTGGCCGGTGTACTTGGAGTGCGGTGGAAAATCGACCCAGAACTTGCTGTCGTTCTTGAACGTATTGTTCAAATCCAGGCGCGCCGGGGTGGCCGTCACACCGATATAAATTCCCTTCTTCTTGAGGATCTTGCCGATAAGATCATTGATGGGGGTCTTGCCGCCAGAATTGACCTTGGCATTGGGTGATGCATAGTCCGCTTCATCGTCAATGACGATCACGCCATCGACACCATCCAGTTTCTCAAGGAGTTTCTTCAAGTCCGAGCCGTTCTTCTTGCAGAAAATGACGTGCTTCTGGCCATGAATCTTTACCGCTGGGTCGAGTATCTCGCTGAAATTTCTCGCCGCCGGCGCAAGGCCCGACATCTTGAAGCGTCCCAGGTTCTGTCCCAGGAGATCGACGCTGTCATTGAGCAGGTGTACGATCACATCGCGGTTTTCGTCCAGAAGCTTCGCTGTCAGGCAGATCATCATCTCGGTCTTACCGCTTTGTGGCTCGCCATAGATCACGAACGACCGGTGGCCATCTTCAAGATTGGTTATCGCCCCCCGGACAGCCTTCTCAATGGACTGGACTTCCTTGCCCGCGGCGGTGAGACGCTTCAGCTGCCGGTTGTATTGCGCTGACGGGACGGATGGTTTCTTGAAGCGACTGATATCAAAGGCATGATTCATGAGTCTTCCGTGCAAGTTGGACAAGTGTGCTTGTCACTCCCCGACCGAATAGGGGCGACGCTGACGGCCCGCTATGATGTGCTAGGCGAATAAAAGCACCCCACCCCCGCCTCGCAATGAGGTCATAATACATGCAGTTAATGGACGAGAGTCCGACGGCACGCCTCGCAGCGGATGACGTTGGATGAGGTGGGGAGAGAGATACTGATAGCTATGAATTCGGTTACGTCGGCGATACGGCGCATGCCAAAGGGTGACGTCAGTCTTAACCCCTGAGACAATTCACCCGCAATAATTCAGTGCCAAGAGCGGCACCCGACAAGTACCTGACGATGCAGACTCGCACCGTGCACCCGTTCCCTGCCCGCATGGCACCGGAACTCGCCCTCACGTCGCTGGCGTCCTTACCTTCCGGGAGCATTGTGCTGGATCCGATGACCGGGTCGGGCACCGTCCTACGACAGGCTTTGTTGCTGGGCCATACCGCACTGGGCTTCGACATGGATCCTCTCGCTGTGCTGATGAGTCGCGTCTGGACCACCCAAGTAGATGCGGCCGTCGTGCTGCATGAGCGTCGCACAGTCATGCAGGAAGCAGCGCAGGTCGATCTTCGCTATAGCCAGCCTGAGTGGCATGACGCGGAGACGCGTGAGTTCATCGACTACTGGTTTGCTCCCGAGCAGCGAAGAGCCCTAACGCGCCTCGCAGTCGTACTGCACCGCCGACGCGCCGCCAGCCTTGGGCCGGTTCGTCGCGCCGCAGTCGACGTGCTGCAGATCGCGCTGAGCCGTATCATTATTACCAAGGAGCAATGCGCATCGCTAGCGCGCGACACGTCGCACAGTCGGCCTCATCGCATCAGCCTTGAGTCGAACTATGACGTCGACGCGGGGTTTTCCCGATCGGTCGACCAAGTGATCAAGCGCTTGCAGGATCAGCCGAGAGAGTTTGGCGGGCCGAATGCGCGATCCGCGACGGTTACTTTGGGTGATGCCCGCCAGATTGCACTTGAAGATCACAGCGTCGACGCCATCCTGACATCGCCCCCATACCTTAACGCCATCGACTATATGCGTGGCCATAGGCTGTCCTTGGTATGGCTGGGCCATCGGTTAGACAATCTGCGCCGTATCCGGTCTAACAGCATCGGCGCCGAACGTGGCGGTGAATCAGCTGATGCGAGTACCGAGGACGTGGCCGGTGCCATGTGCGACTTCGATACGCTGACCAAGCGTCATCGACGCATGGTGCGCCGTTACGCTAGTGACCTCATCCGGATGATGCAGCAAGCCGCGCGCGTCTTGCGCCCAGGCGGCCGGGCCACCTACGTGCTTGGCAATTCATGCCTGAGGGATACCTTCATACGGAACTCCGCCGGCGTAGCCCGTGCGGGCATACACGCTGGTTTGCGTCTGGTAAGTGAGACCGAGCGCGATCTTCCAGCCTCCAGCCGGTACCTCCCCGTCACGGCCACCGGGAAGCTGTCCAAACGCATGCGCACCGAGACCATTCTGACGTTCGCGCCGAGCGCCGCTTAGGGCGCTCGGCAGCAGGTCCTCCTCCTGGTACGACGTCCCGACACTCCGTCGGGGCTGTCCTTTTGAGTTGCGGCCGTTTTCGTCGAAGAGTTCGCGGATGCATGTGGCCGCCACCGCGATCCTCAACCCTCAACCCCTTACGATCAATTGCGAACGGCGAGCTATTCAATGACCTCAGCGGCATAATAGATGACTGATCGGACACGGTCTTTTCAGATTGACAGCAGGAACCACTAGCTCGACGATCCGGGTTTACTCGAAGTGGTGTGGAATTGACGTTAGGCGTAAGGAGGGACGGCATGGCAACAAAACACGATCTGCAAGATTGGGTTCAAAAGGCTCTCAAGCGCATCGGCGGTCGAGGTACGCTCACCGATGTTGCGAAAGAGATTTGGCGGGCTCATGAGAGCGACTTACGCTCGTCTGGTGATCTATTCTTTACATGGCAGTACGACATGCGTTGGGCAGCAAATCGCCTGCGTAGGTCCGGCATCATGCGTTCTGTTGCTGCTTCACCAACTGGGGTCTGGGTACTTGTTTGAGCACCTAACGGTTCGTCAACCAGATGCTCACTCGGTGCACGAGCTCTAGGCTCTTACCGTAGGGCAAACTAAAGGCATAAAGCGTTATACGCTCAGAGCATGGCTCAGGAAGATTTGGAACAATTAGACGAGCTCGGCGGCGAGATCGCCAAGGCCGCAGAAGACCTCATGGTGCTTTGCGATGACGAGATCTTCCCATGTGATGCACTCGCTTGCACTGCTCTTTCGCGTGCCTTCAATCTCGTAAGCGGCTTCGCTCTATTGGTGAGGGCCGATAACTATCAATGTGCAGCGGGCCTACTGCGGTTCCAACTTGATAATGTCTTACGGTTCTTCGGTATTACAACGTGCAGCGATCCGCATGGCATAGCTAGTGATGTGCTGCAAGGCAAGTCCTTATCAACAATAAAGCACGATTCCGGGCGGGAGATGCGTGACGCATACTTGGTCGAGCTCCTTGGTGCCCAGAATCCGTGGCTCCGTGACACATACAACATGCTTTCAGGCTTCATCCATCTGTCAGAACGGCATTTTCAGCATATGCTCATGCAGTCCGTGCAAACGCCGGATGGTATCCGCAAGTTCCGCATATCGAGCAACGATAACTACGTTCCTTTAGAGCACAAGGTCAACTTGGCGTGCACGTTCTCAAAGGTTACAAGAGGGGTCGTCCAGCTTGTGCAAGAATGGACAGTTGCTCGGGAACGGTTTGGTCCGCCAGATGTACTTAGGGCGCGTTTCAACCTGGTCGTATAACACTCGGTCAACCGGATGCAAATCACGCTACGCGGTTTTGCACCGGTTACCTCGGGCGTTAGGCGCCTCAATGAACACAAGTCATATGTCGAAAGCGATACATCTGATATTCGAAGATCCACCCGCGACGGTAGATGAGACATGGACTCACGGTGCAATGTTAGGTGGCATGGTCGGGTATGATGACGAATCTCTGGCTCATTCGTACTTTGCAGCCGCCGATCTATTGATCGAACAGACGTTGGCCAACGGAGTCCGAGGCCAAGACATCGTCTGCCCGGCACTCTACCTGTACCGCCACGCCATTGAGCTTCAGTTGAAGGTTCTCATGAGACCTAAGAAACTGAATCATGATCTGGCTGCACTGTTGAGCGAGTTCGCCACACATGTACAGGTCAAATACAACGAGCAGCTTCCCGACTGGATGGAGAAGCCGCTCCGCCAGCTTGCCGAGTTCGATCCAAGTTCAGATCTTTTTCGCTACGGCAAGACAAAGCGGCCAGAAGTACCCCAAGCACTCATGGATGGTGGTGAGTTCTGGATTGATTTGCGTCGTCTGAAAAAGACAATGTCTTCCGTGGAGAATGCATTCTATAGGGTTTCTGTAGCGGAGAAAGAGGGACTTGAAGGGTTGAGGAGGTTGGCTCCGACGCTCAACCCCTTCTTCAAGCGGTCGCCTAATGGCGCCGCTTAAGTCAAAAAGTTAGACCTTCTTGGAGAAGATTATGGCGCAGTACACAATTCGCATTGAGCTGCACGATGCAACGTGGGATGAATACGAGACGATGTATCAGTACCTTGCTGCGCAAGGAATCACAGACATCATCATTTCAAAAGAAGGCATTCGCTACAAAATGCCGCCTGCGGAATATAACTACGAAGGCAATGCCACTCGATCTCAAGTGCTTGATATGGCCAAAGCATCCGCTGCAAAGGTTGTTCGCTCCTATGCAGTCCTCGTTACTGAATCAGCCGGCCGCACATGGTACGGATTAGATAAGGCGTAGCAATTCATTCCAGCGGATGCTCACTCTCCACGCGGGCGGCGCCGCTGAATTCGCGCGTTAGGCAAATCACAAAGCTTTCGTACACTTCAAAAATCGCGAGCTGCGGCAGACTTCAAGGCGTGCGAAGTTTCATCTCGCAGTGTCGCCGATCTGTATGCATAGCCGAATCCACGAGTGGCAAAGATTGGCTGTAATGCTTTGTCGACTCCGCCGGCGTGGCCACATCAAAGTATGCTGGATTCCATCACGAATTGCTGCGGATTTTTTGGTATGTTTCGTGCCGTCGCACAGTGCCGCGGACTGGCGACTAGAGTAAGCGCTCAACGGCAGGCTTTAATGCCAATGTTCATTCCAGTGAATGTCCATCCACTACCGCTAAATTCGGTCGTTTGGTCCGGTCAGCGGGTCCGTTTCAAGGGCAGAGGCCGGGATGACGCTTCGCACACGATTGGCCTTCCGGAAAGCAGACGATCGCTAGCGGCAGCAATGAGTCGGTATCACGCGTTCGCCCTTGACCTAAGCCACATGGTGACGGTCAACACTAAGAACGTGCTCAACAATTTGCAGCGGTACGATCAGCATTGTCTAGAATCAGTCGCCAGCCGGTACCAGCACACTCCTTAGGAAGCGCGAAATCAGATGGAACCTGAGCGCGTGTGCGGCGTGCACCGATGTCATGCTGGCGGGACGGAGAGCACCTTGATGATTTCTCGTAAGGATCGTTGGAAAGCAAGGTCCATCAAGCGCTCGGTTCATCCGTACCTGTCCTGTCCGTATCCAGTTCGACTTTCCTGCGCAACACCCAATTTCCAAGAAAGAACATAAGCACTAGGAAGAGAAGCGCACATACCGTACATACCGAGCCCGAGAACAGGGCCATCAGTCCAGTACCCGATAACGCCAGGAATGACTCTGGGTCGTGGAACCACGGAGGCCTAACCGCCGGAGAAATTGGCGCAGGCTGCAAAAAGGCAGGCATCAGCCAGCCTAGAAGCGCACAACACCAAACAAAAGCTCCGACCAGAGTGGTGCCGACAATGATCGGCAGCACACCCAGATTCGAACAACGTAGAAGCGAGGCAAGCACGGGGCGAATGTGCTCATGTAGCCACTACGTTGCTCGATGCCCGCGCCTCATAAAACCTCCTCAAGGTCTCGTGTCACGAAATGGCACGAGACTACGAGGAACCGTCGCACAGGTCTTTTGCAACAGCTACCGATTAGCGCCTGAACGCAAAAGAAAAAGCCCGGCTTGCGCCGGGCCTTTTCATGTCACATCGGAATCGCCAGCCATGGATCGCCGGTTCTCCCGCCAACGGCTTACATGCTGCCGTTGCTGGGCTGCTGCA
>Ga0134126_10004317_pt1 | contig 17791 bp, 16 predicted proteins | sample KB31752_FD_96881 | JGI IMG/M metagenome (GOLD analysis project Ga0134126, IMG submission 96881) | Terrestrial soil microbial communities with excess Nitrogen fertilizer from Kellogg Biological Station, Michigan, USA - KB3-175-2 | ecosystem: Environmental > Terrestrial > Soil > Unclassified ...
GCCCCGAGAACGCCGAGACCAGCATGAACAGCGTCGAGCGCGGCAAATGAAAGTTGGTCATGAGGATATCGACCGAGCGGAAACGATAGCCGGGCGTGATGAAGATCGCCGTCTCACCCTCGAACGGCGCGATGGTGCCGTCCTCGCGCGCGGCGCTCTCGAGGAGCCGCAGTGAGGTGGTGCCGACCGCAACGATCCGCCCGCCGTTGGCCCGCGCCGCGTTCAGCGCGGCGGCGGTGGCTTCTGAAAGGCTGCCCCACTCCGAATGCATGTTGTGGCCTGAAATATCGTCGGCCTTCACCGGCAGGAAGGTGCCTGCGCCGACATGCAGCGTCAACCGCTCAAGCCCGATGCCGCGCTCGCGCAGCGCGTGCTCCAGCGCCGGAGTGAAATGCAGCCCCGCCGTGGGGGCAGCGACCGCGCCCTCCTGGCTTGCGAACATGGTCTGATAATCGGTGACATCGCGATCGTCAGCGGCGCGCTTGCCCGCGATATAGGGCGGCAGCGGCGGGCTGCCGACATCGCTGATGGCCTGGTCGAGCACCGGGCCATGGAACGAGAACGACAGCGTTACCTCGCCGTCGGCGCCCTTATGCTCGACCTCGGCGTCGAGATTGCCGAGCAGGCAGACCCTGCCCTCATTGCCGAAACGGATGCGGTCACCCTCCGCGAGTTTCTTTGCCGGCTTCACCAGCGCCTGCCAGCGCGAGCCGTCGAGGCGCTTGATCAGGGTCGCGTCGATCTTCGGCTCGGTCTCGCGCCCGACGCGGCGGCCATGGAGCTGCGCCGAAATCACCTTGGTGTCGTTGACGACGAGCTGGTCGCCGGCTCTGAGAAACGCCGGCAGATCGGAGACGACGCGATCATCGAGCCGATCGCCCTCGATTACGAGCATGCGCGCGGAATCGCGCGGGCTCGCCGGCCGCAGGGCGATGCTGTCAGGTGGAAGCTCGAAGTCAAACAGATCAGTGCGCATGCGGCGGCTTTTAGCCTGCGAAAACCGCAAACTTCAAGCCGGAGCGGCCACTTGATCGTCCGATACTGTCATGGCTGCTCTGCCGTCTCCTCCATATATGGAAGTGAAAGCGAGGCATCCGGATTGTCAAAGGGCCGGCGACAGATGCAGGTAACGATCGTCGAAGTCCGCGAGTTCCAGAAACCCGGCTTCATCCAGCACGGTGACGCGGCCGCGGTTAAGGTCGACAATCCTCTCCTCCCGCAATTGCCTGATCACGCGGTTGGCATGAACCGCGGTGATCCCCAACGCTTCGCCGATCTGCTCCTGGGTCAGCGGCATATCGAAGCTGTTGCCCGTCACGAGCCCGATGACCCGGAGCCGCTCACGCAACTCCATCATGACGTGCGCGAGCCGCGCAGGTGCGCTGCGCTGGCCGACATTGACGATCCATTCGCGGAACATCGCCGCGTCGATCAGAGTGTCGCGCCAGAAGATTTCCGCAACGTTCGGCGTACGGCGATGCAGTCGTTGCAGCGCCTCGTGGCGGATGAACCCCAGCGTGCACGGCGTCAGCGTGGAAAGATCATGATCCATCACGTGCAGGAAGAGGCTCATCAGATCGGGGATTTCACCTGCGACATGGATGGAGAGGATCTGCCGCTTGCCATCGGAAATCGTCTTGGAGCGAAAGCAGAAGCCCTCGACGATCAGGCAGCATTCGCGCGCCCGGTCGCCGTCGCGCACGACCGGTCGATCCGCCGGGTATTCTCTCACCGCGATCGGAACCGCGTTGATCTCCTTGATGTCCTCCTCCGAAATCCCTGAGGAGGTCCGCAGACGCCTGACGAGCGCTGCGCGGACCGCATCGCTGGGCACTCAGACCTCCGGTCTTGAGAATTGGAACCAGTGAACGTCGCTGTGCGCCGCCTGGAAAAACCAGCAGGCCGCGGGCTCGGTTCCAACAAAAGTTAAGGACGCTCCGTCGACCGCATGGTTGGCTCAACCTGGACGAGGGAGAGTCATGACAAGGAAACGCAAGAGTGCGCAACCGCCGACGTCGCTTCAGGAGCGGTTGACCAAATTCGCCCAGGAAGCACGAGCCGCCGCCAAAAGCCTGACGGTCGGCGCCGAGCGCCATGATCTCCTGCAGAAGGCGCGCGATGGCGAGGCCGCTGCCAAGATCGACCGCTGGCTCTCATCGCCCGGCCTGCGGCCGCCGAAGTAACGCGGCCTACCGACCCGGCCGCGATTTTCCTTGAGCGCTCCGCCTCGCCTCACGCCGCGTCGGCGGCCATATGCGCTTTCACGATCTTGTCGGGATCCCTCACAGGCTCGCCGCGCTTGATCTTGTCGACGTTCTCCATGCCATCCGTCACCTTGCCCCAGACGGTGTATTGCCGATTGAGGAACGAAGCTTCGTCGAAGCAGATGAAGAACTGGCTGTCGGCGGAGTCGGGGCTAGCGGCGCGCGCCATCGAAGCCGTACCGCGCACATGCGGCTCAGCGTTGAACTCGGCCTTCAGCTTCTTGCCGGAACCGCCGGTGCCGGTGCCTTGCGGGCAGCCGGTCTGGGCCATGAAACCGTCGATCACGCGATGAAAGACGATGCCGTCGTAAAAGCCCTCTCGCACCAATTCCTTGATCCGCGCCACGTGGTTGGGGGCGAGGTCAGGCCGCATCTCGACGGTGACGGGCCCCTGGGTGGTTTCGAGGATCAAAGTATTTTCGGTGACAGCCATGCTCTCTTCTCTTTGGGTTGAAATTTTGGCGGTTGCAGGTGGGTGCGGAACTGGACCGCAAAGGGGTGACCGGCTACGGCGCCCGCCATTGTCTCTGTAAATGGCATCGGCGAGCAGCGTTGCAATGCCTCCATGACCGCCACGCGGTAGGCCAGACGGTCGTTGTCGGTGGCTTTGGGCGATTCATAGGTAATGCGGGGATGCCCCATGATCGCGCCTGAACGGTTAAAGCTGACGATGACCGTGATGTCCATCGGCGCCGCGACGGAGGCCGGGGGCGGCTTCCAGCAGCGACCCAGCCTTTCGAATGCTTCCTTGATGGTGTTGACCTTCGGTCCTTGCACCGGGCCTTGCGGGCTGGCCCTCGCCGGCCCCTCGGCTGGCCGATTTGACGGCTGACCTGATGGCTGACTTTGCGCCTGGGCCGAATTCGCCAACGCGGTCAGGAGCAGTGCAGCGGCCAGCGGGAGGATCGATCTCTCCTTGCCGGCCGCCATCGCATCGCTCCCTCGTGCCGCTACTTCATGTCGGAAGCGACCTGAACCTTGATCATCTTGTCAGGGTCGGTGACGCTGCCGCTTTGCGAACCGGGGGGCGCCTTCTTGAGCTTGTCCACGACGTCCATGCCCTGCACGACCTCGCCGATCACGGTGTACTGGTGGTTCAGGAACGAAGCGTCGCCGAAGCAGATGAAGAACTGCGAGTTCGCGGAATCGACGCTGTCGCCGCGGCGCGCCATGCCGACCGTGCCGCGCTTGAACGGCAGGTTGGAAAATTCCTGCTTCAGGTTCGGATATTTCGATCCGCCGGTGCCGTTGAAATTCTGGCCGTCGCCGGTTTGCGCCATGAAGCCCTCCATCACGCGATGAAACGGCACGTTGTTGTAGAAGCCGTCGCGCGTAAGCTGCTCGACCCGCGCGGCATGGTGCGGGGCGACATCGGTGCGGAGCTGGATGACGATGCGGCCCTTGGTGGTGTCGATCACGATCGCATTCTTCTTGTCGAGATTGGCCGGCAGCGATTGCGCCAGCGCCGGTGCGGCGACGACGATCGCAGTCAGGAAAGCGAGGATACGGATCATGGACACTCCGGGTCGGTTGAGAGGGATTAGGATCGCATCAGGCCGCGCGGCGTTATCGCAGACCCGGTTACAGGTTTTACGAAGGCCAGCTTGCGTCAGGCCTTGAATTTCGCCTTCAGGCTGGCCGCAACCGAGGCCGGCACAAAGGCTGTCACGTTGCCGCCCATGCTGGCGATCTGGCGCACCAGTGTGGCGGTGATCGGGCGGACCGCGACGGAAGCCGGAACAAACACCGTATGCACGTCGGGGGCCATGGCCTCGTTCATGCCGGCGATCTGCATCTCATAATCGAGGTCGGTGCCATCGCGCAGGCCCCGGATCATGAGGGTCGCCCCGTACTTCTGCGCCTCCGTGACCGTCAAATTGTCGTAGGTGACGGCCTCCAGCCTGCAACCGGCCTTGGCGGCCAAGGGAGAAAATACCTCGTCGATCATGGCAAGGCGCTCCTCCACCGAAAGCAGCGGCTTTTTGCCGGGGTTGATGCCGATGGCGACGATCAGGCGGTCGCACAGGAGAACGGCCTGCCGGACGACATCCAGATGGCCGTTGGTGACGGGGTCGAAAGACCCGGCATAGAAGGCGGTACGGGGCATGGTGCCGTCCTACCGCGCCGGTAGGCCCACGCGCAAGCCGCCGCGGTGCCCCCCTCGCCCGCGGGATGCCAATTTCCCTCGCGACTTAACGGCATGCCGGCGCTTTTTGCCGATCACAGCGCAAAACCGCGCTTTGTTTCTTGCGCCCGGTACCCGATGAAACACAAACGCACCGGCACGAAACCATTTTCCCCTTGCCGCGAAGGCATGCCGAAACCGCTCTTGGTTACCAAGCTAGCCAACGAAACGACAGGCCAAATGGCCGTTTGACAGGGGACCGTCATGATCAAAGCTCTTTCAGCCGTCGCCGTTGCCGCGTTGGTCGCCGCCGCACTCGCTTTGCTGCCCGGTTTTACGCCCCAGGTCGCAGCTTCGACCCCACAGCCGCTCGCCAGGGGTGACCGCCTCGACTACCACCCGATTGGGCGCGATTGCTCGCAGCAGGCCTGGCCGAATTTCGAGGCTTCGTGCCTGCGCAACGCCGTCACCAGGACCCAAGTCCGCGAAGTCCGCTTCGTCACCACGGATCGCACGCGGTAAGCCAACAGGTTTTCAGGAAGACCCCACCCAGGGTAACTTGAACGGAGGCCAGGCGGGCGCCCTGGCCTCCGGTTTTATTTGCTAGTTGGATGTGGGGTAGTTGCCCCAGGATAGCGCGGTATTGATGCAGGCCGGTGTAGAGGGCCTCTTCAAGGCAAACTCAGCCGCGTCAGTTCGCATCGCCCAAACACCGATCGGAGCGTGACGGCCTCGGATCAACAGCGTGCCTGCATTGACGAACCGGGCGACTTCGAAAGCGCCGAACGCGTGCTCGCTACGCGCCCTTTGCATGAGATCGTCACCCGCCACGACCTTGGTATCCAGCGCGTGGGCGTGCTGTTCAAGCCGCGCCGCGACATTGACCGCGTCGCCAACAAGCGTCGGGCCGTAGCGTCTCGAACTGTTGATCACGCCGCTCCACACCGGTCCGTATTGCAGGCCGATCGATGCGGAAACCAGCCAATCGCCGCCAAGGGCGGCTTCGTTCAGATTGAGCGCGTTGATCTGCTCGAGGATCCGCCAAGCACACCTCAACGCCCTCGTCGCGCAGTCAGTCTGCCCGGCCGCATTGTCGAATGTGGCCAATACGCCGTCGCCCTGATACGCGTTAAGCTTGCCTTTGAAGTTTGACACGTTGTCGGTGACGATGCGCTGAAATTCTCCGAGCAGGACAAATACAGTCTCAGGCGCAACATCCGTGCAGATCCTCATGAAGTGGTCCAGATCGACGAACATCACGGCCATGTTTTGGCGGTAAATGTCGTGAACGCACGGAACGATCTTGGGCCGCGGCTCGGCGGAGGTCATGTTTCTCTCCTTTCGAGGCAGATGTGGATCGGAAGCCCTGAAAACGGGGAGAAGCTTATGAGGCCCGCCGTGAAACAGCCGTGAGTCGGGGGTTAGTGGAGATTCGTCGGAATTTGGACGCCAAAAACGACTGTCGGACCGATCGGATGCCTAGGTTGGAGGATCCGGCCAGTGCTCCTATTTCGAACGCTGGAGGAGGTCCTCAAGCTGTTTGATCGCAACGGCGCGAGCATCCGGGCCGCTAGGGGTCGTGGCCGGATTTGGCGGACGATTGGGTTCAAGCAAGATCGAGAAAACGTAGTCTGTCTTGCGTGCTTTCTCGTGGCAGCCCATGCAGGTTCGTTCGACAAAACAGTGCGACAGCGAGGTTTGATGGAACGTTTCCATCGCCGTGTTGACGGTCGCAGAACCGGCTCGAATGCTGCAAGAGGGCTTGGCCGAGTTGGCTCCCGCTGTCGGCGAAGACGCTAGTCTCGGCCATTGGGTCATGACCAGCTTGTAGTTCTTCCAGACGCTCCCAAGGCTGCCGAGCGCGCTCCGTTGCGCGCTGTTGGCCGCTAATACTTCTGCCTCGATGCGTTGTAGCCGCTCCACCTGGAAGGCCCTCGGGGGCACACCGGGCCCATTGGCGCCGGCCGGCCTCGGGATCTGAAAATCCGGCTCCGGTGCATCGGTCATGTGGTGGTCGGGATTGCCGTCATTGAACGTAAAATGCGCGTCGGGGCTTGGGCTCGGGGTCGGCTCGGGCACGTTGTTGACGTGCTCGAACGTCGACCAGATCCACTGCGGCCGGGAAGGTGTCTTGTACACGATATGCAGACCCACGAGTCCCACCGTTGCCACCCGGCAGTCGGTCTTGTTCTCGTCCGGATCCTGGATCAAGGCATCTGTCACATAGAATCGGGATGGATCGATGTGATGTGGTCCTCCCTTCGGCAGCTCGATCCATGCCGATTTCACCGTCAGCGCCCTGTCATTCAATTTGCCGAGATCGGAGATAAGCTGGCCGGGCGGGGCATCGGGAATGCCGGAAACGATGTCCCTGATGAAGAGGCGTTCTTCCTTGATCTTGTTGAAGACCGTTTCGTTGTAGCCGACGCCATAGCGTACATACGTTTGGTTCTGAGCGATCAGGAAACTATCGAGCCCCGGTTCGAAGACCTCTTTGAGATTGCCGAATTTGTTGGACGAGGCGAGAACCAGCGTACCGCGACTTATGCTCGGGTGGTTGCCGCATGGTTCGGCTGTAGCGGGATAGACATTCCAGTCCGCCGGCTGACGAGCATCCTTCAGGAAAATCTCCCAGTCGCCCTTGAGGGACACGAACGTGGGCGGACCCGCATCCGTGATTTTCTTGCTGGCGTCGGGTTTGCCGCGCTGATCGGATGCCGGCCACACCAGAAACTTGAAGAGCTGCCAGGACAGCGCATAAAAGTCCTTGTCATCAATAGCGCCACTGGTCGCGCAGACATCCGCAGGCGGCGTGGCGGACGGCGGATCGGTCCACGACATCGTCTCCGCGCACGTTGCGCTGCTCTGCGCCGTCGCCGGGGTTGCACTGACAATCCATCCGGCTACGCACAACGCCGCCGCCCAGGTCATCAAGCAAGCACAGAAGACGGCAACCACACTTTCAGTAAACCTCGACTGGCATCGGCTGTCCTGAATTGGCACCATGGCAGCAATCCTCCGGGGCCGTCGCGTCAGCGGTGATCTGCGGTGTCCTAATCCTCTCGCAATGAGTGCGTCGATATGTCCTAAGAAATCGCCGCGGCGGCCATTGTTCGCAACTCGAGGTTGACGAGTCTACTCGACCCAGAAGTCCGCCAACCGAAAAACGCAGGGATGATCGGCATTTTCGCGACGTAGCGCTACCCTGTTGTCAATATCGCTCTTCCGGCCAAGGGCGTCAACGGAAGCCGATACAAGTCCTGACGATTGACCATCCATTACGCGGTCTCGGTAAACTGTTGTAGGCTCTCCGGGCATAATGGAGTTCGTGCCGTGCTCCAGCTGTCATTGTTCGGCCCGTTCTCGCTGCGAAACGACGAGCACGAGATCCGGATCAAGAGCCTCAAGCTGCGGGGCATCCTCGGCTATATCGCGCTGAGCGAGTCACTGCTTGAGACTCGCGAGCGTCTGGTCGGCCTGCTCTGGAGCGAGTCAGGGGAAGCGCAGGCGCGCGCCGTGCTGCGCCAGGTCATTCGCGAGCTACGCGAGATTTTCACTGCCGCCGGCTGCGACGGGCTTCGCATTGACGCCCATGAAATAGGATTTGAGCAAAGCGCCGTCGATGTGGACGTGTGGGCCGTCGTACGCGCGGCCGAAGCCGGAAAGGTCCACCCTCTCCTGCTCGAGCGGCAGCATCTGACCGATGACCTCTTGAGTGGCCTGGAGGATCTCGATCCCTCGTTCCGCGTCTGGGTCCTGGCCAAGCGACACACCTTATCCGATCGCCTGCTGCGCGCCTTGGAGCAGGGTCTTGCTCAAAATCTGCACAATCCAGGCAAGCAAGCGCGGTTTGCAGAAGCCATCATCAATCTAGACCCGACCCACGAGAATGCGTGTCGATGCCTGATGTTGGCGAATGCGACGACCGGTCGGACAGCGCATGCGTTGCGTGCCTACAAAGCCTTGTGGGATTTGCTGGACGAAGACTATGGAATGGAGCCTTCGAAGGCGACGCAGGAACTGGTGGCCAAGATCAAGCTGGGCGCCTACGAGAGAGCCGAGCAGCAGCAAGATGATAGCGCCGTAGCAGCGGCATCCGTTCCCTTTGCCCTTTTCGAGCCGGGCTTGATCGTTCCGCCCAATCCGGCCGAAACGCGGCTTTTGCTTTCGCTGCAAGCCGTCGACACACAACAGGTCGATGCCGACAAAACGCACCTTGCGGTCGGGTTTCGTCAACTGCTGATTGCGTCACTCGTCAAATTCCGGGAGTGGCATGTGACCGACCTGCCATTCCCGCCGCCAACCGACAACTTGCCGCAGCAGGCGGAGGAGCGCTACGAGGTGCAGATGTTTGCCAGTCAAAACCGGCAGGCCCTGCAACTCACCTTGATGCTGAAGGAATTGGCGAGCGGTTACTACGTTTGGAGCGACGGGTTCGAGCTCAATTTGGACAATTGGTTCGATTCGCAACGGCGCGTCATTGGACGCGTGGCGATGGCGCTCAATGTCCATCTGTCGGCCGAGCGCCTCCGTCGCCTGTCCGAAAGGCCCGATATTTCGATCGGAGTCCATGATCGATGGTTGCGTTGCCAAACGCTGGTACGGACATTCAATCCCCAGCACTGGTCTCGCCTGACCACGCAATTCAACGAAATCATCCAAGCCGCACCTCAGTTTGTACCGGCGTATTGCGGCCTGGCGGACTTGCATACGATCGAGCACATCGCCCATCCCGGCGTGCTTCGATCGCGTGCCCGAGAACAAAGGGCACTGGAGCTTGCACGCAAGGCGGTCGAGTTGGACGCTGCCGACATCAATGCCCACCGCTGCCTCGCCTGGGCATACGCAATGATCGGACAGCACAGCCAGGCCGAACTGCACATTCAGGTCGCCTGCGAGCTCAATCCGAATGATTCCTGGACCGCGATTTCCGCGGCGCTCCTGCTGGCATTTTGCGGGGAATACCAGCGCGCAGCCGAGCTTGGTCAGGGCGCGCTGGACATGACACTGTCACCGAGTCGAACGCATTGGGCCTATCAAGCCGACATTCAGTTCCTGAACGGAAATTACGAGGCAGCGATCCAGGCAGCGGATCGTGCCGAGGATGTCTTGTGGGGGGCGGCGGCTTGGCGAACGGCGGCGCTCGCCCAACTTGGCCGCACGGCCGAGGCTGCCGCTGAAGCAGAGCGGTTTCTCTCCCGAATCCGCGCGAACTGGTTCGGCGCCGCCCCCGCAACTGACACGGCGATCGTCCGCTGGCTGCTACACCTTTATCCGATCCGCCGGCGTGCGGACTGGGAAAGGCTTCGCGACGGCTTGCAGACCGCGGGCCTTCCAGTCGGTGTCGAGCTCGAGCGTCTTTACGCGCCAACGTTGGATGTCAGCAGCACTCATTGACGGAGTATTCTCCGATGCGCCTGATCGCGAACTCGCGCGCCTGCTGTGCAGAGAGGGAGGCCCTCGCCGCACCCGCAAAGGCAATATCGTAGAACAGCGGCATGTTGGTATAAGGACCGGGTTGGACCGTTGCCAGTTTCGCGTCGCGCATCTGCGCGGTGGGGATCATGATCACCAGGGAATCATCGGGAGAGTCAGGATAAGACAGGATCTGGACAACCCTGTCATCCCGTCCCACGCAATCGGCGACGATGCTGTTCGCGGTAAACTGAGTTCGGAGTTCGCCAACAGTGGTGGGACGCGATTCTTCGTCGTCGATCCAGGTCTGGACCAGATTGCCCCAGTTCAACCAATTCTGGTTGTCGTCTTTGATTTGAATGCGCATCACGGCTTCTCCTTAAGGATCGCTTTGATTGCACGACTCTAACTTTTCCTTGTTGAAGCAGCTGACGTGAATCCGGCGTGAATCGGAAATTCCCCATGGAAGATCAGCAAAATTCGCTTGCCGCCCGCCTGGAATTGGCGGCGTCCGCGCTGACCACCAGACCTGCGGCGATCGATGCCGTCACCGCAGATACCGGTCTGTTGCGCTATCTCGGCTATGACGATGGCAACGCCTCCCAGGCGGAAGGACGCGCACGCTTGCTGCGCGCGGCGGCACGGTTGCGTCGACTCTTCCTGCTGCCCGTTCCGGATGCCCCCGGTTTGACATTCTTTGGCGGAGAGGCCGATCCTGCAACGTTTGGCATGCCCTACCAGGGCCTGCCGATCGGCAATCTCGCGGGCTCCGGACTGACGCCGCAAAGGGCGTTCGAAGCATGTGTCGGTGAAGGCATTGAATATCTGAGCCAATTCATTCGCCCCGACAACTCCGTCGAGTTGGGCTCGACTGCCGTCTGCGGCAACGCGCCCGACGAGCATGCGAGAAGGTTTATCAACGAAATGCTTGCGGCCTGCTCGATCGACACCGATCGTCCGATGTCGTGGGTCACGGCAAGCCGTCTGACGGACGGCGCAAAGGTGCGGTTTCCGCTGGACCTTTGTTATCGGCGGCGCGCCAGTGAACAGGATTTCGTCCCTCCCCTCAAGCTTAGCTCGGGATGCGCGGCGGGGGCGACCCTCGAGGCAGCCACCTTGCGCGCCCTGCTGGAGTTGATCGAACGAGACGCGGCGGCACTGTGGTGGCGCGGCGGCCGTCGCGGACGATCGATCGCGCCCGACAGCAAAGCCGCGGCTGCGGCCAGCGATTTGCTGACGCGGCTAAGGCAAGGGAGGACCGACCGAAAAACCTGGCTCCTCGACATCACTACCGAGGTACGGATACCGTCAGTCGCCGCGCTTTCTGCAGGTGAGGATGGGTTCGGCTTCGCCTTTGGTCTTGGCGCCCGACTGACGCTCGCGGAAGCTGCGCAAGCGGCCGTCTTCGAATTGTGCCAGGTCGAACTTGGCCAGCATGTGGTCGACGCGAAACGAAAGGAATCCGGCGATGCGGCATTGAGCGAGAACGATCGCCGGCAGCTGCGGCGCGGTACACTGTTTGATTCCCGGGATTGCAAATTGCTGCAACCCGAGCCTGCCGGCATCCCTGCGGAGGGCTACGATGCTCCGCTATCGGGCCTCCAGGAAGCTCTCGAGCGGTTGGGAGCTCTAGGCATTGCTGTGTACGCCGTTGATCTCACTCGGCCCGAGCTTGGCATCCCGGTGATCCGGACGTTCGCCCCAGGCCTGCAACTCGAGCCTTGCCAGATCGTGGGACCGCGGCTGTCTCGCATGATGAACGAGACAGGCGGAGGCGCCGTACATCACGGAGGGATGCCACTCCTCTAGCAGCACAAATGGCCTAACCACCGCCGCCGTTGCCGTTTCCGTTGCCGTTCCCATTTTCGCCGTTCTCTTCCTCGCCGATATGCTCGACCGAGACGACATGTTCGTCCTCGGCGGTATCGAACACGATGACCCCCTGCGTCGAGCGGCCGGCGATACGGATGTCCTCGACCGGGCAGCGGATGAGCTGGCCCTTGTCCGTGACGAGCATGATGTGGTCGGAGTCCTCAATGGCGAAGGACGCAACGAGCTTGCCGTTACGCTCGTTGACGCTCATGGCGACGATGCCTTTGCCGCCGCGGCCGGTGGTGCGGTACTCGAACGACGAGGTCCGCTTGCCAAAGCCGTTCTCGCTGATGGTGAGCACGAACTGCTCGGCCGCCGACATCTCGACATAGCGTTGCTCGCCGAGTTCCATCGATCCGGAGGCCTCCTCGCTGTCGGTGCCCGCCTCCTCCTCGGCGCCGCCGCGGCGCACCGCATTGGCTCGCCGCAGATAGGCGGCGCGCTCTTCGGCGTCGACGTCCATGTGGCGCAGGATCGAGAGCGAGATCACCTTGTCGCCCTTGCCAAGCGCAATGCCGCGCACGCCCATCGAAGTGCGGCCAGTAAAGACGCGCACGTCGTTGACCGGGAAGCGGATGCACTGGCCGCCGGCGGCCGTGAGCAGCACGTCGTCGCGCTCGGTGCAGATCTGCACGTCGACGATCGCCTCACCCTGATCGAGTTTCATGGCGATGATGCCGGAGCGGCGGACATCGACGAAATCGGAAAGTTTGTTGCGGCGGACATTGCCGCCGGTGGTGGCGAACATCACATCGAGGTTGGCCCAGGACGATTCGTCCTCAGGCAGCGGCATGATGGTGGTGATGCGTTCGCCCTGCTCCAGCGGCAGGATGTTGATCAGCGCCTTGCCGCGGGCATTGGGGGCTGCGACCGGCAGGCGCCAGACCTTCTCCTTGTAGACCTGGCCGCGTGAGGAGAAGAACAGGACCGGCGTGTGGGTGGACGCCACGAACAGGCGACTGACGAAATCCTCGTCCCGGGTCTGCATGCCGGCGCGGCCCTTGCCGCCGCGGCGCTGGGCCCGGTAGGCCGACAGTGGCACGCGCTTGGCGTAGCCGGCGTGCGAGACGGTCACGACCATGTCCTCGCGCTGGATCAGGTCCTCGTCCTCGACCTCGCCTTCCTGCTCGATGATGACGGTCTTGCGCGGCGTACCGAACTCGGTCTTCACCTCATTGAGCTCGGTCTTGATGATGGCCTGGATGCGGGCGCGCGAGCGCAGGATGTCGAGGTAGTCGGCGATCTCGACCGCGAGCTTGTCGAGCTCCTCGGAAATCTCGTCGCGTCCGAGAGCGGTGAGGCGCTGCAGGCGCAGATCGAGGATGGCCCTGGCCTGCTCCATCGACAGCCGCGCGGTGCCGTCGGGCGCAAGCCGGTGGCGCGCGTCGTCGATCAGCGTGATCATGGCGGCGACGTCCTGTGCCGGCCAGTCGCGCGACATCAAGGTGTCGCGCGCCGTGTTCGGATCGGGCGAGGTGCGGATCACGCGGATGATCTCGTCGATGTTGGCAACCGCGATCGCCAGCCCAACCAGGATGTGGGCGCGGTCGCGCGCCTTGTTGAGCCGGAATTTCGTCCGGCGCGTCACCACCTGTTCGCGGAAGGCGATGAAGAGGGTGAGCATGTCCTTCAGATTCATCGTCTGAGGACGGCGGTTATCCAGCGCCAGCATGTTGGCCGGAAAACTCGTGTGCAGCGGCGTGAACTTGTAGAGCTGATTGAGCACCACATCGGGCATGGCGTCGCGCTTGAGCTCGACCACGACGCGATAGCCGTCGCGGTCGGATTCGTCGCGCAGGTCGGCGATGCCGTCGATCTTCTTCTCCTTGTAAAGCTCGGCAATGCGCTCGACCATCGAGGCCTTGTTGATCTGGTACGGAATCTCCGTGATGACGATCGCCTCGCGCTCCTTGCGGATGGTTTCGAACGCGACCTTGCCACGCATCACGATCGAGCCGCGGCCGAGATGGTAGGCCGAGCGGATGCCCTGGCGGCCGAGGATGATGCCGCCGGTCGGGAAATCAGGCCCGGGAATGATCTCGATCAGCTGATCGATCGTGAGCGACGGATTGTCGATCAACGCGACGCACGCATCGCAGACTTCGCGGAGATTGTGTGGAGGGATGTTGGTTGCCATGCCGACGGCAATGCCGCCCGCGCCGTTCACGAGCAGGTTCGGAAACTTCGCCGGAAGAACCGAGGGCTCCTTGTCGGAGTTGTCGTAGGTCGGCTCGAAGTCGACCGTGTCTTCGTCGATGCTATCGAGAAGCGCGAGCGCCGAGCGCGTCAACCGCGCTTCGGTGTATCGATAAGCCGCCGGCGGGTCCCCATCGACCGAGCCGAAATTGCCCTGACCATCGATCAGGGGCACGCGCATGGAGAAATCCTGCGCCATGCGCACCATCGCGTCGTAGATCGATTGGTCGCCGTGCGGGTGATATTTACCGATGACGTCGCCGACCACGCGCGCGGACTTGACGTACTTCTTGTCCGGCGTGTGTCCCTGCTCGTGCATCGAGTAGAGGATGCGCCGGTGCACCGGCTTCAATCCGTCGCGCGCATCGGGCAACGCACGCGCCACGATCACGCTCATGGCGTAATCGAGATAGGAGCGTTTCATCTCGTCGAGGATGGAAACGGGGCGAATATCGGAGGGCACCGGCGACTCGCCGGGCGTCTCGTCGTCGTGGTCTGCCAAGGGGGAAAATCCGGGTCGTTTTCTTCACGGAATCATATAGCCCATCAAGGGCTCTAAAACCACCCTTGCGGGCTCGAAAGACACGGTTTTTCCGCTCGTTTTTCCAGAGACTTAGGCGATTTGCGAGGGGTCAAGGAAAACCGCTCCCAAACCCCGGAATTCGAGGGCATTTTTGGCCGTCCAGCCGACCGCGCCCGTAGCTCTGTGTCCGCGTTGCAGGATCGTCTGGTCCCACGCTGCTGGATCGGCACAAACGGCCATAGGCTGCCGCGCGGTCGTTGTGCCGCGCCGGGAGGCCGCTTGATGCGTCCGACGTGATTGGAGTTAAGTCCCTGCCCGCTCAGAACGGAATGTCGTCGTCCATATCGCTGTTGCGTGCGCCGGCGGCGGCAACACGGCGCGGCGGCGCGCTCGACGGACTGGCTGCGCCGAAATCGCCGCCCGGCTCGTCGCCGAAACCTCCGCCTCCTCCAGCTCCGCCGCTGCGGCCGTCAAGCATGGTCAGCGCCGAGTTGAAGCCCTGCAGCACGACCTCGGTGGTGTATTTTTCCGCGCCGCTCTGGTCGGTGTATTTACGCGTCTGCAACTGGCCCTCGATGTAAACCTTGGCGCCCTTCTTCAGGTATTGCTCGGCGATCTTGGCAAGGCCTTCGCTGAAGATCACGACGCGATGCCACTCGGTCTTCTCCTTGCGCTCGCCGGTCGCCTTGTCGCGCCAGTTCTCGGAGGTCGCCACACTGAGATTGGCGATCGGCCGGCCGTCCTGGGTTCGCCGGATCTCCGGATCCTTGCCGAGATTTCCGACCAGAATTACCTTGTTCACACTTCCCGCCATCGCCACTCTCCACGCTGAAATCGCCGCCGCTCAAACGCCGTCACCTTGACTGTCTGGGCTCAAGCTCGGACCACTGAATTGTCGGGGCGCGACCCTATACGCTTGGCAGGCCGTTGCCGCCTGCGTGGCAGCGCAGGTCACGCCGTTATCCACATGTAGCACCGAAATCCCCACTGTTCCAGTTTTGTTCCCTAAAGTTCGGGGGTTTATCGCCCGAGCTCTTTCGACCTTGGGGTCGCAGCCCGAAAACGCTTCGCTGGCTCAAAAACCTGACAAATCGTTAACTTTATGGGGCTGCACTTGGCCGCTGAGTGTTGCATTTCGGAGACGGCATTGCGGCTTGAATCGAAGTAGATTTCGGGCCGAATTTGGATCGCTTGGGCGGTCGTGGCTTGAGGAAGACGCTTCCGGGGACCAACGGAAACGGAGCAAGGCTGGAGTGGTGGGGATGAAAAATATTCTGCTCGGGGCCGCCGCACTTGGCGCTGCGATCAGCGTGGCCGCGCCCGCTTCCGCTGCCGATCTCGGGCGACCCTACGCCAAGGCGCCCGCGATGATCGCCCCGATCTACGACTGGAGCGGCTTCTACGCCGGCCTGAACGGCGGCGGCGGCTCTGCCCATAATTGCTGGGACCTCACCAATGACTTGATCACGGGCGCTGGTGCCATTCCGGCCTTCCGCGAGGGGTGCCATAACGCAACCGGCGGCTTTGCCGGTGGCCAGCTCGGCATTCGCTGGCAGACGGGCGGGTGGGTGTGGGGCGTCGAGGCCCAAGGCGATTGGGCCGACTTCAAGGGCTCCAACACCAGCCTGTTCTACGGCCCGGCCCTGACCAACCAGAGCAGGACGGACGCGTTTGGCTTGCTCACCGGCCAGGTCGGCTATGCGTGGAACAACGTGCTTTGGTACGTGAAGGGTGGCGCCGCACTGACCGACGACAGGTACCGGGGTCTGACCGCGGCCGGCGCTGTGTTCGATCAGGATGGTGATACGCGCTTCGGCGGTACCGTCGGCACCGGTATCGAAGTCGGCTTCGCGGAGAGCTGGTCGGTGGCGTTCGAATACGACCACCTGTTCATGGGCAGCAGCGGGTTCGCTTTCACCAACGTATCGACGAACCTATCGACGCGTATGGACAACATTCATCAGGACGTGGATATCGGCCAAGTGCGCGTGAACTACCGCTGGGGCGGCCCGATCATCAACAAATACTGATTCTCACGCGCGTTTTGTTTCCGTCAGAAAAGGCCGGCCTCGCGCCGGCCTTTTTGTTGACGAAAAGATGGCAATCCGATGACAGCCGCAAGTTGCAGACCGCGAAGATTCGCGCCCGTTGTGGCTTTCGGGTGACGGCGATTCGGGCGCGGCTGGTTTATAAGAGGGACACGCTTGGAATCGGGCTGGAGGGGTGGGCACCGGCTCCCTGATTTTGTTCCTGATTGATTCGATGAATCTGGAGGACTGGAAAGATGAAAAAAATCCTGTTGGCGACCGCCGCTCTTATCGCTATCGGCGTCGCTCCTGCGCTCGCCGCCGATCTTGCCCCTCGGGTCTACACCAAGGCGCCCGCCATGGTTCCACCGCCGATCTATAGCTGGGCCGGCTTCTACATCGGTCTGAACGGCGGGGGCGCCTCGGCCCACAAGTGCTGGGACATCAACGATGCCCTCGGCGTCGTGGTGCCCGCTACCAGCGAAGGCTGCCACGACGCGACGGGCGGCGTGGTCGGTGGCCAGATCGGCTATCGTTGGCAATCGGCCGCCTGGGTGTTCGGCCTTGAAGCCCAGGGCGACTGGGCCGACCTGACCGGTTCGAATGTCAGCCAGCTGACCGCGCCGTTCACGGTGTTCACCAACAGCAGCAAGGTCGATGCGATCGGCCTGTTTACCGGCCAGGTCGGCTATGCCTGGAACAACGTGCTCTGGTACGTGAAGGGCGGCGCTGCCGTCACCCACGACAAGTACAGGGGCGACATCCTTGGCGTCACCTTCGACAGTGCGAGCGAGACCCGCTGGGGCGGCGTCGTCGGCACCGGCATCGAAATCGGCTTCGCTCCGCATTGGTCGGTCGGCTTCGAGTACGACCACCTGTTCATGGGCAACCGCAACAACACCTTCACGTTCACGCCTGCCGCTGCTCCGATCGTTGGCATCAGCCGCGTCGATAATATCAGGCAGGACGTCGACATGGGCACCGTCCGCCTCAACTACACCTTCGGCGGCCCGGTGATCGCGAGGTACTGATCTCGTCGACAAGCGGCTACTTCGGCGAAAAGGCCGGCCTCGCGCGCCGGCCTTTTTGTTTGCCCGCGAGGTACACAAATCGCCGACTTGCTGCCCGCTGCTGCCAACCACGTTCGCGCACCGAGGAAACCGTTGATGAGCGCCATTCAGCACTGGAATTTGTCGTCCGTTCTTCCTACGTTCTAAGCTTCACGAGAGCGGCGTCCGATCCCGGCTTTCCGGCGAGACGCAGGTCAAAATGCGCGATCCCCGCGCCCGGAATTGCTCATGGATGAAATCCTGAAAGCCCGACGCCAACAATCTGCCTCGAGCCTGCGCGCGATCACCATCCGCGGCGC
>Ga0134126_10004318_pt1 | contig 17790 bp, 15 predicted proteins | sample KB31752_FD_96881 | JGI IMG/M metagenome (GOLD analysis project Ga0134126, IMG submission 96881) | Terrestrial soil microbial communities with excess Nitrogen fertilizer from Kellogg Biological Station, Michigan, USA - KB3-175-2 | ecosystem: Environmental > Terrestrial > Soil > Unclassified ...
GCCAACTGGCGGCCGGTCCTCTACGTCTTTGTCATTTGGGGCGTGGCGCTTGGGGTTGGGCAGGTATTGTCCCGCGGCGAAGCCGGCAAGCGCGCCCTGTTCGTGCTGCCGGCGGCCTTATTCACGCTCGCCATCGTGGTCTTTCCCACGGTGTTCGGGCTCTACATCGCCTTCACCGACTGGAACCTGGCCTCCCTCAGCGGCCGGCATTTCAACGGCATCGACAATCTGGTGGCGCTGTTCAACGATCCGTTCTTCTGGAACGCGATGCTGAACATGGTCTACTACCTGCTGGCGGTGCTGGTGGAATACGCCATCGCCTTCGGCCTCGCGCTGCTGCTCAACGCCGACATCAAGGCGCGCAAATTTTTCCGCGTCGCGTTCCTGCTGCCGTTCATGCTGTCGCCGGTCGCGGTGAGCTGGATGGTCGGCAAGTCGATGATGGAGTATCGCTACGGTCCATTGGCGACGCTGATGCGCCATCTCGGCTGGCGGAGTCCGTCCTTCTTCTCCGATCCCTGGATCGCGCGGATCGCCGTCGAGGCAATGGATGCCTGGGTTTCGATCCCCTTCATCATGATCCTGCTTTTGGCGGGTCTCCAGGCGATGCCCAAGGAGGTCTCGGAAGCTGCTCGGATCGACGGCGCCAACGGCTGGCAGCACTTCTGGTCGATCACCTTCCCGCTGATGCTGCCGGTCTCGGTGACGGCGGTGGTGCTGCGGATCATTTTCAAGCTCAAGCTTGCCGACATCGTCATCAACACCACGTCTGGCGGCCCGGGCGGTGCCACCGACACCGTCTCGAGCTTCATCTTCCGCGAATATCATGATCGCTCGAACGTCGGCTATGGGACGATGCTCGCCATGTTCTACCTGGTGGTAATCATCGTCTTCATGACCCTGCTGCTTGATCTCACCGGCCGCTTCGTGCGGCGGATCACCTGAGGAGCGGCACAATGGCCGTGAGTGTTTCACTCGATCGGGTCGTGACGCACCGGAGCGACACTCAGTTCGCCGTGCTCAGGATCGTCAGCCGGGTGCTGATCTATGGCGCGTTGATCCTCTGGACGATTATCGCGCTGTTCCCGATCTATTGGACGCTGAGCACTTCGGTCAAATCGGCCGTCGATATTACCCAGGGACACCTCTGGCCCTGGCTGACCTTCCAGCCCGATTGGAAGGGCTGGCGTTCGCTTGGTCTGTCGCCCGATACCTTCTTCCAGCCGTCGCCCTCGCGTGACGAATTCCTGGCGCGCTTCACCAATAGCGTCGTCACCTCGATCAGCGCCTCGGTACTGGCGGTTATCCTCGGCGCGCTAGCCGCCTACGGCCTGTCCCGCTTCCAGTACAAATTCCTCTGGATGCGCAACAAGGACATCTCGTTCTTTTTCCTGAGCCAGCTGATCCTGCCGCCGGTCGTGCTGGCCTTGCCCTTCCTGGTGCTCTACCGTGAGCTGGCGCTACTCGATACCACCGTCGGCCTGGCGCTGATCTATACTCTCACCGTGCTGCCGATCGTGATCTGGATCATGCGTGACCAGTTCAATACCATCCCCATCGAACTCGACGAGGCGGCGCTGGTCGACGGACTCTCGTCGTGGGGGGCATTCTGGCACATCATCCTGCCCATCGCGCTTCCCGGCATGGTCGCCGCCTTCATCCTCTCCGAAGTGCTGACCTGGAACGAGTACTTCTTCGCCGCGCTCCTCACCTCGACCGACGCCAAGACACTGCCCGTGCTGGTCGCCAGCCAGACCAGCTCGCAAGGCATCAACTGGTGGACCATGGCCGCCGTTTCGACGACGGCGATTGCGCCGCTAGCGATCATCGGCATCGTCCTTGAGCGCTATATCGTCAAGGGGCTCACCGCGGGGTCGGTCAAGTAAGCTGCCCGCCCGGTAGCGCGATATCCGTGGTATTCCGACGAGCACCCATCTTGCCGGCGGGCGTTACCTCGGCTTGCCTTCCTCGAAGGTCGGCTGGGCCATCGGCCGGGCATGTGACGGGAGCCCTCGTCCGCCCACCGATGCGCGGAGGTCGAAGTGTGAACAAAGAGGGAATAGACTGCGCCAATACGCGAAACGCAGGGTTTGATTCGTGCCGGCTGACACTGCTTACCTCGACGCGCTCAATCCCGAACAAAGGCGGGCGGTCGAGCACGGAAGCGATGAAAAGTTTTGCGGACCGTTGCTCGTCATTGCCGGCGCTGGATCAGGAAAGACCAACACCCTGGCGCACCGCGTCGCCCATCTCATCGTCGGCGGCGCCGATCCGCGCCGCATCCTGCTTCTGACCTTTTCTCGCCGGGCCGCGTCCGAAATGAGCCGGCGGGTCGAACGGATTGCCGCCAGAGTTCTGGGCGTCGGGGAAGGCGCGGTGGCGGAAGCGCTGACCTGGGCCGGGACATTTCACGGCATCGGCGCGCGCCTCCTGCGAGAGCACGCGCAGCAGATCGGGCTCGATCCGGCATTCACGATTCATGACCGGGAGGACTCGGCCGACCTGCTGAACCTGGTGCGGCATGAGCTCAAATTCAGCGAGACGCAGGCGCGCTTCCCGACCAAGGGCACATGCCTTGCCATCTATTCCCGGGCCGTGAATGCACAGGCCGAGCTTGAGGAGGTCCTGAAAGGCACCTTCCCGTGGTGCGCCATGTGGACGTCCGAGTTGCGAACGCTGTTTGGCGCTTACGTCGAAGCCAAGCAGGCGCAGAACGTCCTCGACTACGATGATCTGCTGCTCTACTGGGCCGCTATGATGGCCGAGCCGGCGATCGCAGCCCAGGTATCGGGCCTTTTCGATCATATCCTGGTCGACGAATACCAGGATACGAACCGCCTGCAGTCCCAGATCCTGCTGGCAATGCGCCCCGACGGTCGAGGACTGACCGTCGTGGGCGACGACGCCCAATCGATCTATTCCTTTCGCGCGGCCACCATCCGCAACATCCTCGACTTTCCGGGCGCATTCTCGCCAGATGCGGCCATCATTACTCTCGATCGCAATTATCGTTCGACGCGGGCCATCCTGGCGGCGGCCAATGCGGTCATCGGTCAGGCTTCGGAGCGCTTTACCAAAAATCTTTGGTCAGAAAGGGAATCGAGCGTCAGGCCGGTGCTCGCCACGGTCAGGGACGAGGCAGATCAGGTACAATATGTTGCCAAGTCCGTGCTCGAAGCACGGGAGCGGGGAATTCCCCTCAAGCAGCAGGCGGTTCTGTTCCGCGCGTCGAGCCACTCCGGGCCGCTGGAGCTCGAGCTGACCCGCCGCAACATACCTTTCGTCAAGTTCGGCGGCCTCAAATTCCTCGACGCGGCTCACGTCAAGGATTTGTTGAGCATCTTGCGGTGGGGCGAAAACCTCCGGGACCGCGTTGCGGGGTTCCGGGTGCTGCAGCTCATGCCGGGCGTCGGCCCCGGCATATCCGCCCGGACGCTCGACGGCCTCGAGGCAGCGGTCGATCCGGTCTCGGCCCTCGGCCGGCTCGATGGACCGGCCAGAGCCGGCTCCCATTGGGCCGGACTTGTCTCCCTGATGGAAGATTTCCTTGATCACCGGCTCGGTTGGCCACTCGAAATCGGGCGGGCACGGCAATGGTATGAGCCGCTGATGGACGTCCTCTATGAGGATGCGCGGTCGCGGCAAGCCGACCTCGCTCAACTCGAGCAGATCGCCGCCGGCTATGCCGCCCGCGATCGGTTCCTGACCGAGCTGACCTTGGATCCGCCCGAGGCCACCAGCGATCAGGCCGGGATTCCACTGCGGGACGAGGACTATCTCATTCTGTCCACCATTCACTCCGCAAAGGGGCAGGAATGGAAAGCGGTGCATGTGCTCAACGTCGTCGACGGCTGCATTCCATCTGACCTCGGCGTTGGCTCGGCGGCCGAAGTCGAGGAGGAGCGGCGCCTTCTCTACGTGGCAATGACGCGGGCAAAGGATGAATTGCATCTGATCGTCCCGCAGCGCTTCTACGTCACCCAGCAATCGCGCAACGGCGATCGGCATCTTTACGCACAGCGCAGCCGGTTCATCCCGAGGTCGATGACCGCGCTTTTCGACGACATCCTGTGGCCCCCCGTGGCCCCCGTCCGATCTCAACTTCAGCCGGCTGGCGGCTCGAATGTCGATCTGGCTGCCCAGATGCGGCGCATGTGGGGTGGATAGTTGAGGGAGCGACTCGCCCGACCGTCCGACGGAACGGCGGCTCGAGGCTCGGGCCTGAACCGTCGCCGCGGTGCCGGCGAGTCGTTACGGGAGCGCCCTAGGCGATAGGATAAGGTGCTGTTTGCGAAACGGCCAGGTATTGTTCCGTCGGCCTCCCGGAAGCATCGCGGCCGCGTCGAAAGCAAGCAGCGCCTGATTCGGCCCGGCTCCAACCTTTAGGAAATCCGGCATCCGGGTCGCCTGGCCGGCCGCGCGGAGGATCACAAATCGCGGCGGCGATTGAAGGTCCGAGCCGGGCTAGCCACTTCTTGGACAGCGTCGACATGGGTACCGGCTATGGCCGGAAAGCTTTTGGCGTAGAGCTTTTTTTGACACTGTTGTGGCAGTAAAGTGGCGATAATATGGGAAGTGAACCCCGTGAAGCCAGGGAGGTAGCGGCGAGCCGCTATTGGCGCGTGGAGCAAAAGGTCGACGAAGACAACAGGACGAAGGCTGCGGAGACGCGCCCGCCGCGCACGAGAAACCTTGTGCCGAGCTGGAAACGGCTACCGATCGGCTGGATCGTGATCGGGCTCGTTGTCGTCTCCTGGGTTGCCTTTTTCCTGATGACGGACGGCATCACGCTCCTGATTCACCACTGAATCCGTTTGCCTTATTTGGCCGTGGCAGCAGTTGTGCAGGGTTGCATAGCTCGCATGACTGCTATGTGCTCATGCTGTTGCCAAGCCCGTCTTTCGGTCGCTTAATCCTCAGTGCGCAATCTGCCAAAGTATACGGCGCGCGAAAGCGAGTGCCGGTCGGCGCACTTGAAAGTGCCGACTAAGTAAAAGTAAAGAAGAGATTTATACTGTCTAGCGGCGGAGCGCCGTTTTACGGTGTGTGGTCTTTTTGTGCTTGTAAGAAGCGGAGGATCTGAGAGGGCATATTGAGTCTGCTGTGCAGGGACCGAGGCTAGTCAAGGGATTTCGACTATGACGACTGTCAACGCGAATTTCGACGTTTCCGGCCAGCCACTGGCTGTTCGCGCGCCACAAGGTGGGTTCAGGAAGCGCGTTTTTGACATAACCGCCGCATCCTTGCTGCTCCTTCTTTTCCTGCCGCTGATGTTCTTCATCGGCGTCATTATGTTTTCGACTGAGGGCGGTGATATCTTTTTTGCCCACAGCCGCATCGGCTATCGCGGCCGGTCGTTCCGCTGTTTCAAGTTTCGATCCATGGTGAAGAATGCCGAGGCGGCGCTTGCCCGCCACCTGCAGGAGAACCCCGCAGCCCGGCAGGAATGGGAGGCGACGCAGAAATTGCGTGACGACCCCCGCATAACGCCACTTGGGCGCTTTCTGAGGGCGACGAGCCTCGACGAACTGCCGCAACTGTTCAATGTGGTAGCAGGCGATATGAGCCTCGTCGGGCCGCGGCCGATCGTGTCGAACGAGATCGCCCGCTACGGCATCTATTTCGAGGACTACGCCAGCGCGCGGCCCGGCCTCACCGGCTTGTGGCAGGTCAGCGGGCGCAGCGACATCGATTACGACAGGCGCGTCGAGCTGGACCGGACCTACGTCACGGCTTGGTCATTTTCGCGGGATTTGATGATCCTGCTGCGCACCGTGAAGGTCGTGTTCAGCCGCGTCGGGAGTTATTGAGCGGCGCGGTGCCGGCGATCCGATCCGAAAAGGAGTCCCAGCAATGGCGCTCATGAAATTATGGTCGGGCACTCGCTTCCGCACGCGTGATCCGCAGCGCGATACCGCGACCGACATGGAGCGGCTGCAGCACGTTCGAAGCGCCCTGACGCTTGCCCTCGCGGAGGCCCGCCGCGAGCGGGACGGGCTGCAACGCCGCGTCGATGTCGACTACGGCCGCGCCGCCTCTCTACTCGACGAAGCGGAAGACTACGAGTTTCGGTCCACCGCCGAGGAGGCCGAAATCGCCGAGGCCGAGCGGCACGCCGGAGCTGCGCTGGCTCGCGTCCAGGCGCTGGCGGGACAGATTGCGCTGTTCGAGCGTCTGTTGAACGAGCTCGACGAATCGGCCGGGCGGCCGGACGTGGCGACGTCCGCCTAAGTGCTCTGCGGCCGAGAGAGGCGCGCGGCCGCATCCGCGAATATGATCAGGCGTGAGGTTGCAGATTGCCTATGACCAGGGATTCCGGCCCCAGTAGCATGGACGGTAATCGACCGCTGGTTTCAGTCGTCATGGCCAATCATCAGGGCGGCCGCTACCTCTCCCGGGCGATCGAGTCCGTGCTGGCGCAGAGTTTGGACGATCTCGAACTTCTAGCCGTCGACGACGCTTCCAGTGACGACAGCGTTGCGATCATGCAGAGCGCGGCGGCGGACGATCGTCGGGTCAAGTTCATTCCACTCCGCGAAAATGGCGGGCCTGCCCGGGCTAGAAACGCGGCGCTCCAGCAGGCCCGGGGGCATTGGATCGCCATCGTGGATTCGGACGATCTGATCCATCCCGAGCGGTTCGAGCGGCTGATCACGGCGGCGGCACAGATCGGCGCCGACATCGTCGCCGATGACCTGATGCACTTTCATGACGACGGCACGCCGGTGCACTTCCTGCTCGGTCCACGCTATCGCGAACCCTTCTTCGTCTCGGCTGGCGACCTCGTCCGCTCGGGCAAAGGCCGCTCGCCGGCACTCGGCTATCTCAAGCCGATCTTCCGCGCCGATCTCTTGGGTGATCTGCGCTACGATGAAGCCACGCGGATTGGCGAAGACCAGGATCTGCTGCTGCGCATCCTGCTCAAGGGGGCCAATTTCTGGGTGGTCCCCGAGCCTTGGTATCTGTACCGGCGCCACGGCGGCTCGATCTCGCATCGGCTTTCGCCCGACGAGGTCACCCGGATGATCGATGGCCAGCGGCGCCTCATGGCGACGGAGGGCGCCCGCCATCCGGAGATCGTCCCGCCGTTGCGACGGCGGCTACGCCGCCTGGAGAAGGCCCTGGCTTTTGAGCGCCTCGTCGCTGATGCGAAACGCGGCGCAGCGGCGCCTGCGCTGGCTTCGCTGTTGCGCCGGCCGCAACTCGTCGGGCCCCTGGCGCAGTCCGCCCGCGAGCATTTTCGCAAACGTGGCGCCAACACGAAGACAGGCGCTCGGGACGGAGCGCCTTCGACCGTTCATCTGGGAGACTTCGCCGGCGGGATGAAAACGTCCCGCGACGAGCACTGGCTTGCCGTCCCGGCCTATCTGCCTGCCGGATCGGCACGCTGGAATGAATGCATGAACGCCGACATCTGGAAGCAAGTCGGCGACCTTGCGAGGGGCCGCCCGCTGCGCGTCCATTGCCACGGCCCGGGCGCCGTCTACGCAGCAGGGTTTATCCCCGCCGATGATATGGAACTCGTCGAGGTCGAGGTCGAGGTCGAGGTCGAGGTTGAGGTCGAGGCCGAGCCGCGATCGGCGAGCGCCGTTTGGCGGGGAGATCGGACATTGCCGCTGGACGCTCCCGGCGTGCTCGCGGGGCGCGCTGCAGAATGACCGCCGCGCAGCAGGCACAGGTCACCGGCGGGCGCTATCTGATGGTGGATAGCGCCGAATGGCTGACGTGCCTCGCTCTGATGGCTCTGGCGCTCAATGCCTTTTTCGGCACGCTCGCGGCAGCGATCTTCCTGCTCGCCGGGGGACTGCTGGTCGTCAGCAACGTGCCGGCATCGGTGCGGGCGCTCGCCAGCCAGCCTCTGATGCTGATCCTCCCGGCCTATTGCCTGTTGTCGACCTTCTGGTCGCAGTTCCCCGATCTGACGCTGCGCTATTCGGTGCAGCTGGCGATCACCATTGCTATCGCCCTCGTCATCGCCGCCCGCGTTTCGCCGCGGCTGATGCTGCGCGTTCTGTTCGTCACCTATTGGGTCGGCGTAATCCTCAGCCTGCTGATCGGCAATCACTCCGCCAGTGATCCATGGCGCGGCATATTCGGCAGCAAGAATGCCTTCGCCGCCCATCTCGCGGTGTTCGCGCTGATCTGCCTGGCGGTGGCGCTCGACCAGCTATCGACGCGCGGCGCCCGGTTGATGGCGGTGATCGGCTTGCTGATTTCCGGGCCGTTGCTGATCAAGGCCCAATCCGCTGGCGCCCTGGTTGCGATCGTACCTTGTATTGCGGTCATGCTGATGGTGCTGGCCAGCCGTCGGCTGACCGCGAAGCAGAAGCTTTTCGCCGGCATCATCGGGGGGCTGGCGATCGCGGCCGTCGCGCTCTTCGTCATCGTCGACCATGACGCGATCATGGCGACGGCTCTCAGCGACACGGGCAAGGATCCGACGCTCACCGGGCGCACGGATCTCTGGGCGACGGGGATGGAGTTCATCTCCGAGCACCCGTGGCTGGGCGTCGGCTTCCACGCATTCTGGGTGAAGGGCTACGCGCCCGCCGAGCAGCTATGGGCGATGTTCGGCGAGGTGTCGGGAGCCGGCTTCAACTTCCACGACCTCTATATCTCGAACACCGTGGAATTGGGTTTCATCGGCATCGGCATCGAGATCGCCATGATCTATGGCGGGCTGATCCTGATCGGCGCGCTGGCGATCGTCCGCCCGAGCGCCGCCAACGCGCTGCTGCTTGGCCTGCATCTGCTGCTGATCCTGCGCAGCTTCATCGAGGTCGAGGTCTTCTTCGAGTTCAGCATCCGGACGATCCTGGCGATCTGCACGCTCATCTATGCCATGCGCGGCCTGGCTGCCTGGCGCCGGGAAAGCCGGGCCAATGAGGCGGAGCGGCAGTTCGCCCGCAATACACGTGCCCGCTACATCCGTGAGGCCTGGCGGCACGACGGCCTGGGAGCGCTCGATGGCGGCAGATAGTCCTTTGCCCAATATGACGGCGGCAATCGGGCTTGGCCGTGTGACAACAGGCGCTCCGGACGTTGCAGCGCGTCCGTCGCCGGCGCTCGCCGAGATCGCCGGAAAGCTCGAGATCACCGAGCGCGGCCCGTTGGTCCTGCTTTTCTACGACGGCTATGAGCTCAAGGCGCGGCCCGGTCTGGCGGGCGCGGCCTACTCCCAGGGGCGGCGTGCGGCACGCTATCTCTACCGCTCGGCCCGGCGGCGTCAGGTGCGGACCGGCTTCTATACGGCCTTCCTATCGCTGTGCCGGTCTCTTCGGCTCATCGGTTGCGACGTGCGGATCAATGATTTCGGCGCGGTGTCCAAGCGATCGCATTACCCGATCGGTCTTTGCGGCTACCCGAGCGTGCTGTCCTATGTGCCCGGCGATAACCCAGTCATTTTCGGCCATGGCGATCTGGGGCTTCCCGAGGCGGCCGCCAGCATTGCCGCGCGCGACCGGATGCGCATCCTCATCCAGCCTTGCGAATGGGCCTGCGCTTTCAATCGGCCTTATTGCGGGGACAAGCTGCGGGCGTTTCCAGTGGGCGTCGACTCGGCGCAATGGAACCTGCCGAAGATTGCCAAAACCTACGATTTTCTCGTCTACGATAAAATACGCTGGCACCGCGAGGAGCGCGTACCGGCGGTCCGCGACAGGTTGATCGAGAGCCTTGTGGCGCGCGGCCACTCGGTAACGGTGCTGCAGTACGGCGCGCATCCCCAGGAGCAATTCAGGCGGGCGCTCGCGGCGTCCCGCGCGTTGCTCTTTCTCTGCGAGCACGAAACGCAGGGCATCGCCTACCAGGAGGCGCTTGCTGCCGGCGTGCCGGTGCTGGCCTGGGATGAGGGAGAGCTCGTCGATCCCAACCTGCGGTGCTACGCCCCCGACCTCGAGGTCACCAGTGTTCCCTATTTCGATGCGCGCTGCGGCATGACGTTCACGTTGGAAACGTTCGAGCTGGTTTCCGCGCAGTTCTGGGCGGCGATCGATCAGTTCACGCCGCGAGACTATGTCGACGACAGGCTCTCCATGCAGCGGGCCGGCCGCGACTACCTTTCGCTCTACAGTTCCATTGCGGGTTAGCGCCATGCGGAAAGTATCAAAGCACGAGCGCGCGCCGAACGAAGCGACGGGAGCCATGCCGGCAACGACCGAGCCCGTCCTCGTCAGCGTCCGCACGCCGACATATCGGCGGCCGGCGATGCTCAAGCGGGCGCTCGCCTCGATCATCGCTCAGGATGTCGAAAATTGGCGCTGCGACGTCTATGACGACGATCCGGAGGGCTCGGGGCGCGCGGTCTGCGACTCGTTTGGCGATGCGCGCATCATTTATCACCACAACCAGCCGCAGCTTTTCGCCTCCCGGAACATCGATCACTGCTTCACGGCGAGCAACCCGCACGGAGCCGAATTCTTCTGCGTCGTGGAGGATGACAACTACATCCTGCCGGGGTTTTTCTCTGAAAATATCGCCGTCTGCCGCGACCGGAAGGTCGAGATCGTGCTGCGCAACCAGCGCTTCGAACATGCGAGCGGTACGGACGAGGCTCGGCTGAGCAAGCAAGGCGTGCTGGACGGCCTCTTTACCGAGGGGCTCTACGCGCCGGACCGCTTCCGGATGTCGATGCTGTGCGGGATCGGCGTCTCGAATGGCGGCCTGTTCTGGTCGCGGCGGGCGAAGAGCCAACTCGAAATTCAGTATTTCTGCACCGCCACCATGCAGGAATACATGCGCACCTTCTCGATCGTCGAGCCGATCTATGTGGCCATGGCGCCTTTGGCGGTCTGGGCCGAAAACGCCGGCCAGACCACCCGCAACAGCGAGCTGAAGGCCTCCTATCTGCGGCGCGAGCTCGACCTCAAGCGGTCGGTACAGGCCTTGCGCCAATATGTGTGGAAGGGTTCGCCGGCGGCCCTGCGGCGCGCCTATCTGACCGATCCCGTCTTCACCATCGCGCCATCGGAGCGGGCCACCTCGCTAAGCAAGGCATTGATCCCACACGGCCGGGCCGGGGCGGACCCCAAGGTCTCGGCCGAGATGGTCGCGCGCGGCGTCGCGATCCGCGTCCTGGGCCGGCTGCAGCCGGAGCTGAAAAACTTCATCCGCTCGCGGCGTGAGGCTTGGGGAAGCTGACCGTGGCAGCCATCCAGGCGCAGATCTGCATCGTCGTGGCGTCGCGCAATGCGGGCCGCACCATCGGACGCGCCGTCGTGAGCGCGCTGGCCGAGCCGGAGGTCGCCGAGGTGATCGTGGTCGACGACGCTTCCCAGGATGATACCGCCACGGCGGCACAGGCCGCCGACGACGGTACAGGGCGGCTTTCCATCATTCGGCTCGACATCAATGGTGGACCGGCAGCGGCACGTAACCTGGCGATCGCCCGCAGCAGTGCACCGCTCATTGGCATTCTCGACGCCGACGATTTCCTCGTTCCGGGCCGCTTTGCGGCGATGCTGGCCACGGCGGACTGGGATCTCGTTGCCGACAACGTGATGTTCGTCACCGAGGGAGCAGCGATGACACCCCGCGAGGTGGTGCCGCGGTTCATGGCCGAGCCGGCCTATCTGCGCCTGGCGGATTTCATCGAGGGCAATATCTCGCGAGCCCACGCCCATCGCTCTGAACTAGGCTTCCTGAAGCCGGTCATTCGCCGTGCCTTTCTTGATCAGCATGGGCTGAGGTACGACGAAGCGCTGCGGCTCGGCGAGGATTACGAGCTTTATGTCCGGGCGCTGGCCCGCGGCGCGCGCTTCCAGGTCATCAAGTCATGCGGCTATGGCGCCGTGGTGCGTCCGGATTCATTGAGCGGTCGGCATTCGACCCTCGATCTGGAGCGACTGGCCGATGCCGATCTGCGCCTCCTGAGGGACGAAGCGCTTGATCCTGCCTCGCGCCGCGCGCTCGAATGGCACGAGCGGGACGTGCGGAACAAGTTCCGGTTCCGGCGCTTCCTCGACCTCAAGGCGGAGCAGGGGGCGGGCGCCGCGCTGCGGTATTGGCTGGCCTCGCCGGCCAATGCAATGCCGATCGGGCGAGGCCTCGCCCGCGCGCGGCTTCGACGGTTGACCCCGGCGAATGCCGGCGCGCGCCACCCTTCGCCGGCGCCCCGCTTTCTCATGGCCGGAAGGCTGGTCGACGGGGAGGGGCAGGGATGAAGCTGATCTATTTCCGCGGCGCCGTCTCCAATTTCGGCGACGAGCTCAACACCTATCTCTGGCAGCGCCTGCTGCCGCCCGGCTTTCTCGACGACGATGCGTCGGAGCTGTTCTTTGGCATCGGTTCGATCATTGGCGACTATCCGCCGGAGAAGGCCAGGAAATACGTCGTTGGCTCCGGTTTCGGCGGCTACACCAAGCCACCGAAGATGTCGGCCGGCGAATGGAACGTCGTCTTCGTTCGTGGCCCGAGAACCGCCGAGTTGCTCGGCCTGCCACCGGAGAAAGCAATCTGCGACGGGGCCATCCTGCTCCGACGGCTGGCGCTGCCGGCACCGGCCGGCGATCTGGGCATCGGCTATATGCCGCATTTCCAGAGCCTTGAGCGCGGCCTCTGGCCCGAGGCCTGTCGACGGGCGGGCTTCCGCCTGATCGACCCCACCGCGCCAGTCGAGCAGATTCTGGCCGAAATCCGTGGCCTGAAGGTGCTGATCACCGAAGCGATGCACGGCGCCATCGTCGCCGATGCCTTGCGCGTACCTTGGCTGGCGGTAAAGCCGATCCATTCCCAGCACCACTGGAAATGGCTGGATTGGGCCGATTCGCTCGGCATCGAACTGCGCCAGCACGCCCTGCGGCCGTCGAGCCTGATGGAATTCTATGTCGGCATGGTCGGCCACCGGCAATATGACTGGGGTTTTGGCTCCGGCCGCGTCCACCGCCTGGCGACGAGCCGATTGGCCCTGCCCGTCAATGCGGCGATCGTCGATCTCGCGGCGCGACGGCTGCGGCAGATCGCCGAGGCGGAGCCGCAACTGAGCAGCGACGAGGCGATCCAGCGGCGCACCGAGCAGTCGGAAGTCGCAGTTGCAGATTTCGTCCGTTCGCGGGCGGCCTGAACTTGCCGGTTTGTTTTCCAACGGGATCGAGATGAGAATCCTCTTCGCCTCCGCCCATCCCTACCTGCCTCAGATCGCCGGGGGGACACAGTCCAATACCGACGAGATCGTCCGCGAATTGCTCCCCCGCGGGCATGAGGTCGCCGTGCTGTCCGGGCTCACTGGCGATGGCTGGACCGGCTTGCGCGGCCGCGTCTCCCTGAAGTTCATGAGGCGTGCCGCTGTCCTCGACCACGACCTGGAGTATCCGGTCTACCGGTCCTGGCACGCCTGGGACGGCGCAGATGAGGTCATCGCGCGATTCCGCCCGGATGTGGTCGTGGTGCAATCGGGCAGCATGCTGCGCGTCGCCTCCGCCTTTTATCGTCGCGGCGTGCCGACGGTGCTCTATTTCCACAATGTGGAGTTCGATGACCACGCCGGTGAGATCGGCGAATTCGCCGACGCGGTGATGTTGGCCAATTCGAGCTTCACCGCCGCGCGGTACCGCGCGGCCTATGGCGTCGAAACGACCATCATCAATCCGCTCTTCCAAAGCGAGCGATATGCAGTGGAATCGCGCCGCGAGCGCGTGCTTTTCGTCAATCCGCACCCGTTGAAGGGCGTGAACATCGCGCTCGATCTTGCGGCGATCTGCTCCGACATTCCGTTCGATTTCCTGGAAAGCTGGACGCTTTCGCCGCCGCAGCGGGAGATATTGCGGACGAGGGTTGCCGCCTTACCCAATGTGACGCTGCATCCTCGCACCAGCGATATCCGCAGATATTACGCCGCCGCCCGCGTCGTGCTTGCGCCCAGCCAGTGGGAAGAAACCTGGGGGCGCGTCGCGTCCGAGGCGCATTTCAGCGGCATTCCCGTGCTCGGCTCGCGCATTGGCGGACTGGAGGAAGCCATTGGGCCCGGGGGCGTGCTGGTGGATCCGAAAGCTCCGGCGGATCAATGGGCGGCAGCCCTGCGCCAGCTCTGGGACGACAAGGAGTATTATGCGCGGCTCGCGACCGCCGCCCGAGATTACTCGAAGCGGCCCGAGCTCGATCGCGGGCGGCAGCTCGATGCGCTCGAGATGGCGCTCGGCGATGCGGTCAGTCGGAGCGGCGGGCGACGCGACCTGCAGATGGCCGGATGAGCATGACAGGCAACAGCCCGGCCCCGACAGGCGGCCGCACCAGGAGATCGGCGTGGCGGATCAGTCTCTAGCAGGAGCGGCGACCCGCTTTGACCATGTCCGGACCGGCCGCTCCAGGGCGGCGGTAAAGGGCGTGGCCTGGTCGACGCTCAGCAGCGTCGCGCCGGCCTTGTTCAGCATGCTGGTGTTCGCCGCCACGTCGCGCGTGCTCGACCGCGCCGATTTCGGGCTTGTGGCCTTTGCCGGCAGCATTGGAACCTTTGCCAGCGCGCTTGTTCCGGCGGGGTTCGGAGAGGCACTGATCCAGCGCAGCGCCATCACCGAGAGGCACACCTCCTCGGTCTTCTGGCTCTGCGTAATGTTTGCGGTGGCGATTTATGTGCCGCTCTGCCTGATGGCTGGGCCGATTGCCGGCTGGATGCACCAGCCGGTCCTCTTCGGGCTAATCGTCTTCCTCGGCCTGCGTGTCATTCTCGGCATGGTCGGGACGGTGCCCAACGCCATCCTGGTCCGCTCCATGTCATTCCGGCAGATGGCGCTGCGCACCACCATCGCCTCCTTCTTTGCTGGCGCGATCTGCCTTCTTCTGCTGGTGATGGGATTCGGCCTCTGGGCGCTCGCGGCTTCGCAGCTCGCCGCCGCCGTCGTGACGAGTCTTGGCTCCTATCTCGCGACACGCTGGACGCCGCGCCTGATCTTCGATCGCTCGGCCTTGCGCGAGCTGACAGCCTTCGGCACTTTCGCCACGGGCTATCACATGCTCGACATTCTCAGCCTCGACCAGATCCTCATCGGCACGCTGGTCGGCCCAGCGGCGCTCGGCATCTACAGCTTCTCGCGGCGGATCTATCAGATCCTCAACGACCTCATCGCCGGCGCGCTGGGTAACGCCTCCTATTCCCTGCTGTCCTCGCTTCAGGCCGATCCCGGCAAGCTCAGACAGGCCTATCTCGTCGCGAGCTTCACTTCGTCGCTCCTTGCCTTCCCGGTGTTTGCCGGCATCGCCATGACGGCCGGCCAGTTCATCCCCATCGTTTTCGGCCATCACTGGATCGCCGCTACGACCTGCGTGCAGGGATTTTGCGCTCTGGGACTGCTGGCGAGCGTGGGTGTGTTGCAATCCTCCCTGATCCGCAGCCAGGGCATGGCCAATCTTTGGTTCTACTACCTGGCCGGCAAGCAGATGGTGACGTTGCTCTATGTCGCGCTGTTCGCATCCTGGGGGATCAACTCGTTGATCCTGGCGCTGGTGATCGAGAACTATCTGCTCTGGCCGGTTACCGCCTTCGCCGTGTCGCGGCTCATGCGTATGTCGATGCTGCGCTACCTGTCGACCTTCGCCCTTCCGGCCGTGGGAACGCTGGCCATGTTCGGCACCGTTACACTGACCAGATCGATGTTCACCGGCATGAGCCCATTGCTGGCGCTCGGGGCCACCGTCGCAGTCGGCGCCCTGACCTACATGGCGATCATTGCGCTTTTCGGCCGTCGCCACTTGCTCGAAATCCACGCCCTGGTGCTCAAGCGCACGCTCGCGCGCGCCTGATCTTTGAGCAGAGTTCAGGAAATGGGAAGCGACCGGGTAGTTCCGGTCTTCGCCGGATTTGAGCCTATGCTCTGAGGCGACGACGCTTCAGCTCATCCAGCTATTGCGGCTCAGGCGACCGCACTCGCGCGACGGCGGATGAGGCGGTCGAGCGCCGCCATCGCCCGCTCCGTCACTTCGGCGATCCGGGCATCGGAACTTTGCTGCGGCGTCTGGCGGGCCAGGGTTTCGAGGTTCCCCGCGGCCAGATGGGTGAGCGCCCGGTTGGGTAGCGCCGCGAGCGGGCTGCGGCTGACCGCCAATGCGCGGCCTTCATTGCCGCCTCGGCCCGTCGCGCGCACGTAAAGCTCGACCAGGGTCGACGGCCGCAATGCATGGAAACGCAGATCGACCCCGACCGCCTCGGACCAATCCAGCCACTTCCGGTGATGGCCCCAGAACAATGGCCGCGCCGCGACCCAGGGGACGCGCAAGGCGTCCGCGACGATCGCGCCATGCATGGCCTCGGTGATCAGCAGACGTGCCCCGCGAAGCCGGGCGAGAACGGTTTCGACCGGCCCTGTCGGATCGATCAGCGTAATGCCGGCGAGACGGCAGGCTTCGGCCCATAGCCCGCGCTCGAGGCTTTGATAATGCGGCATGAAGGCGACGCCGATATCGTCGGCGGGCGCGGGCAGGCCCTCCATCGCCCGAAGCAGCACGGCGCTGTCGCAGATTGCGGTTCCGGCAGGCAGGCTCAGCATCTCGGCGGTGCGGGAACCGCGCACGAACTGGACCTGCCAGGTACCGTCGTTCATGTCCGGAATGCCGCTATAGCCCGCGTGGCCGGAACCCACGACGAATTTCTGGGCTTGCCGGGGCAGGTGGTCGCCCAGGATCGAGCCGATGCCGATGAACAGCTCGTTCTCGTCCTCGTCGAGGAAGCCGGCAGGCAGCAGGGCAGGCCAGACATAGGTGTTGAGCTCATCGCCGAAATTCGGCACGCGGTCACGGAAATAGACGAGCTTCATGCCGGCTGCCCTCCTCTATGGCGTAGTCGCGGTCAAGGGCAGGTGATCGACTGCGGAAACAGGCAATGCGCACCCGTCGGGGTATAGCCGGCCCAGTCCACTTGCATGGCGATCGGCTGGCCGGGATCGGTGAACGGGCCCATCCAGCTCGAGAGCGTGTCCGTACCCCAGAGGCTGAAATAGAGTTTCTGGGGGTGTGTCGGGATCTGGCTGGGCGTGTCGATCGACCGGATCAACTTATGGTCGGCATAAAAGTCGAGTTTTTCGGGCGTCCACACCATGGCGTAATCCACGAAGCCGCCGTCGGAGGCTTGGGCCAGCGGCGTATGCTCGCCATTGCCCTTCTTGCCGTCGCCGCTCTTGCCGTCGACGAAGGTGGTCGTGCTGACATGGTTCTGATCCTTCAGCAGGAACTCCATGTCGATCTCGTCGTGCGGCTTGCCGGTATAGGTGAAGAATGCCGCGTTGAGGCCAGATCCGGCCGGGGTCTTGATCCGCGCCTCGTAGGTGCCGTAGCTCAACGCCGTCTTGGTTTGGATCTCCCCACAGCGATAGTCGCGCTTGGCCTCGGGATTGTGCGAGAAGCCGACATTGAGGACACCGTTGACCGTGGTGATCTCCTGCTTCGACCAGCCGCAGTTCTGCCAGGCACCGTTGCTCCAGCCGTCTGAAATGTACCAGCGGGCAGGGTCGATCTTGCTGAAATCGTCGAAGAAGCCGTTCTGGTCACTGGCGTGGGCGCCTGCGGCCGTCAGCAAAACCGACGTGGTAGCCAACAAGACCGTGCGGCCGAAGCGGCTGCTGCAAAAGGATGTGGTCACGCATAATCTCCTTACTGGCGGATAATCCCTGCTTTGGAGGAGCCGCCTTGGCACGGCGCGAAGCGGCCAGCCTCAGCGTGGGGGATGTGTCGCAAACTGGGACGCTAGTTGCCGATCTCGACTTTCACCATCACCACGTCGCCCGGTTGCACCGAACTGGAGGTCGTCGCGGGCACCTGCTTCGAGCCGCGCATGATTGAGTAGCTGTACGTAAAGGCCGGTGTTCC
>Ga0134126_10004320_pt1 | contig 17789 bp, 19 predicted proteins | sample KB31752_FD_96881 | JGI IMG/M metagenome (GOLD analysis project Ga0134126, IMG submission 96881) | Terrestrial soil microbial communities with excess Nitrogen fertilizer from Kellogg Biological Station, Michigan, USA - KB3-175-2 | ecosystem: Environmental > Terrestrial > Soil > Unclassified ...
ATAGATGGCGAGTTTGAAGTTTGCGCCGGATGCCGGCCAGGCACTGGCGCTGTATGAGCGAATGCTGCTCATCCGACGCATGGAAGAACGGCTGCGAGCCGACAATGCCGCCGGGAAGCTCCCCGGGGCGGTCCATCTGTACATCGGGCAGGAGGCGATTGCCGCAGCCGTGTGTGCGCAACTCGCGCCCACCGACTGGATCACGAGCACGCACCGCGGCCACGGGCACTTCCTTGCCAAGGGCGGAGATCCGGCGGCGATGATGGCCGAGATCTGGGCGAAGAAGACCGGGATCTGCAAGGGCATGGGCGGCTCGATGCACGTGGCGGATTTCTCCAAGGGAATCCTCGGCGCGAATGGCATCGTGGGCGGCGGGTTCGCGATCGCCACGGGCGCCGCGTTCGCCGCCAAGCTCGACAAGGGCAAGCGGATCGCCGCGGCTTTCTTTGGCGACGGCGCTTCGAACCAGGGCGTGTTCATGGAGTGTCTGAACGTCAGCAGCCTGTGGAAGCTCCCGCTGGTGTTCGTCTGCGAGCACAACAAGTTCAGTGAGTTCACGCCCGCGGCGCAGTGCACTTCGGGTGAGATAGTCGATCGCGCCCGCGCATTTCGCATCCCGACGTTCGTTGTGGACGGCAACGATGCGCTCGCCGTGTGGGATGCGGCGGCTCAGGCCGTTGCGCACGCACGCAGCGGCGAGGGTCCGGCGTTCATCGAGGCCCACACTTACCGCATCCAGGGGCACCTGGAAGCTGAAGCACTGATGCTCGGCGGCGGCAAGTATCGCGAGCAGACCGAGATCGACGCCTGGGTCGCCAAGGACCCGGTGGAACGGCTCAAGCAAGCGCTGCTGGCGGATGGCCGTGCCAACGCCCAGCAGCTGCAGGCGATCGGTGAGCGGGTGGCCGCCCAGGTGGAAGCGGCAGTGAAGTTTGCCGAGGAATCCGAGCCGGCCGATCCGGAGCTCCCCTTCGATCTGATGTTCGTGGAACGCAAGGCCTGAAGGTCAACGAGATGGCACGCAAACGTTATATCCAGGCGATCAACGAGGCCCTCCACGAGGAGATGGCTCGCGATCCGAAAGTCATCCTGTTCGGCGAGGACGTCGAGCTGGCAATCATGGGAGATGCGCGCGGACTGCTCGACAAGTTCGGGCGCGATCGCATCCGCAATACCCCGATCTGCGAGGCAACCCTGACCGGAATGGCCGTAGGGGCCTCCGCGGCGGGTTACCGCGTGATCCTGCACATGATGTTCTCCAACTTCATCTACACCGGGTTCGACGCCATCGCCAATCAGATGGCGAAGCTGCGATTGATGACGGGCGGTCAGGCGACCATGCCCATCACCATCATCGCCGCCTACGGCGGTGGCGGCTCGAATGCCGCACAGCATTCCGACAGCGGCTATCCGGCCCTGGTGAATCTCGGCGGCGTCAATGTCGTGATGCCGGCGACGCCGGCGGATGCCAAGGGGCTGCTGAAGACGGCGATCCGCGGCAACAACCCCACCTTCTTCCTGGAGGCAATCGGCCGCGGCGGTGAGCAGGGCGAAGTGCCGGACGGGGACTACACCGTTCCGTTCGGCAAGGCGGCCGTGGCTCGCGAAGGCAAGGACGTGACGATCATTGCGCTCGGCTCGATGCTCAAGCCCGCCTTGAGCGCCGCGGGAAAGCTGCAGGCCCAGGGGATCGAGGCCGAGGTCGTCGATCCGCGCACCATCGTGCCGATGGACGAGGAGGGCCTGCTGCGCTCGGTCCGCAAGACCGGGCGCGTCGTCGTCGTCGATGAGGCGCGCGATCGTTGCAGCGTGGCCAGCCACATTGCCGCGGTCATGGCGGACGTGGGCTTCTCGGCTCTCAAGGCGCCAGTCAAGCGTGTCACGGTACCGAACGTGTGCATGCCGTACGCGCCGAACTCCGAGCGGCTGATGATCCCGAGCGATGAACGTATCGCCAAGGTCGCAGCCGAGCTGCTGCGCTCGAAAGCCGCGTGAGGGATCTCCTGCACCATGCGTATCAGCTTGAAGTTGAGCAAAGTCGGGATGAGCATGCAGGAAGCGACCATCGCGAAGTGGCACAAGAACCCCGGCGACTCGTTCGCCGCCGGGGACGTGCTCTATGAGATCGAGACGGAAAAAGTCACGCAGGAAATCACCGCTCCCGGCGCCGGCAAGCTGCTGGAAGTGGCCGTTCCCGCGGGACAGACGGTGGAGGTGGGCGGCGTCGTGTGCGTCGTCGACATGACTCCAGCGTAAGTCGAGGAGGCGCCACCATGTTGAAGCTGTACCACGCCGAGCCCCTGGCGAACTCCCTCAAGTCGCTGATCCCGCTCAAGGAGAAGGCGCTGCCGTTCGAGAGCGTGTATGTCGACCTGCACAAGTTCGAGCAGCACGCGCCGTGGTTCGTCGCCATCAATCCGGAAGGGCAGGTGCCGGTGCTCGATCACGACGGCACCATCATCACCCACACCACGGTCATCAACGAATACCTCGAGGACGCCTTTCCGGATGCGCCGGCGCTGCGGCCGGCCGACCCCGTCGGCAAGGCCCGGATGCGCTTCTGGAACAAGTTCGTGGACGAGCACGTCATGAACTACGTCTCCATGCACGGCTGGCACCGGATGGTGGGCGTCATCGCCCGCTCGATCGAGGCGGGCGAGTTCGAGAAGCTGGTAGCGCGTATTCCGCTCTATGAGCAGCGGGAGAAGTGGAAGACGGCGCGCTCGGGATTCAGCCCCGCGGACCTGGCGAATGCCACCCGCAAGATCGAGGTCGCCATCGAGAAAGTCGAGCAGCAGCTCGCGCACACCCCCTGGCTGGCGGGGCAGCAGTTCACCCTCGCGGACATCAACTTCTTTGCCATGTGCGGCGTGAGTCTGCCGCGCATGTTTCCCGAGATGAAAGTGGAAACACGCGCCCCACGCCTGATGGACTGGCTGGGACGGGTGCGCGCGCGGCCGGGAGTACAGGCGGCGCTGAGCATGCCCGACCACACGAATCCGGCTCTACGGACGTTCAGCGGCGAAGCCCGGTAGTTCATAGGCGAAAACGCGCCTGCGGCGATTTTCGCGGAGTCCAGGCTCTCAGCAAGCTCAGGCGGCCACCCAAATGGGCCAGGCAAAAAGCGTGGTTTTTGCCGGCGTGCAAAGCCGGCCGCGCGGGTACGCACGGCCGCTGCCTTTCTCTGCTATCCCTGGTAGCCGACTTCGAAGGTCGAGTAGACCTTGTCCTGGGTGGTCATGAACTCCAGCAACGCCGGCTTGCCTTCCTTGGTCGCCGCGATGCCATTCTTCAGGGCATGGATGATCTGGTCCGCATCCGTGACCCGCTCGCTGTAACCGCCGAGCGCCTTGGCCCAGTCCGCGTAGTTGCCGGAGATGTCGGTGGAGTGGTACTTGGCGCGCGACACCGCCATTGCCTTGAACTCCATCGCCATCGCGTGGTTGTTGAACAGGATCGACAGGATAGGGATCTGGTTGCGCACCGCGGTCTCGAAGTCCATGCCGGTCATGCCGATGGCGGCATCGCCCCACATGTTGACGCACAGCCGGTCCGGATGCGCGAGCTTCGCGCCCATCGCCAGCCCCAGGCCATAACCGAGCTGGGTCGACTTGCCCCAGCCGATGTAGCTCAGCGGCGTGACGGGCTTCCAGAACGGGGACAACTCGTCGCGCGGGCTGCCGGCATCGTGAGTGATGATCGTGTTGGGCACGTCCGCGACCGTCATCAGGTCGTGGATCACGCGATACGGCGACAGCGGCTTGGAATCGCTGGTGAGCCGCGGCATCCACTCGGCCATCCACGGGTCGTTCAGTTCGCGAATGCGCTTGTGGACCTGCGCGGTGAGGCCCCGGGGCTTCTTCAGGCGCTCCTTGAGTGCCTGATGCAGCATCGCGAGCGCGAGCTTGGAATCCCCGACCATGGGGTAGTCGGTCGGGATGTTCTTGTTGATGTCGTGCGGATCGATCGTCTGGTGTACGTAGATCTTGTCCTTCTGGCGCATCGGGAAGCGGATGCCGAAGCCGGTGGCGGTGAAGCTGGCACCCACTCCGAACACCACGTCCGAATCCTGCACGTGTTGGAACACGGCCTTGGGCATCGAGACCCCGCCCGAGCCCATCGACAGCGCATGGGTCTCCGGGAACGCGCTCTTGCCTTCCAGGCTGGTGGTGACCGGCGCCTCGAGGAGCTCGGCGACCTGCATCAGCTCGGGCCATGCCTTGCCGTAGTGCACGCCCTGGCCGACGTAGAGCATCGGCCGCTTGGCGTTGATCAGCACCTCCGCGGCGGCATCGACGTCCGCGTGGCTGGGCGCGGAGAGGATGCGCCGCACCGGCTTGTAGTTGACCTCGGTGGCGGTACCGGGGACCTCGACGTTCCACATGTCTCCCGGGAACTCGAGCAACACCGGGCCCGGGCGGCCGTTGCGCGCGAACGTGAACGCGCGGCGCAGCGCCGGAATGATCATCTCGGGGGTGTTGATCTGCTCGGCGTGCTTGGTGATGTGCTGGTAGTTGAGGACGGCGTTGAAGGTGGGCTTCAGCCATGCCTGGTTACGCGAGGAGGCGCCCGGCATGAAAATCAGCGGCACGCCTTCCGACCAGGCCTGCGCGATGGAGCCGAAGGCGTTCTCGGTTCCCGGTCCCGCCTGGCAGCAGAATACGCCGACCTTGTCGCCGGAGCTCTGGCGGCTGATGCAGTCCGCCATGTGCGCACCGACTCGCTCCTGTCTCACGATGATGGGACGGATGCCAGCGGCGGCGCACGACTCGGTCAGAGGGTTGAGGGGATAGGCGAGCAGATACTCGGCACCCTCGCGTTTCATGATCTCCGCGGTCACTTGCGCAACGTTCATCGCCCACTCCTCGTCAAGCCAGGTAATACGGGTGCCAGGTTGGCAATAAGCAAGTATAGAGGTGTCCCCGGCGAAAAACGCGCGCCCCCCGAATCGCGACCGTCAGTAGGACGATGGCGCGCCCGCTCTCAACACCCAATGTGAAGATATCTGAACGGCGTGTGCCGCGCCGCGCTGATCTGCCGCTAAATCAATTGGTTAAGTTCAAGTCGACGGAGCCTCGGCAGCGCGGCTGACTCGGTCAGCGCGGCACAGGCCGGCAGGACGCGCGGTGCGAGCCAACCCCTCGCCAACCCGTCGTGATAGTCGGCGTGCCGGCCGGTATATAACTGCATGGCGCAAAGAGTGGCGGTGCGCAAGCCCGATGAGCTCTTCCCCGGGGGTCGCAGGAGCCCGATGGGCGCAGCAGTGACGCAAGAAGAAAGCGAGCTCGACTGGGATGCGCTGTATGCCGACCAGGCACCGCGCGTCTACAACTACTTTCGTTTCCGGCTGGCGGGCGCGGACGTCGAGGATCTGACCTCGCGAACTTTCGAAAAAGCCTGGCGCTCACGCGCGCGCTATCGGCGCGATCTGGCGGGATTCTCCACCTGGCTCTTCAAGATCGCCCACAACGTCGCGCTGGATCATCTGCAGCGGCTGCGGAGCCACCTGCCCATCGATGCCGCGGCCGAGGTGGCCACCGAGCGCACGCCGGAGAGAGACGCCGAGCGCGATTCGGACCTGGCCCGCCTGGCGCATCTCACGGCAAGCCTGCCTGATCGGGAGCGCGAGTTGATTGCTCTCAAATACGGCGCGGAGCTCAACAACCGGATGATTGCGCGCCTCATCGGTCTGAGCGAATCCAACGTCGGCACCATTCTTCACCGCACCGTCCAGAGCCTGCGAGCGCGCTGGCAAGCCGATGAGGCTCGCAGCCATGAATGATGATTTCCTGCACCGCCTGCGCGTTCGGCCTGCGCCGCAGTTTCTGGCGCGCCTGAAATCGAAGTTGGATCGCGAGCCGTTGCGTCCTCGGGTGAGCGTGGTAAGCACAGTGCTCGCTGCCGTTCTCGCCGGCGCTTCCGCGTGGGCGCTCGCTTCATTCGCGCTGCGCGGCGAGTTCGCCGGTTTGCACTGGAGTGTCTGGGGCATCCATGCCGCGGGATCCGAGTACGTGGCAAAGAGCGCACCCCCGCGGGCAGGCTCGCCGGACAGCCGGCAGGGCTGGGGGCCGAACCCCTGGGCTGCTGCGAATCGACCGGCGCAGGAGCCGTCACACAAGAACACGGCGATCGCTACACCCGGCGTTGTCCCCATCCCGCAGAGCACGACTGCTGCGCCCGGCGCGACGACCGCTCAATACAGCGGGGGCATGGGGCTCGTGCAGGCTCCGCCGGTGCGTTTGCGAATGGGGGTCGCCCCCGGAGCCGAATTGCTGATTAGAAGGATGGTGGAGCGATTCGTGCGCGGCGGCAATACCCTGCCGGAGCCGACGGTGGGAACAACCGAACGGTTGCTCGCGAGTCTGTGCGCGGCCGGCCGGCCGCTCGATTTCGTTGTGGTGCCGCGCCGAATGACGGCCGCAGAGAGTGCCGGTTGCAACACTCCCTGGGGCGGCGGAGCTGTGGAAGTGAAGCTAGGGAGCGAAGCTCTCGTGATCGTACGCAGCAGGCTCTACGGCGCGCTGCCGTTGTCGACGCTCGATATCTATCGTGCCCTGGGTAAAACGATCCCCGGTCCGGGCAATCCCGGGGCGCTCATGCTCAATCGTTACACCACGTGGAACGAGGTGGACCGGGCGTTGCCGCCCGATCGCATCCAGGTGTTGGGTCCGGCGTTCGACTCCGCGCAGGGACAGTTGTTCCGGAGGTTCGTCATGCAGAGGGGCTGTGAGAGCGTGCCGTCCTTCGACGCGCTCCAGAGCGCGGATCAGGAGGTTGCGTGCCGCGACGTGCGCACCGATGGCGCGTACGCCAGTGCGCCGGAACAGTACCCGGCTCTGCTTCAGAAGCTGCAGATGCTGCCGACGCTTCTCGCCATCGTGCCGTACGGGACGCTGCAGCTGACGGGCGATGCTTTGATCGCAAGCCCGATCGACGGCATCGAGCCGACCCCCGCGACCATCGCGAGCGGCGCCTATCCCGGATCGCGCATCGTGTATCTGTACGCCAACAGGAATCCACGCGTGAGTCCGGCCGTACTCCGCTTCCTGAAGTACGGCCTCGATGCCCTCGACATGGACGCTCCGTCCGGCGCCTTCGTTCCTGTGCCGCGCGCCGAGCGGGATCAGATTCGCACCAGCACGCTCAGTACCCTGACGCAATAGGAGAGTGACGATGAAGATCGCGATGTCCGCCTGCATGGCGCTGTGTCTGGTTGCATGCGCCTGGGCCCAGCCTTCCTCGGAAGCGAGCGGGGCCGCGGAGAACAGCAGCCGCAGCAGCGGGCCGGGCGGGATCCCCCTCACGCAACTGATCGCCACCGTTTCCAGGAGCAGCGGCAAGAAGTTCATCCTCGATCCGCGCGTACGTGCGGACGTGAACCTGGTGGGCATCGACCCGTCCTCGGTGAACTACGCTGTGCTACTGACGATCCTGCATCTGCATGGCTTCGTGGCGTTCGAACAAGGAGGGATCGTGTTGGTGGTTCCCGATGCCGCTGCGCGCACCATCCCCTCGCCACTGCTGACGGAGAAGGAAACCAGGCCCGAGTCGGAGATCGTAACCGACACGATGCAGGTGAAGAACTCCCCGGCCACGGCGTTCGTGCCGATACTCCGGCCCATGCTCCCGCAGTATGCGCATCTCGCCGCCGACACCTGCAACAACACCCTGATCATCGTCGATACGTTCGCCAACGTGAAGCGCATCGAAGCGCTCGTGCGTCGTCTGGACGTCGGTGAGCCGTTCAAGTCGCGCGCGTGTGAGGCGAATGCTGCGCCGGGCCCATCGCGCGAGTTGCCGGCGCGCGAGCCGCCGCCAGGCAGGTAGCAACCCGCACATCCTCGAAGCGGTCACTCCGCGCAGCCGGCTGTCCGACCTGCGGGCAGCAGGCGCATATCTGCGGCGCGCCGAGCCCAGAACTCGCCAAGCGGCGATGCGACTGGCTACCATCCCATTCTCTGGGAAGTTCGAGGAGGGGTGCGATGCGTGTTGCGATGGGAATTCTGCTGCTCAGCCTGGCGGCTTCCGGCACCGCCGCCGCGGCGGACGCGCCTCACGCAGCCGCGGCAAAGTCATCGCCTCAGGGCGATACGTGGGCTTCCATCGCGAAGCTTCCGGACTGGAGCGGCGTGTGGGATTTCGACTATAGCGCGGGTGCTCCGGGTGGCGGCCTCGTGCGGCCGGCACCGCCCCATCTCACGCCGGAGTATGCGGCGAAGTACGCGGCCTACAAGGAGCGGCAGAAGCACGGCGAAGAGCAGCAGACCTCCACAGCCAACTGCGTGCCGCCGGGCATGCCGCAGATCATGGCGCAGCCCTACCCGGTGGAGTTCTTGTTCACACCGGGCAAGGTGACGGTGGCCATCGAAGCTTACAGCCAGATGCGCCGTATCTTTACCGATGGCCGCAAGCATCCCGACGATCCGGACCCGACCTTCCAGGGCAACTCCATCGGCCACTGGGAAGGGGACACGCTCGTGGTCGATACGGTGGGCTTCATCCCCACCAGCACGATCGCCCCGGGTGTCGGGCACAGCGACCAGATGCGCATCACGGAGCGGATCCGCAAGATTTCCGACGATGTCATGGAGATCAAGCAGACGATCGTGGATCCCAAGGTCCTGACCGAGCCCTACACGAGCGTGAAGCACTACAAGCGCCACAAGGACTGGGAGATCGAGGAGTACATCTGCTCGCAGAACAACCATGACAGCGCCGATCCCGAAGGACGGGCCGGGTTCAAGATTCAGGAGTAGACGACCGTGAAAGCATTCATCCGTACTGGCTGTGCCTTGCTGGCCCTTGCCTGCCTCGCGACGACGGCTGTTGCACACCACTCGACCGCGATGTTCGACATGCAGCACACCGTGACCATCAAGGGCACCGTGACGCAATTCGACTGGACCAACCCGCACACGTTCATCTACATGGAAGTACCGAATGCGCAGGGAGTGCAGGAGAAGTGGGGCATCGAAGGCATGAGCCCGAACTATCTCAACCGCAACGGCTGGACGCGCCATACGCTCAAGCCCGGCGACAAGATCGAGATGTCGATCCACGCGCTCAAAGACGGCCGCAAAGGCGGGTTCTGCGCGTCGGTGACCTTTCCCGACGGCAAGGTCATGTACAACCTGCCGCACCGGGCTTAGCGATCGGTACCGGCGCTGCCTCGATCGGGCGTGCCGGCGGTCATTCCACGACGATGCTGTCGATGACCGCACGCAGGGCATCGGGCTCTGCCGGCTTCACCAGGTGATGGTGGAAGCCGGCATCGAGCGCGTTGCGCCGATCGGAATCCTGGCCCCAGCCGGTGAGCGCGACGAGCAGCGCCTTGCGACCCCAGGGGCGCTCGCGAACCTGGCGCGCCGTCTCATATCCATCCAGCACCGGCATGCCGATGTCGAGCAGCAGGAGCTGCGGGTGAAAGGCCTCTCCGAGGGTCAAAGCCTCGGCTCCGTCATGCACGGCGCGCACATCATGGCCGTCCAGCCGCAATAGCATTGCCAGCGTCTGCGCCGCGTCGCGGTTGTCATCGGCCACCAGGATCCTGAGCCGGTGGGCCGGTGCGGCGGCGTGCTGCGGCGGCGCGAGCGAGATCGCGTTTTCCGGCTGCGCCGCGAGCGGCAACCTGACAGTGAACTGGCTGCCGCGATCCTTGCCTTCGCTGAAGGCCACGATGCTTCCCCCGTGCAGCTCGACTATGCGCCTGGCGAGCGTCAGTCCGAGGCCGAGCCCGTCATGAGTGCCGCTGCCGGTGCGGTCGACCTGCTCGAACAAGCCGAAAATGCGCTCCAGCATGCTCACCGGAATGCCGATCCCGCGGTCGATGACCCGCACGACTGCTTGCTCGGCCTCGGTGCTCGCCTCGATACGGATCGGCGTGCCTGCCGCGGAATACTTCGAAGCGTTGTTCAGAACGTTGGCAAACGCCTGTGCCAGGCGCCCCGGGTCGGCCAGCAGGGACAGCCCGTCACGGGCCAGGCCGATCTGCAGCGGATGCTGCTTGCCCTCCAGCTGCGGCCGGGCCATCTCCAACGCCAGGTGGATGATGTCCGTCAGATCGGTCGGCTGCCGGTGCAGCTCGATCTTGCCTCGAGTGATCCGGGTGATATCCAGCAGGTCGTCGATGATCCGCGAAAGGTGCCTGATCTGGCGCTCGACGATCGCGCGAGCGGCGGACAGCGTCCCGACGTCTCCCTCGGAAGCCTGCATGAGCTGCATCGCGTTGCGGATCGGAGCCAGCGGATTGCGCAGCTCGTGTGCCAGGATCGCGAGGAACTCATCGACCGATCCTGGACTGCCGGTCCGGGACAGCAACCGGACCATCACCAGCACGGGGGCGTGGGCATTGGCTCGGTAAGCGGAGCCTTCGGCTGCGAAGGCAATGGGCGCGCTGCTACTCGGACGCAGAGTCAGCGACTGAAGCGGTGACACTTCTTCGCCACGCGCGCGTGAGCTGACGTATTGCAGAAGACGCTCTGGCGCCTCGGCAATCAGGTCGCTGACCGGTCGTCCGCTCAGCTCGTCGGGGCTGCGCTCCAACACGCGCGAGAGTGCGCGATTGACACCGGCGATGCGCCCGGTCGTCTCGAGCAGAAGTATCGGCTCAGGGAGCAGATCGAGCGCACCGAGAACTTCCTGGAGGGGGATCACGTCTGGTCAATCCTCGACAAACGAGCGCGCCGTATCTGCGCTCGGCCGCGCACTACCCCACCTCCTGTTGCCTCACTCGATTGTAGGCAAAACGTGTTGCAGGCAAGGCAGTTCCGCCAGCGCGCCGTGCCGCAGCCCCGTGGCGTCCGGCACGGATGCAGGCGAGTCCGATCGGCGGCCGACTGTGGGCGGGGGGCAGGTCGACGGTGGGCGCAAGCGGTCAAGCTCGCGTCAAGGACTCATTCCCATTCGGCCCCTCGTGTGGAGGCCGGGATCGACAAGGATCGCGCGATCTGATGGTCGCGCGCCCAGTGGGGGTCGAGCGTCGACTCGTACACCATGAGCGCGACTCCCCAGAAGAGCGCGAAGTTCTGCTCCACCTTCGTGCGGGGCTCGGCAAGAGGTGTCGTGGAGCTCGCCTGGCTCGCCGTGGCGCTGTCGGCCGACTTCCACAGCGGCTCCTCGAAGGCCTGCTCGATCATCCATTGATAGGTGCGCTCCAGCCCCTGCCCGCTCGGCGAGACGATGTTGCCATGCGGGCCGTCCGGACCGAAGGTACCGTCCTGTGGGTTGATCGAACGGTCCTCCAGCGGTTTGCGTTCCAGCAACGATCGCGCGAGCCGAGCCGTCAGATCCTCGTGGCACGAAGGGTCCTCATCCGCGACCCGGCCCGCGGTGCGCATTGGACCGAAGTCCGGCAGCTCCGCGGATCGAGCGCGCACGTGGCGCGCACAGACATCGACGATGCCGTTCGGATCGTTCGCGGACAGTGCAGGCAGCGGACTCCCCGCAGCGGGGCCGTCGATCGCCGCGCGCAGTAGTTGCAGCGGCGCGCCGGACTGGTCGCGAATGTGCCTGTTGGCGCCGGTCACGAAGTGACAGCTCGCGCAATCGGAGCCATTGGCGCTCGCGACCGTATCCCAGAACAGGGCTTTGCCCAGAATCCGTGCCCATCCGGTGTCCTTCACGATTCCCGTGAGATCCGGGAGCGGTCGCGAGTCCTGCCCGGATTGCGGCTCTGCGGCAGCGGACGCTCTCAGAGGCAGCGCGAGCGAGAGGGTGGAGAAAGCCAGAACGGCAAACAGGGCCAAAGGCCGGACCGGTCGCTGGGGCACTCGCGAGCACCTTGTAGTTGTTCTTCGGCACTGCGAGTGGGCCGGGTCATCACTTCCGGCGCTCGCATCTTTTAGCAGTCGAGGGTGATGCTACCAGCGGGCGCGGAGTGTGACGGGCGTCACATGACATAAGGAGAGGGGAAAGGCCCCCCGGAAACGCAAACGCCGCCCGAATTGGGCGGCGCTTTCAGTCGTGGCGAGCGCTCGAGTGCTATCTCGAGCCCGTCAGACGATTCCAGATGATGATGCAGAAATGTCCGAGCAGCAGCACTACGGTCGCTGCAAGGGACGTCACGATCAGCTCCATGTCGGTTTCTTCCTCGAGTCTGTCAGGCCCGGTGCAGCTTACATATTGGTCACCGCAGGCCGCGGTGATCGGGCGCACGCTTTAAGTCATGTTTCGCGGCCTGGCAGCATCGGCCGACCCGATGAGCCGAAGAGGGCCGGCCTCGTGCATTGATCGGATGTGTCCGACCGGACTGCCGCGCTCGAGCCTGCATCCGGGTGTCGCGTCCCCGCTACGGGTTGCGACCGCGCGTCACTGATGGTTACCTCTGGACATAAGTTGAGCTATAAGAGTGCTGGCGAGCCGGGGAACAGCCGAGCATGCAAACGGCCACGTTCAAGCAAACACGGCTCATGGAAGAGTCCGAAATGCGCATCGCGGTGGCCTCACGGGAGGGCACCCCGGATGAGAGGCTGGTTGCAGGTCGCGTTCTGGAGAGCGTCAGCTCGTATCAGCAGTGGGAGCTCAGCCATGAGAGCCTGATGCGTTCGGTGGCGGCCCAGTCCCGGCTTGCCGGGCAGCTGGCGGCGCTGCGCACCACGGCCTTCTCCCTCATGCACCGCAAAGCGCTGTTCGAGTACCTGCGCGAGCGCAATGTGACCGGTTCCAAGCGACACAAGCTCCTGGCGACCTTCTATGGCCCGCTGGAGTACACCGATTCGGTCGTCCGCGAGCACAACAACTACATTCGCGCCGGCTCCAGCTATCTGTGCACGGTGCACATCGGGCTGGAGCTGATGCAGGATCCGGCCTTCGATGAGCCGCTGCAGCTCTACCAGGAGTGGTATTCGGAATATTTCCGGATTTTCTGCGACTCCACGCTCGCCGAGACCGCCGAGGAGAAGGCGCAGGTCGAGTCGCTCGATGCGCTCCGACCGCTTCTCAAGCACCAGCTCACCCACGCGCGCCAGACGATCCTGGCCATGGCTCACGACCCGCAGTTCAGGTGGCGCGAGACGCAGATCCGCAAGCCAACCGGCGACACTCAGAAGTTGCGCACCCTGTTCACGGCCATGCGGGCCGAAGAGGTGCGCCTGCGCAAGCCCTCCTCCTGAGACGTGGCAGGCAAGCAAAGCGCGGGCATTCTTGCGTTCCGCCGGCGAGCCGGTGTGACGCTCGAAGTCCTGCTGGTGCACCCTGGAGGCCCGTTCTGGAAGAACAAGGACGCTCAGGCCTGGTCGATTCCCAAGGGCGAGCTCGACGGCCCTGAAGAGGCGCTGGCCGCGGCGCGCCGTGAGTTTGCCGAGGAGCTGGGATTCCAGCTCGACGGCGATTTCCTCGCCCTGAGGCCGGTGCGCCAGAGCGGCGGCAAGACCGTGCACGCGTTTGCCGTCGAGGCCGACTTCGAGGCTGCGCAGGCCAGGAGCAATACCTTCTCGATGGAGTGGCCGCCGAAATCGGGCAGGCTGCAGGAATTTCCGGAGGTCGACCGCGTGGAGTGGTTCGCTCTGGAAGTCGCCCTGCAGAAGATCAACCCAGGCCAGGCACCGTTGCTGCGCGAGCTCGATGAGCGAGTGCGCAGGCGCTGATTTACTTACGCTCCTCGTCCATCGTGGCCAATACCGCCGGTGGACCGCATTCAGGTCCCTCACAGGTGCCTTCTTCTTCGATCTGAACAGTGGTGTGCTCGACGTTCAGTTGTGTTCCGAGGCATACATGAATCGCCGTGATGGCCTCACGGTGGCGCGTGCCCGGCGCAAGATGAGCGTGGAGGGTGACCATCGGCCGCTCGCCCGTCATGGACCACGCATGCACGTGATGCACTCCGATCAGCCCGGGTACCTGGCCGATCAGCGCGGCTTCGATCTGCTTGACATCGAATCCTGCCGGGACGCCTTCCAACAGCACGTCCGCCGAGTCGCGGGTGAGCATCCAGGCCGAGCGGAGAATCAGGGCCGACACCAGCAGCGAGAGCAAGGGGTCGGCCACCGTCCATCCCAAGGTGAGAATCAGGACTGCGGCTGCGCTGGCGGCGCCTGACCCCAGCAGGTCGCTCAAGACGTGCGCCCGCGCGCCGCGCTCGTTCAACGAACGCGCTCCCGAGAGAGCCAAGAAGGCGGCCATATTGGCCACACCCCCGATCACGGCAACCCCGAGCATGATTCGCCCGTTCACCACAGGGTGACTCATGAGACGGAGGACGGCCTCGTACACGACCCAGATCGTCAGCAGCAGCAACACCTGCCCGTTGACGAAGGCGGCAAGGGGCTGGTACCGGCGGTGTCCGTAGGTGCGTCGGGGATCGGCCGGGCGCCGTCCCATCCGCAACGCGACGAGCGCCAGGCACAGCGAGGCCGAGTCGGCCAGCATGTGGGCGGCTTCGGCGAGCAGAGCGATGGAGTTCGCGAAGTAGCCGCCGATCGCCTCGACGAGGGTGAAGCTCGCCAGAATGATCAGCGCGATGAGGAGCCGGCGTTGGCTCGCATCGTGACCATGAGAGTGCCCGCCGTGGCCATGGCTGTGCCCGTGACCGCCGTGCCCGTGGTTCGCGTGATCGTGCTGGTCGTGATTCGCCCGAGTCATCGGCCTCTCCCGCGCCAGCTGAGCGCGAGTGCTGCAATATAGCCGATTCGGGCCATTCCCCCGAAATGTGCGCGCAGGGGGGTGCGGCGGCGCGTTTGCTATATTTCATCGAGCGGCACAGCGAATGAGGGTTGCCATGAACAGGTTCGAGCAGGCGGTCCAGGACTGCATGCAACCGACGGCGAAGCTTCTGGAGCGGACCACGGTGCCGCTGCATCGGGCCATTCTTCTGAACTTCTGGCGTCACGTGCACCTCGAAGGCGCCGGTGAGTACGACAGGATCCTGGCCTCGGACATGACCGTGGATCACCCGGTCTACCGGGTCACGTGGGGCGCCAATCCCGCCGTCATCCAGGGCAAAGACGGCGTGCGCGGGTTCTACAACAGCGTGGGTGAAGCGGTGCTGTGGCACTCTGACGATCGCCTGTCGGTGGCGGATTGGGGGATCTGCGACGAGATCACCTTTCATCAGCTCGCCGGCGGTACGGACCTGAAGGCCCTCGGTTACGCGGTCGATCGAACCGACCGGCTCTATCACGTGTACAGCCGGCAGGCGTTCATCTGGCCGTACGATGAGCGCGCGCGTTTGATCGGTGAGCATCTTTACGAGGACAAGACCAGCCTGCGTATCGAGGAAGTCGACGCTTCAGAGGCGATCACGCCGGCGCGGGTTCGCGAGATTCACCGCGAGCAGTTGCGCAAGCTCGAGGCTGAGCGTGGGCCTGACTTCTGGGTGTACAGAAAGACCTGACGGTTGCCGAGGCGATTCGCCTCAGTCGTACGCCTTCCGGGAAGCGTTCTTCATGACAATGATAGTGGCCATCACTCGTGCCAGGTAGCGCGGGTCGTTCTCGTAACCCCGCTGTGTCAGCTCGAAAGCGTCCCGGGTTCCGGCCTCGCGAATGGAGCGATTCACGAAATCGCTTCCGCCATTGTAGGCGAGCAAAGCAAGATTCCAGTCGCCGAACTCCGCCATGAGTTGCGACAGGAGCCTCATCGCCGCGTCGGTCTCGAGCGCGGGGTCCAGGCGCTCATCCTGTGTGGGATCCACTGCCAGTCCGAAAGCACGAGCCGTCGGGCCGATGAACATCCACAGGCCGGCACCGTGCCCGGGATTTCCATCCTGCGGGCGGTTGCGGTAACCGGACTCGACGAGCGGTATTGCGAGGAGCTCCGCGGGGAGCGACAGCTGCTGGAGTTTCTCCCGGATCATCGGCTCATGCGTGTGCATCCTGCGCAGACTCTCGCGCAGGTAGGCTCTGCCGTCCGGTGTTCCCACCAGCCGGTTCATCTCGGCGACCACCTGAGGATTGGTGACTATCGGAAACGAGGTGTTCAGTCGTGCCACAGCCGCCATCTCCGCAGCTTCCGACGGCGAAATCCGGCGGTCCTGCACCGTGGCGGCGAGCGCAAAGCCGGCGACCAACAGCGTGGACACCGTGAGGGACTGTAAGGCAGCGACGCCGAAGGTGTGGAGGCGACGCTTCGGAGAGCACAGCAGCACCGCGACCCGCCGCGCGAGCAGGGTTGTGGGTCTGCCTGCGGTCCGGGGCTCAGGCGCTCCAGGGCTCGCGGGGGGGCGGTGCGCGAGCCTCCGATGGGCCCGGCGCATGTCGACCATGGGCATGCAAATGGCCGGCAGGTCTTGCGCAAGGGCGTTTTCCGCGACCCACAGCAGGCAATCGCAATACCGCCGCGCGGTCACCGGGTGACGCGCAATGACCGCTTCATCGCAAGCGAATTCCCGTAGCTCGTGGATGCTGTTGCCGAGCACGTGCGCGGCCGGATTGAGAGAGAACGCGCCTCGCAACAACCCTGTGACGTAGACCAACCAGGTATCGCCCTGGCGATGATGCTGAGCCTCGTGACGAAGCGCGATCCGCAGATCCTCCGGACGAGTAAGCAGCGAGACGGGAACCACGATGAAAAAGCTGCCGGGTCGCCAGAACGAGAACGGCACACTGGCCTCGGAAGTCGCGAGGATCCGCAGTGCTCCGCTGCGTCGAATGAGCTGGGCGCGGGAGAGGAGGGCGCGTGTGGCGCGGGTGCCGATGAGGAGGAGGGTCAGGGAGATTGCGATTCCGCCCGCGCAGATCGTCAGAGCACACTGGGTGAGCAGATCCAGCCGCAATTGCGTTCCTGTTGTCGTCAGAGAGAGCGTGGCAACGGGCGAGCTTGCCGCAACGCGGCTCAGCGCCTGCCCTGAGGGGGCTGACCAGACCTGTGCGGCGGCCGGCAAAAGCTGAGGACTGCTGAACAGCGGCGCGAGCACGGGAGCCAGCACAGCGGCGGCGATGAGCCAGTAGGCACAGTGGAGCTGATGCCGGTAGGTCAGCGGATGGGGTAGCCGCGCGCTTGCGAATCGCAAACACCGCACCAGCCCGCAGGCCACCAGGAGCAACACGTTCTGCGACAGGTAAATCTGCAGCGGCGCGAGGGACATTCAGCGCTCCTTTTTGCGCATCGAGGCGCGGATGCTCGACAGCTCCTCAGGGCTGAGCTGCTTGGAATCCAGCAGACGCTGCACGAGCAGGCTCGGCGCGCCGTCGAAAACGTTGCTCACGAGGCGTGCGAGGCTCGTCGCCTGATAGGCCTGCTTGGACACCGCCGCCTGGTAGAGATGGCCGCGTCCTTCCTTGATGCTGAGCACGTACTTCTTCTGCTCGAGTATGCGGATGATGGTCGAGACGCTCGTGTAGGCGAGCTCGCGCTGCGGGCGCAGAGCATCGACTACCTGGTGCACCGAGCACGGACCGATGCGCCAGATGACGTTCATCATCTCCAGCTCCGTCGCGGTGAGGGGACGATCGCTGGGCTGGGCGTGGGATTTTCTGGCCATGGATCGATCATAACTAACTTCTTAGTTGCTAGCAAACTAAAGTATTAGTTAGGATGCGACGCCATGGCAAAGGCTACTCGCCGAGGACTGCTGGGATCCCTTCTGGCCGGATGCGCGCCCTGGTCGCTTTCCCGGACGCCGGGCGGCAGGGCGGTCGCCATCACGATCGACGACCTGGATGTCAATGCCGAGGACACGCCGCGGATGGATCTGGATCGCAGGAATGCCGCCATCCTCGCAACGCTGCGCCGGCATCGCCTGCGAGCAGCGCTGTTCGTGTGCGGCATGCGAGTGGATAACCCAGCTGGCAGGCGACACTTGCGACAGTGGAGCGAGGCAGGACATCTCATCTGCAACCACACCTACTCTCACA
>Ga0134126_10004321_pt1 | contig 17786 bp, 11 predicted proteins | sample KB31752_FD_96881 | JGI IMG/M metagenome (GOLD analysis project Ga0134126, IMG submission 96881) | Terrestrial soil microbial communities with excess Nitrogen fertilizer from Kellogg Biological Station, Michigan, USA - KB3-175-2 | ecosystem: Environmental > Terrestrial > Soil > Unclassified ...
CGGGAGCAATGAGTTTCCTTTTTTGATAAACAATGAGGGGGTTTCTATTTTGCCTATCACTTCCCTTAAACTGGATTATGATGTAAGTACGGAAATTGTTCCGACCGGAATTGATGAGTTGAATGCCATGTTTGGGCCGGGAGGGTTTTACAAAGGCTCCAGCATCCTTATTTCAGGAGCCGCTGGGACCGCCAAAACCATCCTTTCCTCGCATATTACTTCCGGGATATGCCGCAACAACCAAAAAGCCTTGTATTTTGCTTTTGAAGAATCTCCCGGGCAGCTTATCCGGAACCTGGAATCGGTAGGCATAAAGTTAAAGGGATATTTAGATAAAGGTTTGCTGGAAATACATGCAACACGGCCTTCCAACTACGGCCTGGAAATGCACTTGCTTACTATTTATAATATTGTAAAAAAATTTAAGCCTGCGGTTGTGGTTATTGACCCGATGACCGACCTCATTGTTTCCGGGCAGCAAACTGAAGGGACTGCGATGTTTACCAGGCTTATTGATATGCTGAAGGTGCACCAGGTAACTTCTGTTTTTACTTCAACTTCGCTGTATGCAAAAGTGAATGCACCATCCCCGGTTACGGAGAGCATGTCATCGCTGATAGACACATGGATACACTTGCGTGACCAAGAGAACGGCACAGAATCAAAGCGTGAGCTGTTTATTGTAAAATCAAGGGGAATGGCACATTCCAACAGGATCATGGAATTTGTTATTACCAATAAGGGAATCAAGCTTGTTCAGCCCTTAACCGGCAGCTTAAAGACAAAGAAACTCATCAAATAAAAAAGCAAAAACAAAATGCCGGGCAAAAACCAGGAAAAATGGGAACTTCGACTCTATGTGGCGGGCCAGACCCCCAAATCAACCCTGGCCCTCTCAAACCTCAGGGCCTATTGTGAGGAATACCTGGAATCTAAGTACCATATTGAGGTCATAGACCTTTTGAAAAACCCACAGCTCGCGCAAGGCGACCAGATACTTGCCATCCCCACCCTTGTAAAAAAAGTACCTCAACCCATCCGGAAAATAATCGGCGACCTTTCCGATAAAGAAAAAGTACTTGTTGGCCTTGATATTAGAAAAAAGGGCTGAACTTAAAACTTTAATGAAGGATGACGGTTATTAAAGGCAAGGATATTAACGAACTACTAACCTTGCCAAAGCTAAAGGATTTTGTGTTACGGCTGTACATTACGGGTGCTACCCCAAAATCAATGCGGGCTGTTGAAAACATCAAACGCTTTTGTGAAACGTACCTGCGGGGCAGGTACCGGCTTGATATTGTTGATATATACCAGCAGCCCTGGCTTGCAGAGCAAGACCAGATAATTGCGGTACCCACCCTTGTAAAAACCAATCCTGATAAACTGTGCAGGCTTATAGGCGATTTATCCGATACTGATAAAATTTTAAGAGTTTTAGGAGTAAAAGTGGATAGAAATGGAATCGAATGAGTTAAAAAAAATCACGGAACTTCAACAGGAACTTGAAGAAACACGGCAAAAACTTATTGAGGCAGAAGAGGTAATCCATGCCATTAAAACGGGCGCCGTTGATGCGCTTGCCATCAGCCTTAACGATGATACGCAGATATTCACCCTGCAAGGGTCAGACCACACCTATCGTATTTTTATTGAGGAAATGAATGAAGGGGCTGTAAGCATTAGCAGCAGTGATACAATTTTATATTGCAACTCCAGGTTTGCCAGCATGGTATGCACTCCGCAGGAAAAAGTCCTTGGCCAGCCCATAAGTAAATTTGTTACAGAGGACTGTGAAAAAGAGGCGGCTGACCTGATTGAAAAAGGATGGGGCGGGAGCAGCAGGGGAGAACTGGACCTTTATTCTTCAAAAGGAAAGATGCCGGTGCAGCTATCCTTCAAAGCCATGGAAATTGACGGCATCAAAACCTTATATGTAGTGGTAACCGATATGACGCAAAGGATAAAGGCGGAAAAAGAACTCATTCACACAAATGTTGAATTAAAAAGGTCTAATTCAGACCTGGAACAGTTTGCTTATGTGGCCTCCCATGACTTAAAGGAGCCGTTGCGGATGATCAACAGCTATTCAAACCTTCTTATTCAGCAACTTGATAATCCAACTGGGGAAATGCAGGAATATGCCCAGTTTATAACCGAAAATGTGCAAAGGATGAAAGAGCTGATCAGCGATCTTTTATCCTATTCACGTATCGGGCAGGAAAAGGTTGAATTTGAAATGGTTGACATGAACGCCGCCCTTAACGAAGTAAAGGAATTATTGCAATCCAAAATCAATGAAACCGGGGCATCGATCATTTCTTCACAACTTCCTGAAATTTATGGCAATAAGGCATTGCTTGTAAATGTTTTTCAAAACCTGGTAGACAATGCCATTAAATTCGGCAAGCCGGGTAACCGCCCTGAAATAAAGATTGATGTAAAACGTGAGGGCAAATTTTTTGTCTTCTCGTTTACAGACAACGGTATAGGGATTGACCAAAAATATGAAGACGTTATATTTGTCATTTTTCAAAGGCTGCACACACGCGAAAAATACCAGGGAAGCGGGATTGGATTGTCAATATGCAAAAAGATCATAGAATTTCACGGGGGCAAGATGTGGCTGGAATCTAATGAAAAGAAAGGGTCAACATTTTATTTCTCTCTCCCATCAAAGGACGTTGCCATGCCGGGGAAAAAAATAAACCAGCAAATTAATTCAGCTGCAAATTAAGCGATACTGGCTCTAAAGCAAAGTCTTATATTATATGAACTATCACCAGTATAGCTCCTATAATTGCGGCAATGCCAACCACCAGGCTCGCGATTGCAAAACCCTTGCTTTTATACTTTTCCGGATTTTTCTTATACCTGGACAGGCTTATAGCCCCGAAGACAACGCCTATAGAGCCCAATAGTATCCCTACAACAAACAGGCCAACGACGGCACAAATAAATCCAGCCAGCCCAAGGCCTTCGACCTTTTTACCTGCCGGCTCTGGTTGGGTATAGTCAGTTGGTTTCCCTTGATGGAATTCCTTTTTTCCGGAAGCAGAGATACCGGCATAGCCTTTATACCTTATAACCGACTGATAATTTTCACTTTGAGCATGAAACATCGCCAATTTTTGTACTTTAATTGGTTCAATCTTTTCGTTTAATTTCGCTGACGGAATTGAAACATCAATCTTACTCTCGAATTTTCGAATATTTAGCTGTTCTGCAGCGGTAAGTTTTTGGGAATAAAGCGATTGTGTATGATTTGTAACGCTGCATGAAAGGCACAAAAATGATAGAATTGAAAAGGATAAAAATTTGTTCGGCATAGCGGTTCGTTTATTTAGTTAGTGTTTGACAAATATAAGTGAATTTACGAATCAATTAAACCCTGCCTATTGCTCAGGTTTCCAGCTCTTTTTAAAATCAGAAAAATTGGTAGTGATTGTAAAGGTATTTGATGCCCCGGCCAGGGAATACCCGGCAAGCCCGTAAGAAATATGGAACCTGTTAACCCTGATGCCTGCGCCAATAGAATACCCAACCAGCCCCATATCGGTTGCAATGGATAGTTCTTGCCTGCGCTCCACGTTATAGCCCACGCGGATATTGAAATTTTTTGAAATGAGTATTTCCGCCCCGAACACGAAATGGCGGAAGACTTTGTCGCCAAAGGTTATTTTCTTCACTATTGGCTGCCCTGTGGCGAGGTCGGTAGTCACGGGTGCATTGGTATTGATATACGTCATGTCAGGGGTTTCCAGGTGGGTCAGGATCATTGAAAACCTTACAGGCATGTGTTCGGGCTTTTCAGAAACGCCAGCCTGTATCTCAAATGGCATGGGTTCCCTTACATCTTCATAAGGCTTTATCTGGTACCCGATATTTTTAAAAACAACTGCCGCGGTAAAGCCTTTTTTCTTGTACGTCCCGCTCAGGTCTATCTCGGCGGCAATAGAATTGGCAATATAAAGATCAGAATACAATAGTTTAAGCTGTCCCCCGTAAGAAAAGTATTTACGCCACTGGCGGGAGTACCCTGCAAACAAATTGTATTCCCCAGCCGTAAAATTCCCGGTGAGGTCCCCATTGGGGTCCGCCCCGATAAAAGTGCCATAATTAATATACTGCATACCGATCATCCCTGTGTTAATACTGTCGAAGGAATGGGCATAAACAATACTGCCGATATTTGACCCCGCCAGGTAATCAATATAGGATATCGCAAAATGGTTGTCCATGGATTCATTTAGCAAAGAAGGGTTTTGAATGGCCAGGGTGACATCGTCATCTTTCACGCTAATCAAATTGCCTCCCAGGGACGCAGTCCGGGACGAAGGTGGAAGGTCCACAAATTTCATGATACCGGTACCGCCTATCTGTGCATGTATCTCAGTAAACGATAACAGGCAGATAACTACGAATAAGTTACGCGGGTTCCTGGTCATTATAACAAATTAAAAACTGTTAACGCAGGATATTCTCAAAGCGTATAATTTGAACTATTTCTTCTTTCCCGCATCTTTCTGTGCTGCTTCCATAGCTGCCTTTTGTGCATCATACTGCGGCATAAGGTTATTCACAGTTGGTTGCGAAGCCCCTCTATGGCAGGTGAAGCAGGTAACACCCGGCTTATTTTCGCCTACGCCGGTGTTTCCCTGGCTGAAATAATGTTCGTTAGCTTCAGCAGTCATCAATACCATTTCACGCGCCCGGCCCTTTTCGGGTTTGGCATCGCTTGCAAAATCAAGATGCTGGCTTGTCGAATCTTTCCTGGCGTGGCACAGGTTGCAATGCGCGCCCAGCGATACGCAATAGTAATACATCGTAGAATCCAACTGCTTTTTGCTAATGTCTTTGGGCAGCACTTTTAGGTTTTTAAAACCTTCAGCGTCTTTGGCAGGAGGACTGTTAAATGAGAAAAAGATTGTTGATCCTGCCACCAGGATAAAAATAATGATTGAGATGTTTTTTAGTTTCATTTTTTTTGTTTTATGTTATTGGTTCATGGAGGCGGCAAATTACAAAAAGATACCAGCTTACCCAAATCTTTAATATTTAAGTTTGACTGACGGTGCCTGAGCTTTTACGACGGTGCCTGAGCTTGTCGAAGGCACTCTCCGTGAGTGGCCGGGAATTCGACAAGCTCACCCACTGAGTAAATCCAATAACTCAATAACTCTACAACTCAAAAACTCCCCTACGGCGCTACCACCTTCAAACTGGCAGGCATCACCTCAATTTCTAATTTATTTCCCATCATAACGGGTTCGCCGTCAAAGTGCACGGGATCATTCCCTTCAAAATTAATTTCCACTTTTTTGGTTTTATAGTATTCGTATAAGTGCGATTGGGTAATGGTTTTGTTAAATATCCGCACCCCGAGCGCCGGAAACTGGAAGGCATTGAATGGCTTAATGATGCAAATATCGAGGAACCCGTCCTGGAGGTCGGCCTGGGGCGCGATATACGTATTGTTGCCATATTGGTTCACATTAGCAAGGGCCAGAATAAATGCCTTACGTGTAATGGTTTGCCCATCAAATGCCAGGGTATATTCAAGAGGCTTATAGTTGATAAGCTGCTGCAAAGTCATCTTTGCATAATTAAAGAAACCGCGGCCTGTGCTTTTGCTGAAAAGGTTGCCGATCAAAGCATCAAACCCTGCCCCGGTAGTGCAGATAAACATATTACCGTTTATAGTTCCGGTATCAATAGTAATCTCTTTCCCTGTTGACAAATTCCGGATGGCGTCCGGTATTTTGAGGGGGATACCCAGGTGGCGCGCCAATCCATTCCCGGAACCAAACGGAATGATACCAACCGGAACCTCTTTTTTCATAGCGGCCTGCGCCACAAAATTAATGGTACCATCCCCTCCTGCTGCTACAACCATCCGATAATCCCCTTCCGAAATCATAGAATGGATTTCCTCATTCTGAGAAAGGCTTTCCCAGTTTTTTATATCATAATCCATACCCGGAGGAAGGTTATCCTTTACCTGTGACAAAAAGTTTTTTTTGTTCACTGATTTTCCTCCTGCCACGGGGTTTATCACAAAAAGAATTTTTCTCATTTTTAGTAATTAGTTATTACCAGGCCGGTTGTCTGTTATCACGCGCAAGCCCATTCCCAAATCCCCAAATTCCCAAATTCTCAAATAACTCTTCTTACGCTTCAATTTCCTTCAATATTTTCTCCCAGGAGTTTGATGCCCATAGCCGGAAGGCAGAATGGTTGCTTTTATAATCTTCCAGGTAGTCCATAAGATCATCCAGGTTGAATTTACTGCCATATATACCAGCTCCCGCCCTGGCGCCATCACGGGCGTTGCTGTACTGCTCAAAATGGCTGTCAACCGGTACCATATAAACAGGCTTCCCGAAATACATGGCTTCACATATCGATTCAAAGCCCGCTGTAGTAGCAAAGGCGCGGCAGCCTGCCATGAGCTCCACAAACTTTTTATCATTTATCTGGTGAAAAGATAAAGTGCTGTCATACACCCACTCCCCATTAATTTCTTTTTTATCTGTAAAGCAATGCAATGTTGTTTCAGGATGGTTCTTATGCCATGCGATAATGTCTTCCATATACCCTGCATTTAATAAATACACCAGTATATAGTTTCCCTCCGTTGCAACAGTATTATAAACCGCCTCCCTCAAAAGCGGGGGCATTACATATATTTTTTGTTTTTCAATATTCTTTAAGGGATACATAGATAAAGCGAGCTTTTTCTTTGCCCTGGAAGCTGAAAGGCGCGTCAACACTTTAAGGGCAGCCTTTTGCCAGACAAACCCCTCTGGGAACTGGAAATCAGGATGGATAAAAGTGTATTGGTGGGCGATGCAAATGAGCGGGACGGAAGGATTGAAAAGCATATAATACATCCCTATAAGCGGATCGTAAAAATTAATTAACAGGTCTGGCTTCAGTTCTTTCAGTTTGCGGTTTACCATTCGCATATTCCTGAAATACAGCGGCATTAATTTCAGGTTAAATGTTATAGAAGGAAAGATCCGGATGGATTTCATTTTTTTATCCATCACAAAATTCGGGCTGGAAAAATTAATGATTGGAGCTTTGATTTGCTCGTGAAAGAAATCCGGCAATTTTCTTGCGCTGCTTGTTCCTACCAGCACCGCGCAAACTTCATACCCGGCTTCCGTGAGGATATTCTGCAGCGTAATTGCCTGGGTTAAATGGCCCCGGCCTTCGCCTTGTACCGCAAAAATGACTCTTTTCCCTTTATTCATGGCGCAAACGGCTGCAATTTCGGGGTTTCCACCGTGTTAACGGGTATGGCATCTTTAAAGTTTGCCGCCTCGCGTTCTTTTATCCACTCATCGTAATAGATTATTTTCCATTCGCCTTCAAAGGTTTCTACGAGTGCGGTCAATGATTCTACCCAATCGCCTGAGTTGAGATAATGAATTCCATTGATCATTTTATTGGCAGGGTGATGGATATGCCCGGTAATAACGCCCTGGCATTTTTTAATCTTTGCTACTTCAACCAGTTCGTTTTCAAACTCGGATATAAATGAAACGGCCTTTTTTACCTTTAATTTAATTTGCTGGGAGAGTGAATAATAAGGCAACCCCTTTTTGACCCGGTAATTATTGTAGAATCTGTTCACCCACAGCAAAAAAGTATATCCCACATCGCCAAGTTTTGCCAGCCATTTCAGGTTGGTGGTTATGGAATCAAAAATATCGCCATGTACTACGTAATATTTTTTCCCGAACGACTCATGGACATAATCGCGGCGGATAGAGAAATTGCCGATTTCCAGGGGAAGTACTTCATCTAAGAAATCATCGTGGTTGCCGCGCAGGTATATGACCTGCATTTTTTCTTTTGAAAGCATTTTAAGCAGCAGCTTGAAGAACCGGGTATGTTTTTTCTTCCAGGAACCTGATTTTTTCAGTTGCCAGCCGTCAATAATATCGCCGTTGAGGATGATTTTTTCGGCCGGATGGTTTTTTATAAAGCGGACAACTTCTTTAGCCTTAGAGCTTTTGATGCCCAGGTGCAGGTCTGATACTACTACAGTCTTGAAAAGTATATTCAAAATGCCGAAAGTTTTTCAAAACTATGGCGGGCATATTACCTAATTGTGAAGGGAATGTGAAGAAATGGGCATAAAGCAGGACCTCAAAGGGCGCAAAGGCATCGCAAAGGACGCAAAGTTCTAAAAATGGGTTCAATTCTTGAGTTTAGGCTTTGATTCTTGGCGATACCTTTTTTATACTTTGCGGTTAATTTTTAAGCGGTATTAAAGCCAACTACCGCGGTTACTCACTCAACTTTTTATATATACTTTGATATCCCGGCTCATTTTGGATAGAAGCCAGCATGGGGTCTGTAGAAAAATGAGCAAAATCATCATAGCCCAGTTTCATAGCATCATTTAAAGCTGAAATGGCCCCTTCTTTGTCGCCCTTCATAGCAAACCAATCAGCGGTAAGATAGGGCCCGTCAGGATTTTTCGGGTCACTTGCCTTAAACACGCCGAGAAATGGCTGCGCCTGGTTCAATTGTTTGTTGTTCAGCATATCAGAAACCCGAAGGTAGCTCATCATATTTATAAAAGAAAGCAACCGCCTGTCCATCCACTTTTCACCTTCATTTTTTGATGTTTTAAACCCGTTGTTCAGCTTGCTTATTTCTCCCATCCAATAGCCGGGGTCCTGCGTTTGAAATGCCTTCATATAATTGTTGCGGGCATCTTTTTCTTTTTGCTCAATTGAAAAATCAATATTTGCAGCGGGGGCAGGCATATTGGCCTGCCCGGGCGAAGGATTCATTGCAAAAGATATAGCATCCGACATGGTTTTTGCATCCGGCCACTCATGTATCCCATCAAATGTGAGAAGGAGGTGCTTCAGCGGGGTGCTGCTCAATTGCTGGTCTGTTGCAATCATGTCCCAGTAATTAAAATCTCCCTTGCCTACTATCGTCACATAATTAAAATAGCCGCTTCCGAGACCGTTCACATCCAGGCCTGCCCCACTTGCAATGACCGAGGAAACAGAACTGTTTTTTATAGCAATATTTGCAGCCACCTTCCCTCCTCCCGAAAAACCTGCCGTAATAATTTTATTCGGGGAAATATTCAGGATGGTTTGCGTGGTACCAAAAAGATCGTTTGCAATTTTATTGTAGGTGTCCGGCTGTAAACCATTTTGGGAATTATTTGATGCTGCAAAAATAACCTGGTATTTTTCAGCAAGGTCTTTGTACTTGTTTACAGGCAATTTGCCTCTTGCATGGGCGTCAAAAAAATAAATAACAGGCCAGCTTTTTGTTGAATCATAAGCTTTTGGAAGATAAAGGCAGAAGGTTTCTGTGGTATCCTGTTCGCAGGCTACGTGATTAATTACTTTCCCTGTTCCAAAAGCCTTGAAATGATGTGTTATTGGAGCAGGAGCTGTTTTTTGGACGGAATCATTATCAGCAGTTTGAGAAGTTTTCCCGCCTCGGTTTCCTGATGTACAAGAACCACAAATAAGTAAAAGGAATAATAGTTTCTGATACATAAAACAGGATCGCGGATTTTTTGATAATTTTAAAGGTTTAACCATCGTAAGTCCCTCTTTTAAGAGCCAGGGTTGTGCTGCAAAAATAATCTGAATTAATAAAGGATCATTAAATTTCCTTTATAGCGCACAGATTTATTATTGTACCCTTCAACGGTGATGATATACATGTAAATACCTTCCTGCGCCACAACGCCATCGTACAACCCATCCCACCTGCCGCCATTGCTTGTCTGGTAAACCGTTTCTCCCCAGCGGTTATATATGGTCATGCTATAGTTTTTGATAAACATGCCTGTTGGCCCAAAACTGTCATTGATTCCCGGAGAAGTATTGGGTGTAAAAGCATTTGGAATATAAACATACGGATCCTGGTGCAGGCAAACAACTGTAGACCTGGAAGTTGCATTGTTTTTGCCGATGTTTTCAATGGCTTCCACCTGGTAGCAGTAGTCAATCACAGCATCGGTGAGGTTCTTGTCGCTGAAAGTATCAATGCCAGACAGCGTTGATCCAATTTTATTCCAGCCCGTGCTGTCTTCCTCTTTATAAATGTTATAGCGGCTTATACCGTCCGGCCAGTCTCCATAACTGTTCCATGACAATGAGTTGTATGCCCGGTTGTTCATTCCCTGGAGAATGATCAGGCAGGCCCTGTTGCTTCCGTCACTCCGGTTTCCGCAATAGTCATTTGCAAATACATAATAGCAATCTGCCCCTGATATATCGCTAAGAGGTTCATAACAAATTGTTTTTGTTGTGCTTTCAACAAAGACCATCTCACCATCACTGGCGCGCTTGCGGTATACATCATAATCCTTAACATCAAATGACGCCGAAGAATCCCATGAAACTACTACCTGCTTTGCAGCAACGTCAACTGAAGCAGAGCGTATATATACTTTGGCAGGCGCTATATTGTCATAGGGTTTTACACTGTCTGTATTAGAATACGATTCATACCTCAACGGGGTATCTGCCACCGCTTCAATGACATAATGATAATACTGCCGGCAATTAACAAGCGTATCGGTATAGTTGGTAACAGTATCGCCGACAGTGGCTAAGATTGCGCCATCTTTAATAATTAAATAGCTTTTTACTTTCCATCCTATGTAGGGATTCCAGTTCAGGAATGCTTTCTGGTCGCCTCCCTGTACGTTCAAAACCATTGTTGCATGATATTGAGAAAACCCGGCGCCTGCATTTCCACAGGAGTCAACGGGCGCTATTTTGTAATAATAATTCTGGCGGTAGGTATTCAGGTCGCTGTCAATATAGCTTAAACCCTGTACCATTTTACCATCCTGAGCCCAGATGTGGTTGTCAAGGCTCCTGTAAACCAGGTAGCCTTGTACGTCCCCCGATTGGGAGGCATCCCAGCTCAATTTCACTTGTCCATTGCTTATACCGGTTGATGCTATCGTTGCATACTGTAGCTGGCTGTTTTTTGGCGCTGTTGTATCAATGGCGGTATCCCCTGAAATATTCGAGAACCCAAACAACTGTGTCGTCTCATCATTATATCTTATCCTGTATTGATAATAAACATGACAGCTTACATTGCTGTCAATGTAGGAAAGCGTTGACATATTAGCGCTTGCAATTTTTTGCCAGGGGGCGCCAACGGTCCGTTTTTCTATGGCATAACCCCATTTTTTAAAGCCGAGATAAGGCGTCCAGTTCAACTGAAAATATTGTGAATAGGCTTTTGCCGTAATGTGAACCGAACGGTCCGTGTCCCCTGCCAATGCCTGGTTTCCGCACGAATCTGTGGCGACAATATAATAAGCGTATGTATTGTCAGCGGTATTTGCCCCCTGGTCTTGCCAGTAAACGGTATCTGTAACAAAAGAAGGCAACTGGTCATAAAGCTGGAATACGCCGCCGTTTTCCTGCCGGTATATATTGAAGCCGCTCCGGTTTATTTTATTATTGCCGGTAAACCTCATACTTATTTTGCCGCCTGATATAAGGGTGCTGTCAACAGAAATAACATATAAATAGGATTTTGGCGGAGGCACTGTGTCAACAATTGTCAATCCAAATGAATCAGACAATGAAACCTGGCTGTTTGAGAGCCTGGCCCTGATGAGGTAGGCATAATGGTGTGCGCATACAACGTTGGTATCTGTATATTGTGTATCAGCCGCGCCCATAGACGATATAATATGCAGCCCCCCTTTGTTGTCATAACGGTAAATATCATAGCCGGAGACAGCTACTCCTCCGTATTGCGTCCATTTCAAAGTTGCGCTCAGGTTTTTATTATCGGTTACCTGCAGATTTACTGGAACAAGTATTTTACCGGCATCGCCATCATTGGCAATTATTATAAATTGCTATTTTGTACTTATGTACTTTGGTTAAGGTATTGATACCCGTCTGGGTATAGGTTGTAACAGCCAGGTTCGGTATCCTTTGTATAAGGTGGTAAACAGTGCTGGCAGAATCTGCTTCATATATATTATAGCCCCGCGCCACAGTATCTCTTGCGGGGTTGTCTGGCAACCATTGCAGATATACGGCTCCATTGGTCGTTCCGGTAGCCACAACCGTGGCGAATAAGGTGTTTGCCGCATTTGGCGGATAATAAATCAGGTTTTTAATAGACAACGTATCGCTGTAGATGCTGAAAATTGATTTTGCACTGCTGGCCAGTATCCTGTACGTATATTTTTGGTACACCGTTACCATGGTATCAAAGTATGAAAATGTGTTGCCATCCAGCGATATAAGTTTTACAAAAGGTCCGCCATTTGTGCTTCTTAGAATAGTAAAACTGTCCGTGCCGCCCTGAAGGCTTTGATAGGGGGTCCATGATACCTGGTTCCCAACTTTACAAAAACCGCTAACGAGTTTCATAGTCATCATAACTATTGTGTCTGACGGTTTGGAAAAAAGCAGGTTGCTACAGGAATCAACTGATACTATATAATAGCTTGCCTTGTTTTGCGCGTCCACATTTTGGTCAAAATAGGTGCTGTCGAATGTAAGTGTTGCAATATGATAAAAAAGGCCATTATTTACACTTTTCCATACCTGGAAGTATTTCACATTCGACCTTGTATTGTACTTCCATAACAGTTTGGCAGAGCCATTTGGCTGCACACTGGCATATTCAAGGATTGGCGGGGGAGGATGGATGGTGTCAAACGGCGTAACCTTAATGCTATCAGAATACGTTACCCTGTTCCGGCCCCCGGAAACCTCGCTTGCAAATATCCTGTAATAATGCGGGAGATAACAGTGAAGCGAATCATGCAATAAAGCGGTATCATTTGCAGGCAGTGTTGACAATACCCCCCATGTGCCGTTCAAATTGGTTTGTACCTGGTAATTAACGAGATCATATCCTTTAAATGGCGTCCAGTTGAGTTGGTTGGCTTCGTCAAGAGGGGTACCTGTAAGCGTTATGGTACAGAAAGTATCGGATGGAGTAGCATTCAGGCAGGAGTCAAGGGTAAGGATGGTATAACAATGCTCGTCATGCTGAGTGTTTACAACATCAATATATTGCATCGCCGCATGTTTGGTGGTAAATAAGACCTTGCCCGCCGTGGCCCAAACGCCATTGGTCTGCCTTTGTACTGCATACGCATAAGTATCTGTAGAATCTGCGCCGAGGAAATTTAATTTGACGTGAGCGGAATCCAGCACCGTGGCGTTGGTGAAAGTTGGTGCGTTTGAAGGTATGGTATCAAGGGCTTTCTTTCCTACCGTATCTGACCACGCAAAATGCCCGAAACTATCTATGGCGCTTATCCTGTAATAGATGTTGTAATTACATGGCGCCGGGAATATTACATCAGTTGTTTTATTCCCTGCAATTGTATCTAAATTTACAAATGCACCTTGTTCAAATCTTTGTACGATATAATCTTTAACATTAAACCCCTTATATGGCGTCCAGCTCAGGTGGTGTATTAATTGCCCAACCGTTATAGTCAATGTCATCGTCTGGTGCACTACCGATATTGGCGTTTTATTACCGCAACTGTCCACTACCAGCAGGTAATAATCATAGTCCAGGTTCCGGGTATTCAATCCTGATTGAATAAAACTATCTGTTGTGAGGGGAATATTGGTTTGCAGCAAAATATAGGACGCTGCCGTGGAAGCTTTATAATAAAGCTGGTAATATTTGTAAAACCGCTGTCCCTTTACCGGTTTCCATTTTATCAAAACGCTTCCGTTTGTTAAAGAGGTGCTGGTCTTTGATGCCGAATATACCTGCGGCGCCAAAAGCTGGTAAATTTTTGAACAATCGTAATTTGAAGAGGATTTTACAGCCCCGCTGGGACTTTCAAGCGCCACTATTTTATAACAGTAGCCCCGCGTATTGCTGATCGCAGAATCAACGTAATTGTAGGTTGATTTTGAAAGTGTTGCAATTAGAGTATCCGCACCGGCGCCTTCCACTCTGCGGTATAAAAGATAATTCCCTACGCCCGCCGGCCAACCTGAATAAGCCGTCCACCCGACATAAATTTTCTGGTAGCAGGTATTGGAATCCGCCTTCAGGTTCACGACACACTGTGTGGTTGACAGCAGACTTTTGTTCCCCTCACAACTGTCAATCGCCTGTACGGCATAACAATAAGATATACCTGAGTCTGTATTCACATTATCGGTATAGCCTGACACATTGCCAAGGGATTTATAAAAAGACAATGACGCCGCCCCGGATTTTTCCCGGTAGAGGTAATATTTGTTCACATCACTGGCGGCGCTCTTTTGCCATGTAACAAGTATAGCATTCGGGCCTGTAACTGTCGCAGATACCAAAACCGGCGCCGCAGGGGTATCCCTGTCGTAAGGCTTCACGGTAACGGAGTCCGAAATGCTGCTCAGAGCGCCTGAAGAGGATGTAACTAATATCCTGTATGTTTTGGGAATACAGGGAATCGGCTGGTCTGTATAGGTTGTAACCGTACCAGCCAGCCCGCTTTTCAGGGTTTTCCATCCACCGGAATAATATTGCACGGTATAGGTGCCGACCGTAAAACCCTTATATTTTGTCCAGTGCAGGGTAGCAGAATATTGCCCGCTGTCAACCTTTAGCAAAACGGGCGCGTCAACCTGGGTGGTGGGGCTTGTGTTTGAAGCGCAGGAATCAACAGCAAACACCTCGTAAGAAAATGAATCTGTACTTGTATTTATACCGGTTTGTGTATAGGAAACAGGGCTTAATGCCGGTTTCGTAATGGTGGTAAGGAGGCTGTAAGAGCCGTTGTCTTTCCGGTAATAGATGAGGTATTTGGTGACAACCGGGTCGGCAACTTTGTCGAAAGTAATTTTTACCGATGAAGTATTTGGGACCGTAACGCTTTCGATGTTTACCTGTTGCGGTTTAATGGTATCATAGGGCGTAATGGCGATCGTGTTAGAATAAGTTACCGCCGTGCCACTGAGCCGCGACATGATCCTGAAATTATAGGATACATTACAATGAAGGCTGCCGATCAAATCTGTAGTATCTGTTTTGGCTACTGAGTCAACAGAGGTCCAGGTACTCGAACCAACGACATTTTCCTGGATCACGTTTTTGCTGATGCCTGACTCGTTGTTTGGTGACCATACCAGGCTGGCCGAAAGGTTTTTGGCGGCGCCATTAAGTTGTACGAGGCAATATTTATGCAGAAGGGAAGAATTTCCGCAGCTGTCAAATGCCACATAATCATAGCAATATTTTTTTGCTCCTGTTGCCGTGGCATTTATAGCTATGCTGGATGGATAACTGGCAGCGCTTAAGGCTGTAGGAATGGTTTGGAGGGTATCGTTTACCCACGAATACAATTTATAGCCTGCCACGTCGTGCGTGCCATATACCGCATTCCAGTTCATATCGACTTTGGTTAAAGTTGCGTCTTCAAAACTGATTGAAGTATTTAGAGGCGGTTGCGGACGAACCGTATCTATCGGCGTCCCTGAAAAAGAATCAGATAACGCAGTTTCTTTGGTCAGGTCATAATAAGCGAGTATCCTGTAATATCTTTTAATGCAGGTGATGCCTGTATCGTTATAAACCGTATCAGACGTTTTATCAATTTTTCGGGTGATCCATTTGCCACTTACATATTGCTGTACTTTTACGGTATCGGGCGTAAAACCCACGTAGGGTGTCCAGCTTATATGCAATGTCCGTTGCTGCGGTTTTATTTTCGCGAGCATGGTACAGTGTTCGTTATACGAACGTTTGTTGCCGCAATTATCCACTGCCGTTACCGTGTAGCAGTAATAATTAGAGGCGGCGGATACTTTTTTATCTTTATAGAGCAAAGTGCCTCCCGTTCCGGTACTGAATACCGAATCATAAAGAACCATAGCGCCGCCGTTCACACCGCGGTAGATGTAATAATGGTTTATATCAGGGGATAATGTTTGTTCAAACAGCAGGTCAACCTCGCCTAAAGAAATCACTGAAGCGTACAATATCGGTTCTTTTACCGGGGCCGTGGTATCCAGTACAAGCAGGTTATTGAGTATGTTTCCCTGGCTGGTTAATGGAGTATAACTGCTGAGGCCTACTATTTGCGCGGCTTTTACAGTAGTATTGCAATAGGGCAGCAAATAGCTGAGCCCCATGACCGTTGCAACCTTCTTGAGCCCTGTTCCGATGTCAATATACACGGCAAAACTGTCTTTATAGCTGAAATCAATATGGTTCCAGTTGAGGTTTACCCCTCCATAAGAATTATAGGTTGGCCTGGCAACCACAGACTCAAAAGTGTCGGAAGAAAACCCTTCCGTACCGCATTTATTTGCGGATACAACATAGTACCAATAGGCAGTATCTTCCGCATTCAGCGCCGTTGAATCTGTCCAGGTATTTACCGTTCGGTTCGTGATTGATTTTACAAGGTTATACACCGGGGAATGGAGGCTAACCTTCCTACGGTATATATTGTATTGTAGAAAATTGGTATCTGCTTTTATGGTATCCCAGTTCAGTTTGATGTATTGCGAACCGAGAATATTCACTGCCCTCATAGCCGGCGGGGAAACAAAAGGAGGGGGAGTAACATATATGGAATAGGTTTCCGTGGCAATGCCACAGCTTTGGTCAGCTACCTGGAAGGTAACAGTATGCGGGGATGAATACGTTACATCTGCACAGTTGGGGATCCAGCAATAAGTTCCTGAGTCAGAAATTGGTGCATCTGTAGTCGTAAATTTTGCATAGGGTTTTGGGAAAGAAGAATCTATGCCAAAGGTTTCGCTACTTGCAGATATGGTCATGGTATCATAAGTGCCGCCCGTGGTTGGGAACTTAGAATCAGTGGATTTTACCGTAATACAAAAAGCCTGGTTCATTTTCACGGTTCTTTTATTGCCGAGAGGATCCGTTGCAAAGGTTGGTGGCGGGCGCGTACTGCATGATACGCCCACGAATTCAAGGTCAACCCGAACAAGTCCAATGTATTGCGCCTTGTGCGTGAGCTTGTTTACTTTATATTCCTGCACCTGTACTACTGCCACATAATTTCCGGACGTATTTGGAAAATTAGTGGTAATAAGGCCGGTTGAGCTGTCCATGGAAGGTTTGTAGGAAGAGCCAAAAGGAGTAAACGGACTATAACCTGTCTTATATGGGATCTTAATGAAGTTGGGGAGATTACTAAAATTAGCCGGTACGGTATCGTATGGTTGAGAAAAAGAAAATACCATTGAATCTCCATCCGGCGAATAAAAACCAGCGCTAAAAGCATCCTTCCGATTTACACAAACATTGGGCGTCATATCTTTTGATATTTGAGGAGAACTGCTGGCAAGACCACGTGGCGGCATAAATGCATATAGAGTAATTCCTGTTGATGAACTATTAATCTTTAAATCTATATCGCTATTCCGGGCAACAAAAGTGCTGGCGCCGTTCACAATATTTGGATCATTCCAGATATGGTATCCAACTGTATCGGTTCCCTCAGTTATTGTATCGTTATACCAACCTTTTTGTGTGCAATAATTAGACCCGCAAGCAGAATTGGCTTTGGTAACATAGATGATATCCTGCTGATATATTGTTCGGGTTGAATTGATAGTGGAAGATGAGCTAGCGCCCTTAATATGATACTTAAAACTGGATGGCAATACCGCCCCGGGACTCCCATTTTGACAATCCCTGTACAAAATAAACTGGATGGCGTACGTATTATTCCCCAGATAGGTATAAAGCACGCTACCTCCCATAATGTGGCTGGCATAAACCTGCCCTACCATAGCATAGTATACGAGGAA
>Ga0134126_10004323_pt1 | contig 17785 bp, 18 predicted proteins | sample KB31752_FD_96881 | JGI IMG/M metagenome (GOLD analysis project Ga0134126, IMG submission 96881) | Terrestrial soil microbial communities with excess Nitrogen fertilizer from Kellogg Biological Station, Michigan, USA - KB3-175-2 | ecosystem: Environmental > Terrestrial > Soil > Unclassified ...
ATCCACGCGATCAAGTGGGAGCTCGAGGACCTCGCGTTCGCGACGCTGCACCCGCGCAAGTACCAGGAGATCAAGTCGCTGGTCGCCCAGCAGCGCGACGACCGCGAAGGCTACGTCGCCGAGGCGGGCGAGTACCTGCGCTCGGAGCTGCGCGAGGTCGGCATCGACGCGCAGATCGCCGGGCGCGCCAAGCACTTCTACTCGATCTACTCGAAGATGACCAAGAAGGGCCGCGAGTTCAACGAGATCTACGACCTCACCGCGATGCGCGTGATCGTGGACTCGGTGAAGGACTGCTACGGCACGGTCGGCGTGATCCACTCGCTCTGGAAGCCGCTCCCCGGCCGCTTCAAGGACTTCATCGCGATGCCCAAGTTCAACATGTACCAGTCGCTGCACACGACGGTGATCGGGCCCGAGGGACGGCCGCTGGAGATCCAGATCCGCACCCACGAGATGCACGAGATGGCCGAGTTCGGAGTCGCGGCGCACTGGGTCTACAAGGCGCAGGCGGGCAGCGCGACCGCCGGCGGCTGGCCGGCGGGCAGCGAGGACGCGAAGCTGAAGTGGCTGCGCTCGATGCTCGACTGGCAGAAGGACATGTCCGACCCGCAGGAGTTCATGGAGACCCTGCGCACCGACCTCTTCGAGGAGGAGGTCTACGTCTTCACGCCCAAGGGCGAAGTGAAGTCGCTCGCGGCCGGAGCGACCCCCCTCGACTTCGCCTACGAGGTGCACACCGAGATCGGCCACCGCTGCGTGGGCGCGCGCGTGAACGGCAAAATCGTGCCGCTGCACTACGAGCTGCGCTCCGGCGACATCGTCGAGATCCTCACCGCCAAGCGCGACCGCGGGCCCTCGCGGGACTGGCTGGCGCTCGTCAAGACCACCCGCGCGCGCAACAAGATCAAGGCCTGGTTCAAGGCGGAGAACCGCGTCGACTCCGAGCACGCCGGGCGCGAGCTGCTGCAGGAGCAGCTGCGCAAAGCCGGGCTGCCCGCGCAGAAGATCACCGGCTCGGCGCTGCTCGCCGACGTGATCCGCGAGGTCGGCTACCGCAAGGCCGACGACTTCTACATCGCGCTCGGCGCCGCCAAGATCTCGCCGAAGCTGGTCGTCAACAAGGTCATGCAGCGCCTGAAGCAGGGCGAGTCCGCCGATGGCGACGACGGGGACGCCGACCTGCTGCGCGTCGGGCGCCCCAAGCGCCGCCCGAACAAGTCATCGGGGCAGTACGGCATCCGCGTCGAAGGCGTCGACGACGTGATGCTGCGCCTGGCCAAGTGCTGCCGCCCCGTGCCGGGCGATGAGATCGTCGGCTACATCTCGCTCGGGCGCGGCATCACCATCCACCGCGCCGACTGCCCGAACACGGCGCTGCTGCGCAAGAACCCCGACCGCTTCACGAACGTCACCTGGGACGGCGACCGCTCGACCGGCTTCATCGTCGAAATCCAGATCGACGCCTGGGACCGCCACCGGCTGCTCGAGGACCTCTCCCGCGGCTTCTCGGAGTCCGGCGCGAACATCCTCGAAGCACGTTGCCTGTCGATGGGGCCGATGGTCAAGAACCGCTTCGTCGTCGAGCTGGCCGACACCCACACGCTGAAAAGCGCGATCACGCGAATCCGCAACGTGGAGTCGGTGTTCGACGCCTACCGGGTCACGCCCGGGGCCGCGGACTGACACGCCCCGGCGCAGGGGGTTCCCTCGGCTGTCCGAGTTCGGACTCCGGATCGATTGACATGGCCGGAACGGCGCTCTAGCGTCACCCCACGCCCGGAGGCAGCGCGCGCTGGGGCTCTCGATCGTCAAGGAGGGGTTCCGTGACCAGACGTTTGTCGTTCCTGTCGCTCGCCGCCATACTGGCGGCCACCACGGTCTTCGTGCTGCAAGCCGGCCCGGCTTCGGCCGCGGGCTCGAAGGTGCTGCTCGTCACCCGCAACGAAACCGGCAACGGGCCGCCGGCCGCCACCGGCGAACCGGCCCACATCACCAACTTCGTCAAGTGGGAAGCGCTCGGCACGATCTGCGGAGTCGCCGACGAAGGCGCGAAAGTCGGCAAGAACCCCGCCGGGACGGTCAAGGTCAGCGGCAGCGACTCGCCGATCGAAATGGGCTGCTTCAACCTCGGCAAAGGCGAACCGGCGGGCGGAAGCATCACGATCAAGACGCTGTCGGTGTCGAAGACCGGCACCGTGATGTTGCACGGGCGCATCGAAGTCGAAACCGAAGGCTGCCACTACTTCGCGACGAAGCTGACCGGCACCCAGAAATTCGGCGAAAACGAACAGTTCTTCGACGCCCTGAGCGGGACGGCGAAGCTGGTCAAGAAAGGCAGCCTGCTGACGTGCGCGCCGACCACGCCAGTGGTCGACGAAGCGGCAGCCGCCGACAGCGCGGGATTCAACTACGTGGTGGAGCTCACTTCCTAGCCGGGGGCCGTGAAGCCGCGGCCGGGCGGACGCTCGGCCGCGGCGCTCAGGCGACGACGTTCAGCGCCTCGGGCAGCACCGAGAAGCGTGCCTCTCCGACCTCGCCGAGGTAGTCGCCGTCCACCTGCAGCGGCAGTGGGCGCTCGTCTGCGCTCGTGACGCAGATCGTGCTCGCGTCGGGAAGGCCGGTGATCTGCCGGTTGCCGGTCACACGCGCGTGACGAGAGAGCGCGCGGAAGCCGATCGAGGCCCCCGCCAGGGGCGTCGCGCGGTGCAGCACGCCGCCGGCCAGCGTGCCGGATTTCAGCGACGCGCCTTCGGCGATGTCGATCGGGCGGTTCTGGAAGTAGGTGAACGGCGCGCCGTTCTGGACGATCGCCGTGACGCCCTCGAGCTCCTCGCCGTCCTCGGTGCGGACCTTCAGGCGCGGCGAGCGCACGAGGTAGCGGCGCATGAAGGTGCTGACGGCGACCCAGGTGAAGAACCACGGGCCGAAGCGCGACTTCAGGCGGGGGTTGGCGTCGACCCGCTCGACGACGCTCGCGTCGAGGCCGAGCCCGGAGGCGAAGGTGAAGCAGCGGCCGTTGACGACACCGAGGTCCACCTTGCGCGGCTTCCAGTCGTCGGCCATCGCCAGCAGGTGCTCGGTCGCATCCACGGGGTCGCCCGGGATGCCGAGCATCTTCCCGAACACGTTCGCCGAGCCGCCGGGCAGGCAGGACAGCGGGGTGGGGGAGCCGAGCAGGCCGTTGGCCGCTTCGTTGACCGTGCCGTCGCCGCCGAAGGCGACGACCACGTCGTAGCCCTCGTGGGCGGCCTCGCGGCAGAGCTCGGTGGCGTGGCCGCGGGCCTCGGTGTCGACGGCGTCGACCTCGAAGCGGCCCTGCAGCGCGTAGACGACGAGGTGGCGCAGCCGGTCGGAGACGGTGCTCGCGTAGGGGTTCACGATCACGAGCATGCGCCGCTTGGCTTTCTGGTTGGCGAACCGGAAGGGGGCCGGGGTCTCGGATGTCCGCTCGCCGGACTCGAGGCCGTGCTCGCCGGAGGCGCTCGTGGTGCCGCTCACGCTCTCGCCTACACCGCTGTGGCGGGCGCGTTACCCGCCCGCCGTTAATGCTCGACGGACGTCGCTGCCGATGCTTTTGCTAAATTGCAGCGCACATAGGACACATCCAGAGGGGTGGAGGGACTGGCCCAGCGAAACCCCGGCAACCACGCAGAAGCCACGCGCGGAAGGTGCCAATTCCAGAGAGATGTGTGGCGAGCCCCGGCTCATCGCACAGTGGCAAAGCGATTGAGCGAAAGGGGTTCCAGTGACTGCCAGTCATCTGCAGTGCAGGGAGTGCAAGAGCGAGTACCCGCTCGAGGCTCTGTACGTGTGCGAGCGTTGCTTCGGCCCGCTGGAGGTCGCCTATGACCGCAGTGGCTCGGAGCTGAGCGTCGCCGAACGCCGCCGCCGCATCCAGGCGGGGCCGCAGAACATCTGGCGCTACGCCGACTTCCTGCCGTTGAGCGCGCCTCCCGGCCCCTCCGGGCGGCTCAACTCGCGCGCGGGGCTGCCCGCCGGCTGCACGCCGCTGATCAAGGCCGACAGGCTCGCCAAGCGGCTCGGCCTGAAGGAGGTCTGGGTCAAGAACGACGCAGCCAACCCGACGCACTCCTTCAAGGACCGCGTGGTCTCGGTCGCCGCCAGCCGCGCCCGCGAGCTCGGCTTCGAGACGATCGCCTGCGCCTCGACCGGCAACCTCGCCAACTCGGTGGCCGCCCACGGCGCCGCCCTCGGCCTCGACTCCTACGTCTTCATCCCGTCCGACCTGGAGGAGCAGAAGGTGCTCGCGACGGGCGTCTACGGCACCCGCCTGGTCGGTGTGAAGGGCAACTACGACGACGTCAACCGCCTCTGCACCGAGCTGTGCGCCGAGCGCGAGTGGGCGTTCGTGAACATCAACCTGCGCCCGTACTACGCCGAGGGCTCGAAGACGCTCGCGTTCGAGATCGCCGAGCAGCTCGGCTGGGAGCTGCCGGACCGCTGCGTCGTGCCGATCGCCTCCGGCTCGCTGTTCACGAAAATCGCGCGCGGCTTCGAGGAGTGGCGCGAGACGGGACTGCTCGACGGCGAGCTCCCGAAGATGAGCGGCGCCCAGGCCGAGGGCTGCTCGCCCGTGGCGAGCGCGTTCGAGGCCGGCCACGAGGTCTGCCGCCCGGTCAAGCCGAGCACGATCGCCAAGTCGCTCGCGATCGGCAACCCTGCCGACGGTCCCTACGCGCTCGATCTGGCGCGCCGCACCGGCGGCTCGATCGACGCCGTCACCGACGAGGAGATCAAGGACGGGATCAGGCTGCTGGCCGAGACGACGGGCGTGTTCACCGAGACCGCGGGCGGCGTCACCACCGCCGTGCTCGCGAAGCTCGCCGAGCGGGGCGAGATCGACCCCGACGAGCGTGTCGTGCTCGTGATCACGGGCGAGGGCTTGAAGACGCTGGACGCCGTCCGCGGGAGCTTCGAGACGCACACGATCGAGCCGAACGTGGCGGACTTCGAGGCGCGCGTCCCCTCGCCGCTGACCGTCTGATGAGCGTGGTCGTGAAGATCCCGACGCAGCTGCGGGCCGCGGCGGGTGGCGAGGCGGAGGCCGAGGTCGACGGCGCGACGGTGCAGGAGGTCCTCGAGGGCCTCTACGAGCGCCACTCCGAGCTGCGCGAGCGGCTCTCCGACGAGGACGGCACGCTGCGGCGGTTCGTCAACGTGTACGTCGCGGGCGAAGACATCCGCTTCCTGGACGGGCTCGCGACCCCGGTCAGCGACGGATCCGAGCTGACGATCCTGCCGGCCGTGGCCGGCGGCTAGACCGTTCGCGGCCGGCTGCTTCTCGCGTTCGGCCGGCGCCTCTTCGGCGAACCGCCGCGCAACGCCACGCGCGCCGAGCACCTCCGCTGGCTGCGCGGGCTCTACCTGAAGATGCTCCTGATCGCGGCGCTGCCGGTGGTGGCGATCGCCGTCGGCGGCGCGAGCACCGGCGTGTGGCTGGCCCTGGCCGTGGGCGCGCTCGTCTGGTTGCAGGGATTCGTCACGCTGCGGGTGCAGCTGCGCCGCGAGCGCGACTGATCAGCGCGCGGCGGGCGCCGCCGCGTGCGCGTGCGCGTGCGCGGACGCCGGCGCGGGTGTCGAGCCGCTGAAGCCGACCGTCGAGACCAGGCCGGCCGCGCACATCGCCGCGATCGTCAGCCGCCGCATGCGCTTGGGTGTCGCCCAACCGGGGGCGTGGATCTGCATCCAGCTCCTGAAACCTGTCGCCGCCGAAGCGGCCGCCATCGCGCAGGCGGCGCACATGCTACTACCTTACCTCGCCCAGCGGCGCTGAGGCGCCGCTCGGAGACGGCTGCTCGTCGCCCGGGTGCTGCTCGGCGATCTGCGTCTCGATGCGCCGGCGCAGCTCCGCGCCTCGCCCCGCGGAGACGGCGCGGGCCGCGCGCTCGTCGGTCAGCTCGACGCCGTTCAGGTGCGCGAAGTCGAGCAGGTTCTGGCGTTCCTCGCCCTCCTTGGCGGCGCGCAGGAACAGCCAGCAGAACAGCCCCAGCGTGAGCAGCGACTCCTCGACCATCATCACCGCCCCGGCGATGCTCTGGTCGGCGAGCGGCGAGACGTTGTAGACGGCGTCTCCGTGCAGGTAGTAGGAGTAGAAGACGGTCCCGGACCAGAGGAAGATGTTGCCGAGCACCGCGCCCGTGAGCCGCACGGCGACGATGTAGATCAGCTTGCCGAGGTTGCCGAACCAAGCGGGCATCGGCAGCGGCCCGAACAGGCACATCCACATGTTGATGCCGAAGCCCAGGAACATCGCGTGCTGGAGCACGTGGATGCCGGGGTGGCGCAGCGCCGCCTGGTAGAGGACCGGCAGGTGCCAGACGTACAGGTCGATCGCCCACAGCGGGAACGCGACCAGCGGGTGCGCGAGGACACGCAGGCGGTCGAAGATGCGCACGCCGAAGACGCGGAAGGTCAGGATCGGGGCGATCAGCGGGCCGGTCAGCCCGAGCACGATCAGCAGGGCACCGATTTCGCCGAGCAGCAGGTGCTCGACCATGTGCACGTAGAGCAGTTCCTGGCTGAGCGGTCCGAGCCCGGTGACCGCCGCGGCGATCACGAAGGCGCCGGCGTAGAAGCAGGCCTGGCGCCAGCCCGGGACGGGATGGCCGCTGGCACCGAGGTGGCGCACGCGGCGCCCGTAGGCCAGTGCGACGAGGGCCAGCGGACCGACGACCAGCACGGCGGTCACGAGGTCGGTGGACTCGGCGAGCGGGGGCGGCGCCATCTTGCCCCAGCGTAGTCAGCGGCGGCCCCCGCCGCTGCTGCGTCAGTGAGACGTCTTGTGCGATTCGTCGCAGACACGGAGGATTTTTAGGAACTTTTGACCAGTCACCGCCTGGGCGGGGGTAGCATGACTGGGGCGATGAGCACCAGCCCACGAACCCTCATCAGCCGCCCGCCCTCCGAGGGCGCCACCGAACGCGTCGACCCGATCTCCTGCCTGGACGAGCGCACGCTGAGCCACGCCAGCGACGCCGAGGCGCCGGGTCCCGGCCGCTACCTGGAGGTCCAGGGCGCGGGGCGCACGCTGCTGATCCCGATCGGCAGCGAGGTGATCCACATCGGCCGCGGGCTCTCCGCGGAGCTTCACCTCGACGAGAGCTCGGTTTCGCGGCGCCACGCGATCCTCGTACCGCGGGTCTCCGGCGCGCGGATCCTGGATGACCGCAGCTCGAACGGCACCTTCGTGAACGGGCGCCGGGTGCAGCAGGCAGACCTCAGCGACGGCGACGTGATCGTCGTCGGGCGGGTGCTGCTCCGCTACCTCGAGATCTGAGCGCGTTCACGCCCCAGTCACGAGGGGCTTGACAGCAAGCTGCTACCATCGCGCGGTCCGAGGGGTTCGATTGCCCTTCGCCGGTGAGGCGGCGCTGGGCAGCTGGGAGGGAGCATGAGGCGTATCGGAACAGGGATCGTTCGATCGCGGATGCGTGCGCTGGGAGCGCTCGTGGCCGTGGCTCTGGCGTGCACGGCGGCGCTCGCACTGGCGGCTGCGCCGGCAGGAGCGACCGAACTCGAAGACTTCTCCGGAGGGGCTTTCCAGATCCTCCCGCCCGGTGCGGAAGGCAGCGAAAACCACGGCAAGTACGCCACCGATCAGATCAAGCTCTACGAAAAGCTGACGCCCAAAAAGGGCAAGATCACCCAGGAAACGGTCGAAAAGGACTACCTCCCCGAGAAATTCGGCGACAACACCGGCGGCGGCATCCTGCGGACCGAAAAACCGAAGTCCGGGCTGGAAATCGTGCGTGACAAGCACGACATCCCGCACGTCTACGGCTCGACCCGCGGCGACGTCATGTACGGCTCGGGCTGGATCGCCGCCAAGGACCGCGGTCTGCTCCTGACCCTCGGCCTCGGGCCCGCCTACGTCGCTGCGACGGGCGCGCCCGGGATCAACCCATTCGGCCTGCTGCTGCACGTCCGCTCGTTCACACCGAGCGCCCAGGCGATCGAATACGTCTCGAGCCAGAAGAAAGTGCTCGAAGAAAAGGGCGCGGAAGGCTTCCAGGTGATCGAAGACCTCGAAAACTGGGTCGACGGCGTCAACGGCTATGAGGAATCGCTGGCCCCGTCCGAAAGGACGCTCAAACCGCTGACGTTCGCCGACGCGGTCGCGGGCTTCGCCTTCATCGGCTCGATCTTCGGCAACGGCGGTGGCCAGGAAGTGCTCGACAGCGAATACAAGGCGCAGCTCGAGAACAACTTCGGCGAAACCGCAGGCAAGGAAATCTTCAAGGACCTGCGGCGGGTCAACGACCCCGAAGCGCCGACGACCGGCAAAACCGCGTTCCCCTACGACCAGGAACCGAGCGGCGCGACGCCGGGTGCGTTGCTGGTCGAACCGGGCACCGTCAGCCCGGCCGCCAAAAAAGCGCAGAGCGCGCTGACCGCCAGCCGGCGGCACATGTCGAACTTCCTGCTCGCCGGCGCCAAAGACGCCGCCAACGGGCACCCGAAGGCAGTCATGGGGCCGCAGCTCGGCTACTACTACCCGGAGATCGTCTTCCAGGCCGACCTGCACGGGCCGGGGGTCGACGCGCAGGGCATCGTGGCGCCGATCTCGCCGTACGTGTTCATCGGCCGCGGGAAGGACTTCGCCTGGTCGCTGACCTCCGAGGGCGCGGAGAACACGCAGACGTTCCTCGAGAAGCTCTGCGAACCGAGTAAAGAACCGGTCACTCGCGAAACGGACTTCTACGAATACAACGGCGAATGCATTCCGTTCACGACGTTCGACGCCGGCAAACTCGGCGCGGGCGAAAGCGAACCGGCCCGGGAGGTCATCTTCAAAGAATCGGTCCATGGGCCGATTTCGGGAACGGCGATGGTCGGTGGCCAGATCTACGCGATCGCGACCGACCGCTCCACGCGCGGCCGCGAGCCGGCGGGCGAGGTCGCCTTCAGCAAGATGGACTCCAACAAGGTCCACAACCCGACGCAGTTCTTCGAAGCGGCCAATGAACTCGAGACGACGTTCAACATGTCCTACGTCGACAACGAACACATCGCGTTCTTCTCGACCGGCCGTCTTCCGATCACCGCTCCGGGTACGGACCCGTCACTGCCGACGCTCGGCACGGGCGAATACGACTGGAAAGGGTTCCTCGGGCTGAACGAACACCCGCACGAAGTGGACCCGTCCAGCGGCTTCATCACCAACTGGAACAACAAGGCCGCTCCCGAATGGGGCGCCGCCTCAGACGAATGGGGCCAGGGGCCGATCCACCGTGTCCAGCTGTACAAAGGGTTCAAAGAAGGGATGAGCGAGGCCGACGACGTGGCGATCATGAACAAGGCCGCCACGCAGGACCTGCGCGCAGTCGAAATCTGGCCGACGATCGAACGGGTGCTGAACTCGCCCGGTACGGCGCCGAGCGCGCTGGCGCTCGCGGCCGAGAAGACGATGCGCAAGTGGGTCGCCTCGGGCTCCAGCCGCTATGGCAAGGAAGGTCCGAAGGCTCCGGGTGCGGCGATTCTTGACCGGGCCTGGACGCCGATCGCCGAAGCGGTCATGAAGCCGGTGCTCGGCGAATCGCTGACCGGGGAGCTGAAAGGCTTCTTCGGGCCGGACAACGGCGAGAACTCCGGCGGCTCGTCCTACGGCGGAGGCTGGTACGGCTACGTCTCCAAGTCGCTGCACGAAGTGCTCGGCGACTCGGTGATGGAACCGAACAGCCGTGGCTACTGCGGGAACGGCAACCTCGAAAGCTGCCGCAACTCGCTGTGGGCCGCCTTCCAGGGGGCAGCCGAATCGCTGCAGAGCGAACAGGGCTCGGAAATCAAGAAATGGCGCGCGACGCCCACCCGCATCGTGTTCCAGCCGGGCCTGATCGGCGGCATTCCGACGATGAGCTGGACCAACCGCTCGACGTTCCAGCAGGTGATCGAATTCACCGGTCACGCGCCGGAATAGGCGTCAGGCCACAGCGCTGAGCGCATGACGGAGGGGCCGCGTTCCGGGGGGGACGCGGCCCTCCGTCTTTCCGGGGTGGCTCAAGCTGCCGCGGAGAGACGCCGATACGGTCGCGGTGAGCGACGAGCCGAACCCTCTGCCGTACCTCAACACGCCCGAGCGCGCAGTGCTCGGACCGCTCGTCCGCCGTCTGTTCGCAACCGGTAACCCGCGCTTCGAGAAAGCGCTCGAGACCACCGGCGCCGAGGCGACAGCCCGGATGGCCTGCGTGAACGCGCTGCGGATCTACGCGATCGTGCTGTTCGCACTCGGCATCGCCGCGCGCGTCGCAGGCGTCGCGACGCTCGCCCTCGCCCTGTACGCCATCGCCGTGGCCGCGATGGCCTGGTCGTTCTGGTGCCTCTACACCGTCGCGGCGCCCGAACGCGCGTTCAAGGCCGAGCGCGGCGAGAGCCAGCCCGCGCCGGCGCGTGAGGCGCTCGACGCGTTGCTGCGCAAGCTCGGCCGCGAAGGCGAGGCCGAGGACCGCGCCGTCTGAGCCACGCTCCGGGAGCGATACGGCGCGCATCCGGCACGAGTGCCCGTACCCTTAAGGCGTGCACCGTTCCGTCTTCAGCGCTATCCGCGCCCGGCTGACCTACGCGAACGTCGTCGCGACGCTCGCGCTGCTGTTCGCGATGAGCGGCGGCGCGCTGGCCGCGAAGCACTACCTGATCAACTCGACAAAGCAGATCAACCCGAAGGTGCTCAAGAAGCTCCACGGCGCCCGTGGCCCGCGCGGTGCGATCGGCCCCAACGGTCTGGTGGGGCCGCAGGGAGTCCAGGGCCCGATCGGGCACGTCGGGATCCGCGGCGAAAAAGGCGACGCGGGCTTCTCGGCGCTGTCGAACCTGCCGAAAGGCGCGACGGAGAGCGGCGAGTTCTCGGTCTCGGCCCCGGCGGCCGCGGAAGGTGACCAGCTCGAAGGCGTGGCAACGTTCTCGATCCCGCTGGCGGCACCGATCGAAGGTCAGGTCGAAGTGACCCCGGAGGACGTCCCGCAGCCGACGTGCCTCGGGCCAGGGCAGGCCACGCGCGGCTGGCTGTGCATCTACACGCGGTCGGTCAGGAACCTCGAATTCGTTCGCGCCTACAACCCGGAGTCGGAACTCGAAGTCCCGCCGAAAGGGCGCACTGGCCGCTTCGGCTTCGGCACCGAGTGGAAAGCCAAAGAAGCAGGGCTGGTCGAAGCTGCCGGCACCTGGTCGGTCACCGCTCCCTAGCTAGGACAGCGGCGCGCCGAGCACGCCGGCGAGCGCTCCGATCGCGCCGCAGCCGAGCAGCGTCGGCACGATCGGCCAGCGCAGCAGCAGCAGCGCGACGGCGGCCCCGGCGAGCAGCGGCACCTGCCAGCCCTGGCCGATCGCCAGCGCGAGCGGCAGCGCCGAGCCGACGATCGCGCCCGCGGCGGCCGGTGCGGCGCCCGCGAGGAAGGCCAGCGCGCGGCGATCGCCCAGCAGCCGCTCGAAGCGCCGCGCGCCGATCAGCACGAACGAGAACGACGGCAGGAACGCCACGAACGCGGCGAGCAGCCCCCAGCCGAGACCGCCGGCGGCGTACCCGACGGCCGCCACGGTCTGCACCAGCGGTCCGGGCGTGATCTGACCGAGCGCGACGGCGTTCAGGAACTGCGCGTGGGTCATCCAGTGGTAGGTGCTGACCGCGTCGGACTGCATCAGCGGCACGATCACGAAGCCGCCGCCGAACGACAGGGCCCCGACCTTCAGCGCCGTCCAGGCCAGCGCCGCGACGCCGCCCGGATCGGTCGTGGCGGCGAGGAGGGGCCAAGCCTGGGCGCGCAGCGCCCGCACGCCGCCGTCGTGCAGGGCGAGCTCGACCAGCCCGCAGCCGAGGATCACGAGCACTAGCCAGGGGCCCGTGAGCGCGGCGACGACCGCACCCGTCAGCCCGTAGACGGCGATTCGCGTGTGCCTGTCGGGCAGCGTCCGGCCCCACAGCGGCACCGCGATGTCGAGGCCGGCACGGACCGCGACCGCGGCGACCGCAGCCCCCGCGCCGAGCCCGGCGCCGCGCGCCCATTCGGGCGGCGAGCCGGCCAGGAACAACGCCGAGAGGGCGAGGATCACGACGAGCCCGGGGAGGATGAAGGACAGCCCGCCGAGGATCGCGCCGCGCCAGCCGCGCAGGCGCCACGCGCAGTAGATCGACAGCTGGGTCGAGGAGGGGCCGGGGAGGATGTTGACCGCGGCCAGGGCGTGCTCGAACTGGACCGGCTCGATCCATTGCCGTCGCGTCACGCACAGCTCGCGCAGCATCGCGATGTGCACGGGCGGGCCGCCGAAGCCGGTGCAGCCGATCCGGCCCCACTCGCGGAGGATCTCACGCAGCCGGGGGGGCGCGGCGCTCACGCGCGGCATCATGCCACCGCGGGGATCGGCGGCAGGGTTGGCGCGAGTCGTGCAGAAAGCACTGCCGTGGCGCATCTCGACGAGAGCGACCTGGCGGGCAGCTGGCTCGAGCAGTTCGAGCGCTGGCAGGCCGAGTTCGCTGCCGCCGGCGCCCACGAGCCGACCGCGATGGTCCTCGCCACCGCGGCGGCCGACGGCCAGCCTTCGGCGCGCACCGTGCTGCTCAAGGGTGTCGACGGGCGCGGCTTCGAGTTCTTCACGAACCTCGGCTCGCGCAAGGGCCGCGAGCTCGCCGAGAACCCCCGCGCCTCGCTGCTGTTCCCCTGGTATGAGCTCCAGCGCCAGGTGGTCGTCGTCGGCACGGTCGAGCCGGTCGATCCGGCGCGCGCGGATGCTTATTTCGCGAGCCGCCCGTATGGGTCGCGGATCGGCGCGCACGCGAGCCGCCAGTCGAGCGTGATCGCCGGCCGCTCGGCGCTGGAGGAAGCGGAGGCCGATCTGCAGGCGCGCTACCCGCCCGATCGGCCGGTGCCGCGTCCCGAGCACTGGAGCGGGTTCCGCGTGGTGCCGGCCTCCGTCGAGTTCTGGCAGGGCCGGCCGAACCGCCTCCACGACAGGCTGCGCTTCCGTCTGGAGGAGCAGCGCTGGATCGTGGAGCGGCTGTCGCCTTAACGCGGGCTCTCGCGCCTGCTTTCATGGCCCGTCATGGGCCGCATCGAAGTCACGCACTTCACCGACCCGGGCTGCCCCTGGGCCTACTCGGCCTCGCCCGCGCTGGCCGTCCTTCGCTGGCGCTACGGCGACCAGCTCGACTGGCGGATCGTCACGATCGGTCTGACGGAGAGCCCGCAGCGCTACATCGACGCCGGCTACACACCGGCTCTGATGGCGGCCGGCAACCGCCGCCGTTTCGGGCGCTACGGGATGCCGCTGATCGCCGAGCCGCGCTCCCGCGTGGTCGCCAGCTCGCGGGCGTGCCGCGCGATCGTCGCCGCCCGGCGCCGGCATCCGGGCTCTGAGGAGCAGGTGCTGCGCGCGCTGCAGTTCGGCTGGTTCACGACCACGCTGCTCATGGACGAGGACCGCGACATCGCCGCGGCCCTGGAGCGGGTCGGCGGGATCGACGCGGCGGCCGTGACCGCGGCGATCGACGACCCCGAGGTGGTGGCCGAGTACGAGCGCGACAAGGAGGAGACGCGCCGGGCCGAGGGGAGCCCCACCGACCTGCAGGGCAAGGCGCGCCAGACGGATGGCCCGGTGCGCTACTCCGCGCCCTCGCTGGTCTTCTCGCGGAATGGGACCCGTCTGGAGGCCGGCGGCTTCCAGCCGGTCGAGGCCTACGACGTGCTGATCGCCAACCTCGACACCACGCTCGAGCGCCGGGGGCCGGCCGAGGATGCAGCCGAGGCGCTCGCCGCGTTCCCGGACGGCCTGGTCACCCGAGAGGTCGCCGCGGTGATGGCGCCGAACAACACGGCGCCGGACCCCTCCTCAGCCGAGCGCGAGCTGATCGAGCTGGCCGCGGAGGGACGTGTGCGGCGCGAGCCGCTCGCCGACGACGCGCTCTGGCGCGCCGTCGCCTGAGCGCCCACCGCGATGCCGAGCCCGGACCCGAAGCTCCTGGAGCAGATGCGGGCCGTGCAGAGCGCGTTCAACGCACGCGACTTCGACCGCGCCTTCGCGGGTCTCGCGCCGGATGTCGAATGGAGGGCGGGGGCATGGGTCTTCGACGAGACCGTGTTGCGAGGCCGGGAGGCGGTGATCGCCTTCTTCGCGGGGCTGCGCGAGAGCGCCGGCGAGTGGCGCGTCGAAGCGGTCGAGGTCCACGACGGGGGAGAGGGACGCTTCGTCGTGCACCAGCGAGGCCACTTCGAGGGCCGGACGACCAAGCTCTCAGGCACGCTGGACTTCTTTCAGCTCTTCGAGCTGGGAGACGACGGCCTCGTCGCGCGCGTCAGCGAGCACGCGACGCTGGACGAGGCGCTGGAGGCGGCGCGCCGCGCGAGATAGGGCGGCCGGCGCGAGCGGTCGTATGAGGAGGGGGAGTCGACGGTCCCTTGGTTACATGCGTGCAGGAGGCTAACATGCGATGAGCATGTCGATGATCCAGATCCGAAACGTGCCGGAGAAGCTCCACCGCGACCTGAAGGTGCGCGCCGCGCAGAGCGGGATGACGCTCTCTGGCTACCTGCTGCGCGAGCTCGGCAGCCTTGCGGGCCGGCCGACGATGCACGAGTGGATCGAGCGCAGCCGCCGCTGGACGCCGGTCGAGGGCGAGGACTCCTCCGCCGCGATCCGCGCGGAGCGCGAACGCACCTCCGCGTGATCGTCGCCGACGCGAGCGCGGTCGCCGACGTGTTGCTCGCGCGGCCGGGCGCAGAGAGAATCCGTGACGTCCTCGCATGCCACACCGAGGTGCACGTACCGGAGCATTTCTACGTCGAGGTGCTCTCAGCGCTGCGTCGCCACGGGATCCACGGCGAGCTCGGCGAGCTGCGGGCGGCGGAAGCGCTGACGGGGCTCGACGAGCTGCGGGTCATCCCATATCCCGTTCGTGCGCTCATGGATGACATCTGGTCCGTGCGTCACGAGCTGACCGTCTACGACGCGGCCTACCTCGCGCTCGCGCGGCGGCTGGACGTCGAGCTGGCGAGCACCGATGGCGCTCTCGCCGGCGCGGCCGCGGCCGACGGACGGCTGGCCGCGGGGCTCTAGGCGCGCCGGGCGCGCCGAAGGCGCGTGCCGAGAAGCGCGAGCGTGCGGATCACCAGCGCGAACAGCAGCCAGAACGTCACCCTCCTCGCGATCTGGGATATCGATCGGGACGCGCCGTTTGTCAAGCAGCCGTCCGGAGCGGCCGACGATGAGCACATGCCGGCCCTGCCGCGCCGACGTCCGCCTGCTCCACCGCGACTTGCATCGCTGCGCGAGTGTTCAAGAGGCGTGTGGGTTCGGGGGGGAAGCCGTGGCAAGGATGCCGGACCGCGATCGTCGCGGTGCTCCTCGCCCTTGTCGTCCAGCCCGCCGTCGCCTGGGGCGCGCGACAGGGGCTCGGCCCCGCCATCGCCCGTTTCCGAGCGCTCGACAGCCGGCTGTTCGCACCGGACCGGGCAGCGCGCACTGGGGGGCGCATCCTGCAGCCCGCCCTGCGCCCGGTGCACTTCGATCACGCGGAAGGCACCGCGCACCTGCACACGGCACTCGCGGGCGGGAGGGCGCGGATGGAAGTCGATCTCTTCGCGGAGACGTTCGATGCGCTCTACGTGAGCTCCCCGTACTTCGAAGTGCAGTACGGGCTGCCCTCGTTCCTCGCCGAACACTCGCGGCGGCTGGCGTCGGTGGCCGGCTCGTCCGGTGCGGCCGTCGTGGTCGCAGAGGCGCAGCCGCAAACCGATCTGCTGTTGCGGGCGCTGCCATATGGGATCAGCGTCTACGCCCTGTTCCAGTCCCCGCGCGCGCCGGAACGGCTGCATCTCGGGGCGGGCATGGAGTGCGCGCCGGACGGCTTCGAACTCTTCCGGCGGCCCACACCCGCCTTCTTCTCCTGGGAGCGGGAGCTGACCAATGACAACGAGGAAGCCGAATGCGAACCGTATTCGCACGCCCCGGTCGCGGCGCGACGGGCGCCTGGGCCTTCACAAACCGGCCGCGCGTATGCGAGCGAGCGAGCGATGCTTCACACGGCCGCCGCTCACGCCCGCCGCGACCGTGCGGAAGCGATGCTCCTGCTGCGGCCCTACACGGCGCACGATGCTGCCGGCCGGCCGGTTCCGACCGAGATGGCCTGGCGCGAAGTAGGCGAAGGAGTCGGACCCGTGATCAGGGTCCATCTCGTCGCGGGGCGCTACCGCTTTCCCGTCCTGATGCGCTTCGACCTGGTGGTGACCGGGTGAGGTCCCTGCGCGGTATCACGCTCGCGGTGCTCGCGTCGCTGGCGGCGGCACTCGCCGTCTGTGCGCCCGCGGGGGCAGCGGCGGCGCCGCTCGTGCTCGGTGCGCCTTTCGGGGAACACGACGGGCTGACGGCCGGACACACCGCGGGCGGTACGGCGGTCCTCGCGTGGCGCACTACGAGCGGCGAAGGGCAAGCCCTGCAGGTGGCCGACATCCCGCCAGGCGGCCGCGAAGCAGTCCGCGTGGAGACGGTCACGAGCTCCCGCCTGAAACGACTCTCGGAGCCGGTGCTGGCGGTCTCACCCGGAGGGAGGGTGGCGATCGCATGGTTCGAACAGCGCGAAACGCTGCAGGTGTGGGGCGAGTACCTGCTCGCGGTGAAGGTTCGCGAACGGGCGGCGAACGGCGGCTGGGGACCGATCGCCACCGTGTGGCGCGCGCCGGCCAAGCCGCGCTACTCGCCGCGCGAGCTCGAGCTCGGGGTCGGTGACGACGGTGACAGCGCGCTGCTCTGGACGATGCAGTCGGTCGTCCCACGCGTGGACGGGCCGGGGACGCTCTTCGCGTCGAGTCGGGGCAACGGCGGCCCGTTCACCGCCCCGGTGAAGCTGGAGGATCATCCGGAGGAAACTCCGGCAGCTGTGGCGGTCACGCCGGAAGGGCAGGTGAGCGCGCTGTGGGCCCGTGCGTCGCAGGAAGGCACCGACACGTTGCTCGCGCGAACCTGGCAGGCAGGAGCTTCGCCGACGGGCGCGCCCGCGACGCTCGACTCCGGCGCTGGGCGCAAGGGCTCGCGCGATTCGCTGAGCGGCCTCACGCTTGGGAGCGCGGCGTCGGGCGTCCAGCTCGCTGCCTGGCTGCGGGGCGTCCCTGGAGAGACCGCGCGGCCGAACCTTGTCGCGCTACGAGCGGCGTGGAAGTTGCCGTCCGCTCCGTTCCAGACGGCGCAGACAGTGAGCCCGCCGGGCGTCGAAGCGCGCCGACCCGCGCTCGACCTCAGCGCTTCCGGGCGAGCGCTGCTCGGATGGGGCGAAGTCCCGCCGAGCGGGGGCGAACCGCTCCTCGCCTACGCGATCGGTGAACCGGGACAGCAGCTCGTCGCCTCCCGCGGCCAGGGGGTCCAGCTGTTCTCCGACGTGGGAAACCGGTTCGCGGAAACCGTCTCGGCTGCCTGGCTCCCTGGCGGGCGCGCGCTGTTCGGCTGGCAGTCGGACATCCGGATGTTCGTGGGCGAACTCGCGGCGGGTGGCAACACGGTGGACGTCGTGCCAGTCCGCACGCTGCTCGATGAAGGGGTCGGGGCCGAAGAACGTCCGGTCTTCTCCGGCGGGGAATCCGCGCCTCCGCTGGTGGCGTGGATCGGGCGCTCGCCGATCGACTTCGCAGGCGACGCGGTTCGCTACGTTGCCGGCGCGGGCCTGCCTGCGTTCGCCGTTGCGCCGTCCCCGGGCGCACGTCTCGCCGGCAGCCGCGAGATGGCCGCCGACGGTGTCTCGATCAAGCTGGAATGCCCCGAAGCGTGCACCGCCTCGACGGCAGGGACG
>Ga0134126_10004324_pt1 | contig 17784 bp, 15 predicted proteins | sample KB31752_FD_96881 | JGI IMG/M metagenome (GOLD analysis project Ga0134126, IMG submission 96881) | Terrestrial soil microbial communities with excess Nitrogen fertilizer from Kellogg Biological Station, Michigan, USA - KB3-175-2 | ecosystem: Environmental > Terrestrial > Soil > Unclassified ...
AACGAGAATTCGGCGGCGACCGTCGCCGCTCAAGACTCATTCATGATCACTGAGGGTTGCGACATCAATTTAGTCGATTTCTACGGCTCCCTCAGCGCAGGACAAAGCTTCAATCTTGCCACCGCAAACGCAGTCTTTGCCGATTTGAACAACCGCTCCGGCTATCCTTTGAAGTTTGGAATCATGGAAGACAAAGGTGCATTGACCGCGACTTGCCCAACCTCCAATCAGACTGAAGCCGCTACGCTGACCTGCCTACAGAATGCGCTGATCACCGACATGGATTACATCAATACGCATTATGCAAACAGCGGAGTCTATCTCAGCGACGCAGGTAAACCAGTAATTTTCTTGTTCATTCCGCCAACTACCTGGCCCGTTCTCACCTCAGCAGATTGGACCGCTATCTGGACCGCAGTCAAAGCTCATACTGACACCTACACCGCCGGCTTCAAATACATCTTCCAGTTCGGTTCGTTTACGACCGCGTCTTACGACAATGGACGCTTCGGCTGGGTGCAGCCTGCAGCTTACGATGCCACTAAACAGTTCTGGTGGGGTTCGAACACCAATTCCTCGCCGGTTTACCTCGACAATCTGTACAGCTCGGGATTGAGCCATCAGTCGCAGCTGACCGTCGGCGTGATTTATAAAGGCTTCGATGACAACAACGCCTCGTGGGGCGGCAACCGCGTCATGGCGCAACAGTGCGGGCAAGTGTTGCTGAAAACAGCAAATGAAATTTCCAAATATTTCGGCGGCGCCAATCCTCAGATTCCCTATGTTCAGATTGCCACCTGGAACGATTATGAGGAGGGAACTTCGGTCGAAGATGGAATTGACAATTGTTACACTGTTAACGCGTCACTTTCAGGCAGTCAGCTTAGCTGGTCACTTGTGGCATCAGACGCGACCTATGCCTCCACTTCGACCATTCATCACTTCAACATTTATTACACCGATCCAGTCGGCAACCTATACATGGCAGCTTCGAACCTTCCCGTCACTGCAATGGCATTCGATCTTTCTACGGTTGTTCCGCCGGGCACGTGGAACGTTTACGTCGAAATGGTCGGCCAGCCGCTGATCGTCAATCGCATGTCGAGCGCGCTTACTTACATTCACTGAATATATATTTTGGCTGGGGTTACTGATGTAATTCTCTTTGGTAATACTGGCCCTCCAGTTCCCCGCATCCGCCTGTAAAATCAGGCTACTTCACGGTCCAGCAACATATTGCAGGAAACCGCGTTTATATATCTGACGCGAGTTTGAATGCCGTACTGAGTTCGCCACTCCCCGTCAATATGGCTTGCGCCATCTACTCAGACCGCCGCTGAATGGCGGCTGAACGAAGAGGAGATATCATGAAAATTCCGCGCATCATTCGCTACTCGCTGCTGGCACTTGTCATGTCGATTGTTCCGGCATCGTCATTTGCCGGCGTCGTGATCTCGGTCGGTATAGCCCCCCCAGTGCTGCCGGTTTACGTGCAGCCTGCCTGCCCTGGAGACGGATACATCTGGACTCCTGGCTACTGGGCCTACGGCGATGACGGCTATTACTGGGTCCCCGGCACATGGGTGCTCGCACCCGAGCCCGGTTTTCTCTGGACCCCCGGTTACTGGGGATGGGGTGGTTCTGCTTACTTGTGGCATCCCGGTTATTGGGGGCCGCATGTCGGCTTTTACGGCGGCGTCAATTACGGCTTCGGATATTTTGGCGTGGGCTACGCGGGCGGTTACTGGCATGGCCGCGATTTCTTTTACAACCGCAGTGTCAATAATGTGACCATCACCAACGTCCACATCTATAACCGCACAGTTGAGCACGTAACCGTGACCCGCGTCAGCTATAACGGTGGCCGTGGTGGCATCAACATGCGCCCCAATCGTGAACAGGAGCGTTGGGACCACGAGCGCCACTTTGAAGCTACCCACTCACAAATGGACCACGAGCACGCCGCTCGCGGTAATCGGGAATTCCTGGCGTCCGTGAATCACGGCCGTCCGGCAGTTGCGGCCACCGCGCGCCCCGGAGATTTCCACGGTCGCGACGTGGCGCCCGCCCGCGGTTTCCGCCCGGCGGAAGGCCGTCCAATGAATCGACCTGCCGAAGGCCGCTCCATGGATCGCGGCGTACCGCACCCTGATAATTCGGCCCGCAATAACGGTCGTCCTGACAACGGCCGTCCCAATACGGTTCGTGCGAACAACGAGCGCCCAATGCCGCGACAGGATTCAAGCATGAATCTCGGCGGCGGACGGCCAAACCAGGCTTCTCGTCCAGAAAACCGTGGACAGGGCCGCAGCGATTTGGCTCCGCACCCGACGCCTTATCATGCGGGAAACGGCGGACAGCATCAGAACGCTCCGCGTGGCAATCCAGCTCCGCATGAAGGTGCTCCCCGCGGTAACGCTGCCCCTCATGGCAACCCGCAGCATGGAGGCGGAAACGACGGCCACGGCCGCCACTAGATCCTGAATCGATCACGCCCCGTTCTTGTCTTTCGCGCAGTTTGGGAAAGGCAGGACGGGGCTTCTTGATTTGCGACCTGTCAGGTAGATTGGATCTTGGTCGACCGCCCGTCGGCTTGACATCGGATGCGGCTCCGCGTTGAATGAACATTCGCCGTCTGAACAACAAAGAACCTGCCGGCGTCACATCAATCCCTAAGGAGCAGCATGTCCGCACCCAGCCGTCGTCCTGAGATTCGTCGCCGTCGCACTCGCAAAGACAAGATCCAGAAGTTGCGCAAGCGCCTTGAAGCTGCCGGAGCCGCTGCCGATCGCACCCGCATCGAAGGCAAGCTCACCAAGCTCTCTCGCAAATCGCCAGGCCAGGCGTTAGTAAAAGCTTAAATTCGTCGTTGGCTTGTTAGTTCGCAGCATTTGAAGCTTGATGGCGCAGGATTTTTTTGCTTCGGCAACAACCAACCAACGAAGGCCGATGACGAGTTGTTGTACCCTAGAAGCAATGCCGTCATTAGCTGCCCCTGTCCATAAACCCGTCTGGTACCTCATCCCGGCGCGTGTTCTTCTTGTGACCATCATCCTTACACTACTGTCGTTCGCCGTAAGTTTGTTCCTGGGAATTCTGGGAACTCTGGTGGGCGCGGGACTACGCGGCATACACCCGAATATGACGTTTGCGTACAGGCATGTCGCCTTACCGGTCGCAAGCGTCGCGGCAGCGGTTGTTTTTGTGTCGGCCGTAATTATGGAAGTCAAACATTATCGTCGCGCGCGCGTTCTCGACCAGATGGAACAGCAGATGGGCCGCGCCAGCTAATCGATGAAACCCCGCATTGCTATTCCGCTTCCACACGGCGGCGATTCCGAATATGCTTTGCGCGCCCTTCCTCAGTACGAGCGCGCCGTACAGCTGGCCGGCGGCGAAGCGGTGCGCATCCCGCTGGACCGCGTTCCCGCAGAGGTAATGAAGATGATCGAGCACTGCGACGCAGTTGTGCTACCCGGCAGCAAAGCCGACGTCGATCCCGCCAAGTTCGACGCCGCGCGGCATCCCCAAACCGAAGCCGCCGATCCACTGCGTGACACTGTCGACGAACTCCTATTGCAAGATGCATACAATATGCACAAGCCTGTCCTCGGGATCTGTTACGGACTTCAGATTCTTAATGTTTATCGTTCCGGCAATCTACTGCAACACATCGAGTCGCCCGTGAACCACGAAGCCGGAAGAAAAGTTCCTATCGCCCACTCCGTCGCGATTGAGCCAGGCTCGCTATTGTATGAAATTCTGTCGAGTACGAATGGGAAGGGCACGGCTTCCAGCCGAGCCGGAAAAGACGGTGAAAGTCCGGAGGCTTTAGCCACTGAGGGATGTCTTACCATTCCCGTCAACTCGAGCCATCACCAGGCCGCAGGAGACCTCATCGGTGACGGCCTCCGTGTCACGGCTCGCTGTCCCGACGACAACATCATCGAAGCTTTGGAAGGCTCCGCTCCCGATCACTTCGTTCTTGCGGTCCAATGGCACCCCGAGCGCTCGTTTGACGATGATTTGCACTCGCGCGCCCTTTTCACCAGTCTGGTCGAAGCCGCTCGGCAGCGCCATCAGGAATTGGCTGGGGAATTCGAAGCGACCTGATCCACCGGTGGAAAAACACATTCCTTCCCGCAACTAATCTCAGAACGTCGGGTTTATGGAGCATGCGTGGTGCTGCGTGTTGGGCATCGGCATTTTATCCCGATCCTGCGAGGCTTATCGTGAGACTCTCCCGCATTTTCTTGTATGCTGTGCTGACAGCTTCTTCTGCCTTGGCCCAGGCTCCGGCGCAAAACTGGTTTCCTCAAGAGATTGAATACCTGGGCCAGAATGCGTCGTCCCGTACGGAATTCAGCCTGGATCGATCCATGCTGGTGCTGGCCTCCAAGGCTGATCAGCAAGACGAAAGTCTCCGCCACGTGATCGCAGGCATCGACGGCATATCAGTGCACCGCTTCCGGTTTCAGGGCGTCGGAATGTACGATCCGCGTATCCTGAGCGACGTTCGCCGGGATTATAGCTCCGCTGGTTGGCAGCACATATCTAAAGCTCACGACAAGTACGGCTACCCTCGAGATGCCGACTTGTGGGTCCGCCTGGATCACACGACTATCCGCAACATTGCGCTGCTTTTCACAACTGCCGACCAAGTCAACTTCGTCTCGGTTTCCGGGTCCATCAGTCCTATCGACCTGATGCATCTCGCCGGTCATTTCGGCATTCCGAGGATGCAGGGTGGAGTTGTTCTGCCTGCGCCGAGCGCTATGCCGCCGCTGGGACGATCAGACGATGGTCAATACTCACCTTTGCCGCCCGCGAGTGCACCCGGGCAGCCAGGTTCTGCACCGCCTGATACATACGGTCAGCCAGAAAGCGCTTCGCCGAATACGTCTGCTCCGCCTGCCGCTTCGGCGCCACCATCCGGCAAGCCGTCGCCGTACGTGGATTACCGGCATCCGAATTCAACGCAGCAGGCTCCGACACCGCAGGTCGATCTCGAACCCAAAAATTGACTTACGGTGCGGAATTTTGCTGGCAAAGTGAGCCGGCATGACTCGAAGGCAACGGCTCACCCTGCCGTTGCCACCCTCTCAATCAGATTGGATTTGAAAGGGCGCGGCTTCAGCCGCGCCGCAGGTTGCTCAAGCGGCCGCTCCTTATTAGGCCCTGAGGTCGGGCTTTTCAGACCCTCTCCAGGTCCTTCAGCGTGAACTCATTCTCGACATTTCCGGTGTTTAATGTCGAGGCTGGCTCGAACAACATGATCCAGCACTCTTCATCCGCTACCGGCTTGTGCTCAACTCCACGCGGCACCACAATGAACTCGCCTTCGTCGAGCGAAACTGACTTATCGCGGAACTCGATCCGGAATCGCCCTTTCACCACCATAAACATCTCGTCTTCATTCTCATGGTGATGCCAGACGAATTCGCCTTTTAGCTTATCCAGCTTCACTAGCTGTCCATTCAGTTCACCGGCAATGTACGGCTTCCAGTATTCCTTAATTTGGGAAAACTTTTGCGCGAGATTGATTTTGTCAGACATGAGTTTGTAGATGACCAGTGTCTGTTGAAGTCGCAGGATTTCGGACATAACCGGCGATTCAACGGCGACGGGACTACCGATTTCGCAGTTATGGTGATTGACCGCCTTAAATCAACCAAGGATTTTGAGTTGCTCGTGTTCAACGGCCCCTTTCCTTCGAAAAGCGCCCAGCCAGCTTTCGTTCAGGCAGACCAGGAAGGCAATGCTCTTTTCTTCGGCCCACCCCGACCAAAGCCTTACCGGCTAGTCGTGGGGCCGTTCGAGAGTGACAACAGCGCGGTCCTGGTTCCACGAATAGAGTGCTAGACTTGACAGAATGAACATCGAAATTCACGATCCAGCGCTTGAGGCAAGACTGCGAAAACAAGTGGAAAGCACGGGCTCCGGAAGCTTCGAAGAGACCCTGCTGCGATTACTTGAAACCCAAGAGGAACAGGACCTCTGGCTGGCCGAGCATCGGACAGCGATCAATGCGAAGATTAGGCGCGGAATTGAGCAGCTCGATCGAGGCGAGGGAATCCCAGAAGCTCGACTCGATGCCCATTTGGCAAATCTCAAAGCCAAATCAGAATGAACTCGCGTTACGTCCTTGCGCCGCACGCCGCGCAAGACCTTGTTGATATCTGGCTCTACATCAAACAGCAAAGCAGTGAAAGCTCAGCAAACCGTGTGGAGTCTGTCATCCGAAACAGAATCGCGTTCTTGTCAGGTTCACCTGGTGCCGGACATTGGCGAAAGGATTTGACGGATGAAACTGTGAAATTCTTTCCCGTCTATTCATACTTGATCGTCTATCGTCCTGAGACAAAGCCGTTGCAAGTAGTCTCTATCCTTCATGGCCGACGTGACGTGGGAAAGGTTCTCGAAGAGAGGCGTTGATGAGCGCGATTTCGCCCGCACTGGGCGGGAGAGGGCGCCCACCCCACACGATTCTCATCTCCCAAGAACAAAAGCCGCCAGCTTTTCGCTGACGGCTGAATGCTGAGCGCTGAATGCTGAGTTACGAATTCTCGTACAACAGCACGCCCTCGTTTTCTTTGGAGTCCACCGGACGGTAGAACAACTTGTTGCCTTCGAGGAAAACCTCGATGAACGCCGGCCGGGTGGTGATCGTACCCTGGATCAGCGCTTCTGAGAGCGGGTCCTCAATGTATTTCTGCAAGGCCCTGCGCAACGGGCGAGCGCCGTAGTTCCGGTCGGTCAGGGTCTGGTTAAGAATCCACTTCTTGGCTTCATCCGCAACCGTGACCGTGATCGACTTCTGCGCCAGGTTCGTGTTGAGCTGTGTAACCATCAGTTCCAGAATCTGGATAAGGTCGCCCTCGTTCAGCGCGTTAAAGATGATGATTTCGTCGAGCCGGTTCAGGAACTCGGGGTTGAACGTGCGCTTGACTTCGTTCTTTACCAGTTCCTCGACTTTGTCCGAAATCGCGTCTTCCTTCGTCGATTGGAAGCCCAGGCCCTCGCGGCGTTGCAGGTGCCGGGCACCAATGTTCGAGGTCATGATGATGATCGTATTCTTGAAATCTACCGTGTTGCCGAGTCCGTCGGTCAACTGGCCATCTTCAAAAACCTGCAGCAGAATGTTGAAGACATCGGGATGCGCCTTCTCGATTTCATCCAGCAGCACGACTGAATAAGGCGCGCGTTTCACGCGTTCCGTAAGTTGTCCGCCCTCTTCGTAGCCTACGTATCCTGGAGGGGAGCCGATCAGCTTCGAGACCGAGTGCTTCTCCATGAACTCCGACATATCGAAGCGGATCAGCGACTTTTCGCTGCCGAACATGAACTGCGCCAGCGTGCGTGCGACTTCGGTTTTGCCGACGCCGGTCGGTCCCAGGAACAGAAACGAGCCGATGGGCCGGTTCGGGTTCTTCAAGCCAGCGCGGCTGCGGCGAATGGCTCGCGCCAGCGCACTGATTGATTTGTCCTGCGAAATAATGCGCCGGTGCAGCTCTTCCTCGATCCGCAGCAGCTTCTGCGTTTCTTCTTCTTTGATCGAAGTGACGGGCACGCCGGTCCAGCGCGAGACCACGTCTTCAATGTCTTCGCGATTGACCACGCCCGTCGCTGATTCGTCGAGATGATATTTCTCGCGCAGAATGCGCAGGTTCTCGCGCTCCTTGCGTTCTTCATCGGAATAGAATCGCGCCTTTTCGAACTCGTGGTTCGCGACCGCGTTTTCCATTCTGTGAACGATGAACTTGAGACGCTTCTGCACTTCGGTGATTTCTTCCGGCAGCGAGGTCTGGCGCAGTTTTACGCGCGCGCCAGCTTCGTCGACCAGGTCGATCGCCTTGTCCGGAAGGAAGCGGTCCGGAATGTAGCGGTTGGAGTGCGAAACCGCAAAGTTGATGGCGTCGTCGGTGTAAGTGACCGCATGAAACTTCTCGTATCGGTCTTTGATTCCGAAAAGAATCTTGGTTGCATCGGCTTCGTTCGGAGGCGGAACTTTCACTGCCTGGAAACGCCGCTCCAGCGAGCGGTCTTTTTCGATTGATTTGCGATACTCGCCCGGCGTAGTTGCGCCAATGCACTGAATCTCTCCGCGCGAGAGCGCCGGCTTCAGGATGTTGGCCGCATCGAGTGAGCCTTCCGCCGATCCCGCGCCCACCAGCGTGTGCAACTCATCGATGAAGATTATGCAGTTCTGCGACTCCATCAGCTCTTTCATGATGGTCTTGAGCCGCTCTTCGAACTGGCCACGGTATTTGGTTCCGGCAACGATCAAAGAAAGGTCGAGCGCGAGAATTCGCTTGTCGGCGAGGAATGACGGAACCTCGCCGTCGGCGATGCGCTGCGCAAGTCCTTCAACGATTGCAGTTTTACCGACGCCGGGCTCGCCGATCAGCACCGGATTGTTCTTGGTGCGGCGGCACAGGATCTGCACCACGCGTTCGAGTTCGTTTTCGCGGCCGACCAACGGATCAAGCTGGCTGTCCATTGCGTTCTGCGTCAGGTCGCGTGAAAACTCGCTCAGCAGCGACGACTCGCGCTGACGCTGCGGCTGCGCTTTTTCTTGGCTGCTGCGCGCGAGCTCTTCGCGGATGGTCGAAAGCCGTAATCCCCGCTCATGCAGAATCTCAGCGGCAAAGCACTTTTCTTCTCTCAACAGGCCCAGGAGCAGGTGCTCAGTTCCAATATGTTTGTGTGAAAGACGTTCCGCCTCTTCCGCCGCATAGGCGAGTACCCGCTTGCATTCATTGCTCAACGGAAGATCGACCGAAGTAGAAACCTTCTCACGAATTGTGGTATGTCCCTCGATCTGCTTGCGGATAGACTCAACGGACGCATGCGAACGCAGGAAGCGGTTAGTCAGGGCTTTGTCTTCGCGAAGGAGTCCCAACAGCAGATGCTCGGTTTCGATATAAGGCGAACCGAACTGGCTGGCTTCGTATCGTGCAAAAAATATGACGCGCCGTGCCTTTTCCGTATAACGCTCAAACATAAAGCCCCCAACCTCCTCCGAATACGGAGAGCAAAACGCCCTGCGCTCCGGAACCTCTAAAAACCGGCAAGTTTGTTAATGCCCCTCAGCTCCTCGACCCTAATCTAATCTTCTCATTATGAGGAGCCAGCCTCAAGTTCGCTACATACCCTTGATTACCAAGGGCACCACCTGATTATCGCAATTCCTCCTTTGATTACAAACACCTTGTTGCGTACTTACTTCGGTACCACTCTGGAAAACCCTACTACCCGCTCAGAGTTTCGGGAACCACTTCCTCGATGCGTCCACCTTCAAGTCGAATAACGCGATTACAACGTCTTGCAAACGCGTGATTGTGAGTGGCGATCAACGACGACAGTTGATGTTCCTGATGCAAGTGCGAAATCAGTTCGAAGACCGATTCCGCAGTGCGATTGTCCAAGTCACCGGTGGGCTCGTCGGCCAGCAGCAGTTTGGGCTGGGTTATCAGCGCCCGCGCCAGCGCGGCCCGCTGCTGCTCGCCTCCGGAGAGCTCGCCCGCCCTGTGGTACGCACGCTGCCGTAATCCCACCCGGTCCAACCAAGTCAGAGCTGCTTGCTCAGCTTCCGGTTTCTTGGAGCCTCGCATCAATAACGGCATCCCCACGTTTTCAAGCGCCGTAAATTCCGGCAACAGGTAATGGAACTGCCAAACGAAGCCAATCTCCCGATTCCGAAAATCGGCGGCTTCGTTTTCAGAGAGCGAATTCAGCCGCAAGTCACCGAAATAAACCTCACCGGCAGAAGGCTTATCAAGCGCGCCCGCGATGTGCAGCAACGTGCTCTTGCCCGCACCTGACTGGCCCACAATGGCAAGCATTTCTCCCTGCGCCACTTCGAACGAAAGGTTTTCAAAGAGCACCAGTTCAGCGGCGCCGGAGCGGAAGACCTTTTTGAGTCTATCGACTCTCAGCGCTTGTTGTCTTAGATGCAACTAGTGAGCTCCTCGTCTCAAAACCCGCGAGGCAACCATGCTTGAAGACATTTTGATTACGTTGCCTCTATGCTCATTAAAACACGGGTGGGAAGAACCCATTGGCGAGTTGCGGGTTGGCAGCCGTTTCGACCCATCCGGAGGCTGCCCCGTAAAAATTTCTTTCAAGATGAGAGAACGGGCGAGGAGCCCGTCCTTCAATATCTTGGCCGGCAACCGAGAGCCGACGGCCAAGAGCTAATTAATATCGAACTGCTCCTGGTGCAACGCCGCATCGCTCTTCACGATGACCGTCTTTTTCGTCAGCTCTTCGAGCTCGTTCAGCCATCGGCCGTTGTTGGTCTTGAGCGCTTTCGCGACCTCGGGATTGACTCGCAGCATCACGTCCGAGTGGTCGAGGTGCTTCGCCATCTTCCGCATCTCGATATAGATCTCATTGCACACAGTGTTCACGTTCTTCACGAATCCCGTGGCTTCGCAATAGGGGCAGGGCGAGCCAATGGTGCGTTCGAGCGACTGCTTGACCCGCTTGCGCGTGATCGCCACCAAGCCGAAGTCATTGAACTGCAGGACCTTTGATGGCGCGCGGTCATGACGAAGCGCCTCTTCGAGCGCCTGCATTACTTTCTGCCGGTTGCGTCGCTCGTCCATATCAATGAAGTCGATGATGATGATGCCGCCCAAATCGCGCAGCCGAATCTGGCGCACGATTTCCTTGATCGCATCCACGTTCGTCTTGACGATGGTGTCTTCCAGGCGCGACGTTTTGCCAACGTACTTGCCCGTGTTTACGTCAATTGCGACCAGGGCTTCAGTCTGGTTGATCACGATGTATCCGCCGCTCTTGAGCCAGACTTTCGACTTGAGCGCCTTGTCGAGTTCGTCCTTGAGTCCGAATTGCTCGAACAGTGGAGTTTCTTTGGTATAGAGCTTGACTCGCCTGACCAGCGCTGGCTGAAAGCGGTTGGCAAAGCGCAGAATGCGCTCGTATTCCTGCTCGGTATCTACCCAGATTGCCGAAAAATCCGACGTCACCTGGTCACGCAGAATGCGTTCGACCACGTTTAAATCGTGATAGATCAGTGCGGGTGGCTTGCTGTTCTCGGCCCGTGTGCGAATCTCGTTCCACAAGCCTTTCAGAAAGCGAATGTCGGCGCGAAGCTCCTGCTCGTCCGCCCCCTGGGCTGCAGTGCGGACAATGAACCCGCCGTGGCCATTTTCGCGCTCGCTCATGATGATCCGCTTCAAACGCTGCCGCTCTTCTTCTGAGGCGATTTTTCGGGACACGCCAGTGTGATTGACGGTCGGCATGTAAACTAGGAATCGTCCCGGCAACGCGATGTGGCTGGTGATGCGCGCGCCTTTCTTTCCGATCGGTTCTTTCGCGATCTGGACAAGAATCTCCTGTCCCTCTTTCAGCAAATCGGTAATCTGAGGCAGATTCTGCGCCGGCTGACGGCGGAAGCGTCTGCCCCGCGGAAAGCGCCTGCCGCCGCGACGGTCGCGGTCCCGGTCAAATGCCGGGCGCGGAGCACGCTGGGTGTAAGCCGCCGTCGTTACCGGACCACGCACCTCAGCACGTGCATCGATCGTTCCGCCTTCGATTCCTTCTGACGCAACCAGCGCCTCGGCTTCGGCCTGGGCTTCTTCGAGTTCAGCTTCTTCTTCAGCTGCTTCATCCACTTCTTCGGATTCGACAACATCGGCCGTTTCCCCTGAAACTGGATCCGGGGAGAAGGCGACAACGCCGCTGCCGGAATCAGCCGATGCAGCGATCTGCTGCGATGAGCCGAAGTCTCCAGCGGCCGTAGTTTCTTCTTCCATTTCGTCGAATGCAGCGTCTTCTTCCAGTTCTTCGACGTATGAAGCTAAGTCGGCCTCCTCTTCGTCGATCTCTTCATGTTCCACGGTGCCCGCAGCGGCTTGGGGAGGAGCGTTCTCAAAGTGTTCAGATACTGCCGTAAAAGTGTTCTCCGCGTCGCTGTCGTCTTCTTCGGCCGCCTCGTCTCCGCCGAACACCTCCGCCACATTCATCTGGTGCAACCGCTTCTGTTCCCGGTCCCAATCGTTGGAAGTATTGGACGTAAATGAAGGCTCTGCATCGCGCTCTCTTTGCAACTCAGCCTGCGGAGTCGGTTCTTCAATCGCGAGCGGCAAGTCTTGCGTGACTTCACTCTTATGACCCGGTTGCGCAAAAATCGGCTCGTCTTCCGCGAAGGCATGCGAGATGGCTGCATCTGGCTCCCCCACAGCAACCACCGGCTCAGGCGCACTTAGCGGCTGGGCTTTACCTCGATATTTGGAAATTGATTCGCCCGGCAAAATGATGGGCTGGTACCCTGCAGGGGGTCCATATTCCTCCCGAGAGTGCTCGCGAGGACGATCCCGCTCGGGACGGGGCGCTATCTCCGTCGGACGGGAGTATTTGGGCACCGTCCCATCGGGTCCACGCCGGGGACCCCGACGACGGCGTCCGCGATACCCGCCACGGTCCTCTTGCTGATCTGCGTTCGTCTTAGCCCGAATTTCACCCGGCAGTTCTGAGGGAGCAACGGCACCGTTCTCACCTCCGGCCTCTTGCCCTGGCGTTTCAACCGACGATGACTCGGTTGCCCGGCTTTCAGTAACTACTGCTGTCGCCGGCACATCATCCAGATCGTCATCCTGGTTCTCTAGTTCCATGAAATCGGATACGTAAAGGAAGGCGTCGCGTTCTAGGCCTATGTCCACAAATGCGGATTGCATTCCGGGAAGGACCCGCGTAACGCGGCCTTTGTAGATGGAACCTGCCAGCGTGTATTCGTTTTCCCGCTCGAGGTAAACCTCTGCTAACTGATCATCTTCCACCAGGCCCACTTTGGATTCGTGCGGCGTGGAAGAAACAAACAATTCTTTTGTCATTCAAACTCCGGACCCTGGGCCTCACAGGCCAGGGCTTCACCGGAAACGAGAAGGACGGAGACGGACAGGATTGGAAGACGCGATAACCGTTCGATTCGCCCGAACCAAAGGCAAGGAAGGTTCCACGCTCAGAACTCGCGTCCTGGGCGGAGCTGGCGGTAGAAAAACTTCAAATGTCTTTTCCACGGATCGCATTAGGCCGGGGTTGTGACCGCTCTCTCTGTGCCCGCCTTTCTCAGCGCGGGTGCTCTTGAGGGGGCCGTTACCTGCCCGGAAGCCTTTACTTCAATTCTGTCCGGCTGACCACTCCCGCCGGTGAGTGCCCTCTTTTCGCGAGGGCGATCGTAATCTTTGATATTTCTGTCCGCACCCCAGGTGCGGCTTGCTTCGTCTTACCCTGCTTCAGTTCACGAAGCGGCGCATACGGACGTTCATCACCATCCCGAGTGCTAAAAACATGAACAGGACTGACGATCCTCCGTAACTCATTAAGGGTAAGGGTATTCCGGTGACCGGCATAAAACCGAGCACCATGCCGACGTTGACCAGGATATGAAAGGTAAGTACCGCTACCACACCCATAACCAGAAACGTGCCAGCGCGGTCGGGCGCCGTTTGCGCGTTCTGCGTCAAACGCATCAGCACAACAAAGTATAACAGCAACACTCCCAGTGCACCCACAAAACCGTGGCCCTCAGCAAATGCGGCGAAGATAAAGTCAGTTTGGGGGACTGGAAGAAACGACAGCTTGGTTTGTGAGTTGTCGCTGCTTCCGAAGATGCCACCCGAACCGACGGCAATGAGTGATTGTTTAACCTGATAGCCGGAGCCGCGAGCATCAGCGTCCGGCTCCATGAAGCTGACCAGGCGATCTTTCTGGTATGGCTTCAGATGATGCCACGCCAGCGGCATGGCCATTCCTGCAAGCAGCAGAACAACTGCCGCCTGCTTCCAGTGGATTCCTCCCAAAAACAATCCCATGATCGCAATAGGAAGATACGTGAGTGCCGTACCCAGGTCAGGCTGCGCCAGTACCATCAGCATAGGAACGCCGACGATGGCCCCGGCTTTCACGAAATCTGACCAGGAAAGGTCCCGCTGCTGCAGGTCAGCAAAGTACTTAGCCACAGCCAAGATCAGGATCAGTTTGACCCACTCCGATGGCTGGAAGTGATTTCCTCCAGGTAATTTCACCCAGCGTCGCGCGCCGAGGTACTTTTGCCCGAAAATCAGGACCGACATCAGCGATGCGACGGCCGCAATGTACATCCAATGCACCTGCTCGAGCAGCCTCTGATAATTCAACAGGCTCACCACGAACATTCCGATCAGGCCCGCGATGATCCAGTAAATCTGCCGGATGTGCGCGCCCGCGAACTTGGTGTGCATGGTGGCGCTATGAATTTCCAGCACGCCCAGGCCACAAATGATCAAAACGAAGATCACCAGCAGCCAATCGAAGTCGCGGTATGAAATATAGCGGGACATATAACTTTCGGCTCTCAGCTAGCAGAGGTCAGTGAACCCCTCCCAGCCCCGGCGCTGCTAGCGCCAGCGGTGCCTGACTCTTTGGCAAATTCACCTCGAAGCGCCCGCCTTGCAACTTCTTGCCATCTCCGTCGGTCCCAGGCGCCGTCCAAAGAGCTCCAATTTCGGCTTTACCGTCATTCGTTGCGACATTGGTGGGTTGCCGACGCTGCTTGTCAACGTATGCCTTGATGACCTGTGTTGCCAGGCGCGCCGCCAACTTACCGTGTTCCCCGCCCTGAAAAAGTGCGCAGACAATGATGTCCGGATTGCGCCGGGGTGTGAATCCTACAAACCAGCCATTCTGCGCCAGGTCGGCATTGTTCTGGTGTTTGGCTCGCGTAGCCAGGGACACCACTTGCGCCGAACCGGTTTTGCCGGCAATGTCCACTCCAGCAATGTGCGCTGAAGGCGCCGTTCCTTCCGGCAGCAGCACCCGGCTCATCGCGTCTGTGATCAAATTCCAGCCATCGGTGTTAACCGGAACGCTCTTTACGTCGGTGTAATGATTAACTTCCAGATAATTCGCGGGAAGGCCTGTGGGGTCGGCAACGTGCGGCACCACCATCCGTCCATCCGTCGATATCGCCGCGATTGCTCGCAGTAATTGCACCGGTGTCACCGCCACCGCACCCTGTCCGATACCGACTGAGATGGTTTCGCCGGCGAACCACTTCTGCCGGAAGTTGCGCAGCTTCCATTGTTCCGAAGGCATCACCCCTGTGACTTCCTGCGGAAGATCAATGCCCGTCTTCTGACCCAGGCCGAACATGGTTGCGTATTTTGAAATGCGATCGATTCCGAGCTTATTCGCCAGCGTATAAAAGAAAACATCGCAGGACTGATAGATGGCTTTGGTCAGATCAACTTCGCCATGTCCGCTTTTCACCCAGCAACCAAAACGGCGGCCATAGAAATCCGCGCCGCCATTGCAATGGACATTGAGCGTCTGCGCAATCCCTTCTTGCCACCCCGCGACCGCCATCAAAATCTTGAAAGTGGAACCCGGCGCCAGCTGCGCCTGAATGGCTTTGTTGAGCAATGGCTTATCGGGATCAGTGATCAGCTTGTTCCAGTCCCCGCGCGTGATCCGCACTGCAAAGTCGTTAGGATCGAAAGTGGGGCGGCTCACCATGGCAAGAATTTCGCCAGTGTGCGGATCCATCGCAACAAGCGCGCCATTCTTGTCCCCGATGGCTTCTTCCGCCGCGATCTGCAGGTCTACGTCGATCGATAGTTTCAGAGACTTACCGGGTTCAGCAGGTTTTTCATCCAGCGGTTTGCCGACTACTTGGCCGTGACTGTTAACCAGTTCCTGCCGCGAACCGTTTTTGCCCATCAGCAATTGGTTGTATTCGAGCTCAACCCCCGACTGCCCGACGATATCACCGGGGTTGTATAGCTCGAATCGCGGCTGGTTCAGCATGCCCTCGCTGACCTCGCCCACATACCCGATCAGGTGGGCCATAAAGCCTTTGAGCGGATACAACCTGCGGTAGGCCATGATGGTATCGAGCTCCGGCAGCTCGGTCTTATGGGCCTCGATGAACGCCTCTTCATCCGGCGTGATGTCCTCTTTTAAATAAATCGGTTGGTACTGCGGCGTGTACCCGAATCGTCGGATTCTCTCTTTCACTTCCTTGACATCCATGTGCAGGCCGGAAGCGATCAGATCGGCGTCCGCGTTAAGATCGCGCGCTGAATCGCGCAACAAGAGCGCCGTCATCGAGCGATAATTCTCAACGATAGGGCGGCCATTGCGATCGACGATTTTTCCCCGCGGCGCAAGAATGGGAACGTTGCGGATACGGTTCTGCTCGGCAGCCGCTGAGTAATATTCGCTTTGCGAAACCTGCAGCTTCCACAGTCCATAAGCCAGCAGCAGAAAAATTCCAAGGATGATGTACTGCACTGCGGTCAGGCGGATCTGCGAGGGTTTTTCGTCGCGGCCAAACATAAATCAGTCGTCGGCTCTCGGCCGTCGTTTTCGGCTTGGTCCCTTTGTAGGACGGGTTAACTTAATTGTAAAGCTTCTCTGGATGTGGAAGACAGTCGAAATGGTAACCAAGGTCACAGAGCACACCTCAAAGCCTGCGCGAAAGAGAACTAGAAGATCGATTCCGATGTGTGGCACTGATGCAAGGCCGACGAATCAACGACCCACGACTAACGGCGGTTCTCACGCCCTCTGCTTCAGCCGGTCCATCAGCGCAAACAGAAACACCGCCAGGATGGCATTGACGACGGCAGCCAGTAGTTCCCGCGGCCAGCTCCAGTGCAGATTCAATCCGACCAGCCCGCGGGCGATGGTGAAGTAAATCACCTGATGGACCACGTAGAAGCCCGTAGTAATCAGCAGCCGCGTAGGAACACTCTCGGCATCCAGCTTGACTCCCAGAGAAGACGCGCCGTACCCGACGACCGTTTTCGAGATTCCATAAACGCCTAGGGGATAGTGGGTCAGCGAATCCTGCACCAGTCCGATTATGGCGCCGGTGAGCAGGCCAGCGACCGGGCTGCGCCTCGCCATGGCGAAGAAAATGACTACCAGCAGGGGCAAATCAAAGATCGAAAACCACGGCAGGCGCAGGGGAACGAAGGCTTGCAGAAAAATCGCTGCCAGTGGCACTCCGATAGCAACCGGCACATTGAACCGGTAAACCTCGATTTGCTCGCGTGATGTGTAGGTCATGGCCATGCTAGTGGGTGGGCTCCCCAGTATCACTCGAAGGCGGGGTGACACTCACGGCCGGTTTCGCAGGCGGAACGCTGGGCGGCTTCAACGGGGCAACCTTGGCTGGCGACCCATTGATCGATTGGCCAGGAATTGCGCTTGTCTTGCTCGGCGATGTCTGCTTCGGCTGGCCTGAAGCGGCGGTTACCTGCGTCGAACTGGGAGTCTTGATAGGAACCGCAGCAGGAACCAGATGCGTACCCGATACTGGCGGGGCCTGAGTATTGGACTGAGGCGCCGCCGAGCGTGGGTTCGCCAACCCTGATGCTGCCACATCTTCCGACTCCGGCTGAGGCTTACTTTTAGCCGGTGCCGCACTTGCCGTCGCTCCGGATGCGGGAATTCCAGTTTGTGCTGGCTTGACGAGTGGCTTTGCTCCGGCGGCTGCGGTTCCCGCTTCATTCGTGTTCTTTGGCGAACCCGCTGGCGCGTCCGGAACTGAAGGAAGGCGCTGCGCCAGAATGTCGGCGGCACGGACTTGCGCGCTGCCCGCAACGGAGGGCTCACGTTCCAGTTTCTGAGTAATTACCAAAACTTCTTCCAGGTGGTTCAGCGCTGCGGCAGGCTTGATCGTCACCTGAAGGAACTCACTGCCGCGGTGGACATCGCTTACCGTGCCAACCGGAAGCCCTTTGGGAAAAATTTGATCGCCTCCGCTGGTCA
>Ga0134126_10004325_pt1 | contig 17784 bp, 40 predicted proteins | sample KB31752_FD_96881 | JGI IMG/M metagenome (GOLD analysis project Ga0134126, IMG submission 96881) | Terrestrial soil microbial communities with excess Nitrogen fertilizer from Kellogg Biological Station, Michigan, USA - KB3-175-2 | ecosystem: Environmental > Terrestrial > Soil > Unclassified ...
CACCGTCAACTCTGAGTCCCCACTCTCATTTCGAAACCACTTGATGAAACCGCATGTAATCTACATATTCCCAGATCAAGACCCATCCCCTTTCTTTTCCATCCGCTTCGACTATAAACTCTGCCCAATACGGGTCGTAGTTCACAGGTTTAAGACCGTCGGAAGCGACCCAGTAGCAGCCGGATTTCCCGCTATTTTCTATCTGGTTTTTTGCGATGTCGTTTACGATTTTGTAAGTTAAGACAACACCTGAACGTTTGACTCCAAGAATATCGCTGCTGAAACCATTGGCCGTCACTTCGGTATTACAAAGCCACATGCCGTGCTGCAAAACGGTGAGGGGCGGGTTTTTTTGTGCCAGGCACGTGTTTGCCGCCGCTAGAAAAACGAGGACAATCATGAGTTTTTTCATGAGCTTTCTCCGTTTGGAGATTTTCGCCTGCATGACGGCTTCGCGCAATGGGCCGGAAGTACCTGAGCACTTTGGTACGATTTCTCTCTTGACAGCGCCCTTCCGAGGTTATATACAGGGTATCACCAATGGCATATAAGATGTTCATCGTAAGGTGTTCACCGGAAGAGCACGAGCGGGCGTTCCGTTTCGCTCACGAGCGCGGGAAGTCGCTCTCTGCCATCATTCGAGAATTCCTCGCGAGTCAAATCAAGAAACAAGACCGGAAGGCAGCCTAGTTCCCATGCTCTCTAACCCTTCGCTCTCGGTGCCTTCAGCAACTACACATAATATAGATACGTATACGAATAGTAAACATCACCGCTTTCGCCATGTTCGGGGTTTGTTGAATGCCCTGGGCAAGGCAAATGGCTGGGCCGAGGGGAGCGCGGGTCGTTCCTCCTGCTGGCCCAGCCGGGAGGTGATCTCCTCGCCATGGGCCAGAAAGAATTCCAGCGCGATAAGTTGCGCTCTTTCTTCTGCCCAGGCTTCCAGGAGTTCCACGATTTGTTTCCGCTTGTTGCTTTCTTCACTGAGATGCATCAGGAAAGCGTTTTTCGTACTTGACCGCGAACCTGTGAGAAGGAAGTCGATTAAATGTTTGCTGTCCATGGGCCGTAGTTTCCTGTTTTGGGACGCATTGTGCAATCTACCATCTGCGCTAGTAGTAATAGGCTGAAAGTAATGGAGGGCTGACATGAAGTCCAACTTCGAACGATGTTGCGTGCTCACCGATGCGTTGATTGAACTCGGAGTGCAAAACTACTTCGGTCCCGGTCCCGATTCGACTTTCTGGCGCGCGCGGCAGTACGCCATCGGAATTTTGCAGCGCGAAATTTGCGAGCTGCGTTATCCGCCAAACCTTTCTCCACGATTCCCAGGCGCATCGCAGCGGGCGGCGGCCTAGGCAAAAACAAATTCACGCGATAAAAAGTCGCGCGAAAATCCCAGGAAAAAGGAAAAACTCGTGATGATGCAATTCAAAGGCAGGACCGAAGACGCAGGAGCGCCGTTTCTCACCGCATCGTTTTGGACCAAAGGAAAATCCATCGCCGGCACCGTAATTCGCAAGTTCGACACGGACAAAGGGCCGGCAGTCGTGTTGGCTCTCGTCAACAAAGTCGCGGTTGGAGACAAAGACGAAGCGCAAGTTTCTCTAGGCGCGTCAGCCGGCCTTCGCATGGCCGTCGATGCCTCGGGCGTTCCGGGCGGATTCGCGGGGCTGCAAATCGAAGATCATATTTATTTGGAATGCACAGGCACATCCTCAACTGAGAAGGGCAACGACCAGGTGAACTTCGAAATCGAAGTGAGTCGCCCGGATCGGAAAGCCGCCGCGAGTCTCTGATGGCGACGCTTCTCAGATTCGAACATCCTTCGCGCTGTTACGGTTGTCAGCGTCGCGTTCGCCGCTGGCAAAGCATCAAGTGGATTCGCAGCGAACGCGGGTACCTGGAAAAGTTTCATACGCGATGCGGGCTGTCGTGGATTCGGGCAGGAATTCTGCGGCGTTTCATCGCGTAATGAAAAGAGGGCTGCCACGCGCATAGTGCGGGCAACGCGGGCGCGCGTCCCGCGACTTATAGGGCAGGGCAGCCCTCTGTTTTTTGTGAGGGGACATGATTCTACTCGACCTATTCTGCGGACGCTGGGGCTGGTCGCTAGCGTTCGCCAAGCGCGGATGGAAGTGCATCGGGGTGGATTTGACCGAGCCACCAGTAATTCCTGATGGCTGTGAGTTCGTACAAGCGGATGTGACCAGCCTGCGAACGTGCAATGGTGTAGTTCACTTGGCGATATTCGAGGATGACGTTTTTTGTGGCAACTCCAAATGGAAACCCGACGCCATCGTAGCCTCATCCCCTTGCGAAGAGTTCTCCGTCCACGGCATGAAGCACTTCCACCCGAATCCGAAGTATCCCGAGAATGGCTTGCGCCTGTTCAATCACACACGCGCTCTCTGCGAGACGAGCGGACTACCCTACGTCATAGAGAACGTCCGTGCAGCGCAGCAGTTCGTTGGCAATGCGGTGCATCACTGCGGGCCATTCTACTTGTGGGGTAATGCGGTGCCGCCGCTGGTAAATCAGGGGATCAGTAAGAAGGATTCTTTCCACGCGATGCCGGGAAACATCAGAGAACGTGTGCTGCGCAGTCAGCAGAACATCAAGGTCGCGCGGCAAGCTTACCAGAACGGCCAAGAGTTAAAGGCCGTGCACTCCCGGAGACATGAAATTCAGGTTGCCGGTGCGAATCATTTGTGGTCGCACAGTGAGGCTCGAAAGTTAGCGACCGCAAACGCAGCAACTATTCCTCCCGAACTTGCCAACTGCGTAGCTGAGTACTTCGAGCGCGTCCTGGAAACGAATGGCGCGCGTCTTGCTGCCCGCAAGGATCAAAACGCGCTCCCTCGTGCCGGCGTTTTCCCGGCATGAGGGCGGGGGGAGTCCGGCGGGGTGCGGGGCGGCAGCCCCGCTTCTACTTGTTCTTTGATAGATAACTGTGTCGCAAAAAATGGCCGCGAACCCTAAAATCATCGACGATTCACTCTGGCATCGACCCGGATACACTGAGTCGTTGATGAAAAAAGTCCGTCGCAAACGGACTTATGCCGTTGAAAACTTCGTCGACGAAGGGCGTGAGCAGGATGAACAGCTCGCGCGTCGCTACGGACGTCATCGCCACAAACCGAAAGGCTGCCCGGAGCGTGCGGCGCCGAAAATATTCAGCGAATTGGGCGAACTGCCGGAAGTCATCGCTTCGAGAATCTCCACGCAGCAGCAGTCAGTTGCTGAAAGCCTCTTCCACGATCACGGATTGAAAAGCAAGGCGGGACGCGCTGCGTCCTGTAAAGTTTTTGCGCGCCGGCTCGATTGCACGGAAAACACCGAGCATCGCTTTCTCGATTTTTTTCGGTGCGGATTGCGCTATTGCCCGCAAGGATGCGGCGAACGCTCTTTCTCTGAGTTGTTTCACAAGCATATGCGTCTGGCGCAAGTGGTCGCGCGGATAGCCGGTCGCGCGAACGGCCGGTCCGTGGTCGTCGCGAAATTAGACTTCACTTCGAAAAACCTTTCTGTGATGCCCACGTCAGACCAGGTGCGGAGATTCAACGAGGACATTCGCCGTTTTTTTCGCCTGGTAGAAAAGGAATTCGGAATCGCGCGCCAGGCTTACGGCTGTTTGTGGTGTGACGAATTCGGAAGCGGTAACACAAACCTTCACGCGCATTCGGTCTATGTTGGTCCCTTCCTGAAGCAGAAAACTCTTTCGCGCCTTTGGGCGCGCGTGCGTGGCGATGGATCGTTCATCGTGTCGATTAAAGTGGCGCGATCCTTCGAACTGGCGCTCGCGCATTGTCTGAAATACCCTTCGAAATTTTTCGATGCTCCGGGCCGGCGCCTGGCCGCGCTCGAAAAAGCGTTTCATCGTGTGCGTCGAGTCCATGCCGTCGCCGCTTTTTACAATCCGAAAATCGAGCGTGAGCCTGGAGAAGATGGCGGCGGGCCGCTCGATGGCGGCTGTCCGTATTGTCACGCGCCGCTTGGTCAGAACCTTTCGACGAAGCGCGGCTGGGATTTCGCGGAAGCTGTCAAGAGTGAAGGGCGAATCGAAATTGAGTCCGCGCGCACGGACATGCGACGCGCGGCGATTTTGAATCTGGCGGATTGTCCCTTCGCTCAGCCTGAGAATTTCGCGGGGGGACCGTGACGGCGCCGTGTCCCATGGGATCGCGCGGACACGCTTCGCATGAGGGCGAAAGCGCGGACGTGTGAGCGGTGAGAGCAATCACAGTTTATTTTCGACGAAATTGCTCGAACGACGCGGAGTGAGTCACCTACTAGATTTGTCGTATATGAATGTCGGGTGTTTTCTCCCGCGGGAATGTATAGGGATAACCGTGGAGCATTTTTTTCGGGCGACTGAATCGGTGACGCGCTGGTGCAATTTTTGCGGGCGCTCGACGCAGCACTCAGTTTCTGACGGCCGTGTTGGGCGATGTATGGAGCATGAAGTAGCGGGCGAATCGAAAAAACAAACGTCGGCGCGGCTGAAGAGAGAAGAGGCTTTGAAAAATCCGCGACTCTTCGGAGAAAAGTTTTGACTGCGGTGAATCCTGTCTCGCGGTCGATTGTGATCTGCTCGCGCTGCAAGCAGCGAAGTCCGCAGGGAATCGGCTGGGAAGAAACGCTCGACTGGTACGCGACTCACGAGCCATGCATGAAGTCTCCGCAGTCACTGCAAGAGAGTTTTCCATTCGCCTCTGACCCCAAGGTATTGTATAAAAATAGTCATTTTAGCTCTTGACACCACTATATGTAGTGGTGTATTCGAACATTCGGAGAAATCATGTGACCTGCGGAGAAATCATGTGACCTGGCTGAAAAAGTGGTGGGGCACGGCGCTTCCGATCCTGACCGCCGCCTTCTATTTTTTGCTTCCGGCGTTTCAGACCTGGGCGACGAATCATCCGAAGTCGATTGTGGCTTCGCTTCTCGCCGTCATTGTCGCGGCTCACGCATCGACTGCGCCAAAAGATCATGAGATCGTGACCTCGAATGCGGATGCCGTTGCGGTCGGACAGAAAACGATTTCGACCGTGGAGTGAAAATGCGAAAAGCAATTGTCTTGTGTTTTGGTATTTTCCTCTGCGCCGGCTGCACGTCCTTCGTGAAAGCCAGCGTCGATACGCTCGCCGCGGCTCAGGGCTTCATCGCGCAAGCCCAGGTCAATCACATGGCCGAATGCACCGCAGATCCTTCCAAGTCTTTTCCGTGTCAAACAATCAACCAGGCAGTAGCCGCTGAGAACGCGGGTGTAAGTGCGCTCGAAGCATATTGCCAGGTGCCTGTGTTGCCGGACGCGATTACGCTGCAATCGAAAGGCAGCGTCGTTTGCAACGAAAATCCCACAGCGAAACAGACGCTCGTAGCCGCGCTCTCGAACATCGGCGATATTCTCGCGGCGTACAAAGCGCAGACAGGCGGGAAGCCATGAGCGTACTTGCGATTATTCAACTGGCTCTTGCGGGTTTACAGTCCGTCGTGGGCGCGCTCGCTCCGGGCGGCGCGATTGCGACGGTAGTAGGCGAAGCCATCGCCGCGATCAATAACGTGATCAACAATCAGAGCGCGACGCCAGAGACGCTCGCGGAACTGGAATCGCTGCGCGCGAAGAAACTTTGGTAGAAAAATGCCGCGCGGAAAGAAGCGCAATTTTAAGTCGAAGGACGCGTACCGGCGATGGTTGGATTTCAAACACATCCATCTGCCGCGCAGCACGAACGACGAGACGATTACGATTCGGGGCCGTCGCCACAAAGTGAAACACGGAGGGAAGTGAAGTGGCAAACGAAACGATCATCACCTGGAGCTTCGCGAACTGGATCACGGTGATTCTCATGGCCGCGGTCGGCTTCGCTTTGCTCGGGTTTGCGATGAAGGTGTACCAACAGAAGAAGCAGAAGGCGGCTTAATGCTGAATTGGGAGCTGCTGAAACATCCGTTGAACTGGATCATCATCGTCCTCATGCTCGTCATCGCGGGCGCCGGCGGACACTTGGCCCTCGCGTATTTCGGCGCGGAGTCTTCCAGTCCGCAGCCATCGGGCGGCGGTGAGTACATGCCCGTCGAGGATCGCAACGACATTGCGATGGGAGTGCTGGCGTGAAACAGTGGCGCGCATTTTGCGATTGCGGGAAGCGCATCGTCAGCGACATTTCCAAACAACACTTGATGCTTTTGGCCGGCGAACATGCTGCGTATCACACGCGCACCAAGCACCAGGCGACGCCGGTGATGAAATTAGACTCGCGAGAAATTTGCGGAGAGGCGAGAGGCTCTGGCAAGGGTCCACTCGCCGCCGCAGCTTAATTTTCCCGCAGAAAAAGTTTTTGACCTTGCCACCTTGCCACCTTGCCACCTTGCCGCTCGCGCTTTGCGTGAGCACTTTTTTCGCCCTGGTCGGGGCCATGAGGTGACAAGAAATGCCGCCAACAGCAGCCGCATCGCCGCAAAGTAAGGCAGCAGCACAGAACGCCGCTATTCGCCGCCTGCTTCTTCATTCCGCCGTGGAGCGCACGATTCCGCTTCCGGCCGTTGCTCTTTCCGCCGCGCAAGCCGCCGGCACTTCGCCGGTGAACATTCAGCCGCAGGCCGTGGGCTTCCTGAAAAAGTTCATCGTGGAAATCACCGGAACCGCCAACAACACAGACGGCGCGAACGCCGCGACTCTCTCGGACATTGGCCTGGCGAACGTGCTCGCCCAGGCGCAGTTCATCGACACGCAGTCGAACACGCGCATTCAGACCACCGGATGGCATCTCGACTTTCTGTTCCGCGCGAAGCATCGCTGGGGTTCGACCGACGCGCTGCTCTCGACAGCGATGAATCAATCCGGAAACTTCGGCAACAATTTCGGCGTCGTGGTAGCGCCGACAGGCTTCGCTCACGCGACCTCGCAGCCTTTCCGCATGGTCTTCGAAATTCCGATCACCTATTCGGATGAGGACTTCCGCGGTGGCGTGTGGCTCGGCGTCGTGAATGCGCCGTCGCAGCTCGCGCTCACTATGACGACCACTCCGTTTGCTGCCGCCGGCGTCGATTCGACTCTCGCGGCCTGGAAAGGTGCGGCCGGCAATTTGTCGAACGTCACCATTCAGGTCTACCAGGTCTTTCTCGACCAGGTGCCTGCTGCCTCGAACGGTGCGCCGATCCTGCCGCCGCTCGACATTGCGACTGTGTATGAACTCAAAAACACGGTCAATCCGCAGAGCTTCCAGGTGGGTCAGGACAATCCGCTCAGCTACGCCAATTTCCGGCGCTTCATGAGCACGTTCCTGATTTACAACGACAATCCTGCCGCCGATGCGGGCCGCCCGAATCCGAGCGGCACAGACATCAATTATTTCGCGTTGCAGTCGGCGAACTTCACGAACCTGTGGAAGAAGTTCCCGTTGCAAGTGGCGCGCGAGGCGCGTGTCCTGACGCTCAAGGACCTGCCTCCGGGTTGCTATTATTTCAGCCATCGCAAAATGCCGATTTCGACAATCGCTTTCGGCAACATGCAGTTGATCCTGAATCCTTCCGTGGCCGCGGCGGGCGCTTATTCGCTCGTGGGCTGGGAAGACTTCGCGCCAGTGAACGCGCTGCGTCAAGCGGGCTCGCTGGCCTAAAAAGAATTCCATTTTTTTACGGAGTCGGCTTTGGCGGCTGAGCCATATCAACCGCCGCTTTTTCAAATTTGGGAGAAGCGATGAAAGGAATCGTCAGCGGCATTTTCGATTGGGGCCAGCACCCGCTTTATTCGCGGGGCACGCTTGTGGAGTGGGGAGCTGGCCTTTTGATGGTGCTGATCCTCGCGTTCTTCTGGAAAACGGTGGTGGACCGCATTGAGTGATCCGAAAAGTGAACCCAAAAAAGAAACGAAGAAGTTCAGTGAACTGGAAGGGCACGTCGATGGCCGCGTTCTGAAAGTGTTTCGCGAACTCGACGGCCGCATCGCGCGACTCGAACCGAAGCCGGCGCAGTCCGAGGCACCGAAGCCGGTCGATCCGCCGCCGGATCCCGAAGATTCTTGGTAAGCAGGAAGCGGCGCGACGTAAAAAACGGAGGAAGGTAACGTGAAAAAAGGTCACTGGTTCGGCGCTTTGATTTTGCTGCTCGTTGGCTATGCCATCGGCGTTTGGAAGCCGGGCATCGGGCAGCAGGTCAAGGCCAAGATTACGGGGTGAGCACGTGTCGCAATCGAGCATCATCGGAGCCGCGATTCTCATCGGCTTCTTCGTTTTCATCACCACGCGGGGCGAATTGCCTGCGTATCGGCGGGTGATCGGTCTGTGAGAATCCTCGCCATCGTATTCGGCGCGGTGCTGCTGATTGTCGCTGTGAACGGAACGGAGGAAGACAGCGTTCACGGAAACGGCGATGGCAAGGGTCTCTGGCCGCTGCTGAAAAACGATTTCGAGCCAGGCGCGAAAGGGAATTTCGTCGCATGGTTCGCGGCGATTTTCATCGTCGGGGCGCTGGGCTACATCGACTCGTTGAAGCCCATCGCGAATTCGATGCTGGCGTTGCTGATTTTGGTTCTCTTCCTCGCGAACGGAAACGCGAAATCGGGCGGTGGCTTTTTCGAAATGCTCAAAGAAGCGGTGGCACTAAAGCCAGGACAGGCGGCCTGAAAATATGGGTGAAAAACTTGTGGAAGCGGTGGTCGCGATTGCTACGGCGGTTATCGGCATCGCCATCATTGCAGTTTTGGTTGGCCGTCAGTCGCAGACTTCTTCCGTGATCTCTTCGGCGGGCAGCGCATTTAGCAACATCATCCGGCAAGCCGTGGCGCCGGTGAGTGGAGGGGGAATCGCGTGACGAACACTCTGATTGAAAGCGTGGTGACCATCGCGCTCGCCATTGTCGGCCTGGCGGTGCTGGCCGTCCTCGTTTCGCGGAACGCGCAAACGGCGAACATCATCGGCGTATCCGGCGACGCGTTTTCGCGTTCGCTGCTTTCCGCTGAAGCGCCGGTGCTTTCCGGCACGGAAGCTGTGAATCGGTTTTACTGAGGTTGCCAGTGAACAGGCTCTGTGAACTCATCTTTGGTCCCTTCCGCTACAAGCGCGTGCCGACAATCGACACCGGCATGGGCAAGTACGCCTTTGAGCAATTTCAGACTTTTCCTGAGACAGATCCTTTCAACGGCCGCGGCTTTCACGTCATGGGCCAGTTGAAGCTCTTGCAGCCCGCGCTGGTAGCGACGCATCCGGCGGGAATGCCGTTCGACGTGGACAAAATTCAGATGGGTGAAATGGATCTCTTCTCCGCGGGCGGCGAAGGCGGCCTGGAAGTGGGCGAGGTGACTCCCGGATGAATCTGGAATTCCTGAAAAAGCATAAGTACGCCGCTGCGGGCGGCGCCATCGCGCTCTTCCTGATTATTTATCTGCTGATGCGCAACAGCAGCTCTTCGAGCGGTGGAGGGCTTGCTGGCGCGATTGCCAGCCAAAATCAGGGGCAGTTGCAAATGGCTCAGTTGAATGCGCAGCTTTCTGCGCAGTCTGAGCAAACGCAGGCGCAGCTCGCTTCGCAGGAGTTCGCCGCGCAGACTTCCGCGCAGGCTCAGCAGGACCAGCTCGCCGCGCAGCTCGCCGGAACGCTTATCCCTCAGCAATTTCAATCGCAGCTCTACGAGCGCGAATTGACCGCGCAAGCTCAGACACAAAATGAATTGCTTCCGCTCGAACAACAGGCGCTCGCAATTTCGAAGCAAGGAAGCCGCGCACAGACCGGACAAAACGAACTCGCATTGTTGCTCTCGGAAACTAATCCGTCGATTGTTTACGGCGCGGGCAGTCTACCGGTGCAGGGCGCAGGGACCGGCGGGTCAGGGTCGGGATTCAGTTTTGGCCTCGGGCCTTTGAAACTTGGAGCGAATCTCGGAACGGGTCTTTTTGGATGAACGCAAAAACTTACATCGTCGTGGGAGTCGCGCTTATTTTCATCGACACGACGATCTGGATTTACGGTGACAAACTCGCGGGGGCGCTGTGACGCAGCAGACGAAACACTATCTCATCATCGGCGGCGGGCTTGTTGTGGCCGTGGCGCTTGCGGTGATTCTCTATAAGCGCTACGAAGCCAGCTCCACCGCATCGCAGGCTGCGACAGACCAATCAAATCAGGACGCGCTCGCATACCTCGAAGCAAGTTCCACGAACAGTCCTTACGGATATGCCGGCGGCGGCGGCTCGACCGTTTCGCTTGCTCCCGCGGGAACGCAGCAAACACTCGCACAGCAAGTCGCGGCCATCGAGCAGGAATTCGGTTTCGGTCCTCCGGCTGCTCCCGCGCCAACTCCTGCCTCAACGCCCACCTCGGGTTCGCCGGCAGGACCGTCCGCTCCAACGCCCTCGAAGTCGCCGGCGCCTGTTCCTCCCGCGAGGCAAAAATACGCGCTCGACAGCGCGCAGCCGGAAATGACCATGGAGCATGAGGCATTTGTCTGATGTGGACCTATCGGCAATCAACGGGAGACCTGGCCGACTTGCACGGCGAAATTATTGCCACGGGCTATTCTGGCTCAGGCGAAGGAAAGAACAATCCCGCGATGCAGAATGTGCCGAACGTGGGGCCGCTTCCTTGCGGCGTGTATCGTATCGGTTACCCGCGCGACACGATCAAGCATGGACCATTCGCGATGCCGCTTGTGCCGGATCCAGCGAATCAGATGTTCGGGCGCGGCGATTTCATGATGCACGGTGATTCGCGAATAGACCCAGGCTGCGCGTCGGAAGGCTGCATGATCATGCCCATCGACATTCGTGAAAAAGTGGCGGCTTCGGGCGATAAAGCTCTGAAGGTGATTCCATGAGCCTCGGGCCGTTCGCAGCGTTGCCAATGTTAGGCATGGCGCTCTCCGGTGAAGAGCAGTCGCTTTCTCAAACACAGACCAGCAACGAGGCGGTGCAGCCTGCGCCTGGCGGCGTCATTCAAAGCGTCGAACAATTCGGTAAAGGAATTAAAGCGGTCGGAAAGATGGCCTCCGGCTTCGCTGGCTGGGCTGACGTTCTAAGGCTGGTGACTTTGGCTCTTGGCCTGTTGCTGATTGCCGCTGGAATTTTTTCTCATCCGGCGGTGCGCGAAAAAATCGTTTCAGTGGGAAAGGTTGCAGGGAAGGTAGCGGCCGTGGCCGCTTAAAATATGCCCACAAATCTATTCGCGAGTTTCTTGAAGCTGCGCCAGCCCGAGCCGCCGGAAGGCCGCGCTATGTTCCCGCTCGGGAGCGGCAACGGCGGCGGCGACGGGATGAACTTCGCTGTAGGCACGGAAGTATTTCAGTTCAACACCAATCAGGTTCCCGGCGGGCAGCGCCCCAGCGCGATCCTCGGCATGTGGGTGGATGCGCGCAATTTGACCGCGGGCAAAAATCTCATCATCACGACGCCGACGCAGACTTTCGTTTTCGCCGGCGGCAATCAGGGCTACGTTCCGATCACTGCGCCCATGCCGTTGAACATCACGATCACGACGAATGGCGGCACCGGAACTGTTTTCATGATTCTCTACAACTACAATCCGCTGTTCACTGGCTCGGTCGCGACGGCGCCTCCGCAGGGAACCGTGTCAAGCGGCGGCGGCGGAATCTCTGGCACCGGCGGCGGCGGCGGTAGTGGCGGCGCCGGATTCAGTGAACCGGGCGGCAGACCCGGAACCGTGGGAGGTCCGACATTCTAATGGCAGCTATCGCAAAACCACCCGCGGGAATGGCCATGATGTTCAAAGCTCTTGGTGTCGATATGAGCGTCATTTCGCAGGTCGCCGGCGCGGTGAAGACTATCGCTGACAAGCTCGAAGCCATCGAGAAGAATCAGCAAAAAATCTTGGCGCAGTTGGGCGCGCCTGAATCGAGCAACGGGAATGGCAGAACCGATCTCTGAAACTCCGAGTCCGAGCGCGTTGGCTGCGATTGAGCAGCCCGCGAATGCAGGCGACGAGAAAGACGGACAGAAGGCTGGCGCGGTCCGCGAAGCGGCTCACGCCGCGGCGGAAGTGGAAGCCGATGCTGCGACGGCTGCGGCAAACGCCGAGAGGGAAGCGGCGGAAATCGCCAAAGACGCGGGAGAAAAGGCGGCGCAGAAATGGCTGGAACAACGGTTCGCCGAAATCGAAACAAAAGCGGAAAGCCGCTTGGAGGCGCTGAAAACGTGGTTCGAGCAACGTCTCGTCGAAATCGAAGGAAAGAAAAAAGAGCCGACGCCCGAAAAGCAGCCCGAGAAAAAGGCAGAAGAAACGCCTGTGCCCGCTGCGCAAAACGAGCCGCAAAAGAGGAAGCGGTTGCGCATCTGAAGGGCATTTTGGCCGGCGCGCATCAAATGGGCGCGCTGCTGGGCGGCATCGAGGAAATCTCGATTGACGAAGGCGAAGCGGAGAATCTGGCGCGCGCGGTCCTCGCCATCAGCAAAAAGCGCAAAGTGAAGCTCAGCCCGGAGATGTTGGCATGGGGAAACTTTGCGGCGGTCGTGGCGACGATTTACGGTCCGCGATTGATCGCGTTTCTTGCGCGACGCCGCGAAATGAACGAGAAAAAGATTTTACTCTCGAATGCCGGCTTGCGCGCCGTGACGGAGCAGCCGTCAGCTCAAATTCCGAATTAAGAGAAGGGCAATGAAGAAGGTTCTATTTGTTTTGATGCTCGTCTTGTTCTGCTGCACGCAGTCGCGCGCGCAGCAAATTCCCAGTCCCAGCACGAACGTTTCCACGCAGCAGCTCACTCTTTTGCCGCAAACGCCTCTCTCTGTAGTCACCACCATGAACGCCTCGCCATCGATTCAGGGCGCGACGACTTATTATTATTGGTTCGTGTCGAATGGCGGCGGCGTTGTCTCGCCGCCGGCCGGTCCCTTTCCTGTGTTCAATGCGCCTGCGACGCTCGGCGGAATCAACACGATCACGCTGAATTGGAATCCGGCGCCGGGCGTCACGACGTATGACGTGCTGCGAACTACGACGACAGCGGTGCCAACAGGCGCGTGCGGCTGCGCCGTCGCGACCGCGCTGACGTTGACTCAACTGGTCGATTCTTCACCGACGACCAGTGCTTACACCGTCAGCACCACGCTCAGTCAGATACCTCTGGTCCTCACAAATTTGAGCTCGCTCGCCGGCGTTCCACCCACGATTGTGGTCGATGGCGTGACGGTCACGACTGTTGCGCAAGCTCTGGCGAAATTGAACGGAAATGGCGGGGTCATAGACGCGCGAGGATGTACCCCTGGGTCACTTAACTTAGGTACATTCGACATCGGCAATCCAAGCATCTTTCCGGTTACGCTGCTCCTTGGCCCTTGCACTTACAACTTTACGTCGATTGTCGAGGAGCCTCAGCTCCATGTGATCGGACTCGGCAGCGATGGCGGAACCTTTCTGAATTATACCGGGCCATCGAATGTTTTCATGTTTCCGCACAACACGCAGGGGCATGATCTCACGTCTATGATTTTCACGGGCCTAAGTGTCGGGAATTTCGGGTCCTCAACGAATGTCGGCTGCATGGATTTGACTCCTTCGCAAACGAATACCAGCTCCGCGCAGAACCTGATTTTTGACAACCTCTTCGATACCGTCGAAGCGTCACCGCCAGCTTGCCTCGTTCTTCATGGAACGGCGGCGGGGCTGACAGGCGAGAACGAAGTCATCAATACCACGATCACCGACAACACGTTTTTTTGGAGCGGCACCCCGATCTCGCTTCTTGGGTCAGTCGGCGGCGTCATCATTTCTGCAAACACGACTGACACCACGGGCGTCGCGGTCAGCTGCAACGCCACGGGCGGAGTGGCTATCGGAATTTCGATCACTGCGAATGACTTTTTCACAACGACCACGCCGATTTCCAACACCGGCTGTGGAATCACCGCTTCCGCGAATGTGGATAGCACCGGCCTGAAAGTTCCCGACACAATCAACGGCAATCCAACCGTGTCGCAAACGGGCGGCGCGACTCCTGGACACTTGGCGACGTTCGGTCTTTCGGGCTTGATTCAGGATGGTGGGACGCTGCCAACGGCGATTCAGTCCGAATTTTTCTCTACGCTTTCGGCAGACATTCCCCTCACCGCCAACACGGTGACGACGATTCTCACTCAGGCGGTCACCATGCCTTCATCGGGCTGCCCGTGCCGCGCGGACATTCGTTATCACATGCTCTCGACGATTGACAATCAAACGCTCGACGCGACGGTCAGCGACGGCACGAACAATTTCGCCACGTCGCAAACAGAGACAACTTCGACGGCTCCGACAGGGCAGACTGGCGCGCAGGTCACCAACGTGACATATGCCAATTCTCAGAACGTCACTTTCACACTGAAGGCTGAAACCAGCGGCGTGAGCACGACGGTGAAGGCAGCGCCTCAGCAGTTGGGGCAAAACACTTTTCTCTCAATCACGATTTTGACGAGCAACTAGAAAGAGTCTGACAAATTCAGGTGAAGGGGTGAAACGATGAGACGAATGGGAGCGACGTTATGCGTCGCATGTTTTGTTTTCCTGTTTTCGATGCCGTCCAGTTGCCAGCAAAAGGCCACGGCGCCGGCCACTGTCTGCGTCCAAGCGTCGCAGCTGAAGATCACGCCCACGGCGCTTCCGCAGGCTTTCGTCGGCGTCGCTTATTCCGCGTCGATAAATTCGATGGCGACCGGCGGGACGGCGCCCTATCAGTGGGCCGTTACGTCCGGTGCGTTGCCCGCGGGAATTACGCTTGCAAGTGATGGCGTGCTGTCGGGCACTCCAACCGCTTCAGGCAATACGACGTTCACCGTGACCGTGACCGATAGCTCCACGGCTTGCACGACGGCGACGGCTGCGAAAAGGCCCGCGCCGCAAAAGGCCAGCATCGCCATTCGAACGGCGCTGTGACAAAGCCGCGGTACGAAGTCGAGACTGAAGGAGCGGATACGTGGCTCGTCATTCGTATTCCGATTTCGCTGCTGCCGGAAACAATTACCCTTGGGCTGGGCGATGTTGCGGAAATCCGGCGAGATACTCTTACGCGGCGCGAGAGGGAAGTCTTCGACATGATCATGGAGCGAAAGCAGAACAAAGAGATCGCGGACGCGCTGCACATCGAGGTTCGCACAGTGAAATATCACGTCAGCGAAGTGCTCAGGAAAATGCACGTCTCTTCGCGGGCTGAGCTTTGGTTTGTGAACGAATGAGGGTCGCGGTGGGCCGACGGTGGAAGCTGATGGAGGCGGCGAGTGAGCTGAAGCAGATGGCCGAACGCAGAGTAGTGACACGCGGAGACGCTCTGGCCTATCTGCTGCGAACGAAGGCGATTCTCGATTCGCTTGAGCCAAACGACTTGACCGAGGTCGAGGAAGCATACGCAAGGATTCGGAAAGAGATCCATGGATGAACGCGGCGGAGACCGAAGGAGCTACGAGGGCGTGTGGAAGAGCATCGCGCTATTCCTCGCCGGCGTTTGTCTGAGCGGCTCCATCGCGTGGTCAACCTATGTGCGAACGGCCGTGACGAGCGGGGAAGTGCAAGGCCAGATTGACCAGTCAAACAAGGCCGTGCAGGTTCAGATCGACAGCGAGCAGAAGCAGCTGGACCAGATGAACGCGAAACTCGATTACATCATCGAGAACCCAGATAGGCCGAAGAAGCGATGAACGGAAAAGGAAACAATGGCGCACGATTTTAAATTCCGAATGGCGGCCAAAGTGGCTGAGGCTACCTCAGCAAACGTGAGCGCTTGGCTCGAAGAAGCGCTTGCGAGCGACAAGCGCCTGGCTCCCGATCCCGGCGCTGGGCCCGAGCTTGTCGGCTTCCGTGTAGATCGTGAAAAAGTGGTGGCTCTCGCGAACAAGATGCGCGAGCGTGTGCCCGTCGTTTTGCGCCGGCTGATTGCCACGCATGTAAATCTTCCTCCGCGCGAAGATGACAGGGAAGGGAAGTCCGCAGCGGCCGCGGCTTCTGAAATGTTGCCCGACAAAGTATTGCCCGCGAAGCTCGCATACACCGCTGAAGACATGCTGCCGATTGTGAAGGGCATGGACAAAGGACTCGCCGTTGCGTACCGCCGAATTTACGGCCTAAAGGAACTCCCTGTCGCGCAGACCGCGGAAGAGGATCGCGACCTGGCAAGCGCGATGGCTGAATGCGCGAATCGTCGTTCGCCGAAGTGGTTGATTGAAAACGCTGATCTGGCAAAGCTCACCGTTTCGCTGGTGCGTTGGACGATGGCGCAGACCGATGATCTCGAAAAGGTAGCGAACGAGAAACGCGAAAAGAAACTCGCGACTGTGCGCGAAATACCGTCGCCAAAAACGCAGGCTTCCGGCGCCGGAGCGGTCGATTCGCTCGTTGAGCACTTGACGCAGGACGTTCAGCGCGAAGGCGAATTCTGATTGTGCGCGTGAAGGTTTCCATCATCGTCGTGGTAGCGCTCATCGCCGCGGCTCTCTGGTTTTGGGGCAAGAAGTCGGGTGGGCGAATGCGCATCGTGGAGAAATTCAAACCATGGTACCCGGAGAAGTGAAATCAGAGCACGAGCGTCGCATGGGCATGAGCGACGAAGATTTTATCGACGGATGGTTTGAGCAGACTCAGCCGAGATACATTCTGACCGGCCGGACTTTTAAGCTGTCGCCACAAGAGCAGCCACGCGATGACCAGCCAACCGGAACTGCAAAATAAAATCACGGGCATCATCGGCCGGAAGGGAACCGGCAAATCGACGAAGCTCGAAGAGTTGCTCGCCGGTCGCGACCGCATCCTCGTGATTGATCCGCAGGCTGAGCACAACTGGACGCCAAACGAAATCTCTTCGCTCGAAGGTCTCAACGAATTCTTCCGCTGGAATCGAAAAAAGCAGGAATGGGCTGCGAGCTTCGTGCCCGGCGAAAGCATCGAGGAAGACGTCGAAGATGCTTGCCGGATCGCGTACAAAGCAGGTGACCACGCGCTGGCAATCGACGAAATCTCTCTCTTCACCACCGCGGGCCACATGCCGCGCGCGCTCGGCCGCACGATCCGCACCGGCCGGCACCGCAAAATGGACATATACTGGACCGGGCTGCGCGCGAACGAAGTGCCGCGCACGCTCACCGCGCTCACCGATGAATTCATTCTCTTCTCACAGACGGAGCCGCTCGATCTGGACGCCATCGCCAAACGCTGTGGCGTGGACGTCGCGGATCGCGTAGGCGCCCTGAAGCTGCATGAATACCTCATCTGGGACGTTTGGAACGGTCTCTCGTTTGAGTCCCACGCCTCTCCGCAACCTGCCAGCGAGCCGGAAGCCGTTTCTTAGCCCCGCTGGACTCCATATATGTCTGCAATCAAACTTAGGGCGGTTTCCGTGCGAAATCTGGCCATTCCTCGAACCGGCTGAGAACAAGATTCGTCACCAGGAAAGTCCTAGATGTTGTAAACACGCAACACTTGTTGTACAGTTGCAACACTTTGGGCGCTCGGGGGATGTTCAACGAGAAGAAGCGGAAGGTGCTGGGTGTTCTGGCTCGCAACGGGCCGATGACGCCTCCTGAGATCGCGGTCCGCACCCGACTCTATCCGGTGAAGGCCATGTACAGTTACATGCGGCGTTTGGCGCGCTGGAACTTGGTCAGCCGCGGTCGGAAGTTTCGACGTGGCCGGATGCTCTACTGGCTGACCGAAAAAGGGCAGGCCCGGTACGAATGGCTGCGAAAATCACCGTCAACTCTGAGTCCCCACTCTCATTTCGAAACCACTTGATGAAACCGCATGTAATCTACATATTCCCAGATCAAGACCCATCCCCTTTCTTTTCCATCCGCTTCGACTATAAACTCTG
>Ga0134126_10004326_pt1 | contig 17781 bp, 19 predicted proteins | sample KB31752_FD_96881 | JGI IMG/M metagenome (GOLD analysis project Ga0134126, IMG submission 96881) | Terrestrial soil microbial communities with excess Nitrogen fertilizer from Kellogg Biological Station, Michigan, USA - KB3-175-2 | ecosystem: Environmental > Terrestrial > Soil > Unclassified ...
CCGGTGCCGCCCTCGAAAGCCCGGCCGAGACGCGCGTTGAGGACGATGTAGGTGCCCCACAGCACCCCGGCGAACAGCGCCAGCGCGACGCCGAGCGCGTCGAGCCCGCTGCCGCCGCCGCGCGTCAGCGCGACGATGCCCCCGGCGGCGAGCGCGACCCACAGCAGGTCCTGCCGGCGGCGCGAGCCCGCGAGCGCCACAGTCAGCGGGCCCACGAACTCCAGCGCGACCGCGATCCCGAGCGGGATGCGGTCGATCGCGGCGTAGAAGCTCAGGTTCATGGCCGCGAGCACGAGCCCGAACAGGGCCGCCAGCTCGAGCTCGGCGCGTGTGCGACCGGAGATGCGCGGGCGCCACACCGCGAGCAGCACGAGCGATCCGAACGCGAGCCGCAGCAGCGCGGTCCCCGCCGGGCCGGCGCGGTCGAACAGCGTGGTCGCGAGCGCGGCGCCGAACTGCACCGAGGCGATGCCGCCGATCACGAGTGCCGTCGAGGGCGAGCGCGCGAGCAGCCCGCGGGACGCCGCGTTCTCTGGCGCTGCCTCCATTGCGAGCGATCGTAGCCCTCGCTCGCTGCCGTGCCGGGATAGGATCCGCCGCCACCGGCAAGGGGGCAGCAGATGGGCGAGACGAACCAGGCGATCACACCGCAGCTGAGCGCCGAGCGGCTGGCGGGGACCTTCCCCGGCGACCTCGGCATCGAGCTGACCGAGATCACCGACGAGCACGTGCTCGGGCGCATGGCAGTCGACCGCCGCCACCTGCACCCGATGGGCTACGTGCACGGCGGCGCGTGGGTCGCGTTCGCGGACACGGTGGCCGCCTGGGGCACGCTTCGCCATCTCCCGGAGGACCGCGGCTTCACGACCGTCGAGCTGAAGATCAACGTGATCTCCTCGGCGGGCGACGGCGATCTGCTGACCGCGGTCGGCGAGCCCCTGCACGTCGGCTCGCGCACGCACGTGTGGCAGGTGCGGGTGCTCAAGGACGAGCGTGTTGCCGCCAGCTTCACCTGCACGCAGATGGTGCTCTGAGGCCGACCGCCTAAGCGCGAGCTTCGAGTGCGGCCATCGCGGCGTTGCGCCCCGGGATGCCGCTCACACCGCCGCCGCGGCGCGCTCCCGCGCCGCAGAGCAGCACCGACGGGATCTCCGTCTCGACTCCCCAGCTGCCGGCCTCGCCCTCGTCCTCGGCGAACGGCCAGGCCAGCGCGCGGTGGAAGATGTGGCCGCCCGGCATGCGCAGCTCCCGCTCGAGATCGAGCGGGGTGCGTGCCTCGACGCACGGGCGGCCGTCGGCGTCGCGCAGCAGGCAGTCCTCGATCGACTCGGCGAGCACGCTGTCCAGCGAGGCGAGCGTAGCCGCGAGCGCGCGCTCTCGCGCGCCGTCGGGGTCGTGCGCGAACAGCCGCGCGGGCATGTGCAGCGCGAACACCGTCAGCGTCTGCGCTCCGCTCGCGCGCAGATGCGGCGCGAGGATCGACGGGTCGGTCAGCGAGTGGCAGTACGCCTCGCACGGGACCGGGTCCGGCAGCTCTCCGGCCGCGGCGCGCTCGTAGGCGCCCTGCAACTGCGAGGCGGTCTCGTTGACGTGGAACGTGCCGGCGAATGCCCGCTCGGGAGCGAGCGCACCGTCGCGCAGCCGCGGCAGGCGCGCGAGCAGCAGGTTGACCTTGAGCTGCGAGCCCTCGGGCCGCGCCGCGGGCGTGCCGGTGAGCCGCGCGAGCTCGTAGGGCGCGGCTCCGAACAGCACCCGGCGCGCGGCCAGGCGAAGCTCGCGCCCGCCCTCGTCGCAGACGATCTCGGCACCGTCCTGACCGGACTCGATCGCGATCGCCTCGACGCGGGTCCTCAGCTCAGCGCCGGCTCGCGCCGCCGCTTCCACGAGCGCGTCGGTCAGCGCTCCCATCCCGCCGACGGGGACCAGCCACTCGCCGCTGCGGCGCCCGATCACGTGGTAGAGGAAGCAGCGGTTCGCGAGCAGGTCGTCAGCCGACGCGAACGTGCCGATCAGCGCGTCGGTGAGCGCGATTCCCTCGAGGAGGTCCTCGCCGAGGCGCTCGCGCACGGTCTCGCCGACCGGCCGCTCGAACAGCTGCTCCCAGTCCGCAGCCCCCACCGCGGCCCGGAGCTGCTCGCGGCTGGGCAGCGGACCGGTCATCGTCGGAAACACGGCCGCGGCGACGCGGCCGGTCATCTCGTGCAGCTCGCGCCACCCGCCGCGCGCGCGGGGGTCGCCGGTGACCGCCTCGAAGGCCCCCTCCTCGTGCTCGCCGCCGTCGAGCAGCAGCCCGCGCGCTCCCCCGCAGCGCGGGTCGGGCGTGTAGGAGGACACGGCCCGGCGGGCGAGGCGCACCGGCAGCCCGAGCTCCTCGACGATCAGCTCCGGGAGGAGGCTGACGAGGTAGGCGTAGCGCGAGAGCCGCGCGGGCACGCCGGCGAACACATCGGCCGAGACCGCGGCGCCCCCGAGCGTCTCGCCGCGCTCGATCACGAGGCACGAGCGGCCCGCGCGCGCGAGGTAGGCGGCGGCGACGAGCCCGTTGTGGCCGCCGCCGACGACGACCGCGTCCCAGCGGCCGCGCCGGGTTCCGGCGCTCACCGCGCCGTGACGCCGAGGATCAGCTGCTCTGTCTCGAGCGGCACATCGAGCTGGGGCATGTGGCCGACGCCGTCGAGCACGACCCAGTCGGCGTTCGGCAGCCACTCGTCGCGGTAGCGGACGGCCGCCGCGGGCCAGGGCAGGATCTGGTCCTCGGTTCCCCACACGATCCGCACCGGGCACTCGATCCGCTCGGCATCGAGCGGGAAGCCGTTGGCCAGCGCGCTCTGCATCAGCTCCGTCGCGCCCTCGCAGCCGATCATGCCGCGCGCCTGGTGGGAGAGCAGCTCGACGGGGATGTGCTCGAAGTTGACGACCGTCTGCGCGGTCGCGAGCCGCCGCCCCTCCGGGCTTGCCAGCATCGCGTCGAGCTGTGGCTCGGCGGCGATCAGCCCCTCGCGCAGCCCGGTGAAGAACGGCACGAGCGTCGCCGAGAACATCTCGTCGTCCACCGCCCAGCCGCCGGCGGGAGCGAGCGCCACGACGCTCCTGGCGCGCCCGCGCGCGGCGAGGCGAACGGCGACGTAGCCGCCGAGCGAGTTGCCCACGATGTGCGCCGTCTCCCAGCCCAGCCGGTCCATCGTCCGCTCCAGCTCGTCGAGGATCGCGTCCGCGCCGAGCGGGCCGTCCGCGGTGCGCGCGCCCGCATGACCGAGCAGCGTCGGCGCGAGCACCTCATGACTGCGTTCGAGGGCGGGAAGGACGAGCTCCCAGGTGCGCCACGTGTCCGTGAAGCCGTGAACGAGCAGCAGCGGGGAACCCTCCCCGCCGCGGTGCGCTTCGGTGAAGCTCCCCGCCACGGGGAAGAAGCTATCCGGCGCCGCGCTGCGGCGCTTCGCGCTCGGCGAGCCGCGCGATGTTCAGAAGCTGGCGGCGCATCATCACGAGGTCGCCGGCGGCGAGCAGCGCGCGCGCCGGAGCGCTGCCGAACGGCCCGCCCCCGGGCGCGACGAGCAGCTTCGCGACGAGCCGCGAGCGGCCGGCGCCGGCCTCGCTGACCCGGTAGGTGACCACGACGTCCCCGAACACGGTGCCCCGCGAGCGCACCGTGAGCGATCTTCCCGGCTCGAACTCCTGCAGCCGGAAGATCCGCATGAAGCGCTGCCCGGGCGCGAGACGCTCCAGCCCGGGGATCAGCGCCTGCGGGCTGCGCCGTGCACGGTTGTCGATCACGTCGTAGCTGTACGGCGCAGCACGCAGCTGGCAGAGCCAGCGGAACACGAGCGCGGCGGGCGCCGCGACGTCCACGGCGCGATAGAGGCGCATCGGCGCCTCCTCGAGCAGGCGGTCGCACGGGAAGCCCTCGGCGCGCTCGGCGGGCGTCGAGCCCCAGTTGCGCACGACATCGGGGCAGCGCGGAAGAACCGCGGCGGACATCACGCCGCCTCGGGGACGGCCACGACGCCCAGCGGCCCGCGCAGGGCGGCGAGCGTGGCCGCGTAGAGTCGCTGCTTGATCATCCGCATCGTCTCCGGCGGCTTGCCGGACAGAGCCGCGGCCCGCTCGCACGCACGGCTCAGCACCTCGTCTTCACCCACCGCTTCGTCGACGATCCCGGCGTCGGCCGCCTCGACCCCGCCGTAGCGCCGGCCGAGCACGACCACCTCGTGGACCGCGCCCGACGGCAGGCGCGAGGAGAGCAGCTCGGTCATGCCGGGGGTGAACGGGATCCCCATGTCCACCTCGGGCAGGCAGAACCAGCCGCGGTCGGAGCGCATCACGCGCTGGTCGTGCGCGAGCGCGAGCATCGCCCCGGCCGCATAGGTGTGACCCTGCATGGCGGCGACGGTCGGCACGCCGATCTCGAGCACGCGGGCGAGCAGCTCGTGCACGCGCGCGAGGAAGTCCATCGCGGCATCGCCCTGCGTGCCCATCCACTCGAGGTCCAGGCCATTCGAGAAGACCTTGCCTCGCGCCGTTGTGACGAGCGCGCACGGCGCGGCCGCTTCAACCTCGTCGAGGCACGCTTCAAACGAGTCGACGAAGTCGGCGTTGAAGCGGTTGTGGCCCTCGCCCAGGTCGAGCACGAAGAGATCCTGCTTGTGGGTCAGCGACGGCATCGCTTCCTCCTGGAGTTTTAGAAGATCCGTTCTAGAACATATACTCTACAGCCCTTGGCCCGCCGTGTGTTCTCAACCGAAGCGATCCTCGACGCCGCGCGCGAGGTCGTCGTCACGCGCGGCGCGCGCGGCGCGACGGTCGAGGCGATCGCGCGCGCGGCCGGCGTGCCGGTCGGCTCGATCTACCACCGCTTCGATTCGCTCGCCGAGCTGCTCGCGCGCACCTGGCTGCGCGCCGCGAGGCGCTCGCAGGAGCGGGCCCTGGCGGTGCCCGTCGCGCCCGAGGAGCCGCTCGCCGCCGCCGAGGCCATCGCGCTCGCGATGTACGACCACTGCCTCGCCGACCCGCAGGACACCCTGCTGCTCGACGCGCTCGGCCGCAGCGAGCTGCTCGAGATGGAGCTCGGCAGGCTGCGCGGGGAGCTGGAGACGGTGAACGAGCGGGTCGAAGCCCTGATGGCCGGCCTCGCGCGCGCTCTCTTCGGGCGCGCCGACAAGCGCGGTCGCGATCTCGTGCTGCTCGCGCTCGTCGACATGCCGCACGGCTTCGCGCACCGGCAGCTCGTCTCCGGAAACCGCACGCCCGCGCGGCGCGGGCGGCTCGCGGCGGCGGTGCGGGCGGTGCTGGCCAGCGAAGCCACCGCCGCGCAGCCCCACGCGCGCTCGAGCGCCGCTACTCAGAAACGCCGAAGCATCCGAACACGTCCATAAGCTCGGCCTCGTGAGGAGCCGGGATCTCACCGGCGCGATGCGCGCGGCCGGCGGATTGCTGATCATGCTCGGTGTGCTGCTCGTGTTCGTGCGGCGCTCCGGGGGACGCTGGAGCGACTTCGAGCTCCTACTCGTGCTCGCGGTTCCTGCCGCTGCCCTGTTCGGGCTCGCGGTGGGTCGCGCCGGCACCGGCGCGGGCGAGCGCGCCGAATCCTGGCGCGGCGTTCTGCTCGTCGCCGCCGTGATCCTCTCGCTCCTCGCGCTCCTGCAGTTCCTCACGTGGGCCGGCGCGAGCACGCACCACCTGCTCTACGACGCGGCGGTGCTGGTCGCGACCGCGCTGATCGCCGCCGCCGGCGCGCGCCGCACACGGGCGCCGTACGTGATGTTTCTCGCGGGCCTGGCGCTCCTCGGCGCGTGGATGCTCGTGTGGATCAAGGTCTTTCCCGACCCCTCGGGCAACACTGTCCGGTGGCTGCTGCTCGGTGGCGGCATGGCGCTGCTGCTCACATCTGTGGCTGCCGACCTCGGCGGAGCGATCGGCGCCGGAGAACTCGGCACGGCCGGCGCGCTCGGGCTGGTCGCCGCGGGGATCCTCGGGGTGTTCGTGAGCGTCTTCAGCGCGGCCTTCCTCGGCCTCGTGTTCACCAGCTCCGGTTCGAACGGCGACGAGAGCCCAATTCCCCCTGTGCTCGGCGGCCATCTCGCCGGTGCCCAGACGACCGGCTGGGACATCTACCTCCTCGCGGTCTCGGTCGTGCTGCTCGTCACTGCGGCCCGCACGCGCCGGCGCGGCCTCGGCTACGTAGGTGCGCTCGGCGTTCTGCTCTTCCTTATCAGCGCCGCCGTGCAGCTCGAGCGGCTGTCCTCCGGCCACGGCCCGACGCACACCCTGCTCGGCTGGCCGCTGGTCCTGCTCCTGCTCGGCGTCGCCGGCCTGGCCGCGCCGTTGCTGCGCCGCCGCACCGCGTAGCGGCCTGCGTCAGCGCGGCTCGGCGGGAGGCGTGCCCGGATCGGCCAGCTCGAGCTGGAACCAGGCGACGTCGTGCCAGCGGCCGAGCTTGTAGCCGATGTTGGTGTAGGTGCCCACGAGGCTGAAGCCGAGCGCCAGGTGCAGCCCCTCGCTGGCGTCGTTGGGCACCGTCATCCCCGCGACGGCGATGCGGTAGCCGCGCTTCCTCAGGCGATCGAACAGGGCCTCGTACAGCGCCCGGCCCGCGCCGCTGCGCCTGCGCTCTCGTTCGACGTACACGCTGACTTCGCACGAGAAGCGGTACGCGGGCCGGGTGTTGAGCACCTTCCCGTAGGCGTAGCCGACGACGCGCCCGCCGTCCTCGAGCACCACCCACGCATGCCCTGCGGTCGAATCCGCGATCCGCTCGGCCATCTCCTCGGCGCCGGGCGGCTCGAGCTCGAATGTGATCGCGGTGTCACGTACATACGGCGCGTAGATCGCCGCGCAGGCGGCGGCGTCGCCGGGCCCGGCGTCGCGAACGGCTGCGGTCGTCTTCTGCCCACCCATCGGCCGACAACATACGCCGCCGGACGGTTACGGTTGCCGCGTGAACCGCGTGCACAACCTCGTCTGCTCCTCGGGCTGGTGGTCGCGCACTGTCGAGCGCGAGCTGCTGCCGTGGGGGCTTGCCGGCGTCGAGCCCGGCGAGCAGGTGCTGGAGTTCGGGCCGGGGTTCGGGGCGACCACGCGCGTTCTCGCCGAGCGCCCCGGGAGGCTCGACGTGCTCGAGCTCGAGCCGCGCTACTGCGAGCGCCTCGAACGCGAGCTGCCCCGGACGGTGACCGTCACCCAGGGCGACGCCGGCGCGATGCCGTTCGGCGACGGCTCTTTCTCGGGGGTGCTGTGCTTCACGATGCTCCACCACCTGCCCACCCCCGAGCTACAGGACCGCGCGTTCGCCGAGGCCTACCGCGTGCTGCGCCCGGGCGGCGTGTTCGCCGGCACCGACAGCATCGGCACCGGCTCGGTGTTCAAGCTGATCCACATCGGGGACACGCTCAACCCGATCGACCCCGGCGCGCTGCCGGCACGTCTCGAACGCGCTGGCTTCGGCGACGTGAAGGTGAGCGCCGCCAAGCGCTCGTTCCGCTTCCAGGCGCGCCGGCCGGCCTGAGCACCGCGCGAAGGGCGGCCGCGAAGTACCGCCCCCGCGCGCGGTACCTAGGAGGCCCGCTCGGCCAGCAGCGCGACGAGCTTGTCGAGCTGGCTGTTCCAGCCGACGGTCGCCATCTCGGGCATCTCGGCCGACGCGACCATGCGCGAGGTCACGACCACCTTGGTGCGGCCGGTGCCGAGGTCGACGAACTCGATCGTCGTCTCGCCCGACTCGATCATCGGATGCTCTGTGATCTCCTCGCCGAAGGACAGGCGCTCAGGCGGTTCGACGACGCCGAAGTGCCCGTCGCTGGGGTACTCCTCGCCTTCGGGGCCGACCATCGTGATGCGGCACACGCCGCCGGGTTTGAGGTCGAAGTCGATTTTCTCGCGGGGGGTGGTGAAGTGCTCGGGCCCCCACCACTTCGTGACCTCGTCAGGATCGGTCCACACCTGCCAGACGAGCTCGCGGGGGGCGTCGAGCTCGCGCTCGATCACGATCGTGTGCTCGCTCATCGTCTGCTGTCCGTCAGCCATCGTCGTCTGCCTTTCTCTGGATCTCCATCAGATGTGCCGCGAGCCGATCGAGCCGTCCTTCCCAGATCCCCCGGTACTGCTCGAGCCATTCGGCCACCGCGCGCAGCGGTGCGCCCTCGAGCCGCGACGGTCGCAGCTGCGCCGTCCGTCCGCGGGTGATCAGGCCGGCCCGCTCGAGCACCTTGAGGTGCTTGGAGACGGCCTGCAGGCTGAGCGGGAAGGGCTCGGCCAGCTGGTTCACGGTGACCTCGCCCTCCTCGGCGAGCCGCGCGATGATCGCGCGGCGCGTAGGGTCGGCCAGGGCCGAGAACGTGACGCTCAGCTCGTCGGTCGCGATCGTACTCATCCACCTAGTTTATCAACTAATTGGTTGAGGAACCGTCCGATCTCTAGGGTTGCGGCGATGGAGCGGCTGACGGTCGGTGCCGGCACGACCTTGAGCGTGATCGCGCACGACGAAGGACGGCTCGAGCTCGAGGCCAGGTACGACCCGCGCGGAGCCGAGCCGCCCGCGCACCTCCACCCCCACCAGGACGAGCACTTCGAGCTGCTCGCCGGTGCGATGCAGACGCGCGTCGACGGGCGCGAGGGCGAGCTGCGCGCGGGCGAGGAGCTCGAGATCCCAGCCGGCACCGTGCACCAGATGTGGAACGCCGGCGACGACGTCGCCGTGATGCGCTGGACGACGACGCCCGCGGGGCGCACGCTGGACTGGTTCCGCGAGGTCGCGGCTGCGCTGGCAGGAACACCGCAGGGCGACCCGGCGACGCTGCTCGATCGCTACGCCGACGTGTTCAGGCTCGCCTGAAGCTCAGCCGAGCTCGACGAGGCCCGGACGCAGGACCGCGGGGTCGTGCCCGGGGACGACGATCGCGCCCGCGTCGCGCATCTCCCGCAGGGACTCGGCCGAGCGGTCCTGGGCCTCGAAGTCGTCGGCGAAGGACGGGAAGCGGCGATCGTCGAGCGTCGCGGCGAAGTGCGCGACGTCCGCGCCGAGCACCAGCCGCTCGCCGACGCGCACCGACTGGTGACCGGGCGTGTGGCCCGGCGTCAGCATGAGCCGAACCGAGCCGTCGCCGAGCAGGTCGTGGTCGCCGTCGAGAAGCTCGATGCGCCGGCCGTCGAGGGCGTAGTCGCGCGGGTAGAAGAAGTTGCGCTGGATCGCGGCCTCGTCACGACCTCCCTCCCACTCCAGCCTCTGCACGTAGATCGGCACCTCTGCCGGCAGCAGCGCCAGCCCGCCGGCATGGTCGAAGTGAAGGTGCGTGAGGACGATCTTCGTCAGCGACGCGGGGTCGATCTGCGCGGCGACGTCCTGCGCCTGCTCGAGCTTCATGAACGCGGCCTGCGGCCCGTAGTGGGCGGCGACGTCACGGACAGCGCCGGGGTTCAGGCCGGTGTCGACGAGGACGCGCTCGCTCTCGGTCTCGATCAGGTAGGCCGGAATGGGGAAGCGGAGCTGCGTCTCGGGATCCTCGCCCTGGCGCCAGATCATCGCCGGCGATGAGATCCAACCCACGATCAGCCTCTCGATCTTCATCGCCGCCCTCCCTCTGGTTGCTCGCCGCCCCCCGCTCCGGGGGCGTCCGGGCGCCAAACTATCAGACCGTCAGTCGGTTTACAATGTGGGGCATGCCCGACGGACGCATCACGCGCGGAGAAGCCACACGCCAGCGGATCCTCGGCGCCGCCCGTGTGCTCTTCGGTGAGCACGGCTATGAGCACACCTCGATCGAGGCCGTGCTGGAGTCCTCAGGCGTCGCGCGCGGCGCCCTCTATCACCACTTCCCGAGCAAGTCGGCGCTCTTCGACGCCGTGCTCGAGGCCGTTGTCGCCGAGCTCGCGGCCCGGGCCGCGCAGCAGGCGCATGGCGGCGACGCGCTCGAGAACCTGCGCGCCGGCGCGCGGTCGTGGATGCAGATGGCGCGCGAGCCCGACGTGCAGCGGATCTACCTGCTGGACCCGCAGGCCGTGGTCGGTTGGGCGCGCTGGCGCGAACTCGACGAGCGCTACTGGCTGGGCGGCCTTCGGGCGAGCTTCGGCAAGTTGGCCCGGGAAGGCCGCGTGCCGCAGGGGCAGGAGCAGTTCCTCGCCTACATGCTCTGCGCGGTCCTGACCGAGGCGGCGCTCTTCGTGGCGAACGCAAGCGATCAGGCGAGCGCCGGGCGCACGGCAGAGGCGAGTGTCGACCTCCTGATCGACCGGCTTCTCGCGGCACCCTGACCCGTCGCCCGGCGTGAGCGCGCACCGCGATCGGGCGAGCGCTGAGGCGCACCTCAGCCGCGGCGCAGCCGTTCGAGCACGCCGAAGGCCGGCTTGTGATGCCCACGGTGCGTCTCGATCCCGTAGCCGCCGCCTTCGAGCGAGTCGCGGTAGCCGTAGAACGTGACCCCGGCGATGTAGTCCGTCCGCCTGGCCCAGCGCGCGAACGAGCCGATCGCGAAAGCCTGTTCGGCTTCGCTGTAGAGGAGGCTGTCGCTGTTGTTGTTGCCGGTGGGGAAGCCGATCTCGGTGATGTAGATCGGCTTGTGCGAGACGGCCTCGTCGGCTTCGATCAGGTGCCGGTTGCCGAGGATCGCGTGCGCCCGCGCGTCGCGCCCGCCGTAGGGGTGGTTGGTGACGGCGTCGACGTCGGCCAGGGCGGTGGCGTTCCGCGACCACGCTTCTCCCCACGCATTCGACGAGTCGTGCCCGCCGTCCCACGAGGCGAGCTCCAGGGGCCGGCCAGCGCCGAAGTTCGACACCAGTGCTTCGTGGACTTCGATCAGCAGCTGCGCGTAGCTCTCGCGGTTGGCGGAGCTTTCGGAGCTCGCCCCCCAGAACCAGTTGCCGCCCGGCTCGTTCAGCACCTCGATGGCGAACACGTTCGGGTTCTGCCTGACGAACGCCACAACCCTCGCGACGTAGGCGGCGTGGTCCAGCCCACTCACGCCCGCCCGCGTGTAGGGGCCGGAGAAGTCGGCGATCACGCGCAGCCGGGCACGTTCCCAGCGCGTGAGGCGCGGCGGGTCGGTGAGGCGCACGATGGTGGCGATCCGCCTCAAGTCGCGCGCTTCGCGGCCCCCCCAATAGCCGGCGTTCACGCCGAGCTGGAAGCCGGCAGCGGCCGCCCGGCGCGCGGGCGGCTGTGCGGCGGCGTGGACCCCCGATGCGGATCCCGGTGCCGCGGCTGCCGCGAGCAGCGCGAGGGCTACGAGAAGCAGGCGGCGCAGCCTGGGCGGTGATCCATGCCCGTTGCGTGTGTCCGATCCTGAAGCGACCAGAGCGTGGCAGGGTGTCAGATCGCCGGCTCCTGTGCGTCGCCAGCCGAGCTCGCGCCCGGCGCTACCAGCCGGTCGAGGTGGGCCGCGAGGGTCGTGCGCCCGAGCCTGAGCCGGGCTACCCTGGCGTCATGAGAAAGCTGCAGAGCCAGGGCGTCCACCACGTCACCCTCGTCGGCGCCGACCGGCAGACATCGATCGACTTCTGGGAGGGGCTGCTCGGCATGCCGTTCGTGTTCGAGCAGCCCAACCTGGACAACCCCGCCGAGAGCCATCTCTACTTCGACCCGGGTGACGGCCGTCTGATCACGGTGTTCACCAACGAGGAACGGCAGGGCACCCCCGAGCGGACGCCGACCGATCCGGGCTGCGTTCACCACGTCGCCTTCGCGCTCTCGCAAGCCACCTTCAAACAGGCCGTCGAGCGCCTGGACGAGCGGGGCATCCGCCACAGCGGCGTCAAGGACCGAGGCTTCATGGACTCGATCTACTTCGAGGACCCCCTCGGCCTGCTGATCGAGCTCGCCTCCTACCGCTTCGAGCCGCCGGCCGGGCACACGCACGCCGACGTGCTGCTCGAGGCGCACCGGATCCGCGTCGCCGAGGGCGACTACAACATCACGCCGGTACACCTGGCCGACGCGATCGAACGGCTCGTGACGCGCTCCTCGGACTCGCTCTCAGACGACCGCTCCCCGAAGGACCCCTACGGACAGAGGGCGGCGGCCGACGGCTGAGCCGTCAGGCGCGCTGGAAGGAGAACAGGACCTCGCCGACCGCCCGCTGCGGCGGCGCCGCCGCGCTCGGCGCGACGTTCGCGGTCATCCACTCGTTGCCGACTGCGTCGCGCATCCGATCCAGCGCCGCCTGGTCAGCGCCGACGATCACCAACACGAGCTCGAGCTCGCCGGTGCGGATCATCTGCACGGCGTAGATGCCCTCCAGCTCGGCGACACGCTGGGGCAGCTCGCGCCTGGCGGCCTCGAACACCGACTCCTCGAGCGGCTGCTTCAGCGCGATCGTGTTGACGACGGCGTGCATGGCGCGATCCTAGCGTCGCGCCCGCCGAGCGGGAGGCGGCGATAGCCTGTTCTTTCGGCACGTAGCGCAGACGCGCGGACGCGACGGGGGCAGAGCAGAACGTGGCAACGCTTGAGCGAGCGGGCGACTCCGCGCTCGCGGTCCGGTTGATGGGTGGCTTCCAGCTGGAGGTCGCGGGACAGCCCGTGCCCGACGATGCTTGGCGCCTGCGGCGGGCGAAGACAGTGATCAAGCTGCTGGCGCTGACGCCGGAGCGGCGGCTGCATCGCGAGCAGCTCGCCGAGGCGCTCTGGCCGGAGGGCGAGGGCTCGCCGGCGGGGTTGCACCAGGTCCTCTACGTGGCGCGGAAGGCGATCGGCGCCGGCTCGCTGAGCATGCGCGATGACGTCGTCGAGCTGAACGGCACGGGGATCTGGATCGACGTCGAGGCCTTCGAGGAGGCGGGCGCGGCTGCGCGGGCGACCGGGGAGCTCGAGGCCTACCGCAAGGCGATCGAGCTCTACGGCGGCGAGCTGCTGCCGGAGGATCGCTACGAGCAGTGGACGGCCGCGCGCCGCGAGTCGCTGCGGGAGATGTATCTCGCGCTGCTCGTGGAGCAGTCCGCGCTGCTCGTCGCGGCCGGCGAGGAGCAGGAGGCCGTCGAGCTGCTGATGCGCGCGGTTGCCGAGGATCCGCTGCACGAGGGCGCGCAGCGCGCTCTGATGCGCCTGTTCACCGAGAGCGGACGCCGCCAGCAGGCGCTGGCCCAGTTCCAGCAGCTGCGCGCCGCGCTCACCGAGCAGCTGGCGGCGACCCCGGACCCGGAGACCGTCGCGCTCTACCGCGAGATCCTCGCCAGCCAGCACGAGGAGGAAGAGCCCGCCGAGGCGCCCACAGCCGAAGTGGAGACCGGAGCGAGCCGTTACGCGCCCCGCCAGCTGACCAGCTTCGTCGGGCGCGAGAGCGAGCTCACCGAGCTGGAGCGGCTGCTGCGCCGCGCGCGCCTGCTGACGCTCACCGGCCCCGGCGGCGCCGGCAAGACGCGCCTGGCCTACGAGCTGCTCGCCCGCCACGAGCGCGACTTCACTGACGGAATCCACGTCGTGGAGCTGGCGCCGATCGTCGAGGAGGCGCTCGTCGTCGAGGAGGCCGCCGCGGCGCTCGGTATGCAGCTGCGCTCGGGCCGTGACCCCTTCGACGCGCTGCAGGATCAGATCTCCTCACGCTCGATGCTGCTCGTGCTGGACAACTGCGAGCACCTGATCGGCGCCTGCGCGACGCTTGCCGACCGCCTGCTTCGCGGCTGTCCGAACCTGCGCGTGCTGGCGACGAGCCGGGAGCGGCTGCGGATCGACGGCGAGGTCGCCTGGCGCGTGCCGCCGCTGTCGCTGCCCGAGCCGGTGCCGGGCGTGCGCGCCGCGAGCCTGGAGCCGTTCGAGGCGGTGCGGCTGTTCTGCGAGCGCGCCGCCGACGTCTCGCCGGGTTTCGCGTTGGACGACGAGAACGCCGAGAGCGTCGCCGAGATCTGCCGTGGTCTCGACGGGATGCCGCTCGCGCTCGAGCTCGCGGCGGCGCGCGTCTCGATGCTGACGCCCGCGCAGATCGCCGAACGGCTCTCGGATGCGCTCGCGCTGCTGGGCAGCGGCAGCCGCACCGGGCTCACGCGCCAGCAGACCCTGCGTGCCACGCTCGCTTGGAGCCACGACCTGCTGACCGACGCCGAGCGCACGCTCTACCGGCGGCTCGGCGTGTTCGCCGGCAGCTTCGGCATCGAGGCGGTCGAGCACGTCGCGCGGGCGGTGCCGCACGAGCGGCTCGCGCCCGCCGTCGAGGAGCTGGGCGCGCTCGTCGACAAGTCGCTCGTTCAGGTCGAGGCCGGCCCCGGCGCCAACCGCTACCGGCTGCTCGAGACGGTGCGACTGGACGCACGCGAACGCCTCGCCGCCGCCGGCGAGCTCGCGGCGGTCGAGGCCGCCCATCGCGAGTGGTACGTCGACGCCGCGCATGCCGCGGACCGCGACCTCGACCCCGACGTCGCGGAGCTGTGGCCGGTCGACCTGCTCGAGGCGGAGCACGACAACTTCCGCACGGCGCTGGCCTCCGGGCTGCGCAGCGATCCGGCGGATGCGCTGCGGCTCGCGTGCTCGCTGTGGTGGTTCTGGATGATCCGTGGCTACTTCGCCGAGGGACTGCGCTGGCTCGGCGAAGCGCTGGAGGCGGCGCCACAGCCGACCCCCGAGCGCGCGCGGGGGCTGTTCGGCCTCGGGGCACTGTGCGTGCGCTCGCTCGGCGACCTGGCGCGGACCGTCCGCTACGGCAGCGAGGCGCTCGAGGTCGCAAGCGCCATCGGCAACGCGCGGACGCGCGCGAGGGCGCTGGAGCGTCTCGGTGTGATGGGCATGGGCGGCTTCGACTGGGTCGCGGCCGACGAGGCGCTCGCCGCGGGCCTGGAGGCGGCAGAAGAGCTCGAAGACGAGGCGATCCTCGCTGCGATCCAGCAGTCGCAGGGGGTGCTCGCCGGATGTCGCGGCGAGACAGAGCGCGCTCGCGAGCTGTTCACGAGGGGGCTCGAGCTGCTCGACGGGATCCCCGCACGGAGCGAGCCGGTGTTCTGGGCGGCGCGGATCTCCCCGGTCGCGTTGCCGGTGGGCCCCGAAGGTGCGCCGCGGTTCTTCTTCGAGGACACCTTTTGCCTGTTCCGCTCGGTGGGCAGCCGCGCCGGAGCCGGCTATATCCTCGCCAACATCGCCGAGACCTGGCGTGCGGAGGGCAACTACGCGCTCGCCGGTGAGTCGCTCGGGCGCGCGATCGAGCGCTTCGCGGAGCTGGGCGACGCGCTCGGCGAAGCGGGTGCGCTCAACGCGCTCGGCAACCTCGCGCGCCTGACGGGGGACTTCGATCTCGGCCACCGGCACTTCGAGCGCGCGCTCGAGATCCGGCGTGCCGCGCGCGACCAGCGCGAGACGGCGACCACGCTCACGGGGATGGGGATGCTCGCGCTTGCCGCCGGTGAGCGGGCGCGCGGCCTGGAGCTGTTCGACCGCGCGCAGGCGATCTACGAGCGCACCGAGGACGCGCCGGGCCTGGAGGGCCTGCCGCTGAACCTCGGCGCGTTCGAGCTCGACGGCGGGGATCCGCAGCGGGCCTGCGTCCTGTTCGAACGCTCCGTCAGCTTCACGGGCAAGCGCAGCGGCCTGCAGCGGCTCGGCTGCTGGGCGCTGGCGGAGCTGGCTGAGGCGAGCATCGTGCTCGGCGAGCCCGAGCGGGCGCGCGAGGCGCTCGCGACCGCCACGGCCGACTTCGAACGCTACCGCGACGGGCGCGGCCTGGCTTACGCAAGCACGCTGCAGCAGCGGTTGAGCGGCTGATGAGCGGCGGTTGAGAGGGCCTCCTTAGGTTGGCCGAGAGATCAAGTTCGACGAAAGCGAGGCAGAGATGGCCACCCAGGAGCTGATCCACACCACGATCGCCGAGGGCTCGATCGCAGAGCTCGCCGAGACCCTGCGCGGGCAGCTGATCCGCCCCGGCGACGCCGATTACGAGCAGGCGCGCACGATCTGGAACGGCGCGCACGACCGCCACCCGGCGCTGATCGTGCGCTGCGCCGGCGTCGCCGACGTGGTCCGCTGCGTCGAGTTCGCACGCAGCGAGCAGCTGCTGGTCGCGGTGCGCGGCGGCAGCCACTCGATCCCCGGGTTCTCGACCTGCGACGGCGGCATCGTGATCGACGTGTCGGAGATGAAGGGCGTCCGCGTCGACCCCCGGGCGCGCACAGCGACGGCCCAGACCGGGCTGACGTGGTCGGAGTTCGACCACGAGACGCAGGCCTTCGGGCTCGCGACCACCGGCGGGCTCGTCTCCAGCACCGGCATCGCCGGGTTCACCCTCGGCGGCGGGATCGGCTGGCTGATGCGCAAGCACGGCCTGACCTGCGACAACCTGATCGGGGCTGACATCGTCACCGCCGACGGCCGCCTGGTGCGCGCGAGCGCCGAGGAGAACCCTGAGCTGTTCTGGGGCATCCGCGGCGGCGGCGGCAACTTCGGTATCGCCACCTCGTTCGACTACGAGCTGCACCCGGTCGGCCCGACGGCCCTCGGCGGACCGGTGTTCTACCCCGGCGAGATGGCCGAGGAGGTCCTTCGCTTCTACCGGGAGTGGGCACCGACCGCGCCTGAGGAGCTGACGACGCTGGTGAGCCTCGCCACGGCGCCCCCCGCCCCCTTCATCCCCGAGGAGTGGCACGGCAAGCGGATCGTCGTGTTCCCCGCGCTGTGGGCGGGCGACGCCGAGGCCGGCGCCAGGGCGGTGCAGCCGATGCGCGAACTGGGCGAGCCCGTGGCCGATCTGGTCGGCCCGATCCCCTACGTCGCGATGCAGAGCCTGCTCGACCCGCTGTGGGGCGCGGGGGCGCACAACTACTTCAAGGCGGGGTGGATGCGGGCGCTCGACGACCACGCGATCGAGACGCTGGTGCGCTTCCACGAGAACGTGAGCTCGCCCAAGAGCGAGATCCACATCCACCAGATGGGCGGCGCGGTCGCGCGCGTGCCCGCCGACGCGACCGCGTTCGGCGACCGCAGCGGCGACTTCCTGATGAACATCATCGCGAGCACATTCACCGCCGAGGGGTTCGCGGAGGCCGTCCAGTGGGCGCAGGACCTCCACACGACGATCGAGCCGTCGCTGAGCGGCGGCTCCTACGTCAACTTCCTCCCCGCCGAGGGCGAGGAGCGCGTGCGCACCAGCTACGGCGAGGAGACGTTCGCGCGCCTGCAGGCGCTCAAGGACGAGTACGACCCGAGCAACCTGTTCCGGCTGAACCAGAACGTGCCGCCCTCGGCTTAGCTGCACGCGGGCCCGGGGAGAGCCCGCGCCGCCGCCTCGCCGGCGCGCGCGCGGCTCTCGCCGGCGCCGCCCGGCCGGGATCCGGCCCGCTCAGCTCCGGCGCACAGTGAGGATGCTCAGCTCGCGGAGCCTGCCGTCTCCGCCTCGGCTTCCTTGATCTCGCGCGCGAGCTCGTCCGCGGCCATGTCGGTGACCTTCGAGACGAGACGGTTCGCGGCCTTGATGTTGGCTGCGATCTGGTCGGCCATGTTGGTCGCGTAGACCACGATCAGGCCCGCCGAGCCCTCGTCCAGGACGTCACCCAGCTCCTTCAGATCGCCCCTGTTCATCCCGCCGCTGACGTGGCCCGAGACGGCTCCGACGGCGGCGCCCGCGCCACCGCCGACGGCCAGCGCACCGAGGATCCCGACCGCCGGGAACAGGGCCGCGACCGCTCCCGCCGCGAGCCCCCAGCCGAGCCCGTGGACCGCGCCGTGGCGAGTCGGCTGCTCGTGCTTCTTGACGATCTTGGCCTTGCCGTTCTCGCCCTTCTCGATCACGGCGGCGTCGAAGTCGTCGGATGCTTTCACCTCGTAGTAGAGCGCCTTGATCGCCTCGTAGTCGACGATCGCCTCGTCGACACTGTCGTAGGACG
>Ga0134126_10004327_pt1 | contig 17777 bp, 13 predicted proteins | sample KB31752_FD_96881 | JGI IMG/M metagenome (GOLD analysis project Ga0134126, IMG submission 96881) | Terrestrial soil microbial communities with excess Nitrogen fertilizer from Kellogg Biological Station, Michigan, USA - KB3-175-2 | ecosystem: Environmental > Terrestrial > Soil > Unclassified ...
GACGTTCTTCCCGCGCTCATCCAACTCGCTCAGAAGCAAGCCACCGCGGCAACTGCAGCAGAAGTGAAATGCTCTGTATAAACCTGTGATTCTGATCCCCGCCAAAATCAAACGAAGGCCTTGCCCGCATGGGAGTAGCTGTTGACTGGCAATCGTATCGAAGTTTGCTGCTCTGGAATGCTCTTCGATATGGATGGCGTGCTGCTGGATTCCACTCATGCCGTGGCTCGCGTGTGGCGTCAATGGGCCATCGAGCACGGATTCGAACCGGAGGAAGTTGTGCGCGCTGCGCACGGCCGGCCGAGCATTTCGACTATTCGCGATTACTTGCCTGGCTCGGATTATGAATCGGAAAATCGCGAAGTGGAACGAAGAGAACTTGCTGATCTGGAGGGCATCGTCCCATGGCCCGGCGCAATCGAACTCTTGCGCTCGCTGCCTCCGGAACGCTGGGCGATTGTGACCTCATGCACGCGGCTGCTCGCGGAAGTTCGCCTGCGTGCCGGCGGCCTTCCTCGTCCGGAAGTTTTCGTTTCCTCCGATGACATCGAGCACGGCAAGCCCGCTCCGGACGCTTACCTGAAGGGCGCGGAATCTCTGAAGCTCAATGCTGCGGACCTGATCGTTGTCGAAGATGTGCCGGCGGGCGTACGTTCAGGAAAGGCTGCCGGATGCCGCGTGATTGCGTTGCGAACCACAATGCCCGAAACGGATCTGCATGATGCGGGCGCGGACTGGATTGTACAAGATTGCAGCGCCGTGGTTACGAGCCGTCAAAACGCTGCAGCGGAAAAGATAGCCTTAACTTTGGACTTGGCGAAAAAGCAGCCGCATACACCCCGTAATCTACGCTCGCAGCACCATCACCGTCACTGAATGCGCGGCGAAAGTGTGCTGAAACGACTGGCCTGCACCCGAAAAAGCACTCTGCTTTACTCCCACATTGTTTGGAGTGGCGAACGTATTTGTGGCATCCAGGCTCGATCCGTTGATTTCGTATAAGTCTCCGGAAGTTTTCGGCCGGAATCTCTCGATCACTATATTCGCGGGAATGTCTGCGGTGGGATGACGATTTATGACGGCCAAAGTAAGTTTCCCATTTTGCTGATCCGTCGTTGCCGAAACATCCAAATAGGCCACCTCGGGCAAGTTGGGGAATGTATCCGAACGCACCAGCGCATCAAGGGCGACGTCGCCGCAAAAATCGGTGTACAGCTTCAGCGGATAATACGTTGTTTGCAGCACGATTCCGCTGTCATTCGCCATGATCGGCGCGATGACGTTCACGAGTTGCGCCATGTCTGCCAGCTTCACCGTCGCGCAATTCCGATGAAAAATGTTCAACCCGGAAGCGACCCAGAGCGCGTCACGCAAATTGTAGACTTCCTCGAGCATGTGATTATCGCCGCGATGAAACCAGGAGCGAAACCAGATGTTCCATTCGTCCACAGCAATCGCCACGCGTTCTTTTTTTCTGGTTCCTGCCATGGCCGCGGTAATCTCTGCGTCCAACACTCGAATCTGCCTTTCGAAATTGTGCGCGTCCGTGAATTCCTTCGTGTTGTCGAGACTGCCGCCGTAATGATGCAGCGAAATGTAATCCACCACATCAATGAGCTTTTCCAATGCGGTCATATTCCAATCGACGGTCGGACCGCCACATGCGATCAGCTTGATGGACGGGTCCACCCAACGCAACATTTTTGCGAATTCCAAAGCATCCGCAGCGTATTCACCCGCGTCTTTATGTCCCGCTTGCCAACTGCCATAGACCTCATTGCCCAGCGCCCAATATTTCACGCCATACGGCTCTGCGTGGCCGTTCCTCTTGCGCAAGTTCGCCCAATATGTGTCCGTTGTCGCGTTGCAATACTCCACCCAGTCCGCGGCATCCTGCATTGTCCCTGTGCCCATATTCACGCAGATGTACGGCTCGGCCCCGAGCTTCCGGCAATAGGCGATGAATTCGTCTGTGCCGAAGCGATCTGATTCCTCTTCCTGCCACGCCGTGTCCCAGCGCCGCGGCCGCTGATCCTTTGGGCCGATTCCATCCTTCCAGTTATAACCGGATGAAAAATTGCCACCAGGCCAGCGCAGCACGGAGACGTGAATGTTTCGCGCCGCCTTCAGAACGTCTTTGCGAAAGCCATCGCAATCGGAGAGCGGCGAACGCTCCTCGTAAATTCCGCCATAAATGCAGCGCCCCAAATGTTCTGTGAAATTGCCGTAGATATTGCGGTCGATGGCGCCGAGTTTGCGGTCAAAATCTAACTTGATAAGGCCGGGCGTTACCGGCGCCGATGCGGCAGCCCCCCGCGCGTTCGGCGCCTGAAGGTATCCGAGCCATGGGGCGCAGGCTGCGCCGAAAACGGCCCGTGCGCTCTGCTGCAGGAACTTCCGCCTGGCAATTTCGGTGATGGTTATCAAATCGATTCTCCCTCGCAAAGGCTAGCGGCCCTCTGTATTATGCCGAAAACGTTTACTCGTCAATAGCTCGTTCGCGGGTTCCTGAACAGCCTTGCTTGTCACTACGAATCTCGGTATAACGTTTCCGAACGCGGGCATTGTAATGGCGGCAAGTAAACGTTTCCCCTGGGAGGTCCACATGACCGAACGCGGCTTGGCTGTTCTCTTTTTCCTTGTCGGAACCGTCGTTTTGCAAGCATTTGCCGGACGCACACCGAAAGCCGCGTCCTCGCCGGCTCGTCCGAATCCCGCGCCACAATCTTCGGTTTCCGTTGGAGGAGAAGCTGCTGTTGTTCTGAACAGGCCGCAGCCCGTCAATCATTCCGAGCCGCAATTTCTGGGCGCCACCGTTCTACCAGGTAACGGAATGAATCTTCTGCAGATTCGCGCATATGTCCCAGGGCTTGGAGACATTGATTTACTCGATGCGCCTGATCTCGCAGGAGCCAAGGATCTCCTGGAGAAACAGAACGATGCTTTTGGAAACAAGAGCTTTTCCATGGGAGGCGCTATTCTCCTTCCATATCCTAACCGCATTCGCGGCAAACTTTCGCCCAATGGAAAAACAATCGAGACCGGCATCGGCGGGAAAATGATGGAGCTTCCGGCGAACTGGAAAGGCAAAAAGCCCGGAGCTGAAGTGAACGCCATGCATGGCCTGATCATGTCGGCACACTTTCAGAACGTGAAGCATCACAACGGCCCGGCGGAATCAACTGTCTCAGGATTCCTATCAGGAGGCAATTTCGATGGCCACTGGCCTTCGAAGACTGATGTGTCCGTGCGCATGGTGCTCAAGAACCAGGCGCTCGACGTAATTGTCACGGCCAAGAACGTGGGCAAAGAAAAGCTGCCCATCGCCATCAGTTTCCATCCTTACTTTCGTTTTCCCAGCGGTGACCGCGCGCAAGCGCGATTGCATTTGCCCGCCGGCGAACGCGCGCTTGTGAATAACTACGATGATGTTTTCCCGACAGGGAAAATCGTTTCGGTGAAAGGCACGCCTTATGACTTCACAGCTCCAGGCGGCGCCCCGCTCGGCCCGACGCTCTACATGGATGATTGCTTCACCGATTTGCATCGCAATCGCGCAGGCAATGCCGTCATTGAAATCATCGACCCGGCTGCGAAGTACGGCCTGCGCATGACAGCGCTATCACCGCAGATTCGAGCCATTCAGGTGTACGCTCCGCCGGATAAAAAATATGTTGTCATCGAGCCTCAATTCAATCTTGCCGATCCGTTCAATAAGAAACTCTGGGGTGATCGTGACACAGGTATGGATTGGCTTGAGCCCGGACAATCTGTTTCCTGGCACGTCCGGTTGGAGCTTTTCATCCCCAAGAATTCGTCACGGGTGGCAAAATAACCGCTGCTCCCGATGTGAGATTTGTCGATCAGCATTCGTTTTTTTGCATCAGTTTGCATTCATAGGAGGGAGTATGTTTTCGAAGAGCCGCAGTGTATGCATATTCCTGGCAATCAGCATTTTATTGGCATTACCACTCACCACGCGAGCGCAAGGTACTCTCGCTGACTATCAGCGCGCGCAAAGTTTCTTGTCCGGGAATCTACGATCAAAAATCTCGCTGGCCGACCTTCGCCCCACGTGGATCGAACACAGCGACCGCTTTTGGTATCGCACGGACGGGCCGCAAGGGTCGCAATTCATATTGGTAGACGCCGCTGCAAATACCAGTGCGCCCGCTTTCGATCAGGATCGTCTCGCCTCTGCCTTGTCTCGCGCTGCCGGGCACGAATACAAGTCCACCGATTTGCCGTTCTACACGTTCGAGTATGTAGATAACGGCGCAGCCATTCGTTTTCAGATTGCGGATGCGGAGTTCACTTGCCGCCTTTCGAATTATCAGTGCGCGAGGAGCGCGCGTCCCGCTGCATCGCAGTATGAAAATCTCTCGCCAGATGGGCGCTGGGCCGCTTACGTCAAAGATCACAATCTTTTTGTTCGCAACACGTCAACCGGAGAGGCGATCCAGCTGACTCGCGATGGCGTCTCGGGGTGGGATTACGCAACTCCGCTGCCGGATTTGCGAACTTTGGTCAACGAAGGAGTCCTCAGTGGAGAAGATGTTCGCGAGCGACCCGAAGTGTTCTGGTCGCCGGATTCTTCCAAGCTCGTAACTTTCCGCATCGATTCCCGAAACGCCGGACGTTTCACCAGTTTGCAATTCGTGCCGCCTGATCAACTCCGGCCAAAGGCCTACAATTACGTTTATCCCCTCCCGAGCGAAGCTCTGCCCAGCGCCGAGGTGATGGTCTTTAATGTTTTGACTGGACAGCGCACGGACGTGAAAACCGCGCCTCTCGAAATTCCGTTTCAAGGCGGCCCCGGATTTTTTCGGTGGGCTCCGGACGGCAAATCCTTTTTCTATGAACATGGCACGCGCGGCAACAAAGAAACAGAGCTTCGCGTTGTCGATGCCGAGACAGGCGAACATAAAGTTCTGATCAGCGAGCTGGATGGCCTCTACATTGATCCCGGCGAGCATTTTTTTCGCTACGTTCCCGGCGAGAGCGGAATTATCTGGTCCTCCGAGAAAGACGGATGGAATCATCTCTATCTTTACGACGAGAACGGCCACCTAGAAAACCAAATCACCAAAGGCTCGTGGGTTGTGCGGCAATTGGAGTCAGTTGATGCAAAGAATCATGACGTGTATTTTCTCGCGAGCGGACGGGAGAAGGACGAAGATCCGTACTTGACGCATCTCTATCGCATCAATTTTGACGGCTCCGGCCTCACGCTGCTCACGCCTGAGAATGCCAACCACACAGTCAGCATCTCTCCAGACGAGCGCTATTTTGTGGACAGCTATTCGCGTCCTGATCTCCCCGGCGAATCCGTTCTTCGCCGAACCAAAGATGGTTCTGAAGTGCGTGTTTTGCAAAAAGCAGACATCAGCGCGTTGCTCAAGGCGAGCTGGAAATTCCCGATCCCGTTCGAGGGAAAGGCTACGGATAATTCGACGAATCTTTATGGCCTAATCGTTCGCCCGTCGAATTTCGATTCTGCAAAAAAGTATCCCATCGTCGAGCAGGTCTACACCGGTCCACAGGGTTTCTTTGTTCCAAAGACGTTTGCTGCCGCTTTGCGCCTGCAATCGATTGCCGAACTCGGCTTTGTCGTCGTCATGGTCGATGGCCGCGGCACCACCGGGCGCTCCCGCGCGTTCCACGAATTTTCCTATCACAATTTGGGCGGTGCATTTGCCGATCACGTCGCGATGATCAAACAGATGGCGGCCAAGTACCCGTACATGGACATCACGCGCGTCGGGATCTACGGCACATCCGCGGGCGGATACGGTTCGGCTCACGCGATTCTGCAATTTCCGGATTTCTACAAAGTGTGTGTGTCAACTTCTGGAGATCACGACGCGCGGCTGGATAAAGCCTGGTGGAATGAGCAGTATCAGGGCTATCCGGTTGGCAAGGATTATGAAGAGCAATCCAACGTGGCTCTTGCCGGCCAGCTCAAGGGACACTTGCTGCTGATGCACGGCGACATCGACAACAACGTCCACCCCGTCGAAACGATGCGTCTGGTGGACGCGTTGATGGCTGCAAACAAAAATTTCGACATGCTCTTGGTTCCAAACATGCTGCACGGCGACAGCGGGCCGCATGCACTCTACGTAACGCGCCGCCGGTGGGACTACTTTGTCCAATATTTGCTGGGTGTAACGCCGCCAATGGGCTTTGAAATCAAAGAGCGCAGATTGCCATTCATCCCCGGCCGGCGATGAAACGCGCCCAGCGCATCCGAGTCTAGGATTGGGGATTCGGCGCGCCGCCGCCGCGTTCTGCGCCGCATCAGGATCCGGCGATTTTCACATTGTAGTTTCCGAGCAGTTCGCCGGTGGCGTGATACACGGAAGCGACAGCCATTTGATAGTTCACCTGCGCCTGAATCAAACTCTGCTCGACCTGCGCTAGCTCGGATTGTGTCTCAAGGACCACAAACAGCGTCTCCGCGCCTAGCTCATACTTCCTTTGTTCCGCTTGCAAATTCTTTTGCGCAAGATTCAGCGCGATCTTCGCCGCTTCCATCGAAAGCTTCGCCTGTTCAAGCTGGTGCACGGCAGTTGCGACCTCAAGCGTGATCTGTTGTTGCAACTGTCGCTCCGAATAAATGTCGCGGCGCTTGCTAATCTGCGCTGTTGCAACTGTGGCCTTCGCGGCATAGTTCCGAATCGGCAGGTTCAAGCTCAAACTGCCTCCATACGTTGGCTGGCTGAAACCAAAGGATTGACCCAGCGCTTCCAGGAACGGCCCCGTTGTCGTAGTGTTCAAGCCGCTCCCCGAATAAAGCGCCGAGAGGTTTAGCTGTGGCTTCAGCCCGTTGTGCGCGATTCTGACGTTCAGATCATCATTCTCCAGTTGAAGCCGCTGTGCTTCGACTTCCGGGCGATTTTTCAAGGCTGTTTTGAGTTCGGTCGCAATATCCACGGACAGCAATTCATCAGATGGCTCCGGTTTCTCGGTCAAATTCAAATCCAGCGCGCGAATGTTGGGATCAATGTCCGCGGCAATGATGCGACGAAAAGTGTCCTCCGCCTCCTTGACCGCGTATTCGGCCTGAATCTCAGTTACACGGCGCTGGGCGACTTGCGATTCCGAACGGTAGATGTCGAGCGGCGGCAGCGCACCTTTTTGCAGCGCTTGCTTGTCATGATCATACGATTGCTCCGCTTGAGCCAGCAAACTCTGCGTTACATCCAGATTCTCGCGGGCCTGCACGACGTTCCAATACTGTGTAACAACATTGAGTACGATCATCGCCACTTGTTGCCGGAAGTTTGCACGCGATTCCGCCAGATTCCGCTGCGCCACGATGACGGGCCCGCGATTAGGCAGCAGTCCGAAGCCGCGAAGCAGCGGCTGCGCAATCTGGATGGAAAAATTTCCGAATATGGACGGATTGACGAACCCGAAATTCAAATTGGACGAAAATTTTGTCGCATCCACAAAAACCTGCACATTCGTGCCCGTTTCAAACGTCTTCGAAAATCCGAGCTGGTACTGCTGCGTTAATCCGCTGAGCGTCGGGGCTATCGCCGCTTCCGAGAAGGAACTCTCTGTCGAACGCTGCGTACTGAAAATGCCGTTGACGCTTGGATCAAAAGGAGTGCGGGCGGCTCCAATCGAAGCTCGTGCGGTATCGATCTGCGATTCGTCGATCTGTATGTCTGTGTTATTTTCCAGCGCAAGCTCAATCGCATCTCCAAGCGATAGTTGCAGCTTTCCATTCTGCACAAGTTGCTGGAAACCCTGCGGCGAGGGAAGCATGCTGCTGTGTCTGCTGGGCGACTGCTCGACAATGGTGATCTGCGGTTTGGCGGTTTGCGCGCCAGTCGCGCAGGCGCAAACCAGAAGAATTACGATAACCCTCAAAAACAGCAGAAGTGTGCGCTTGGCTAAGCGTGCCATTGTTTCTCCGGAGAACTGCGAATTGGTTTCTCGAAACGAAAATCTGAAAAGTACGTCAAGCTCTTAAAGGAAACGATTATTCGTAGCGAATGGCTTCCACTGGATCGAGCCGCGCCGCCCGCATCGCTGGATAGGTGCCGAAGATGATTCCCACGGAAATCGAAACCATAAAGGCCAGAGCGATCGAGCTTCCCGTCACCATCGTTGACCACCCGGCAAGCAGCGCAATGAGCCGCGACATTCCGAACCCAAAAACGATTCCCAGGATTCCGCCCGCGAACGAGATCAGCACTGCCTCAACAATGAACTGCCGCACAATATCGAACTTGCGCGCTCCCACAGCCCGCCGCACGCCGATCTCGCGGGTCCGTTCGAGTATGCTCGCCAGCATGATGTTCATAATTCCAATGCCGCCGACGAGCAGCGATATGGACGCAATAGCTACCATCACGGTATTGAACAGCCGCTCCGTGCGCTGTTGCTCCGCAAGGAGCGCGGCCGGTATGACCACGGTGAAATCACCGGCGTTGTGATGCGAGTTGTTCAGAATTCCACGAACGACCTCAGCGACTGTTGCGCTGTCCGCCTCCGGTGCGAGCTGAAGGTAAATTCCATCAATTGGATCCTTCAGATAACTGTAATCATCCGCCAGACGGTTGATGACTGACTTCACAGGCGCGTAGATCACATTGTTCAAATCCTGATTCGGCACGCCGGGAATATCGCTTTGCGCGGTCAGTTGCGGACCCGCTACTCCGATGACGCGAAACCATTGGTTATCAACTTTCACGTATTTGCCAATTGCCTCCGCCGAGCCGAACAAATTTACCTTCGCCGCTTCGCCAAGCACGCACAGCGCCGCGCCCGACTCATTCTCCTCGGAAGTGAAGAACTGCCCTTCGGCCATTTGTAAACCGGCGATTTGCTGGTAGGAAGGTTCGACGCCGTAAACTTGCGGGGAGTCCTGTTGCGGTAACGGAATCAGTTTCGCGGGCGAGAAGCGCTTCCTCGCCGACATGCTTTCTATCCGTTCTACTCCCTGCCGAATCATCTGATAATCAGAAAACGAAAGGCCTGCCGACAGCTTACGAACTTTGGAGAGCGCCTGATCATTGCTCGCTTCCTTTGCCTCGATAATCAGATTGCGAATGCCGAGTTGTTCGATAAAAGCCATTACTTTCTGCTGGGCTCCCGCTCCGATCGAGAGCATCGTGACTACGGCCGCGACGCCGAAAATCATGCCTAGCATCGTGAGTATTGACCGTAGTTTGTGGCTTAGCAGGTTTTCCAGGCCCAGCCGCAAATCGGGCAACCATTGCCGGGCGGAAAAAGAATATCCACGCCGCGCTCCTCTACCTGGCTCTGCGACGACCCTCGCCAGGTTCACCGCGGCGCTCCTACCGGTCCCTCGGTAGTCGCGGTCTTGGCGGCGCCGGCTTCCTCCGTTGGGTCGAGTACCGCGACCTTCTCTCCGGCTTGCAGGCCCGCAATCACAGCAATACCCTCGGAAAAATACCGCACCTGAACTGGGCGCGGCTCGAAATCGTTTGCATCCCGTGCATAGACGATCTGTTTGCCGTCTTTATCAAACACGGCTTCTCGTGGAATCCATAACGCGTTCTTCAGCGAATCTCCGAGAATCGTCAGATGCACAGTGAAACCAGGCCGCAGCCTGCCGTCCAGCTGGTCGAGTGTGATGGTCACATCCGAACGTCCGCTGGCGCTTGAAATGAAAAACTCTCCTGTGGCGGTCGCCACATTCTTCACGGTTCCACGCAGCACCGCTCCCGGCAAAGCGTCCGCCCGAACCTCAACTGCTTGCCCGCTCCTGACGTTCACGCGATCGCCCTCGCTAACGTGGGCAGTAATTTCCATTGCCTTCATGTCAATCACATCGGCAATGGTCGATCCTGGGTTGATCTGGTCGCCTTGCTCGAAATCAGGAAGGGTCATTCCGCTGAAGAAAAAGCCTCCTGCCGCGTTCTGGTTCTGGCGAATAACAACCAGTCCGTCAATAGGCGAGTGCACCTCCATGTTTTTAATGTTTTCGAGCGCCTGATCCATCGCCAGCTTGGCCTTGTGCGCTTTTTCCTCATCCACAGCGATTGTCGCCTGTCCGGAAGCCGCATGAGACTGGATATCTTGCTGCAACTGCGCCAGCGCACGTTTGGCTTCATTAAGCGCCAGCACGTTTTTCTGCGCATCAATCGCGCTCACCAGCTCATTCTTGCTGACTTCGAGCTCGGCCTGCCGCACATCAAAGCGCGCCTTTAGCAATGCCGTCTGGTCCTCCGCCGACTGCACTGCGGCGTCATCTTTGGCTTTGACTATTTCCTGCTCAGCCTGTTCAAAGTCGGAACGGTTCTGCTCGAGATTGTATTGCTGCTGGCTCGGATCGAATTCGACTACAACGTCGCCGGCATTCACCATCGAGCCGGGTTTGAGCAGCCGGATAATCTGAAGACTGCCGCCGGCAATCGGCGGAGCAATCAGCATCGCCGTTCGCGTCGCACGGATTTCCCCGGTCGCATCCACACGAAGCTGCACATCCGATTGTTGTACCGCTGCGCTGGGCACCGCGGAGTTCACGGTCGCTGTTCCTTGCGCCGCGCACGATGTCAGCCAGGCCGAACAAGTCAGCAGGGCTGCAGCGAAAATAGTTTCACGCAGCATCTTCTTCGCCCACGGCCTTTCATTGTCCGCCTGTAGGATCGCGTAACGCCACGCGCTGCCCCGGCTGCAAGCCTTTGGCAATCAAAACCTGACCGCTGCTGCGGCGGGTTATTTCTACCGGCTGCTCTCTGAATTCCGAACCATGCAGGACGTAGGCGACGCTTGCGCCCGATTTACGGAACATCGCTTCAGCCGGCGCAACGACCCCGTCTTCGATTCGGTCTACGGCAATCCGTATCGTTGCGTGCATTCCGGGCCGAAATCGCGGATCGCTGTGCGCGATAGAGAAGTCCACTCCGAAATTGCGCGGGAAGGGCCAGCCGCCCGAGAAATCCACACTGGCAATTTCGCTGATTTGCGCAACCTTCGCGGAGAATTCTTTGTCGGGAATCGCGTCCACGCGCACGGAAGCAGCTTGTCCGGGCTGCACCTGGCTCCGTTGCGTTTCATCAATGCGGCCGCCGATTTCCATCGTTGAAAGGTCCGGCAATTCAATAATGGCCGCTCCAGCCCATGCGCGGTCCCCCTGGCGGAAAGGAATCGGATTTCCCATCGGCCCCGAAGCGCGCCAGTTGGCTTGCAATGTAACGTAACCGTCAATCGGAGTGCGCAGCGTTAGACCCGTGAGACCGCGTTCCGCCTGCTGTACCGAGTATGCCGCCTGCTCGCTCTTTTGCCGTTTGTCTGCGATATCCGCTGCATCCGATTCATGATCGCTTTTCAGCTTCGTTTCCGCTTCCTGCAGTTTTTGCTTTGCATCTTCCAGTTTCAGATTTGCTTCCGCTCCGTCAATTTTCGATACGATCTCTTGCTTGCTTGCATCAAGCTGAGCGGATTGCATGTCGTAGCGCGCTTTCAATACGTCTGTTAGGTCCTTCTCTTCCTTTAATCTTGCTTGCGCCTGCGACTGCTTGATCTCCTCCTCTGCGGATTTCAACGCCGATTTATCCTGCGCCAGATTCTGCGCTGCAGTTGTTGCATCGAACTGCACTACTACCTCTCCCTTCTTAACCTCAGATCCATTCCTCGCGAGCTTGATGATCTGCAAGTCGCCGGCTTCATATGGGGCGGCAATGGTCACGGACTTACGTGCGCTCACTTGTCCCTGCACTGTAACGTATTCCACGAACTCTGAACGCGTCACCACCGCTGTTGGAATGTTCGGCGCGGAGCGCGTGTAGCGATAGCCGCCATAAGTAATGGACGCCGCGAGAATCACGGCCACGCTAAACGCTCCGCCTTTCCACTTTGTCCAGAGTGAATGCGTCTGTTTCAAGCTCGTCTTCCTGAAAACTTTCAGTTCGCAGTGAGTCGCACGATATCGCCCGGCTTCAAACCTGCTTTAATCACCGTATCAACTCCATCGCTCGGTCCTGCTTTTACAGCTTGACGATTGAAGCGGCCCGCAAATCTCAGCCAGACATACTGCCCTTTCACATCCGCTGCCAGTGCCTGTTCCGGAATAACAAGGGCGTTCTTCACATCGTCCAGATGCACGTCCACCGCTGCCGAAAGATCAGGCATTAGCTTGGAATTCGCGCCGTGAATCGTGAAAATCGCTGCAAACGTGCGAATCGTGTCGGACTGTTCGCTCGGATGTCCCAGCGGATCCAATTCTTCGAGCGTTCCTTGGAATGAGAGCTTTGGATACGCATCCAGCGTGATAGTCGCGCTCTGCCCCGTGTGCAGCTCAGGCAAATCCTCCTGATTCACCTCCACGCGCACTCGCATTTCCGAGGGATCCACGACTTTCATGAACGGCACGCCCGCGCGCACCTCATCTCCTTCTTGCACCTGCCCCATGCGCGAGCCAAGCCACACATTGTTCAGTACGACCACGCCATCCATCGGTGACGGTATCGACATCTTCTGCGCGTTGGATTCCGCATACAGCATTGTCGCTCGCGCGCGGTCCCGTTGAATCTCGACTGTGCGAATATCCGCGGCAGCGGCCTGACGCTTGAGCTCAAACGTGTGTTGCAGTTGTTTCAAATTCTGCTGCGCCTCAGCGAGAGCCTCTTGATTTTTCTCCGCATCGATGCGCGAAAGGATTTCATTTTTGCCCATTTCCAGTTGCGCCTTGGCCAGGGCATCCTTGGCCTGTTGCAAATCATCTTCATCTTTGGCGCGCGCTGCATTCTCCGCGGCACGTTTTTCAATCACTTGATCGACCAGATCCTCGTACGCTCCTTTCTTATCCAGCGCATCTTTGATCTGTGCCTGCCGGTCAAATTGCACGAGGAGGTCGCCTTTTTGAACGCGCGCGCCGCTGGCCACCAGCTTCGTCACCACCATCGTATTTAGCTGCGCGCCAGCCAGTTGCGGTGCGAGCACAGGACGGGAGCGCAGCGCCTCAGTCGTTCCGGTCAGGCGCATCACGTTGACAAAGTTCCGGGTAACGGCGACGACGGTGCCAGCGCCACCGATCGGCGACACGCGACTTACGGTACCGCGATTAATTGCAACAAACATTGTGCCGGCAATTACAACACCTATGGAGGCGAGCAGAATCGCCGTGCGTCCGCGCTTCGGCGGCCTCGGTGTTGTTGTTTGAGTGACAGGAACCGTTAGGCCAGGCCTGACGGTTTCGATGGTTGCGGCCTGGTCTGTTGCAGCAGCGTGGCTGCCGCGGATGGAAAGTTCGTCCATGCGAGTTGCCGTTTGCCTCGCTCGAGTTGAACGACAGGGCCTAAGTATACCGCAAATTCCTCAAAACGGTTGGTTGCGGATAAGTCTTAAGTACTGCTAATGATTCAATAACGACCGTTGTTTTTTTCTGCAGGGTGTTCTGATTCAGAAAAGGCGGAAATGGGATGCCTGAAGACTTTGTGGAACAAGGCATGCGGCGACGGATCTTCCCGTTGACGCTATAATTGAAGTGCGCTGAAGAAGACTTGGTAGGGGCGGTGGGGATCGGACTAAAAGCGACGCTGAGAATCCGTAAGTTATTCATTCCATTAGACGGCAAAAACGCCAAAAACACCGGATTCGCCAAACCGAGGTACACGGCGGGTACACGGTGGCACACCGGCGCATCACTGCTCTTTGAAGGTCCTTAGTTTAAGAGTGCATCCATGCCAACTACGACTCGCTAAAATAGCTGTCCGGGATCCGGCGCGGGTCGCGAAGAATGTTACGTCAGCTCGGATACCGGGTCGATCAGACTACTTGCGAGCAACTCTGGCGGCGGGACACGTCGGCCGCACCTTCGAGAAGTCCGTAAATTCCTTCTCTATCCGATCGGGCGATGCGGCGCCTTCGAGGATGAGGACGCGATACGACTGGCTCACAGCCCCATCAACCCCGCCACGGACGCATAGTCCACGTTCGCCGTTTCCAGCGCGGTCTTGCCATGGAACGGCGGATCGTGATCCACGATGAAAAACTGCGCTCCCGCCTTCCGTGCCGCCTTATAGGCAGCTTTCAGCGGAGCCACGCCCGTTCCCAGATCGACAATGTGTGCCTCTGCCTATCGCCCCATTTCGTTGATAGGCGGCGTAGTCGTGCTGAAGTCCTTGAAGTGCATCAACTTCACCCGGGAAGCATTCGCTGCAATCAGCGCCGTGGGATCAGCCCCGCCGGCGGCCATCCAACCCGCGTCCACCTCCAGCTTTACCAGCGCCGGGTCCGTCTCCTTCAGCAGAATCTCGTACCCTGTCGTTCCTCCCTCGATCCTGCGAAACTCCACATTGTAGTTGTGATACGCAAACTCCAGTCCACGTTTCTTCGCGCTCTCGCCGATCTCGTTCGCCTGCGCTGCCATCCGCTTGAAATCATCCGCCGTCCGATTGTTCCACATCTGCATGATCGCCTTCGGATTGCCATGCTTCAGATCGTCATCCTTCTGTAGGTCAGTCGGCGTCGGCATAACTGAACTCACAACATAATGCACTCCTAGCGTCCCGGCATCGTCCAGTAGCTTCTCCGACGGGAAGAACCCAAACGCGAAATGCCCTGATGGACATTCCAACCCGGCGTCGCCAACCATTCTCTTGAACTCCGCCATGTCGCTGATTACCATCGGCATGGCAAACGCTTCGAGATACCCGTAGCCGAAGGAATGCAGCTTCGCCAGCGTGCCCGCCGGATCCTTTTTGAAATCCGCCGCCACCATATACATCTGCACACCCGGCTTCGACTTTCCATCCGCGCCCCACACACCAGTCACATCGCCCACCAGCGTACCGGCAACAACCGCGGCAGAACCGTACAGAAAACAGCGTCGAGAAATACCGGACTTTTCCATCTCAACTCCTCTTTGCTCAGCGGGCATGTGTTGCCTCAATGTGTACTTGAATGATTCAGGAAGCATTACTTCTGTTTTGGCTGAAAATCCGGGTCGCCGGTCTGCCACAGTGCGAAGCTAATCATGTCTGCGAAGCTCTCCGCTTGCTGGTTTTCCGTGGCTCCGATGCCTCCATGGCCCGCATCATAGTCGACGCGCAGGAGCACCGGCTTGCCGCTCGCGGTAGCAGCCTGCAAGCGCGCGGCAAACTTTGCTGGAATCCATGGCTCAACGCGTTTGTCATTGATCGCCGTCGTGACCATCACCGCCGGATACTTCACTCCGTCCTTAACGTGCGCGTACGAACTCATGGCGTAAAGGTCTTCAAAACCCTCTTGGGTCTTGACGCTGCCGAACTCGGTCACATTGCCCTCGCCACTGGCGGTGGTCTCCCACCGAAGCATGTCAGCGATCGGCACTTCGGCGATCACCGCGGCAAAGAGATCCGGCCGCTCTTCGATGGCGCGACCGATCAGAATACCTCCCGCGCTCTCCCCGACGCCAAAGAGCTTGGACGGGCTGGTATAGTGCTGGGCAATCAGATACTCTGCGCAGGCTATGAAATCGCGCCAAGTGTTTGGCTTGGTGAGCTTATAACCGGCGAGATGCCAGGCTTCTCCGTAATCGCCGCCACCGCGCAGATGCGCATCGGCAAAGATGACGCCTCGTTCGATAGCGGCCCGCGCACCTGGAATGTTTACTGGCGTCCTCGGATAACCGTAGGCCCCATAGCCGAGCAACTGCGTCGGGTGGCTGCCATCCAGCACCAGACCCTTCTTGAATCTAATTGACAGAGGTATCTACGTGCCGTCCCAGCTTTTGACTTTCACCTCTCGTACTTCCATGTTATCCGCGCCCTCGGGTGGACTCGCTGGTTGGAGTCCTGCGTCACTGGCCCGCTCTGCATCTTGCTCGACATGTAAATACGTCATCGGACGCGTCCAGGAACCGACACGCAACACGGCACCGCCTGCGGTTGGATCGGTGGAGACACCGAGGACGCTAGCCGGAAAGGACAAGGTTACGGATGTGGTCCGGCCTGCTGCATTGAGGTCGACGCGTTCGAGGCGACCCACCCCGCCGTCCATGACTTGGACGTAGAGTGCGTCCTTCGCGGCTTGAATCGCTTGAATGGGCAGTTTGCCGGCGGCTAGGATGGTTTTCGGTACGGTCGTCCCGGATCCGCGGAGATCGAAGCTTACGACCTCCCCGTTGGGACTGTCGCGGCGCGAGATCATATAGAGCGTGTCGCGATTGGCGGGCAATGCTCCCTCACTTCTATCCATCCACGCGATAATGCCGTCGTCATAGCTGGCGGCGATTGGTCTCCAATGGGCGTCCGGCCCTGTGGCCGCCGCGAGCGGCACCACGTAAACACGCCTGGCCGGCTCGACGCCACGCCGGATAATAGCCACCGCGTAGCTTGTCCCGGGCGCGGCATAGACGGTAGGGCTATCCTCCGGCCGGAAAGGGATTCCCGAGTCCACGCCAAAGCCCAAGACTGCAGGATCGGATTCCTGGTCGTCACCGACGATGTGTAAATAACTGCGTGATTCTTGATAGGTGACGGCTGGGGGCATGTCCGGCGCTGTCTTGCGCAACCGCGTGTAAAAGAATGAGCGACCGTCGCGCCAACTCGGATGGGCGAATCGAGCCCGATCGATTGACTCTCCCGTGTCCTTGCCCGCGGCGATGTCGAAGACGTGCAACAAGGCATTCTCGGACCCGCCTGCGGAGAGCCCGTAGACTACGTAGCGGTTGTCCGGCGAAGGCGCGTAGAAAGAGATTGAAGAGTGCGTCCCCCTGGAAACAGAATCCTTCTCGGGATCGATCAGCAGACGGTCCGTTCCGTTCAGGCCGTCGCGCACGTAAAGTCCTGCAACTTGCATGCCCGAGGGAGTACGCAGGTTGTAGTAATGACCCGCGACGATCTGTACGTCCGAGACTCGGGCCGGTTGCGTACGCATGAGTTCGTCGATTCGCGCAAGCAGCGCAGCGCGGCCGGGTAAACCGTCGAGCACGTAACGCGTGTAATCCGCTTGCGCTCTCATCCATTGCTGGACCTCGGCGTCCTTGAGGTTCTCCATGTACCGATAGTTGTCCACGATTTTCGTGCCGTAATAGTCGTCGGTGACGGGGCGCACGGGCGCGACCGGCTGTTTCGCCGGCACCACGCTCGGAGTTTGCGTGTAACAAATTGACGCGCCCACCACTGCAAACGCGATGACTGCCATGAAGCGGAATGAAATTCGGCTTCTCATTGTTTTCCTCCGTTCGGTTGGAAACCCTTCACTCCAAGTTGCCAGAAAAGGAAGCTCATTTCGTCCGCCTGAGCGATTTCGCTTTGCTCCTTGGTCAAGCCACCAGGGCCATGTCCGCCGTTGTAATGAACACTTAGTAGAACGGGCCTCCCGCTTGCCGTTGCAGACTGCAACCGCGCGGCCATTTTCCCCGGCTGCCAGGAATCCACACGGGGATCGTTCCATCCCGTTATCAGCAGAACGGCGGGATAACGCACGCCTTCGCGAACGTGTTGATACGAATCCATCGCGTACAAATCCTCGAAACCAGCTTGGCTTTTTACGCTGCCGAACTCGGAGATTTGACTTGACCCGGACGGAGAAAACTCAAAGCGCAGCGGATTCGAGACTCCGTAAGCGTCGACCACGGCTGCGACCAAATCGGGGCGCTCAGTCAGAAAGCGGCCCACCGCAATTCCGCCTGCGCTAGCCCCAAAAACTGCCAGCCGCTGAGGTGACGTGTATTTGTGCTGGATCAAGTATTCGACACAAGCGATTAGGTCGCGCCAGGTGTTTGGCTTTGTTAATTGCATCCCTGCCTTGTGCCATTCATCTCCGTACTCGCCGCCGCCACGGACGTGCGCGAATGCATACACTCCGCC
>Ga0134126_10004328_pt1 | contig 17777 bp, 12 predicted proteins | sample KB31752_FD_96881 | JGI IMG/M metagenome (GOLD analysis project Ga0134126, IMG submission 96881) | Terrestrial soil microbial communities with excess Nitrogen fertilizer from Kellogg Biological Station, Michigan, USA - KB3-175-2 | ecosystem: Environmental > Terrestrial > Soil > Unclassified ...
CGAAGCCGCTATCAATGCGGACACCATCTTTCCTACCGCCAGCATCGTCAAAATACCCATCCTGGTCGGCATCTTCGATAAGATGAACCAGGGCGCCTTCAAATACCATGAACCCCTGGTCTATCGCGATTCGATGTCGAGGAAAGGATCGGGCTTGATGCAATTCTTCAAAGACAGCACGCCGACCGATCTGGTGACGGCGACCACCCTCATGATCACGCATAGCGATAATGCCGCGGCGGTTTGGTGCGAACGGCTCGCGGGCGGAGGCACGACGATCAACTCCTGGCTGGAAGCCCATGGCTTTCGGGACACCCGCGTCAATTCGAGGACTCCCGGGCGCGAGAGTCAGCGGCAACTTTATGGATGGGGACAAACGACCCCCCGCGAAATGGCACGGCTGGTGACCATGATCCGCAACGAACAGGTCGTAAGCCCGGCGGCTAGCCAAACCATGTATAGGATCATGACCCATGTCTTCTGGGATGAATATGCGCTTTCGCAGATCCCGCCCTATGTTCAGGCCGCCAGCAAACAGGGGATGGTCGATGACTCGCGTTCCGAGGTCGTCCTTGTCAACGCCCCGCATGGAGATTATGTATTTTATGTAGCAACCAAGAATAACAAGGACCAGCGATGGGTGCCGGACAACGAGGCCTGGCAGTTCGCCCGCAAGGTTTCCGCCCTGTTGTGGTCGTACTTCGAGCCGCATTCGGATTGGAAGCCCGCCGCGGGTTATGAGCAGTTTTGGTATTAGAGTGCATCCGCCAACTCGGTCCCGCCGCAGGAGCCGAATAGTGCATCCGCCAACTCCCTCCCGCCGCTGGGACCAAACAATTTTGAAAACATTCCTATATGGACCAATCATATCCTTACGTAACAAAACTCGATATCAAATTCGATCATCTGCAAAAGCTCGATATCCCTGAAATGGTCAAGGCCTGCAAGGACAAATGGTTCAATCAAACCCTGACCCGCGTAAATGACAGCGTCATCCGCGTCGGTATCGTCGAAGGTGAATACCATTGGCACAAACATGACAACGATGACGAGTTCTTTTTCGTCCTCGAAGGTCAGCTGCTGGTGGACCTGGAAGACAGGACCATCGAGCTGAATCCCGGTCAGGGGGTGACGGTGACGAGAGGAGTCGTGCACCGGACACGGGCGCCAAAAAAGACTGTCATGCTGATGGTGGAAAATCATACAATAATGCCGACCGGCGACTGAGACACCACCGACCAGCCCAACCAGCGTAACCGGCCCAACCAGCGTAACCAGCCCAACCAGCGCGCCGGCCCCTGACCCTACCTTATCAATATCACCGTCCCTTTCCTCTCCACCAACTGTCCATTATAATCCACGCCCGCCGCCATCCACACATACGTGCCTGCACTGGCCTGCCGCCCGCCAACGGTACCATCCCAGCCCTGCGACGCATCGCCGGTAAAATAGACCCGCTGCCCCCACCGCGCATAGACTGCGAAATACCGGAATTGGGATATACCCACCGGCACAGCCTTCAGGACGTCATTATGGCCATCGCCATTGGGGGTAAAGGCATTGGGAACGAAGATGCCCGCGGCACTATATATTTTCAAAAAAATATTCGCGCTGGCCGAGCATCCGCCTGCCGTCGTCGCCACCACCGTATACGTCGTGCTTTCAAATACGCTTGCAACCGGATCCCGTATCGAAGGATCGCTCAACCCTTCGGCCGGCGTCCAGGCATAAGAAGTGAACCCACTATTGTTCAGATCATCCACATTCAAAGGCACGGGCTGACCGCCAAGGACCGACGTGTCATTCCCGATGTAGATCGCGGGAGTCGGAATAACGGTCACGGTCACCTTCGCCGGCTGAAGCGACCGGCATCCGGACGCATCCGTCACCATCAGCTGATAGATCATGCTGTGACCCGGCTGCACGACGGTAGGATCCGCGATCGCCGGATCGTCGAGACCGCTTGCGGGCGACCATTGATAACCCGACCCTCCGCCGCCCTTCAACTGCACCGATTGACCATAACAAATTGCGGTATCCTTTCCGGCATCGGCAACAGGCGCAGGGGTCACATTCACGGTGACGCCCGCCGTACCCTGACAGACCCCGAGCCCGGCTGTCAACGTATAGGTCGTGGTAACGGACGGAGAGGCGGTCGGGTGCAGAAGCCCGGCATTGTCTAGACCCGTCGCGGGCGACCAGGAAAATTGCGTTCCGTTGGTCGCACCTGTAAGTACTGTCCCCGGTCCACCCCGGCAAATAGAAACATCACTCCCGGCATCGACCGCCAATGTATTGTTCAGTGGCACGGTCACTGAAGATGAAACCATACAACCATTCGCATCCTTCACCAGCACCGTATGTGGTCCGGAACCGACACCGCTAAAGACGCCGGCATTCTGAAAACCCTGGCCATCCGCCGCGAATTGAAAGGGCGCTTTTCCATCCATGGTACTCACGACAAAACCGCCATCGTTGTTGAGACAGGATGCCGTCGTCGGTGCGATCGACAGCTGCGGTCCTCCCACATTCCCGACAACAGCGGGTGCAGTCGTCTTATTCCCATTGGCGTCTTTGACCGTAACCGTATAGTTGCCTGATGCGACAGTGAAGCCGGAACTGCCCTGGAAGCTGATGCCATCCAACGAATATTGATAAGGCGGCGTGCCGTTAGCGACCCCCACCGTGATCGTTCCGTTGTTGCTCCCACAGGTGGCATCGGTGGTAGAAGGCAACAATTCGATACAGTTATTGCCCGGCATATCCGTAATAATGAGACCGTTGGTGGCGAAATTCCCGGTGGCATCTTTGATCATGACCGAATACGGCCCGGCGGCCAGGTTGTTGAAGACGGGCGAAGACTGAAAATGAGTGGCGTCTATGGAATAGATATAAGGCCCTTCGCCTCCCGATCCCGTCGCGACGATACTTCCATTATGATACCCGCAGCTGGTATTCGTAGACGTGAGTGTCACCGATAGCGGACAACCGCTGTTGACGACGGGATTCAGCGCCCGTACCCAGCCGGAGCCGCCGTCCCTGAAGTAGATGGTATAATATCCCGGGGCCAATCCGGTAAATGTATTGCTCGTTTGAAAATTAAAACCATCGATGGAATAGGTATATGGAGGAGTGCCGTTGACTGCGTTCGCGACGATGGTCCCATCCGAATTACCGCAGGTGGCGTCGGTGACCGTCAGAGAGGGGATCATGAAACACTTCGGCCAAATATAAAGGCGATATATGAAAAGATTTCCCCCTTCCTTCATATAGAGGTTATAGCTTCCGGGAGGCTGATTCGGGAATAGCTCGTCACTCTGGAAATTAACCCCGTCAAGCGAATAGGTTACCGGCTGTGACTTATCTTCCACCGAGAAATCGATATAGCCGTGGTCTGTCCCCGGACAAATGAAGCCCGAGCCGCTGCCGCCCATCGACCAGTTGCACCCTGCTCCCCCTATCGGACTCCACATCGATCCGATACAACCATTCGCATCCCTGATGAAAAAAGTGTAATCCCCGGGCGGCAAATTATTAAATACGCCGCTCGTCTGCCAGTTGACATAGTCGACGCTATAGGTGTAAGGTGGAACACCGCCGATAGGCGTCACCTGAACACTGCCATTGGTACCCGCACATCCGGTAGGATACTGTGTGACATTGGCGACACATTCCACCTGTGGCAAATTATTTCCGACATCGGCCGTGGTCGTAACCGTCGCCCCCGTGGCGTCCATCACCGTCACCTGCACGCTGGCGGGACCGAAAACTTCCGTATAGGCAATGGTCTCATAAGGGTATCCGTCATAGGAATAGAGATAGGGTGGGGTTCCGCCCGTGGCCTTTACGGCGACGGCGCCATTCTCGGCCTCACAGGTCGAAGGGAATGTATTTACCGCCACCTGGAGAGGGCTCGATGCGACCACATGATGAGGGCTCGATGCGATCGCGCCCGCGCGTCCTGAGGCGGCCGCCGTGGAGAATTTGCCGGCGGAAGGTCGGAGGCGTAACGTATCATGGAGATAAAAACCCGATCCGGTATAAGTATGGACATGCCGGCCCTGTTGCGCGTTGGCCTCGAGGTCGGATAAGGTCGTCAACAGCAGCACTGCGATAATTAAGTTCAGCCGGATAGAGGGCATAGCGGCTGTAAAGATGCTAAAAATACTCGCATTCTGCAATGGCATGGTTTTTTAAGCCGCTGCCTATCATGTGTCCCCGTCATCCAGCCAAAAAAAGCCGCCTTTTATTCCTTCTTTTCACCCTTCTCATCACCAGCCATGCATCCGCCCAGGAAGACGGCAAAACCCTGTTCCAGTCGAATTGCGCTCAATGTCATAACCCGATAAAAGTCGTTACCGGTCCCGCCCTGAAAGGCGTCACCGAACGCGTCACTGATCAAAAACTCTTACACGCATGGATACACAACAACCAAAGAGTCCTCGCCTCGGGGAACACGTACTTTACCAACCTGTACAACCAATATGGCAGGACGCCGATGAATGTCTTCCCCAATCTCAGCGATGCAGACATCGACGCCATTCTGAAATACGTCGAGACCTACGCGGAACCCATGGCCAGGACCAATACGTCGACCAATGCGCCGGCTCCGGAACAGGAGGACCATACGGTCCTGTTTGGCATCGTGACCTTCATCCTCGCCTGTTTCGTGGCGGGGCTCCACCTGGTCAACAAAAGTCTTAAAAGACTCGCGGATGAAAAAAGAGGGATGCCCGCCGACCCGCATATCCCTTTCTATCGCAACAAACGCTGGATCGTGCTGGCGTCGCTGGTACTGTTCATACTGTTGGGCTGGTGGGTGGTCGAGGCGGCCATCGGTCTGGGCCGTCAGCAGGGCTACCAGCCGATACAACCCATCTTCTTCTCCCATCGCGTTCACGACGGTCTCAACCAGATCAGCTGTCTTTATTGCCATGGAAATGCCTGGGAGAGCAAACATGCGACCGTCCCTTCCCCTAACATCTGTATGAACTGTCACATGGCCATCAATGACTATCACGGGGAGAAACTCACCCGCGAGGACGGCAGCCGTGTCGATCCGAACCAGGAGATACACAAGCTGTATAGCTATACCGGCTGGGATCCGCAAAAGAACAAATACGACCGCCCCGGTAAACCGATTGAGTGGATCAAGATCCATAACCTGCCTGATCTCGTCTTTTTCAGTCATGCTCAACATGTGCGGGCCGGGAAAGTGCAGTGTCAGACCTGCCATGGACCGATACAGGAAATGGATGAGGTCAAACAATTTGCCGACCTGAGCATGGGGTGGTGTATCAACTGCCATCGCACCACGAAAGTCGACTTCCCCGATAGCGCTCGCGGCATTCACGGGAATAATTTTTACAAACAGTACAAGCTGTTTATTGACGATCTGCGGCAGGGCAAGATCGATTCGGTGACGGTAGAAAATATCGGCGGCACCGAATGCCAGAAATGTCATTACTAACCCTCTCATCCCGCCCGCCCTGCAGACCCGCCCGCATTCTCCGCGCATCCCGCCCGCCCCGCAAACCACGTCCGCCGCGCAAAGGCCCCGCATCCCGCCCGCCGCGCATCCCGCCCGCCCCGCAAACACCGCCCGCCGCGCAAAGGCACCGCATCCCCTGCCCCGTGCCCTTCTCAATGCTCTATCGGCTGCCGCTCCGCCGCCGGTTCCAGCTCTCTCACGCCGCCCAACGGCTCATCCTGCGGTATGAAATCCCTCCCGTCCTTCGAATATTCATACGGCCCGCGAAACACTTCCGGGATATTGCCCGGCCAATTGCCATGCCCCGGGCGGATGGGCGTCGTCCATTCGAGCGTATTGGCCTTCCAGGGATTCATCTCGGTGACGATCTTTCCCCGGAATATCGACAGGAAAAAATTGCAGACGAAAAGCAGCTGCGCGGCGAACGATACGATGGCGATCGCCGAGATGAATTCATTCAGGGTGCCAAACTGATTAAATGTAGTCCAGTTCGAAAAATCATAATACCTTCTCGGTAATCCCGCCATTCCTTCATAATACATCGGCCAGAAAATGAGATAGGCCGCAGGCAGCGTCAGCCAGAAATGAACATAGCCTACGACGGGGTTCATGAAGCGGCCGAACATTTTCGGGAACCAATGATAGATCCCCGCGAACATGCCGAATACCGCCGAGATCCCCATCACGAGATGGAAATGAGCGATCACGAAATACGTATCGTGGAGCTGAATGTCCAGTGGTGCATTTCCCAGGTAAATGCCCGTGAGACCGCCGGAAATAAAGGTGCTCACGAATCCGATCGAGAACAGCATGGCCGGCGTGAACCGTATATTGCCGCGCCAGAGCGTGCTGATCCAGTTGAAGACCTTGATAGCAGATGGAACGGCGATCATTACGGTGAAGACCACGAACAGCGACCCCAGGAAGGGATTCAAACCCGACACGAACATATGATGTGCCCAAACCATAAAAGACAGACACAATATCGCGAACATCGAGATCACCATAGCCGTGTAACCAAAGATCGGCTTACGCGAATTGACGCTGATGATCTCCGATACCATCCCGAAGGCAGGGAAGATCACTATATATACTTCCGGGTGTCCCAGGAACCAGAACATGTGCTGATAGAGGATCGCGCTTCCTCCCGTGCCCGAAAGGGCCCTGCCCGTCTCACCCAGGTAAATATCGGAAAGGAAGAAGCTGGTACCCGCATTGCGGTCCAGCAGCAGCAGGATGAAACAGGACAACAGCACCGGAAAGGACAGTAATCCCATGACGGCGGTATACCCCAGCCCCCAGGTGCTCAACGGCAGCCTGTTCATGGACATTCCCTTGGTACGCATATTCAGGATCGTGGCAATATAGTTGATGCCTCCCATCAGGGTCGACATGATGAAAAACGACAAACTGATAAGCCATAGGTCCATTCCATTCTGATCGCCCGGATCGGCCTGTTTCAACGCGCTCAGCGGCGCATAGGCCGTCCATCCTTCCCCCGAGGGCCCGCCATGCACGAAGAACGAGGCTGCCATGATCACGCTGCTTACAAAGAACGCCCAGTACGATAGCATATTTATCACAGGAGAAGCCATGTCTCTCGCACCGACCTGCAACGGGATCAGAAGGTTCGCAAATGTCCCGCTCAACCCCGCCGTCAGCACGAAAAAGATCATGATGGTCCCATGCATGGTCATCAGCTGATAGTAGGTAGAAGGGTCTATTTTACCCGTGGGAAACAGATGATGTGAGAAATGTTGTAAGAAGGGATACGTCGCATTGGGAAAGCCTAGCTGCAAACGCATAAGAACCGAGAAGCCGCCTCCGACGATGGCCCATAAAATGCCGGTGATGAGGAACTGTTTGGAGATTACCTTATGATCCGTGCTAAAGACATACTTCGTGATGAAAGACTTTTTTTCCATTCGCGACTAAGCCGGCTCAACTATTGTGCCCCGGGGGTGGATGGGTGAGGAGCCCGGTGCCGGCATGGGGAATTTTTTTCCGGATGTGGAAAAATCGTCCGGAAAGGGCTGCGCGGCGATCAGGCACCCTTCACACACCGGTACAGATCGCGGTTCAGCGCCTCGGTCAACGGGCCCGGTTTTCCCTTACCGATCGTCCTCCCATCTACATTCACCACCGGCCAGATATGTTTACCGGTACTGGTGATAAAGACCTCTTTTGCCGCATACAGCTCCTCCAGCGTCATATCCCGTTCTTCCACCGGCACCTGCCTCCGTGCCAGTTCCATCACCTTTCCGCGGATGACGCCATGCAGGATATTGCGCGAAGGCGTCACCAGCCGGCCGCCGCTAAGCCCGCCGCCATGGCCGCCTCTAAGCCCACCGCTAAGCCCGCCGCCATGCCCATCCCCATCCTCCCCCGTAAGTATAAAGACATTACTTCTGGGGCATTCGGAAACAACGCCGTCAAGATGATAAAGTACATCGTCCGCGCCCTGCTCGCGGATGAATGGCTTCAACCAGATGGCCATAAGGTAGTCGATGGTCTTGACATCGGGCAATTGGCGGATGTGCGGATAGCTCACCAGTCGGATGGCGACAGGCAGCTCAGCGGTCGGCACCACTGTCAGCGGGCTTTGGCTGATCACGAGATTGGGACGGTCGATGGAATAGGCATCCGCCGCATAGCCTCCCGTCAACGTCAGCCGGACGCCGGAATCGGGCAGCTGGTTCTTTTCCATGAGCTCGTCGATCCTGCCGCGCAACACGTCGGCCGACAGTCCCGTCTCCAACCTCATGCGTTCGGCACTACGGAAAAATCGGTCGAGATGCTCGTTCAGGAAGATCGGCCGGCCATCCAGCGTCTTGAAAAAATCGAAAATGGCATAGCCGCGCTGGATCGATAGATCGCCCACCTGCAGTGAAGCCCGGCGTGTCGGCACCAATGCATCGTTGAACCAAACAAATAATTCTTTCACTTTATGCGGTTGTATTTTCGAAGTATCGGCAAGACCTTGTCCATCGGCAGCGCCTCCGCCACATGCCCGGCCCTCCCCTTTGTGGTCGTTGCGGCCAGCAGAGAATTGACGATAGCTTCTTCCGTGGCCTCGATAACGGCCATAAATAGAGGCGACACGGCGTCATTCGAAAGATCGGCGCGCATCAGCACGGGTTGCGACGGTAGGTTCGGGATCCGCAGGCTGTCATTCGTGGAGAAGGCCACGACATAATCGCCGCTACCGTTGGAAGCAATGCCGCCTGTTTTGGCAAGTCCCATGATGGCGCGTTTGGCCAGACGGCCAAGATTTCGGGCGTCCAGCGGCGCGTCTGTGGCTACTATGATCATACAGGAGCCATCCGCACCCCCCACTTTCCCCCCGTCGCGCCCCGCGTCCTTCCCCCCGTCGCGCCCCGCCAGTTCCCTGCTATATTCATACTTCCCCAGTTCCTTTCCGACAGGAACACCATCTATTTCCAGCACACCTCCGAAATTCGTTTGTACAAGGACGCCGACGGTATACCCTCCGAGCGACAACGGCAATTTCCTTGAGGCGGTGCCAATCCCTCCTTTGAACCCGAAACAGATAGTACCTGTGCCGGCGCCGACACACCCTTCCTGAACGGGCCCCGTCCGCGCGTCGGACAATGCCTGCCATACGTCTTCCTTCCGGACATGCATGCCGCGGATGTCATTCAACCAGCCATCATTGGTCTCTCCGACCACTGCATTCACGGAAGCCACCTGCTCATTCCCCGGCTGACGCAGCGTATAGGCCACGACAGCCTCCATTGCCGTGCCCACGTTCAGCGTGTTGGTCAGCACCACCGGGGTCTCGAGATTACCCAGCTCCTGCACCTGCGTCGTACCGGACAGCTTGCCAAAGCCGTTGCCTGCATAAACGGCCGCAGGGACCTTTTGCTGGAAGATATTCCCGTCATGCGGAAACACGGCGGTCACGCCTGTCCGGATAGAGTCGCCCCTGATGAGGGTCACCTGGCCCACTTTTACACCCGGGACATCGGTAATGGCGTCATACCCGCCGGGAGCCATGACCCCGATGGTGAGCCCGATTTCCCGGGAACGCCGCCCCTGCGCACTGGCCGCGGAGCCGGCGAGCAGCCATAAAGTTGTATAATATATAAAATGCTTTAAACCAATCATCTGATTATTAAAATGTGGGTCAAAGTACGATTTTACCCCTGCCAAGCGTTTAATAGACCGGACCATGGTCTTCGGACCGGGTCCTCAACCCGATACCCTAAAATTGAAAACGTCCCTATGAAACACGTAGATTATCTCTATTTCAATATCTACAACTATTTCTACAGGATCAGTCTGTCGAGACAGTCGGTGAATCACCGAATACAGACGATGTACCTGTTCTCGCTGGGCCTTGGCGGATGGCTTCTGATGATGGAGTCGGTCTATCTGCACACCATCAGGCATTCCCGGTTTACATCCCCGATACAATCGACGATCTTCGCTGGGTCCATCTATTTCCTGACCGCGGCATTTTTCAATTATATCTTTATCGTTCGCGATCGCGATCAGAAGATATTCGGGAAATACGAGGAGAAGTTCATGAAGAACCCAAAGCGAAAACAACATTTCTTCATTTCGCTTGGGATCCTGATACTGCCCTATCTGGCCATGCTGTCTTTTTCGCTCATCTTTCCCAGGCACGGGCAGATCTAAGCGGCCGCCGCCACCCCGCACGCCGGGCAGCCGCCGCCGCCCCGCACGCCGGGCAGCCGCCCCCGAGGCCCGAGGCCGCCGGCAATCCTACCATATCTTCACCCGCAAACTATCTGGCCGATACATTTTATCTCCCGGCTTGACGTCGAACGCCTCATAGAATTCCGGTACATTCACGACGGGTCCGTTCACCCGCTCGCGCTCCGGCGCATGCACGTCCGTCATCACCTGGCGGGCAAGGCTTTCCTTTCTCACCTGCCCCATCCATCCGTACGCATATCCCAGGAAAAATCGCTGTAAAGGCGTATATCCCCCTATCTTTTCCCCCTTTTTATAGGTATCCGTCTTCCTGAAGGCATCCAGACCGATGAGCAGTCCGCCCAGATCGGCGATATTCTCGCCTTGCGTGGCGCTGCCATTGACATGCAGCGTATCCACCGGGACGAACTCATCGAATTGCCGGATGATCATGCTGGCGCGATGGGCGAACTGTACCGAATCCTCCGGCTGCCACCAGCCTTTGAGATTGCCGTCGACGTCATATTGCCGTCCCTGGTCGTCGAATCCATGTGTCATCTCATGACCGATCCAGTTGGCGCCTGCATAACCATACACGAAGGCGTCGTCCAGCTCGTTATCTCTCATTCCGGGTATGGTGAAACCCGCGGCGGTCATGACGATCTCGTTGTTGCTCGGGTTGTAATACGCATTATAGGTCTGGGGACTCATTCCCCATTCGGACCGGTCGACGGGTTTACCCAGTTTGGCCATATTGTAATGGTACCACCAATCGCGCGCGTGCTGCATGTTCAGCACGAAGGGGCCGCGATCGATCTTCAGACTGGTGAAGTCCTTCCATTTGTCCGGGTAGCCTACCTTCTTGGTGATCTTTGCCAGCTTGATATACGCCCGCTGTTTGGTACTGTCGCTCATCCAGGTCAGCTTTTCGATACGCTCGTGGAAGGCCGAACGGATATTCTCGATCAGCTCGCTGTAACGCTTTTTGGCCGTGTCGCTGAAATACTCCTTGACGAACAACTGTCCAAGTGCCTCCCCGATCGCTCCCTGTTCGGCATCGATTACACGTTTCCACCTGGGTTTCGACGCCTTTACGCCGGACAACGATTTCGTATATTCGAAATAACGATTATAAGTGGTGCTGTCCAGGTAGGGCGCACTGCGCAGGATCAGCTGTTTGGCGAAATAGTCTTTCCATACGGGCAGCGGGGTAGACGTCAGCTCGTGATTCAGCGCGGTATAGAATTCCGGCTGACCGACGATGACCGAATCGAGGTGTTCGGCGCCAACCTTTTGAAAATACAGCGACCAGTCGAAAGCCGGTGTCAAACGCGCGAGATCGGCCACCGTCATCTTGTGATAGTTGGCATAGGGATCGCGCAGATCGGCCAGCTTCCGCGACGCCTTCGCAAGATCCGTCTCCAGCCGAAACACCGCTTCCGCCTTTTTCCGCGCGGCAGCCTCATCCGCACCCAGTTGCCGGAAAGTTCCGACGAGAAATTCGGTATATGCCTGCCGGACCCCCACGGTCCTTGCGTCCGTCTTGAAATAATAGTCGCGGTTGGGCATTCCCAGACCGCCCTGAGACAGCTGGTAGGCCATCTCCGCACTGTTCTTGTCGTCCTGGGCGACATAATCGCTGAAAAGGACGTTCACTCCCAAGAGGTGAAAGGCGGCCGTGGCGGCGGTAATATCTTTTGCGGACCCCATAGCCTGTATCGACCCGAGCTCGCCCTTCAATGGCTCCAGCCCCTGTTTATCGACATCGGGGGAATCCATCCCGCTGTACCAGAGATCCCCGATCTTTTGGGTGATGGTCCCTTCCGCCGCGTGCTGCGCCACCGCGTCTTCATTCACCTTTTGCAGCCGGTGATAGATCTCTTCCTGCACGAGATTGCCCAGACCCCACCCGCTCTCATCCGGGGGAATAGGCGTTCGCTTGATCCAGCCTCCATTCGCAAACGAAAAAAAATCATCGGCGGGGCGCACAGTGCTATCTATGTCGGCGGTAAGGAAGTCGGGCTTCACCGCGGTGTCGGAATGGTTGCAGGCAGCCATCATTAGCGCCAATGACAACCAGGGGGTATAAAGGGCTTTCATGCCATGAATATAAATTTTTAGCTCTAATTTGCCACCACAAAAAGGTCCTGGAGCAAAAAATCGTCATACTATGCATGATCCTGGTGATGAGCGGCGTGAGCGCGACCGGCCAGGTAGAGGTCAGGGGGACGGTCTATGACGAGTCGAAGCTTTTCGCGATGCCCGGCGTCAGTGTGCTGGGTACCTCCGGACAAGGTACTACGACGGACTCCGTTGGACGATATCATATCGTGCTGCACCCGGACGATTCTATTTATTTTTCCTATCTCGGCAGACATACCGGCAAACTCCCGGTCAGCCGCATCGTCCGGAACTATCCACTCGACATGAGCCTCGCCGTACGCATCGACAGCCTACCCCTCGTGGTGGTGCGGCCACGGCCCTATCGTTATGACTCCGCGGAGAATCGGGATGAATATCGCAATGTCTTCGACTATCAGCCCGAAGGGGTCATCTTCGGCGGCCGCCGGAATAGACAAATGCTCCAGCTGCAGCAACGTCTCATCGAAGAAGAACAGGACAAATATGTCAGCTACCGGTTCAACAAAAACCTTGTCAAAAAAATCACCGGTCTCAAAGGAACAGAGCTCGACACGTTCATGAAGGTGTACCGGCCCACCTACGATTTTATCAAGAACTGCGAGAACGACTACGAATTCTACAAGTATATCAAGGATGCAGGGGTCTATTTCCAGAGCCATGGACAGTAATCGACGTCCCGCCGCCAAACATTTTTTTGATTTTTTCCCCCGGTTTATTACATTGTGTCATACTAACATATTGCTATGCCTGCCAAATCTCTACTACACATGACCCTGGCGCTGACCCTTATGGCCGCCGGGGTTTCTTCTTGTCATTCGGGCGCCGGAAGCACCGACACCGGAGACACCCTCACGACCGCCGACGGCTTCGCCTACCGCGATCTCAATCATAACGGCCGTTTGGATATCTATGAGGACAGGCGTCAGCCGCTATCCGCACGTGTCGACGACCTGCTCAAACAAATGAACCCCGATGAAAAAGCGGGCATGCTCTTCATCAACGGCGCCCGCGTCAACGACGACGGCTCCATCGGTGATAAACCCGGCAAGGGGATGTTCGCCTTCGCGCCGAATGCGCTCAAGCTGGTCACGGAGAAGAAAATGAATCATTTCAACCTCTTGGCCGTCCCATCTCCGGCGGCACTGGCCAAATGGTACAACAGCATGCAACGATATGTACAGGACTCCACGCGGCTGGGCATCCCCATCACTATCGCGTCCGATCCCCGAAACCATTTCAGCAGCAACGTCTTCGCCATGACGGCCAACACCTTTTCGCAATGGTGCGAACCGCTGGGCCTCGGCGCCATAGGCGACAGCGCTTTCACCCGGCAATTTGCCGACATCTCGCGCCGCGAATACAGGGCGGTAGGTATTCGCGAAGCCCTCCATCCCCAGATCGATCTGGCCACCGAACCGCGCTGGCCCCGGATCAGCGGCACTTTCGGTGAAGACGCCGCGCTCACCGCGAAGATGGCGAAGGCCTATATCCTCGGCTATCAGGGCGAACAGCTGGACTCGAACAGCGTTGCTACCATGACCAAACATTTTCCGGGCGGAGGTCCGCAAAAAGAAGGTCTCGATCCCCACTTCCCTTTCCAGAAAGGGCAGGTTTACCCGGGTCATAATTTCAATTATCATCTTATCCCATTCGAGGCCGCCTTTGCGGTACATACCGCGGCCATCATGCCTTATTACGGAGTCCCGATGGGTCAGACGAGCGAGGATGTCGGCATGAGCTATAACAAAGACATTGTCACCGGTCTTCTTCGGAATAAATATCACTATGAAGGCGTCGTCTGCACCGACTGGGGTCTCGTCACCGATGCCGACCTGGGCGGAATGGTATGGCCTGCGCGCGCGTGGGGCGTGGAAAAGCTGTCGCGTGAAGACCGCGTCAAAAAGATCATCGATGCGGGCGTCGATCAGTTCGGCGGCGAGAACTGTCCTGAGCTGGTGCTCCAGCTCTTAAAGGAAGGTCGTATCAGCGAGACGCGTATCGATTCCAGCGTGAGGCGCCTGCTGCTGCAGAAATTCGAGCTGGGTCTTTTCGACAATCCGTATGTGGATGAGTCGAAAGTAGCGCAGGAGGTAGGCAATCCCGAATACCAGAAAGCCGGCGACGCCTCGCAACGACGTGCTATGACCCTTTTGAAAAATCAGGGCAAGGTCCTCCCTCTCGCACCCGGCAAGCTCAGGATCTATGTCCGGAACATCGATCCCAAGGTAGCGGCGGCCTACGGCACGGTCGTCTACGATCCGAAACAGGCCGATATCGCCATCATAAGGCTGAAGACCCCCTTTTACCCTGTAGAGTCGCCGATCATGATGGCGCGCATGTTCCATCATGGAGATCTCGATTTCAAAGGCAAACAAAAGGATAGCATCCTCGACTTGCTGAAGACCGTTCCGACCATCGTCGATATCTATCTCGACCGGCCCGCCGTGATCCCGGAGATCAATGCGGGAGCCAGGGGTCTGCTGGCCGATTTCGGAGCCAGCGATCAGGCCGTACTCGACGTCATCTTCGGCAAGGACAAACCAGGTGGGCATCTTCCGATCGAAATGCCTTCGTCGATGGCGGCGGTGCGTGCGCAAAAGGAGGATGTGCCACATGATAGTAAGACGCCGCTGTATCCGTTTGGATATGGATTGAGTTATTGAAGATCCGGGCAAGTTTTCTATTTTCGTCTTATGCAAAGAAGACGATTCATTCGACTGTCCGGCATGTCCGCGGCAGCACTTTTCTTTACCAGCTCATACGGCGGATCGCCATCGCCGATCGCATCGCTCCAATTCCCTTCGCGTATCGCCGTCCTCACCGGCGGACAGTGGATACCGTTGTCCGGTTCGAAAGAACGCTGGACCCACCGACAGCTGAACGTAACGCTGGCGCACACCGCAGACGCTCTGTCCGTTCGCGTGCATGCTCCCGGAATGGAAATACAGCAGCTGAGACTTAGTTGGGACTCGCCTTTTTCGCCTGCATGCCGGTTCCTCGGCGATCAGTGGGAACGCTCCTATGGAGACCTGGCATGGGAAGCCCCCGATCCCGCCAGAAAAGCACCCTGGTACCTTCTTGTCCATGACGGACACCAGACCCTGGCATTCGGAGTAAAAACGGGCGCGCGAACTATCTGCTATTGGGATGCAACGCCGCAGCAGCTGCAACTCGTCCTCGATCTGCATTCCGGCGGCGAAGGCGTCCTGCTGGGCGACCGTGTCCTTCATGCCGCAGACATCGTCACTATGCAAAATACGCCCGGAGAAACTCCCTTCCATACGGATGCCAGGTTTTGCAGACTCATGTGCGACCGGCCCAGACTTCCGGTCAAACCCGTATACGGCATCAACGACTGGTATTTTGCCTATGGACACAATTCCAAAGAGCTGATCCTGGAAAGCACCCGGTCGATGACAGACCTCGCGACCGATACGAATAACCGGCCTTTCTCGGTGATCGACGACGGATGGCAGGGGGAGGACTTTACCGTCCCCAATTCAAAATTCGGGGATATGTCTACCGTTGCATCCCGGATCCGGGACCTGGGCATGCGACCCGGACTTTGGACCCGCCCCCTCCTCGCTAACGGAAAGGACCAGCCCAGCCGTCTCATTCCTCTGCGCAAAGGCGAACCCGCGGATTCGAAAGAGCGCTATATCGACCCCACCATTCCCGAGAATGCACACCGGATCGGCGAGGTCATTCGCACGCACCGGCGATGGGGATTCGAATTGGTGAAACATGACTATTCGACCTATGACCTTTTTGGCCGCTGGGGTTTCGATATGAAGAACGGGTTGACCGCTGAGGGTTGGCATTTTAACGACCGGTCGAAAACGAATGCCGAGATCGTTCTCGATCTCTACCACACCATCCGCGAGGCCGCAGGGCCCCTCTACCTCATCGGCTGCAATACGATGAGTCATCTATCCGCCGGCATCTTCGAGATCAACCGCATCGGGGACGACACCAGCGGAAAGGAATGGGCACGCACGGTGAAAATGGGAGTGAACACCCTGGGCTTCCGTCTCCCGCAGCACAACGCTTTCTATGCAGCCGACGGCGACTGCGTTGGTTTGACCACCATGATCCCCTGGGAAAAGAACAAACAGTGGATGCAGCTATTGGCAGAGAGCGGCGCCCCCTTATTCATATCGGCGCAGCCGGCAGCGACGGGACGGGAGCAGCGCGAATACATCAAAACATGTTTCTCACGATCGGCGAAGGTCCAACCCACCGGCGAACCGCTCGACTGGCTGACAAACCCGCGACCCGCCAAATGGGGCCTGAACGGCAGGGTGGTGGAATTTGACTGGTAAAATTTGGAAGCCACCGCCTCGGCGCACTCACTTCCCTCCCGGCACCACCTTTATCACCCTCGACGGTACCAATCCATGCGCTTCCCGATGCGTCTCGATGACTGCATTGGAATCCGGCGCCTGCGACAGACAAACCACGAAATTTCCGCTGACCCAGTAATTGATAAAATTCACGCCGCGCTTGCCTTCCACGGCAAGGTCTTTCTGATGCGCGGCGGCCACGTCGCGTGGCGAGACAGGATTAGGGAACTCATGCACATCGAGATAATAATTCTTCTGGGCATTGGCCGGCGAAGCCGTTCCATCCGTCACGGGATAGATCTCATCGGGAAGCAACCCATGCGCTTCGGCGTGCGTTCGACGTATGGCGCCCGTGTCGGGTGAGGATGAAAGACAATACACATTGCCGCCGGCTTCATCGACCCAGTATTCGAGAAAATGGACGCCATATTTGCCTTCGACTGCCAGATCTTTGGCGTGCGCACCGGCCACGGCAGCAGCCGTTACCTTACCGGCTCCGAGGTGATGCACATCTATATACAGGTGCTCGGAAGAAGTGTCCGCACCGGATTGCGCGAAAACATGGCCGGCAGAAAGAAGGGCGGCCAGTACAACACAGTACATGAGTTTCATGATAAATGACTTTAAATTTGAAGGAATGAAATGCTTCACAAAGGAACCTTCCATCCTGCTTTTGTTTGTAAGGATAATTCCCTATTTTAAATGATGGAACACCCATTTTAAGCCATCACCACCCATAATGCGCAGCCCATGGAATTGATCGAAAGAGCCGGTCCTCTCACGCTGCTGCAATCCAAATTCGATGCGATTGCGGATGGGGAAGGGCATTGCGTCCTGGTGAACGGAGAGGCCGGCATCGGGAAGACTGCGCTGATCCGGGCTTTCTGCCAACAGCAAAAGTCGGCTGCCAGCATCTATCTCGGCACCTGCGACGCCCTCTTCACTCCGCGCCCGCTGGCCCCGCTATATGATATCATCTGGCAGATATGGGGCGACGAAGGGGAAAAAACCGTCGCGGTCGAAGACAGGGTAAGCCTGTTCACGCAATTCTTTCATCGTATGGGCAGCTCCCGCGAACCGACGATCCTCGTTTTCGAGGACATCCATTGGGCCGACGAGGC